>ERZ650306.35-NODE-35-length-59854-cov-27.549307_pt1 | contig 59854 bp, 71 predicted proteins | sample MGYA00376242_ERZ650306 | MGnify/ENA primary metagenome ERZ650306 (study PRJEB26733, sample SAMN07839244) | wastewater metagenome | biome: urban; feature: wastewater treatment plant; material: waste water | place: USA: North Carolina | collected 2016-03-31 ... | reverse complement strand
GCTTGCCGATGTCTTCGTTGGTGCCCTTCATGCGGACGACCAGCGGAACCGACAGGTGCACTTCACGGGCAGCGGTGACCACGCCGGTGGCGATGGTGTCGCAGCGCATGATGCCGCCGAAGATGTTGACGAGAATGCCCTTGACCTTGGGGTTCTTGAGCATGATCTTGAAGGCTTCGGTCACCTTCTCGGTGGTGGCGCCGCCGCCCACGTCGAGGAAGTTGGCCGGCTCGGCACCGAACAGCTTGATGGTGTCCATGGTGGCCATCGCCAGACCGGCACCGTTCACCAGACAGCCGATGTTGCCGTCCAGGGAGATGTAGGCCAGATCAAACTTGGAGGCTTCGATTTCGTCCGCGTCTTCTTCGTCCAGGTCGCGCATCGCGACGATTTCCTGCTGGCGATAGAGGGCGTTGGAGTCGAAATTGAACTTGGCGTCGAGCGCCTTGACGGTGCCGTCGCCTTCGTGGATCAGCGGGTTGATTTCCGCCAGCGAAGCGTCGGTTTCCATGTAGCAGGTGTACAGCTTCTTGAGCGTGTCGACACACTGCGGAATGGAGGCCTCGTTCATGCCCATGCCCTTGGCCAGGGTGAGCGCCTGCTCGTCGGTCAGGCCGACCAGCGGGTTGATGAAGACCTTGACGATCTTTTCCGGGGTCTTGTGAGCAACTTCCTCGATGTCCATACCGCCTTCGTACGAAGCCATCATGGCAACGGACTGGGTGGCACGGTCGGTCAGCGCGGCGACGTAGTACTCGTGCTTGATGTCGGCACCTTCCTCGATCAGCAGGTTACGCACCTTCTGGCCTTCGGGGCCGGTCTGGTGGGTGATGAGCTGCATGCCGAGGATCTGGCTGGCGTACTGACGCACTTCGTCAAGAGACTTGGCGACTTTCACGCCACCGCCCTTGCCGCGTCCGCCGGCGTGGATCTGGGCCTTCACGACCCAAACCTTGCCACCCAGGGTTTCCGCTGCCTTGACCGCGTCGTCGACGGTCGTGCAGTGGATACCGCGCGGAACCGTGACGCCGAACTTCTTCAGGATTTGCTTGCCCTGATATTCATGAATTTTCATGGTTGCCCTTCGATCGAAGTCTTGGCCTGAAAAGGCCGCTTACGCTTGGTTGATGGGACTCTTCGGAGTGCTGACGCACCCCGCGATACCTGCGCCGTTCTCCCTCGTCCAACGCAGACACCGCTTTTCCCTCTCGCGCGTCAGGCCAGCTGGCCCGGCCACTCGAAAGGCGATCCAGCCCCGGGGGCAGACGACGTTTGCCGCAGGCGCCCCGGATTACGGATCAATTGATTATATACGAAACCAGCGGCGCGACCGATTTCACGCTGCAGCGCAACTGCGGTTTTCCCGACCCCTAGCCATCATCGCCGCCGCGATACCAGCGGGGGTAGTAGCGCAGCACGGTTTCGGTGGTGGTTTCGAGGGCGTGACAGCGATCGAGCTGAAAGGGTTTTTCGACCTCCTCGTCGTTGTCGCGACGGAAGGTGGCGAAGGTCTGGATGGCAGCGGTGGGCAGCGACAGGAGCAGTTCGGTGAGGTGCGAGCAGCCGCGGACGTCGGCGAACATCTCGCCCACCGTGCGCCGCAAACCCCGTACCAGATTGAGCCCGATCAGCTGGCGGTAGGCGGGGCCGATGGTGTCGCAGGCGCCGGGGTATGGCACCCAGTCGGAACACGCTTGCACATCGACGATGTTGAACTGAGGGTCGATGGTCACGCGGATGAACAGGTCGTGGACGGGGTCGCCACGCTTGCGAAGGCCCGACGACAGCGGGTAATCAATATCCTTCAGATCGGTGAGGCGGGCATCCAGATCGAACAGGCCGTCGTCGCGCACGAATCCCTCGACATCGATGCGTCGATGGTGGGCCCGGGTACGCGGCGATTTCGGGTCAGGCAGGGGCATGGCAATAAAAAAGCAGAAAAGGCTAAAAAACTCGTAAAAAATGCCGTTCGGGGTACCACACGTCACAATTGAGCCCCCCGACAGGCCGACAACGGCCCGCTACGGCCGACAAACTTCTTTAGAATACTGTAGCTTTGGCGAAGGTGCCTGCTCTGCGCGCACCACCGCTCAACCCACCAGGCTTCTGCTTGCCGGACCACGACCAACGTTTTGATGAACAGCGCGCGCAAGTCACTATCCCTGCTCGTAGCAACCCTCATTCCCCTAGGTGCTCCAACAGCAGGAGCGGTCGGACTTGGGGATCTGGTCACCCGGTCCGCGCTGGGAGAGCCGCTGCGGGCCGAAGTCCGTCTGGTGCGTGCAGCCGGTGAGGAATTCGACGCCACCTGCTTCAAGCGGGTCGGCAACAACGCCGGCAACGACGACATCCCCTGGATCTACGACGCGCGCGTGCGCCTTTCCGGCGACCGCCTGATCGTCACCACCCGCGATCCGGTGAATCATCCGATCGCGATGCTCGGCCTGCTGGTCAATTGCGGTGGCGATGTCCGCCGCGACTACCCGATCTTGCTTCAGCCGCCGGTCCTGCGCGTCGGTGCCGGCACGTCGCCCAACCTGCCGGTTGCCGCGCCGGTCGAAGACACCGCCCCGCGCCCGCCCGTCCAGGCCAGACCGCCCCGCCCGCCGCGTGCGGCAGTTGCCCCTGCTGCCGAAGGCACCGGCCCGGCCCGCGGCAGCCAGCCCGCCGAGGCGACCGCCCCCGTAGCGAAGGCGCCCAAGGCATCCCGGCGCGAAGCCGCCGCAGCCCGCCGCACCGAACCGCCCCGCCACGACCGCCTGATCCTGGGCAGCGGCGCCGAGGCCGGCCTCGTGCCGCTGCGCATGAGCCTCGCCCTGCTCAATCCGCCCTCAGAAGACGAATCGGACGGCGCCCGCCAGCAGCTGCGCCAGGAGCAGCGCACCCTCACCGAGATCGACGACCGGATCGCCGCGCAGCTCGAGGTCAACGAGAAGATCAAACGCCTGGAGGAATACCAGGCGATGCTGAAGGAAAAGGTCGCCCAGCTCGACGGCGCCCCGCCTGCGGCCCATGCCGCAGTTGCGGCTCCGACGCCCGCGCCTGCCGCCCCGGCTCCTGCGCCAGCCCAGCCGGCCACCGGCGGTCTCCCGCCCGACATCGCCGAACAGCTTCACGTGTGGGGCGCGCCTGTGGGCGGCCTGATCGCGGTGCTGGCAGGCGGCGGAGCGCTGATCTGGCTGCGCCGTCGCCGCAACGCCGAGGCCTACGAGGAAGATACCGGCGAGCCCACCACTCAGCCCGATTTCCGCATCAGCGCGCCGCCCTCCACCCGCAGCCAGCAGATCGAGAAGAAGAACGCCCCGCTGCCCCCCGAGCGGGACGAGCCGCAGATCCACCATGCCGACCACTCCGAGCCCCCTCCGGTGGTCGATCACGGCGGCGAATGGGCCGAGCCCACCTTCGCCCCGGCCCATCCGATCCCCTTCGACCAGACAGTGGACGAGCAGGATTCGGCGCTGGAACTCGCCGAGATCATGATGTCCTTCGGCCGCACCCAGGGCGCCGCCGAAACCCTCGCCGACTACATCCGCAACAACCCGCGCCAGGCCGTCAAGCCGTGGCTGAAGCTCCTCGAGGTTTATTACGTGGCCGGCATGCGGGCCGAATTCGAAGTCCTCACCCGCCAGCTCAACAAGACCTTCAACGTCAAGATGGTGAGCTGGAACGACTTCAAGGACATCCGCTCCACCCCGGACACCGTCGAGCAGATGGCCCACATCTGCCAGCGCCTGCAGGACCTTTGGGGCACCCAGGAAGCCCAGATCTACATCCACCAGATCCTGCGCGACAACCGCAACGGCACCCGCCAGGGCTTTCCCCTCAGGGTGGTCGAGGAGCTCCTGCTGCTGCTCGCCATCCTCGACGATGAGCTCGGCCCCTACAAGCCGCCGGTCGAGCCGACCCTCGAGGCGATGGAGCCCGCCCCGCCGCCGACCCTCTCCGCCTTCGACGTGTAACCCACCCCGGCCGTCAGACCGGGTTGTCCACCTCCACAAACTCCGCCTCGATCCCGAACGCCGCGGCCAGATGCGCCCCCAGGGCCTTCACGCCGTAGCGCTCGCTGGCGTGGTGGCCGATGCCCAGATAGGCCACGCCGGATTCCCGCGCCAGATGGGTGGTCGGCTCCGAGGCCTCGCCCGACACGAAGCAATCCACCCCCTGGGCGATCGCCTGTTCGAAGTAGCCCTGGGCGCCGCCCGTGCACCAGGCGATCCGCTCGATCCGCCGCCCCGGGTCGCCCAGCATCAGCGGCTCGCGCCCCAGCCGGGCCGCCGCGCCGCGGGCCAGGGCGTCGAGGGACTCGCCCTCGGCAAGCCGTCCCGTCCACCCGATGTCCTGTTCGCCGAAGCGCCCTTCCGGCAGCCAACCCATCAGCCGGGCGAGCTGGGCGTTGTTGCCGAGCTCGGGGTGGGCATCCAGCGGCAGGTGATAGGCGAACAGGTTGATGTCGTTGGCAATCAGCGTACCCAACCGCCGCCGGCGCAGCCCGGTGATGCAGCCGTCCTCGCCGCGCCAGAAATAGCCGTGATGGACCAGCACCGCATCGGCACCCCGCGCCACCGCCGCGTCAAGCAGGGCCTGGCTCGCGGTCACCCCGCAGACGATCCGCGAGACCTGTGCCCGACCTTCCACCTGCAGGCCGTTTGGGCAATAATCCTTGAAGCGTGCGACATCCAGCAGGGTGTCGAGATAGCGCTGCAGTTCGGCTCGTTCCATGGCCGTCATTCCTTTTTCAAGCATTCCGCAATTTGAAGGCGCCCGCTGGCGCCGGTGGCCGATTCTACGATGCATCGCCTTTGGATGATCTTCGCCCAAGCCGTCACCATCTCGGTGGCGCTGCTTTTCGTCGTCAGCACCCTCAAGCCGGAGTGGGTCAGCGACCGCCCTGCCCTGCCCGCCATCACCATCCAGGAAGCCATCGCGCCGGCCACAGCGCCCGCCGGGCGCACCACCACCTCCTACGCCGACGCCGCCCAGCGGGCCCTGCCGGCGGTGGTGCACATCTTCACCAGCAAGGACGTGAAGAGCCAGCGCCACCCCTTTGCCGACGACCCCCTGTTCCGCCACTTCTTCGGCGACCGCCTCGACAACCGCCCCCAGCAGCGCGCCTCCGGCCTCGGCTCCGGCGTCATCGTCTCGCCCGAAGGCTATGTGCTCACCAACAACCACGTGGTCGAGGCCGCCGACGAGATCGAAGTGGCCCTCAACGACGGCCGCAAGCTGCCCGCCCGCATCGTCGGCCGCGACCCGGAATCCGATCTCGCGGTGCTGCAGGTCAAGGCCGACAGCAAGCTCAACGCGATCACCTTCGGCCACCCGGAACAGCTCCACGTGGGCGACGTGGTGCTCGCCATCGGCAACCCCTTCGGCGTCGGCCAGACGGTGACGATGGGCATCGTCTCGGCCCTGGGGCGCACCCACCTGGGCATCAACACCTTTGAAGACTTCATCCAGACCGACGCCGCCATCAACCCCGGCAACTCCGGCGGCGCGCTGGTGGATGCCGCCGGCAACCTGATCGGCATCAACTCGGCGATCTACTCGCGCACCGGTGGCTCGCTGGGCATCGGCTTTGCCATCCCCGTGTCGCTGGCCCGCAACGTGATGGAGCAGATCATCCAGACCGGCGCCGTCACCCGCGGCTGGATCGGCGTCGAAGTCCAGGCGATCACCCCCGAACTCGCCGATTCCTTCGGCCTGCCCTCGTCCGAAGGCACGCTGATCTCCGGCGTGATGCGCAGCAGCCCGGCCGACCGCTCCGGCGTGCGCCCCGGCGACGTGCTGCTGTCCGTCGATGGCCGCAAGGTGAACGACCCCCAAGCCATGCTCGAAGCCATCGCCGCCCTCCCCCCGGGCCGCCAGGCCGGTTTCGAACTGCGTCGTGGCAAGGAGAAGCTCGACATCAAGGTCGAGGTCGGCCGTCGCCCGGCGCTCTCTCGCGGCGACTGACGCCCCCCACACAAGAAAACACAGCCGGCCGACAACCGGCTGCGAGCGCTTCCGTGACGGAATAACAACCCGATACAACTCGGATGTTGCAGCGCAGCATCTGCAGCGCTATTCTGCAGCTGTCTCCTCCACCCTCCTCCTTTGGTGTGGATTTAACCCGAGTGGCGCCCCCGCCCTCGGGTTTTTCTTTTGGTGCGCCGCCTGTCATGCAAACCACCAGCGGGCAAGCTCACGCCAAGCGCCGCGATGCCATCCGCCAGATCCGGCCACCTGGCTGGTGAACACACGGGCCCGCCACCGAACACGGTGACGGGCCCGCAAGCCTCAAAGGGCAGCATCCGGCAGGGTCGTTGATGGCCTTAGCGCCCCCGCCCGCAGTCGACTCAACCGAGCCCGTCGCGCAAGCGCACCATCTCCGCCAGGTTGCGGCGCACGCCTTCCAGCTGGCGCTCCACCAGGGCGCGCACCGAAGCCGGCATCGGCTTGCCGAGCGCATCCCGGAAGGTCTGCAGCGCCTCATCCTCCGCCGCGACGCACGCGTCCAGCACGATCTTGTCGTCCTCGGAGCTGAAAACCGTCTTCAGGCTGGTCCAGCCACGCATGAGCGCGCCCTGCACCGAACCATGCTCTGCCGGACGTCCGCCGAGCCGTTCGATCTCGTTGTCGAGTTCGATGACTGCCGATGCGCAATCGCCAGCGCGACGCTGCATCACCGCCGAAATCGCCGGCATCTTCGCGTGCGCCGCCGCATGACGGAAACCTTCTTCCCCGTCGCGGCTCATCACCAGCAGGGTGTTGAGGGTATCGATCAGCTCGTCGGGGTCGACGGGCTCCCCTTCGACGGCACGCGCGGTGCGGCGCGACGCAGCCCGCTCCCAGGCAGCCTGCACGGCCGGACGTGCGTCGTCCCACGCCATGTTGCGGCCCGGCGAGCGCAGCCAGTCTTCGGCGAGGCGGGATTCAGCCTCCACATACGTGCCGGGGTAGCGCTCCACCCCCAGCCAGCCATGCTCGAAAGCAGGGCGGTAGTATTCATAGGGCGTGCCCGGGCGATAGTAAGGCTCCCGAACGTGGGCGTCGGCCCAATACACATCGTCATCGGCCGCAGGCCCGATCGTATCGACCAGCGCCTTGCCGCCGGCAGCGCCGGCCACGGCGCCGATCACCCCGCCAACCGCCGCACCCACCGGGCCCGCCGTTGCCGCGCCAACCGCCACGCCGGTGGCAACGCCCGAGGCAGCCCCGCCCACCAGGCCGATCTTGGTTGCAGTGGATTTGTCGTCAGCACTTGGCGCCATCGGCGTCGTGACCTTGCCGTCAACCGGATGGGGCAGATGCTGGGTTTCGATCATTCTCTGGTTCATGGCTGTCTCCTTATCGGGTAGTGAACACGGAGTCATCTTCCCGCGTCCCGAGGAGCATCTCGATCAGCCACTGGCGCAAGCACCTGTCGGCCGGGGCCGACATCCCCGTAGGACTACCCACCCACGCAACCGGCCGCCCTGTGAAAACGGTTACACGGGGACACACGAATATTGTTGCAGCGCAGCATTTCCTCATCTATATTTGAATCGTCTCCTCCACCCTCCTCCTTTGGTGTGGATTTAACCCGAGTGGCACCCCCGCCCTCGGGTTTTTCTTTTGGTGCGCCGCCTCCGCGCAAACCGCCGGCCGACGGCCCCCGCCGCCGGTGTATCCTCACCCCGGATGAATAGCGCAAAGAGGGCGCCCATGAGCGAGGCGAGGGGTGAGGTGCAAGGCGAGGTGAAGGTCTTCCTGTCCACCGTCAGCGCGGAATTCCGCAGCTACCGCGACGCCCTGCGTCATTCCCTCGACCGCCCCAACGTCACGGTCAAGGTTCAGGAAGACTTCATCGCCACCGGCACCGAAACGCTGGACATGCTCGACCAGTACATCCGCCAGTGCGACGTGGTGATCCACCTGGTCGGCGACATGACCGGCGCGATGGCCCAGGCGCCCTCCGTCGCGGCGATCCGCACCAACCACCCCGATTTCGCCGCCAAGCTGCCGGTGGCGGCCTTCCTCGAAGCCGACGGCCCACCGCTGCCCTACACCCAATGGGAAGCCTGGCTGGCCCTCCACCACGGCAAGCGCCTCATCATCGCCGAGCCCGAACCCGGCGCCCCCCGCGCCCCCGGCTACGCCACGACGCCCGGCCAGATCGCCGCCCAGCAGGCCCACCTAGCCCGGCTGGCCAGCATCGAGCGCTTCCGCGGCATCCGCTTCCGCAACCCCGATCACCTGGCCGCCGAAGTGTGGCGCTCGGGGCTGCTCGACATACTCGTCGAAGCCGGCCTCGAGCGGCGGGTCGATTGCCTGCCCTACGCCAGCCTGGGCACGCTTTTCATGGGCCGCGATGCCGATCTCGATGCCCTCGCCACCCACCTCGGCCCGGCCCCGACAAGCGCCGAACATCCCACCGCCTGTGTGGCCCTGTGGGGCCTGGGCGGCATCGGCAAGACCCGGCTGGCGCTGGAGTACGCCTGGCGCCGAGGCAGCGGCCACCATGCCCGCCTGCTGCTGGGCGCCAGCAGCCCAGCCACCCTGCACGCCAACCTCGCCGCCCTGTGCGCTCCCGGCGCCCTCGACCTGCCCGAACACCAACTCACCGAAGAACCCCGCCGGCACGCCGCTGCGATCGCCTGGCTCAATCATCACCTCGGCTGGCTGATGATCCTCGACAACGCCGACGACGAAGCCGCCGCCACGGCGGTGGAAGCCCTGCGCGCCCGACTCACTGGCGGCCACATTGTGGTCACCAGCCGCCTGCCCAACTGGAGCGCGGCGATCCACCCGCAGGAAGTCGCCGTGCTCGCCCCCGAGGCCGCCGCCGGCTTCCTGCTGCTGCGCACCGCCAACCGCCGCGTCGCCCAACCCGACGACGAGGCCGACGCCGCCCGGCTGGCCCACGAACTGGGCTACCTCGCCCTGGCCCTCGAACAGGCCGGCGCTTACATCGCCAGGCTGCACCTCGGCTTCGGCGAGTACCTCGAACGCTGGCAGCGCCAGCGCAGCAAGGTGCTCGAATGGTTCGACCCGCGCCTGATGCAGTACCACGCCAGCGTCGCCATCACCTGGCAGACCAGCTTCGAGCAGCTCACGCCGCCCGCCCGCCGCCTGCTTAAGAACGACTGAGATATTCAGCAGGGGGCCGGCGAGATAAATCCGGGATATACCGGTTGATACGGGGAAATAGCGGGCGGCCGGGTGAAAATGTGTTTTCCTGGGCGAAAGCGCGCGGCGCGTCGTCAGGTCGAGGAAAGATACCGAGAAATCACATCGAGGATCGCGGCCTCGTCGGAGTCGGAGAGCGTGCCGGTTTCAGGGTCGGCGGTCAGAAGGCCGCGCTGCGGCATCCTCTTCGTTCCAAACTCGTGATACGCCGCATAGGGCATCCCGAAACCGTAGGTAACGCTCGACTCGTCGGCCTGGTGGTTCAGGCTGGCGAGCATGTCACCGTAGCGATCCAGGAGCCGGCCATTGCCATCCTCTGGATAGTTGGCCTTCGTGGACTCCGCCCACGGCGACCACGGCAAACCCATCGGGTCGGTCTGCGTTTCGAAGCGGTTCGAGACCCGGGTTTCCATCTCAGTGCCGATGCTATCCATCACCGGCGTCATGTCATCGATCTTGTGCCGAAGATTGCTCAGAAATTCGAGCACCGCCCGGTCGTCGATCCGGATCGTGGGCGCCATCAGAAGATCAGCTCCACGTCACCTGCCAAAGTGGTCTCCCCTTGCGGGTAGTCGGCCGCCAACTCGGTCGGAACAACGTGATGCAAACCGATGATTGCGGCCATGTCCACACGGCTCTTCAGCGGATCTGCGCTGAACGTGTGGAACGACGGAAGCGGATGAATGGAGATCCCAGCCGCGGAAGCCCACTGGCGAACGTCCTCTGCATCGCGACCAGTTACCAGCCCTTCTGTCTCGTCCCACTCGAATTCGAGCGATGAGACAGAAGGGCTGGCGGATTGAGGCGCGCAGATAAATCGGTGGATCATGGTTTCCAATGGAAAAGAAGGCCGACCACGAGGTCAAACATAGGTCTATCACCAGTATAGAGCAGGCGCAAGTTCTTCATGTCGCCGCCCAGCACATATTCCAGACCGATGCTCATCACTTCCAGTGCGCCCTTACCTCGATAGACCTTGCCCTGGTAAGGCGTCACATACTTGTCCTTGCGGGTGACTTCCTCCGGACCATAGGCCTCACCGGTGACGGTGCTCAGCTGCTCAAGCGGATCAGATCCGGTTCGTTCCCGGTGCTCCGCTTGGAAGATGCTATCCAGCTCCGGCATGACCGCTTGGAGGCGGTGGGCAAACTCGTGAACGGCACAGCTCAAATCCCCTGGTCGAACCACGCTGTAGCCCACGCCAGGTTGAAGCTTCACCACGCCAAAGCGGGGCAGCTTGACGGTATCTCCATGCTCAAAGTTGCCCTTTTCTGTGAAGTGCCAGGCGCGACTATTTGATGCCATGGCCAGCATTGGCCCAGCCAGATCGGACTGACGCGTCCAGGAGTCCGGCAGCAAGCGCGACGCATCCTTGAGTGCATCGGCCGCGGCGCCGCGGCTTTGGATCTTGATCGCGGTCGACGTCCCGACCTCACGTATGAGCTTATTGATGAGTGCGGCGTAAAGCGCTGCGGGCTCAGTTTTTCCACTCGGCAGCATGCTGGTGATCTTTGCGCCGGCATCTTTAAAGTCCGCCGCACTGACCAGCAACTGCAGCCCGTCCTTCTCCGCTGCGTCTGCGAGCTCCGCCGGCACAGATGCGAGCTTGGCCCGCGCCGCCTTCGCAAGCTGCTTCGCCCGTTCGCCCGCGACACCAGGGTTGTACGCAAAGCCCGGATCTACGCCAACCGGCACATTCATGACCTCGCCGGTGCGGTCATTGACCCATTTCCGGGTCACGTCCTCCGGCGCCGTCTTGTTGAGCGGCTCGCCGGTGGGCGACACGCCCCGGTCGTAGTCGGCCTGGCTGATCATCACGATGCGGCAGCGGCAGCGCCAGCCGTTCGGCGTCCAGTGGGTCTTCCAGAAGGGATCGCTGAGCAGCAGCGTCAGGTTGTTCCAGACTGCATGGCTCGCCCGGACAAGCTCGTCGCCCTTCGTCACATACCGCGCGTAGGGGTGCGTCGCTACAGTCCGCTGTGCCCGCTCCCACTGCCCAGCCGAGTAGGCCGTGCGCGTGTTCACGTCGAAAATCAGCTTGAGCCGTGGCGGATCGAACGTCGTGGTGACCGCATCGCCCGTCTCCGGGTCGATGATCGTCTTCTCACCCCACCAGCCCGCTCGCGCGAGGATCTCCTCGCCGTTCCGCATGTAGTCCCGCCGGGTCAAATCACCGCCGACCGACCGCGTAATCTGCTCACGGATCGACTGCAGCAGATCCAGGCGAGCCAGGCGCGACACCGTGAACTGCTGCGCGTGCTCCTCCTGCCACACGTCCCGCCAGTCGTAGCTGATCTTGAGGCTATCCCGGCCGGCCATGTAGGCCGCCGCCTCCGCGGGCGGCAGCCGGTAGGCGTCGGCAAACTCCTGAGCGGCAGATTTAGGCATCGCCCACCCCGGAGAGGCCCGCCAAATGCGTCGTCGCCGCCGCATTTGTCAGCGCTTCCTGCAGCGCCGACGGGTCCATCTTCGCCAGCAGCGACGGCAACCGGGCCAGGAATTCACCCGCCGTCTCGCCGGCCTTCACCGAAGCGTCCAACTCGGCCTGCAGCGCGGTAGCGAACGGCTGCATCATCGGCTTCCAGTCGCCCAGCGCCTCGTCCACCAGCACATCGATGACATCCGGTCCACCACCCTCCGCGAAGTTCGCCAGGTCGGCGCCGCCGGCCGGCACAGGCTTCCGGCCTGGAACCGGCGGCGTAGCCGTAGGGCCGGGCGTCGGCGCCGCGCGCTTCTTGCTCCAGCCCTCGCCGTACTTCTCCCGCACGGCCTCTTCCGACAGTTCGAATCCCATCTCCGTGATGTTCTTGTCCGTCTCCGACTCGGCCTTCTTGTCTTCCTCTTCGGAGATCTCGCGCGATACCTGGCACATGGCCAGCCCGTTGAGTTCGCAGATCCACTTGATCAGCGACTCGTTAAGCGTGTTCGACAGCAAGTCGCTGTCCGCCTGCACCAGGTCAAGCCGAACATTCGTGCGCTCCTTCGACGCCGACGCCAAAGCGCCGCCACCGCTCGTCCGAGGCTCCTGTCCAAGGACCACCTCTGCAATCCAGTCGTCCATGTACGCGCACAGGGCCTGCTGGGTGGTAACGGCGCCGGTCAGCTTGCTTTCGAGCAGCTCGATGGCGGCGCCCTCCGGCGTCATGATCACACCGTCGTTCGACAGCGCCTTCAACGCGGCAAACAGCGTCGACTTCTCCCGCGGGCTGGCGTTGCGCGGATGCCGGCCCCAGGGCGTCGGCGTGCCGAAGCGGTCGTTCAGCTTGTTCCAGCTGACGATCCCCTTCCGTTTGAAGAACACCGCCCAGTAGAGCTGCAGGCCCAGCCCGGTCCCGTAGGGGTTATCGTCTTCGGGATTCACCCGATGAACGATGAACTTCCGATCCGGCAGCTCGACGCCCTTGGTCATGGCATCGCGGGTCAGCATGCGCAGTTGCGGAATACCTGCCTCGTCCAGCACGTAGCGGAACCGGCGCTGCGCCCGCTTCACGATGCGCGCCGGCACGTAGTAGCCATCGCGTACCGTCCACACGATCTCGGACACCGCAAAGCCCCGCAGCAGCGCATCGAGAAGATCCATGCACACCTGGTCGAACGCGCAGCGCTTGAGGATGCTGGAGACGATGGCGGCATCCTTGAGGCCCGCCTCGCCTTCATCGACGGGCACCACCTGGATCTCCTCGCCGATCAACGCGTGCTTGCGCTTCTGCATGCACGAGAACACCTTCCCATCTCGCCTCAGGTCGCGATAGATCTCGCCGTTCGGATCACCCTTTTCAAGTAGCAGCGGGTCATTGGTCTGCAGGATGCCGAGATAGGTGTCCTCGTACGGGTCACGGAGCCGGTTTGCGACTTCCGTTTCCAGCTCCGGCGGCGCCGGCTGCTTGTTTGTTGGCTCAGCCATAGATGAAGTCCTCGAAATTGCTGTCAGCGCCGGCGCCGTCGCTCATGTGTTCGGTCGGAGTGACCAGATTGACCGAAGCGAACTCGCCAAGCACCAGGGAGACCGCAAAGTCGCCGTGCCGGAAGAGCTCCGGCTCCTTCAAGTCCTTGGTGTTCACCTCGGGCACCCGCGGAATGCCGTCCACGTCCTCCACCGCGCGCAGGTCTTCGTCGATATTCACGTCCCGCGGCAAGTCGTACTGGTCATCCTCGAAGTTCTTGACCATCTTCGGCATCCACTCCGCGTACCAGCCGCGGCTCAGGGTTACCTGGTGGATCATGTCGTGGCCAAATTCGTCTGCCGTGTATTCGGCGAGCGTCAGGCCCGGGCCGGTGGCGTCCATAGCCCCACCGGCCCACATGGGCAGCATGCGAATGAACGCCCACAGGATCTGCTCCTGCTGACGAGACGGAACGTTGTGCAGTTCCAGAGAAAACGGCGCGCTCCGGCGGAGGGTCTGCGTGATCTGCAGGGGCGTGATGGACGTGAAGTTCCGATGGCGGGCAAAGTCCATTCCGAACACGGTCTGCAAGCGGTCGTCGAGCAGCGTGGCCAGGGGCTTCAGGTGCATCTTGATCCACACCTCGGCGAACAGCTTCCGCTCGAGATCCGACTTCTTCACGAAGTCGTCGTCCATGGTCAGCCGCAACACCGGCCGGCCATCCTTCAGCGCCCGGTCGATCCACACGCCGGGGATGGACTTGCCACCCCCGTCGCGCGGGATTGCATCCAGCTCCTCCCGCATTGCCGCCTTGCGCGGTCCGTAGGAGTTGCGAATCTTCGTGTACCACTTCTTCTTGGCCTCGGCGGTTGCCTCCCACTGACGCATCATGCACACCCGCTCGAACAGGCCATTGCGCACTGCGTCGTCGAAGGTTGCCGTGTAAACCTGGGCGTCCTCACCGTAGCGGCCCTTCTCGATATCGTCCCGCAGCTGGTTGAACGCGTTCTTTCGTCCGTTGTGCGTCGAGATCACCCGGATCTTGCCGCCCCAGATCAGCAGCGCTGTGGCCGCCTCGAGGACGGCCGCCACGTTCTGGTGGAATGCCGCCTCGTCGATCACCACGATGCCCTGCAGGCCGCGGATGTTCGCCGGACGGCTCGACAGCGCGACGATGGAGAAGCCTGAAGAAAAGCGGATGCGGTACGCGTTGATCATCCGCGTGCTGCCATCCTCATCCTGGTCCTCGAACAGGAACTCCTCGATCCGCGAGATCCCGCTCGACTGAGCCTCAGCGATCACCCGCGCGAAGTGTGCGCAGTAGCCGATGAACTCCAGGCCCTTGTCCTTCGTGTCGGGGATGTAATAGACGTTATCGCCGCCCGCCTTCTTCTGACTGCCCGCGATCAGCGTGTCGTCCAGGGCCTCCGCGAACGTGATGCCCGTCCGCCGGCCCTTCGAGGCCAGCTTGATGGAGGCCTGAATCGCGCACCATTCGGCCTGGTGCTTCATCAGCACGCCACCTGCAATCGGATTGAGGCCCGCCGGGATTTCCTTCACCGAGGGCGGCAGCTCGTCCCACTCCACATAGCGGATCGTGTCCGCCCGGGGCTTCAGCTCCTGGGCGCTCATGCTCCGATCCCCAGCACCTTCCGGCGCCAGAAGTCCACCTGATCCTCGTCCATCCCTTGGGCCTTTGCCGCGATCTTCAACTTCTCGTCCTGCTCGGCAAGCAGCTTCTCGCGTGCCAGGCGCTCCACCTCTTTTCGCTCCTTCAGGTTCAGGCTCCGCGCCTCCTGCGCGGTTTTCGCTGCCCGCGCCAGGTCGAGCACATCCCCGATGTCCATCTCCGCGTTGCTCTGCAGCTTGCCCATGGCGTAGCGGCTGGTGAGGGTGGTGACGGCCTGGGCGAGCAGCGCGCCGGACTTCGCATCGAAGTCCTCGCCCAGCTCGCCGACAAGGGCCTCGGCCGCGGCCGCCATCTCGCGCTCGTGGCTGATCATTTCTTCAACGCTCGCCCGGTGCCGGCCCAGGGCGCTACGGCTCGGTGTCGGCTCGTCGGGAAACTCGGCCTCCAGCTCGGCGCGCAGCTCGTCCAGCGTCAGGCGGTTCTCGCGCAGCGCGCGAAAAACGTGCTTCCGGAACTCATCCGAGCGCTGGTCAATCGTGCTCTTGCGACCCATGGTCAGATCCTCGGGCGCTTCACGCCCTCGACGGTGATCCGGCCTTTCGCCACCATCTCGCCACGGTCGCGCAGGGTTGCCAGCAGCACCGAGCCGGCGTTCTCGATCTCGACCAACTCATGCTCTTCCAGCCAGCGCAGTTCGCGCTTCACGTCGGCAAGCTCCAGCGTGTGGCCGTAGCGCTCGTCGATGATCGTGCACAGCACCGAGGAGTTCGCCCGCCGGCTCGGCATCTCCGCGATCACCCGCAGCAGCACCAGCCGCGCGTCTTGAATCAGCAAATCGGAATAGCTCATTTGCGGCCCTCCTGCAGGCGGTCTTCATGGAGCAAATTAAGAATGTGGGCCGCACTCTTCAGCTCGCCCACCACTGTCGCCATGCCCGTCGACACCTCGTCCAGGCGCGCATGGATACGCTTCAAATCGTCGTGCGTCGGCGCGTGTTTCAAATCGCGCTCGATAGCGGTCAGCCGATCCGCGTGGCTCGCCAGCTTTGCATCCAGCGCATCCTTGGTCACCTTGTCCCGGCCGCTGATCGCCAGCCACACCACCGCAATCAGGTTGATCGCCTGGAGCACCAGCTTCAGCTCTTCCAGCCCCATCGTCATGCCGGCCTCCCGTTCGCCCGCGCCCGCGCTTCAAGCCAGTTGGCCTCATCCATGCAGTCGAAGCACAGCGTCACGCCCGGCACCGCCTTGCGCCGGGCCTCGCTGATCGCCTGCCCACACCCGCAGCAATGCGTGGCGCTGTCCGCCGCCGTCTTGCCGTACATGGGGTTATGGCGACGGTGCTCCTCGAGCGCGTCGCCGTTGATTTCCGCCTCTCGCTCGGAGGCGATGTCCGCAAAATCAGTCATGGTTCCAATTCCGCCGCACACGCCGCATGGACGCGTCGGCAATCGTGATAGAGGTTGAGCAAGTCGGCGGCCCACCGACGAAACGCCGGCAGGCCGCCATCATTCAGTTCCAGCACCGCCGGGCACGCCACCTGGCAGGCCACCGGCGGAAGCGGGCGGACCGTCATTTCCGGCCCGGATCGCATCGTTGAGCACGCGCACAGACTCAGCATCCAGCCCACAATCAGCAGGTGCCGGCCGGCGCGCCAGGTCACGTTCAAGCGCATCGCGTCGCCTCAGCTGGTCCAGACGCGCCGCTGCTTGCGCTTTTCCGGCCTCGACGGCCGCACGCTGGCGAGCCGCCGCATCTGCTCGCTCCTGCCGAGCGGCATCGCGAGCAAGTTCGGCGTGGGCCAGCTCGCAGGCCCGCGCACCGGATGAATAGCCGGCCTGGTGGATGCGCCACGCGCCACCGCCCACAAGCAGCACCACCGCACAAACCGCGACAAGGCGAACGGTCGAAACCACATCACGCCTCCGTGTCGTGCCCGCGCCGGCACAGCGCCTGGCTCGTCACCACGCGCAAAAGCGCATTGACGACCGGCAGGGCTACGGCGATAGCTACATAGAAATTGACGGGGAGAAGCGGCTGCAGCAGGCCCGTATTGGCCTCCAGGGCGACCAGGGCGGCCGCCGCCGCATTGACCCAGATCATCCGGGAGCGGGTCCAGGGCTTAGCCATAACGCCTCCCGGGGCGAGTCGCCCGCAGCCGGGCGCGTTCGTTGGCAATGGTCGAATCGGAGCACCCGCCGAACATCATCGCCTCGCAGGCACGGCGGATTTCCAGCCCGCGCAGGCGCTGTCCGTTTGCGAAAACCCACTTCGCAAACTCGGCCTCAGCGCCCTTCAGATCGCCCGCCTTGATCCGCTTGAGCAGCGTCGACGTATCGAAAGCCCCAACGCCGATGTTGAACACCAGCGCCGCCAGGGCATCGAACCGGAACTGAGCGGTGCCCGCCGGCAACACCGCATTCAGAAACACCTCGACAGTGCCCAGATCGGCGCGCAGCAGCTCGCGTGCCTCGACCAGCGAAAGGCGCGCCTTCGTGAGAGTCGGCTCGGATTTACGGATGACGTGCCCGAAGCCAGTGGTCCACTTGCCTGCGGGGCACAGGTACGGCGTAGCCGCAAAGTCCTCGAAGGACTCAATCAGCGCAATGCCGCGGGGAGAGGTTTTAAGCGGTGGGGTCAGCATGCCGGCGATGGTGCCGGCGTGCGCGCGAGGGGGCTAAATGAACGGGGTCAATTATTGACCCAGGGCGAATCAGGCCAGCTTGACGGCCGTTCCGCTTGCTACGACGAACAGCATGGATTTACCGCCGCCCGAGAATTCGCTGTAGTCGAGATCCACGCCCACTACGGCATCCGCGCCCAAGGCGAAGGCCTCGGCGCGCAGCTCCAGCATGGCGGTGCGGCGGGCGTCGCGTAGGACGCCTTGGGTCGATCCGCTACGGCCGCCGGTGGCATCGGTCACACTCGCAAAAAAGTCGCGGAGAATGTTCATGCCGTAGGCGCATTCGGCCGAAACCACGTCGACGGATGCGGCAATGGTGCGGCCGGGAATCTCCGGCGTCGTGGATACCGGCATCCTGGCGATCACCTGAACAAGCTGTTCGCGCGGAATGAACTCGCGCGGAATCCCCGTCCAGTCACCTGAGCGCCGTGCCATCGCCACACGCTCTTTCAGATCGATAGCGGCGTTGACCTTCGCATAGATCGCACCGCAGTTCGGGCATTCATAGTCCGGAGCAGTGTCGGTCGGACGGCGGGCGTAATGGCATTTCGCGCAGGTGGTCATGAGAATCAAGTGTGTGCTTAATCTTGTGCCCGATCAGGCACAGGAGATTCCAGGATCACTTCGTCAATCATGAAAGTGACGCCCCGAAATCTCCATCGTGTTGGGGATGAACCAGTCTGCACCGGGGACCGTGACTTTCCAAACTGCTCATCCAAAAACGCTTTCATCGCCTTTTCGATTTCTTCTTTTTTCACCACAGTATCAATCCGCATAACCTGTACGGAATGATAGGCGGAGTCCTTGACAGAATTTTACTTGCACCCGCCTTGCGTCGTGTCGGCGATCACGAAACCAACCTGATCTGGGCACGGACGGTGTCCGTATCCAGAGATGCGCCAGCCCGCTGCCACGCCATCAGCAAGTCCACCAGCTCGAATAGCTTTTCGCTGGAAAGAGAGCGGCCCGTGTCGTGAAGTGCATCGACAGTGACCGCCAAAGTCTCGACCCACGTCAGGCCGCTGCCATCGGCGTCCCCGATTGGCGTCACCATCGCAACCTGATCCGGAGCCGGCCCCGCTTTCGGCTTCTCGATCTCACCACGGTTTAGCAGCGCCTCCCCAATCAGCCTGCCGTCCTCAGCAGGATCGCCCGTCATCAAAACCTGCAGCCGCTTCCGGCCAAGTTCGTTCAGGGGCAAAGCCGAGACCACCGCGTTCATGTGGTTGATGGCCTGCATACGGCTGACGAATTCATCCTGGTTTTCCTCTTCGATCATCGGCCCTTCGCCAGTAATCAGCCACTCCGGGTTGATTCGAAGTTTCGTGACAAGGGCCCTGCTCTCCTCAGGCTTCAGCTTTTGAGCTGTGCCCCCCGCCAGGCGCTTTACCCGAGCAAGGGATACGCCGAGCACATCGGCCAACTCCTGCTGCTTCAGTTTGAAGTGCTCCATGACCCTGCCAATGAGTACGGAAATCATACTTTTCCTGTTGACTGGTACGTTTTTCGTACCTAATATTCACAACACGCAACCACGTAACCACAACAGTTTCCACAAAGGGGCCGTCATGCCGCAGCTCAAAACCCGCCAGCAGTTCCGAGAAGAGTGCGCCCTCAAGGGCCTCCCTCTCGCCTCCGTAGCCAAGCGCTACGGGTTCAACCTCAACCTCTTCTACGAGATCGTCAATGACGACGACGCCAACCCCCGTCGCAAGTGCCTGCGCGGCGAGTCCCACAACATCGCAGTCACCATCGGCATCAAGGCCGGTGAAGTGTCTCGCGCTGCCGCGTGAGGCCCGCCATGTTCATCCGTGACTACAGCATCAACGTCATGACCGACTGCGACGACAGCTTCTTTTACGCCTGTCCGGCCCGTAACTACGAATCCCTCGTCATCTGGTGCATGGGGGCCTGAGCCATGACCAGTCACTCCATCCTCGGCGGACTTCGCCGTATTGATGAATGCCTGTGCATCTACTTCGCTGGCGCTATTTATGACGCCTCCAGCATTCCCAGGGTCATGGTTGGCGAATACCTCGAAGTTCCGACGCAAACAGTTATCGAACCCGGCCTCACCGTGTTTTTCGGGTGGGGCCTGGACAAGATCGTGGCTGTCATCCCTCGCCTCAGCCCGCCTTCAGTGCATCAACGGCCTTCTCAAGCGCTGCTTGGCCGGCCGCTGTCTTCGCCAGGAACGACAGCACCCCAAGTTGCTGGTGGATCGCCACAAAGCACTTCTGCATTACCACGCCGGCTTCGCAATCGGGGCCGTACTGGTCCCAAGCCGAGCAGGCCCGTGCATTCGGGCAGCGTGAGGTCGAGGCGTTCATCGCGGTTCTCCTGGGTGGTTGATTGACGCCCCGAAGTTTAGCCACGCAAAACACATTTTAGCCGCATCGAAACCGCCATTTGTTTAGAAAACAGAACGCAATCGAACATCCAATGAACGCCCGACATTCGAAACCCGTCCCCACCAGCCTGCGCGCTGCCTTCGAGGCGGACAAGGTGCACGCCCTCAAACATCGGCGCCTGTCCATCGAACGCCTGGCCGAGCTGATGGCCACCACGCCGGCCACGCTCTACAAGTGGATCGAGCAGGAGAGCATGCCCGCCCGCGCCCTGATCGCCTGGCAGCACCTCACCGGCGCCAACAATGTGGTGCGCTACCTGGCCGCCTGCGAAGCCGCCGTGGTCGTCGCCGTGCCCTGCGGCCGCAGCGCCACCGCCGAGGACGTGCATGTGCTGCAGGCCACCCTCAACGGCGCCGTCGGCGCGCTGCTCGGCTACATGAGCGGCGAGACCGACCGCGACATGACCCTCGGCAAGCTCGGCGCCGGCCTGGAGGGCCTCGCCTGGCACCGCGAGAACGTGCGCAAGTCCGACCAACCCGAACTCGACCTCAACTGAAGGAGCCGCAATGTCCTACGACCAACAGCAATTTGAAGAGGCCAAGGCCGCTGTCGAGCGCCTGTCGGCCTACATGAAGGACGCCCGCAGCATCGAAGACTTTGCCCGCCGCATGGCCGCCGATGTGGAGAGCCCGTTCTTCAGCTTTGACATGCTGGCCCACGTCACCACCCACACCAACCTCATCGATGCCCTGCTCGATGAGGCCGCCGCTGCCTTCGACGACCACGATGACCACCAAGGCTGACACCTACGGCACCGGAGAATTTGCCGCCCGGATCTGCAGCGCGATCGTGCTGCTGGCCGGCCACACCCGCCATGGTCTTGCGCCCTCTGAGATCGCCAAGAAGCTGGGCACCAGCCCCGCCAACGTCACCCGCCTGGTGGCCCAGCTCAAGAGCAATGGCTTTGTGGAAGACACGCCCCTCAAGCGCCTGCGCTTGGGGCCCAAGGTGGTGCAGATCGCCCTGAGCCACCTGTCTGACATGCGGCAGGGCGAAGACGAACTGGCCGACTTGCGCCGCCGCTACACCCCGAAAAACTGATTGAGACTGCCATGCCCCGCCCGCCCAAAAACATCGACCTTCAGCCCGCCTTCGCCACCACCGACGAAGCCCTGCACGCTGGCCACACCGAAACCCTCTCACGCGAAGCCGACCTGGTTGCGATCAAGCGAGGCTTGAGCGACGACCGCGACCTGGTGAATCAGCTGCTAGGGCAAGTTCAGATGGCCCGCTCATTCGCCCGTTTTGCCGACGTCGTCAGTTTGACCAAGCTGAAGCACATCAAGGAAACCAAGATGTACCGGGCCTTGGCGGGCAAAAAGGCGTTTGACCCCGATGGAAACGAAATTGCCGACGTCGGCACTTTCGACGGATTTTGCCAAGCGCTAGGTCTGTCGCGGTCGAAGGTCGACGAAGACCTGACGAATCTCACCGCTTTCGGCGAAGAGGCGATGAAGAGCCTGTCGGCCATCGGCATCGGCTACCGGGAGCTGCGCCAGTACCGCCGCCTGCCCGAAGACCAGAAGAGCGCCCTGATCGAAGCCGCCAAGTCTGGCGACAAGGATTCGTTCCTGGAGCTGGCCGAAGACCTGATCGCCAAGCACGCCCGCGAGAAGGAAGAGGCCCAACGCCAGATTGAAGAGCTCAAGGCCGAGGAGAAAGCCAAGGAAGAGCTGCTCGCCGACAAGAACAAGCTGCTCGACGCCGAGCGCGCCAAGGTGAAGCGCATCCAGGCCGCCCCGGCCGATGAGCGGCTCGACCAACTGCGCAAAGAGATCACCTCGATTGCCGACGATGCCCGCGGCGCCATCATCGGCCAGCTTCGCGCCGGGCTTGCCGCGCTGCAGGACCACCACCGGGACGCTGGCGGCGACAGCGACCTTTGGGCCGCAGGCGTCGTGGGTCAGTTGTTCAAAGACCTCACCATCATTCGCGACGAGTTCGGCATCCCCGACCTGGCGGGCGCCGAAGTGCCCGAGTGGCTGGCTAAGTGACCTTGGCACGAGCGAGCCAGGCCATGAACCCCGCCCTTGTCGATTCTGTGCTCGCTGTGCACCGTGCCGCCACTGCGGCCGGCCACGGCGGCAAGGAGGCGGTCTACGCCGAAGCCTGCCAGCGCCTCGGCATGACCCGTTCAACGTTGATGCGAAAGATCAAGGAAGCCGCAGTGAAACCTCCCCGCAAGCAGCGTGACGACGCCGGCGACGTATCGCTCAAGCGCGAAGAAGCCGTCAAGATCAGCGCCGTCCTGATGGAGAGCCTGCGCAAGAACAACAAGCGCCTGCTCAGCATCGGGCAAGCCGTCTCCATGCTGCGCGCCAACGGCGAGATTCGTGCCGAGCGCATCGACCCCGCCACCGGAGAGTGCATCCCCCTTTCAGATAGCGCGATCGCCCGCGCCCTGCGCGCCTACGGGCTCCACCCCGACCAGCTGCTGCGCGCCGCGCCGGCCTCCGAGCTGAAGAGCCTGCACCCCAACCATGTGTGGCAGATCGACGCCTCGCTTTGCGTCCTCTACTACCTCAACGCCAAAACTGAAAAGGAGGCCGGCCTTCAGGTGATGGAAGCCAAGAAGTTCTACAAGAACAAGCCGGCCAACCTCAAGCGCATCGAGAACGACCGGGTGTGGTCCTACGAGGTTACCGACCATAACTCGGGCAGCATCTTCCTCAACTACGTGCTTGGCGCAGAGTCCGCCGCCAACCTGGCTGAGAGCTTCATCCTTGCCATCGAGCACCTGGATGATGACCCCTGGAAGCTCCACGGCGTGCCCTTCATCCTCATGATGGATATGGGCTCCGCCAACACCTCGGGCAGCTTCAAGAACCTGCTGCGTCGTCTGCAGGTCGAGCCGATGCCCCACGCCCCCGAGAACGCCCGCGCCACCGGCCAGGTGGAAAACGCCCGCAACATCATCGAGCGCAGCTTTGAATCAGCCCTGCGCTTCGCGCCGGTCAGCAGCCTGGAAGAACTCAACGCCAAGGCCCGGGAGTGGGCACGCTGGTACAACGCCACCAAGGTGCACAGCCGCCTCGGAACGACCCGCCTGCAGCAGTGGATGACGATCACCCAGGACCAGCTGCGCCTGGTGGACGCCGACCTTGCCCGCAAGCTTCTCACCAGCGAGCCAGAGCGCCGCAAGGTCTCCGATACGCTCACGGTGCAGTTTGGCGGGCAGGAGTTCGACGTGCAGGGCATCCCGCGCGTGATGGTCGGCGAGTGGCTCAACGTCACCTACAGCCCGTACCAGCCCAAGGCCGCTCTGGTGGTGGACACCGACGAGCAGGGCCACGAAACCCTTACCCCGATCCCGCTGGTCGAGCGTGACGCCGCCGGCTTCCGGCTCGACGCCAACGTGATCGGCGAGGACTGGCGCCGCCCGGCCGATACGCTGGCCGACACCCACCGCAAGGAGGTCGAGCGTGTGGCGATGGACGTTGCCACCGACGCCGAGGCCGAAGCCGCCCGCAAGGCCAAGGCCCTGCCGTTCGGTGGCCGTATCGACCCCTGGAAGGAAATCGAGCAGACCGAGCTGCCGACCATCCTGCCGCGCCGCGGAACCGGGCTGCAGGTCGGCGTGACTGCCTCTGCCGGGCCGGCGGTGATGCTCTCCCTGTTCGAAGCCGCCGCAGAGCTGCGCCGCCTGGGCGTGGCGATGGACCCCGAGAAGAACCGTCAGATCGCCGCCCTCTATCCGGACGGCGTGCCGGAAACCGAAATCAGCAACCTTGCGCAGCGCCTCACCGTGCGTGCCGGCCTGCGTGTCGTCGGAGGAGCATGACCATGGATCAACGCGTATCACCCGACCAACCCGCGCCGGCTACCCACCTGGCCTGCGTTCTCGCCCGCATCGGCGCCACCCAGGGCGATCTGTACCGCGGCATCGGCATGGCCCGGTCGGTCTGCAGCCGCATCGTCGCCCACGACGAATGGCCCAAGCGCCGCGCCGATCAATACCGGGCAAACATCGCCCGCTGGCTCGAATCGAAGGGAGCCAGCGCGGAAGACGTTTCCACCTTCGAAAAAGAAATGGCCCCGGCAAGTTCGCACCTTGCCGAGGCCTCTCCTGAAGAACCCGCAACCACGCAAGCACAACAAGAGGACCACATGCTACTACGCAACGAGACTTTGACGGCCGAGGCCAAGGCACATTTCGGCCTGCGCCGCAGCCCGTTCATTGACGACATCGCCACCCGCGCCGACGTGTTTCAGTGCCCGTCCATGCGCATGGCCCGCGCCGCGCTCATGGACTGCGCCATGAATCACGGCTTCCTCGCCCTGGTCGGCGAGTCCGGCGCCGGCAAGACGACCCTGCGTGAAGAGCTCGAGCAGCGCATCCTCGACGAGAACAAGCCCGTCATCGTCATCAAGCCCTACGTGATCGAGATGGAGGCCAATGACATCAAGGGCCGCGCCATGAAGTCCGGCCAGATCGCCGAGTCCATCATCACCACCCTCGCGCCGACCTCCACACTCAAGAGCAGCGCTCAGGCCCGCGCCAAGCAGGCCCACGACCTGCTGTCGGCATCGGTCGCCGCCGGCTACTCGCACCTCCTGATCATCGAAGAGGCCCACCGCCTGCCCAAGGCCACGCTCAAGCACCTGAAGGGCTTCATGGAGCTCAAGCGCGGCATGCAGCGCCTGCTCGGCGTCGCGCTGATCGGGCAGACCGAACTCGGCGTGCTCCTCAGCGAGCAGAACCCCGAGGTGCGCGAGATCGTCCAGCGCTGCGAAGTGATCAACATGCGCCCGCTCGACAACGACCTCGCCGACTACCTCACGCACAAGTTCGCCCGCATGGACATCCGCATCGGCGACGTCCTCGCCGATGACGCCATCGACGCGATCCGCGCCCGACTGGTGCGCACGCCCCGCGGCGGCCGCGCCACTGACACCGTGTCGATCTGCTACCCGCTGGTCGTCAACAACCTGGTCACCCGTGCCATGAACGCTGCAGCAGCGGTGGGCTTTCCCAAGGTTGATGCTCAAGTGATCGGAGGGTGCTGAGATGCGAGCCAATCACCCCCGTTCCGAGTTCGGCCGTCGCAAGGCCGAGCTGTTCAATGAACGCTTCGCGCTTGGTGATCTCGTCGCCGTCCACCGCGTCCCGGGCGAGCCCGCCACCTGGGACCGCGTTTTTGCCCCGGCCTACGGCGCCGGCGACGGTGCCATGGTCGAACTGGCCAGCAGTCTCGTACCGGTCGATACCGACATCGTGATGCAGCTCGACCTCCTGCCTCCCGGTGACGCCCGGCGCGAAGCCTATCAGGCGCACGACGGCGCCACCGAGCCTTACACCTACCGCTTCACGGCGGATGTGCGCTGGTGGGTGATCGCCCTCGCGTTTGTCCTCGGCTTTGCCGCTGCAGTGCTGTTGGCCTTGGTTCAGCCTGTGCGCAGCGCGACGCCTGCGAGCTACGCCCCGGCGGAGGTCGCTTCGGACGTGGGAGAGACAGCATGAGCGCCACCCTCACTCCGCTGCTTCAAGACCCCGATTCCGCCCGCGCCGAGGCCAATCGCTTGATCGCTGCGCTGCATGCGGAGGCCGCCGGCCTCGAGCGCACGCTGCAGGAGACCTTCTCGGAGCCCGACATGCTCGCCCTCGCGCAGCGCTCCGCCGACTTGACCTTTGCCGGCGTGCTGCTGGAGGCGTTCGCGTCCGGCATTGCGCTTTCGACGCCCAACCCCGCCACCGGCGCCTATCTGGTTGAGCGAATCAATCCATCGGAGCGCCTGCCCGACAACACCGAAACGGTGCTCGTCTGGTCGGACAGCGAAGACAACCTGCCTTGGCTCGGCTGGTACGACGGCACCACCTGGTGGTACGTCGATTCGACGCCCATCCAGCGCGTCGACGGCTGGGCGTACCGCCCGGGAGGCCGCTGATGGACGCCCAATCCGCCCGCTGGCTGGACGAGAGCATCGCGGCACTCCATTCCGCCACCACGGCCCTCCGTGAGCTTGACGTCGAGATCCTCGGTGCAGGCGCTTGCACCCGCCGCGCTCCCACGATCCATGTTGTCGAACCCGGCCCGATCCCCCAGGACGGCCGCTACGTGCGCTGCGTGCTCGACCGCTCCACCCATTACGCCGTCCCGTTCATGGGCTGCGAGGTGGTGTGGATCGAGCCGCCCGTGGTGCCCGCACCGCCCACCCATTTCACCGAAATCAACGAAAGGACCGCCACTCATGGCTGAACAGCAATCCACTACCGCGCCCGCTGCCATTCCCGAAGGCTACATGCGCAACCCCGCCGGCCACCTCGTGCCGCGCGACCAGGTGCGCCAGCAGGATCTGCTGCGCGATGCCGTCGCCAGCAAGCTTGCGGCAGACGCCATCGAGATTAACCGCCTGCTGCGTGAGTTCAAGGCGCTGGCCCTGGGCGACATCGCCGACCTGGTCAAGATCAGCGCCGAGAAATACAAGGTCAGCCTCGGCGGCGAGAAGGGAAACGTCACTGTCGCCACCTTCGACGGCCGTTACAAGATCATCCGCGCCCACGCCGAGCGAATCGTCTTTACCGAGGAAATCGAGGCAGCCCGCGCGCTGGTAACCGCCTGCATCGTGCGCTGGAGCGAGGGCGCCAACGCGAACATCCGCGCCCTCGTTGACCGCGCATTCCGGACCGACTCCAAGGGCCAGATCAAGATGAGCGCCGTTCTCGAGCTGCTCCGCCTCGAGATCGACGATGAAGAGTGGAAGAACGCCATGGAGGCAATCCGCGACAGCATCCAGAGCACCGGCACCGCCGTCTATGTCCGCGTCTATGAGCGCGTCGAGGGCACTGACCAGTACCGGCCGATCTCCCTCGACCTCGCGACCGCGTAGGAGGCTCCATGGAATACATCACCGCGATGAGCAACGCGTCCGGTTCGTGGGCGCTCCTGGGCCGATTTCCCGACACTCGGACAACGCGCGTCAGCCTGGACGGCTGTTGCAGCACGCTCCATCGCCTGTCTGACCGCCGCACCCACTTCAAACTGGTGGATGCATCCGGGAATACCCTCGCCACGCTCAAGGACGGAGCCGTCCGCTTCGAGCCCGTTAATGAAGGAGGCCACTGACATGGCCGACGACAAGATCCTCGACAAGATCAAGAAGTGCCTGGTGCTGGCATCCAGCGCCAACGAGCACGAAGCGGCCGCCGCGCTCCGCCAGGCGCAGAAGCTGATGGAGGCTCACGGCATCTCTGATCAGGACGTGCTCGCGTCCAAGGCCGGCGAGGCAGCAACCAAAGCAGGCGCCGTGGATAAGCCGGCTGAGTGGGAGTGGGGCCTCGCCGCCCGCATCGCTGATGCGTTTGGCTGCAAGGTCGTGCATTCCCGCCGCACCTGGACGATCGCCGAGTGGAAGTTCATCGGCGCCGGCGCCGCGCCGGAGATCGCCAGCTACGCCTTCCAGGTGCTGTTTCGCCAGGCAAAGAAAGCCCGGGCCGAATACATGGCCAGTGCCCTGAAGCGCGTACGCCGCCCGAGCGTAAAGACGACGCGCGCAGATCTCTTCTGCGAGGGCTGGGTCCAGACCGCAATGAGCGCCGTCACGTCCTGGACGCACACACAAGAACAGGCTGACGCCGTTCAGGCATACATCGCGAGTCACTTCCCGAACCTGGGCCAGCTGACGACCAAGAACCGCGCCCCAGCCAATCTGCGAGAGCACCACGTCAACGATCTGCAGAACGGCCTCAGCGCCGGTCTTGACGCGGTTCTCAACCGCGGCGTTGGCGCTAACGCAACGCCGGCCGCGCTGGAGGGCTGACCATGACCATCAAAGGCTTCGACCTTGTCGAACACCTCGCGCGCCAGTGGGCGTTCTCGTTGTGCGCTTTCGGCCCCGGCGACCGCCTCCCCGGAAACCTCGCGCACATCCGCAAAGAGCTTGCCGAGATTGAGGCGGACCCCGCCGACATCATGGAGTGGGCGGACCTGATTCTCCTGGCTTTCGACAGTGCCCTGCGCCAGGGCTTTGAGCCCGCGGACATCGTGGCCGCCGTTGCTGTCAAGCAAGCGATCAACGAGCGCCGGCTGTGGCCCGACTGGCGTGAAGTGCCGGAAGGCACCCCCATCGAACACATCAAGGATTCCAGCCATGTGGTTCCGTAACCTTCAGATCTACCGCCTGCCCGAGAACTGGGCGCTCACCGCCGACACGCTGCAGGAGAAGCTCGCCGCCCGCGGCTTCCAGCCCTGCGGGAGCCAGGACATGGCCAGCCGCGGCTGGAGCTCGCCCACCAAGGACGACCGCTTCGTGCTGCCGGTGAAAGGCCATTTCCTCATCTCGCTGGCCGTCGAGCAGAAGCTGCTCCCCTCGTCGGTGGTCAATGACGTGGCCGCTGACAAGGCCGAGATGATCGAGGCCCAGCAGGGCTACAAGCCCGGCCGCAAGCAGATGAAGGAGATCAAGGAGGCCGTGCTCCAGGAGCTGCTGCCCCGCGCCTTCACCCGCCGCCGCCGCGTGTTCGCGTGGATCGACCCGGTGGGCGGCTGGCTCATCATCGACGCCTCCAGCCCGGCCCGCGCCGAGGAAGTCCTCGAAGCCCTGCGTGACACCCTGGACGAGCTGCCGGTGAAGATGGTCAAGACCAAACTGTCGCCGGTGTCGGTGATGACCGGCTGGCTGGCCGCCAACGAGGCCAGCGGCAACTTCACCATCGACCTGGACTGCGAGCTGCGCGCCGTCACCGACGAGAAGGCCGCCGTGCGCTACGTGCGCCACGCGCTGGACGGCAAGGACGTGCAGGACCACCTCGCCGCCGGCAAGCTCCCGACGCGCCTCGCGCTCACCTTCGACGACCGGGTGAGCTTTGTGCTGACCGAGAAGATGGAGATCAAGCGGGTCGCCTTCCTCGACATCATCAAGGAGGAAGCCGACAAAAACGCCGAATCCGCCGACATGCAGATGGAGGCCGATTTCGCCCTGATGAGCGGTGAACTGTCCCGCCTGATCCCCGCGCTGCTGGAGGTGCTGGGGGGTGAGGACAAGGAAACGGTGATCTGACCCGCAGCCGGGCAGCCGGCGTCAATCAAAAGTGCCGTCAGGTGTCGGAATTTTTAACACCTGGCGGCATTTTTACGTCCGGCGGCCGCCCGGCGGTGCCCAGAGTGGGTATCTGACGATTTTCTCAAATCGTTGATTTTTATAAATACCCAAACCGGGTTCACGGTTCGGGCGTGTCCCCGAAAAGCCCATGGCTCAACGCTCTTGACCATTTTGGGCAACAAGACCCTCGCGGCAGGACAGGGGCATCTTGTGTTTTTTGGCATGGCTTATGCTTCTGTCTGGATATCGCTCGCCGGAAGGCTGGCGCGCGCATTTCTGACCGCATCGGGAGGGTTTTCCATGTCGAAAAGCACTGAATCTCCGACGTTCGCGGGCGCGCGCCTGCGGCAGCTTGCCGGCGCACTGGGCGTGGCCGGCGCGATGTTTGCCGCGGCGCCGGCCCACGCGCTGCTGGTGAACATGCAGAACTTCAACAGCCTGGCCGACTTCACCCTCAACGGCGTCACCGCCACCATCGACACCGGCGGCGTGGGCGTGGTCGGTCCCAATGTCGGCGACGAGCGGGTGCTGCGCCTCACCAACAACTACGCCCAGTCGGGCAGCGCCTTCCTGACCAACGCCATCTCGCTGGCGTCGGACGCGTCCTTCTCGAGCTACTTCGAGTTCCAGTTCACCAACCAGGGCGGTGGCGGTGCCGACGGCATCGTGTTCACCGTGCAGACCGTGGCCAACACGGCCGGCGGCGGTGGCGGAGGGATCGGCTACGACGGCCTCGCCAACAGCGTGGGCGTCGAGTTCGACAACTGGGACAACGGCCCCTGCGACGGCAACAACGGCAACCACGCCGGCATCAACCTTGCTGGCAGCGTGTGCTCGGTGGCGCGCGCTGACACCCTGCCGGCCCAGCTCGACAGCGGCAGCATCTTCCACGCCTGGGTGGATTACAACGGTGTGACCGACAGCCTCGAGGTGCGTCTGGCCCTCAACGACACCCGCCCGGCGGCCGCGTTGATGAGCTACACCGTCGATCTGGTGTCGGTGCTCGGCACCACCAACGCCTTCGTGGGCTTCACCTCGGGCACCGGCGCGGCGACGGCCGACCACGACATCCGGCGCTGGGTGTTCAACAGCGAATTCGCCCCGGTGGTCGACCCGACCAATCCGGGCGGCGGCAGCGTGCCCGAACCCGGCACCCTGGCCCTGATGCTGAGCGGTCTCGGCTGGTTGGGGGTGCGTCGTTTGCGCGGCTGAGTCAGCCCCGGCTCAACCGTCCGGCGGCCTTGCGGCCGCCGTTTTTCATGGGCGGGTGGATTCGTCGAAGCCCATGAACTGCGCGGTGAAGCGGGCCTTTCCGGTGGCGAGGAAGCGCTGGAAATCCCATTCGCCGGGGCCGAGCCGGCTGGCGAATTCGGGCTTGAAGACGTAGGTCCAGGCGGCGAGCGAGCGGCCGTCGGCGGTGCGCACGCTTACCTGCTCGCGGCTGTATTCGATGCCCTCGAAGTGGTCGAGGCGCGGCCACGCGGATTCGGGCAGATCAAGGTAGAGCACGCCTTCGACCCGCTCGCCAGGGGCGGGCACCATGCCGGGGTATTCCTCGCCGGTCACCGGCGAGCGCCGGAAGCCGTCGAGGGTGGCGGCGACGAAGGGTGCGCGGGCGGCGCACACGGCGCCCATGATGTCCTCGCACATCAGCGAGCCGTAGGTGAAGCAGTGGGTGGGGGACGGCATCGGGGACTCCGGGGAAAGGTCAGGATGCGGGCAGGAGGCGCTCGCGCAGCACCGCGGCGGCGCTGTCGGTGGCCACCAGGATCAGCTTGAGGGTGGCCCGGGTGGCACCCACGAAGAGGCGCCGGATGGCGGCGTCGTCGAGGGTGGTGAAGTCGATCTCGGTGAGGATCACGCAGGGCGCGGCGCGGCCCTTGAAGCGGTGCACCGAGTCGATCAGGACGTCGCCGTCGGTGAGGATCGGGTTGCCCAGCAGGTCGTAGCGTCCGGTGGGCGCCTTGAGCGGGAAGTTGCCCAGCCGGGTGAGCGGCGTGAGGCGCGAGTGCTCGCGGCCCCGGTAGGTGACGAGGGCGATGTGCGGCCGCTTGAAGCCGAGCCCGACGGCGCGGGTGAGGGCGCGGGTCGAGGCGGCGGCGAGATCATCCGGGCCGGTGTAGCTGATGATCTCCACCTCGGCGCCTTCGATCGGGCTGCCGGCTTCCACCCCGCGGCCGGGGAGCAGCCGGTTGAGGCTGGTGAGGATGTCCCGCGGGCTGCGGTAGTTGGTGTCGGCGTGGAGCACGACCCAGCCGGGCAGATCCACCGGCGGGCGGGCGTAGAGGTTCTGCAGCGGGTCTTCGAGCCACCAGGCGCGGCCGCCGGGGCGCAGGAAGCGCAGCAGGTTGCGGGCCCAGCCGGCCTGGAAATCCTGGCCTTCGTCGATGATGAGCTCGTCCACCTGCTCGGCATCGGCGGGCTGGAGGTCGTCGAGGGCGGCTTCGAGGCGGGCGAAGGCATCGGGCCGGGTGAAATCCGGCGCCTCGCCGCGGGCCCGCAGCAGCCGGTCGGCCAGCTGGTGGTAGGTGACCACCACGCCGCCGGGCGGGGCGATCAGCGCGATGTGGTCGGCCAGCGGGCGGTTGTAGCACACGTACATGGGCTGCCTTCCGGCGGCCAGGGCGTCCCGGTAGGCGGCCATCGCCAGCTGGGTCTTGCCCGATCCGGCGGTACCCACCACGCGCAGGCGGAAGGGCGTGAAGTCGATCCGCCGCGCCCAGTCGGCCAGCCCGCCGGCGAGCCGGGTGTACAGGGCGTGGGCCTCGCCGACGATGGCGTGCACTTCGGGCACGAGCGCCAGCACGTCGCCCAGGAAGCGCTCCACCTTCGCCCGGTTGATGAGCCGCGGGCCGCTGGCGGGCAGGATGGCGCGGATCACCTCGACCAGATACTGGCGCCGGGTGGCGTCCACGATGCGCGCCGGGTCGATGCCGGCGGTGCCGGGCGCCCGCACGGTGTAGTCGGGGCAGAACAGCAGGGCGTCCACCTCGATGGGCTCGCCGTCGCACACGGCGCGCAGCCGGTTGGTGAGGGCGTCCACGTTGCGGGCGAGCTGCATCGCCACCTGCTTGTCCTTCTGGCCGTAGCGTTTGACGAGGCCGCCCGGGGTTTCGGCCAGGAAGCCGGATTTCTGCTCGACCAGCAGCAGCTTGCCGGTGGGGCCGACGATGGCGAAGTCGATCTCGCCGACGATGGCGTGGCGGCCCTGGTGGATGCGCGTCCAGTGCACGCCGTGGAAGATCGTGTAGTCGTCGGAGAGGCCGTCAGCGAGCTGGGCGAGGGTCTCGATCTCGCGCTGGGCGGCGCCGGTGGCGGCCAGCTCGCGCCAGCCTGCGGGATGAACGATGGCCATGATTGGGGGGCGGAATGTGGTAGCGTGGCCCGGATGCCGTCCGGGCAGCCGGATGTGCCCCATTCTGTCAGAAAGGAAGCCCCTGATGCGCTATCGCAACGCCTTTGCCGCGATCGTCCTCGGCCTCGCCGCCAACCATGCCAGCGCCGACGAGGTGGGCTGCGTGACCACCACCTGGAAACTCATCGGCGCCAACCACAAGGTGTGCGTCGAGGCCTTCCACGACGCCAGGGTGCCCGGCGTGACCTGCCACGTGAGCCAGGCCCGCACCGGTGGCGTGTCGGGCAGCCTGGGCCTCGCCCAGGACCCGTCCCAGTTCTCGCTGGCCTGCCGCCAGACCGGCCCGATCACTCTGCCCGCCAAGCTGCCCGAGAACGAAGTGGTGTTCTCGGAGGACACCTCGCTGGTGTTCAAGGAAACCCGCATCGTGCGCATGTTCGACAAGGCCAACAACACGCTGGTGTACGTCGCCATCAGCCGCAAGCTGATCGACGGTGCGCCGGCCAACAGCATCTCGACGGTTCCGGTGATGCCCTGGGGCGCGAAGTAGCGCCGGATCGGCCGGTTCAGGTTCCGTCGCGGGTCGGCGGCACGCTGTCGGTCTCGGGGTCGATGTCGAGGCCCCAGTCGCCGAAGGTGTACCAGTCTTCGCCCAGCATCTCGGCCGGGTGCAGGGTGCGGCCCGAGCCGTTGCCACAGGCGAGGGCGTCCGTCGGGCAATACTTGTCGCAGCCCCAGCAGATGCGCTCGGGGTGCTTCGGGTGCAGGGGAAACTTCTTGGCCATGGCGTGGCGCTGGAGTAGTTGAGTGTTTTGCTCGGATATCGGCAGCTTACCCCCGCCAGCCGGACGCGCTTTGATCCACGCTAACAAAACGCGGCGCTGGAGCCCGTCGGCAGTGCGATCAGCCCTGCGCCGTTGATACCCGTCAAGGTCATGGCGCCCGGGCGGCGGTGACAATCGGGTCATCCCTTACCGAGGCTGCCGTCATGTTCCGCATCTCCGCCTACCTCCGCGAAATCGCGGCGCCCACGCCGATCGGGCCGAAGCGCAACCCGCCGGGCCCGGTGGTGATCTGGAACCTGATCCGCCGCTGCAACCTCACCTGCAAGCACTGCTACTCGATCTCGGCCGACAAGGATTTCGCCGGCGAGCTTTCGACCGACGAGATCTTCCGCACCATGGACGACCTCAAGGCCTTCCGGGTGCCGGTGCTGATCCTCTCCGGCGGCGAGCCGCTGCTGCGCCCCGACATCTTCGAGATTGCCGGCCGCGCCAAGGCGATGGGCTTCTACGTGGGCCTGTCGTCCAACGGCACGCTGATCGACGACAGCAACATCGACGCCATCGCCGCCGCCGACTTCGACTACGTGGGGGTCAGCCTCGACGGCATCCGCGAAACCCACGACAAGTTCCGTCGCCTCGACGGTGCCTTCGACCGCTCGCTGGCCGGCCTGCGCCGCTGCCGCGCGCTGGGCGTGAAGGTGGGCGTGCGCTACACCATGACCCAGGACAACGCTTCGGATCTGCCCGGCGTGCTGCAGCTGGTGGAAGACGAAGGCATCGACCGCTTCTACTTCTCGCACCTCAACTACGCCGGCCGCGGCAACAAGAACCGCGCCGACGATGCCCGCCACATCCTCACCCGCGACGCCATGGAGCTGCTCTTCGAGACCGCCTGGCGCTATGAGGAGCGCGGCCTCACCCGGGATTTCACCACCGGCAACAACGACGCCGACGGCCCGTTCTTCGTGCAGTGGGTGCGCCGCCGCTTCCCCGAGCGGGCCGACCACATCGAGGCGAAGCTGATGCAGTGGGGCGGCAACTCCAGCGGGGTGAATGTCGCCAACATCGACAACCTGGGCAACGTGCACCCCGACACCATGTGGTGGCACCACACGCTGGGCAACGTGCGCGAGCGCAAGTTCGGCGACATCTGGACGGACGTCTCCGACCCGCTGATGGCCGGCCTCAAGCAGTCGCCGCGGCCTGTTACCGGCCGCTGCGCCGAGTGCCGCTACCTCGCCATGTGCAACGGCAACACCCGCGTGCGCGCCCAGCAGCTCACCGGCGACCCGTGGCAGGAAGACCCCGGCTGCTACCTCGACAACGCCGAGATCGGCGTGGCCGAAGGCGGGCGGCTGGAGGTGAAGCCGTGGGTGCGCCTGCAGCCGGCCGCCTGATCCGCCCACCGCGCCCCCATCTGACATCGGAACCGTGCGATGAAACGCCTGCTCTCCATCCTCGCCCTCGCCACCCTGGCTTTCTCGGGCGCTAGCGCCGCCGCCGACGCCCCCGCGCTCTACACTCAGCACTGCCTGAGCTGCCACGGCGCCGGACGCCTGGGCGGCATGGGCCCGGCGCTGCTGCCCGAGAGCCTCGAACGCCTCAAGCGCAAGGACGCGGTCGCCACCATCCGCGAAGGCCGCGCGGCCACTCAGATGCCGCCCTTCGGCCAGACGCTGCAGCCCGACGAGATCGAGGCCCTGGCCGGCTGGATTTACTCGCCGGTGAGCCCCGCGCCGGCCTGGAGCGAGGCCGACATCCGCGCCTCGCGCACCGAGCCCTTCCCGCCAGGCAGCCTGCCCGACGCGCGCCAGGGCGACGTGGCCAAGGCCGACCCGATGAACCTGTTCATCGTCGTCGAGGCTGGCGATCACCACGTGAGCGTGCTCGACGGCGACCGCATGGAGCGGATCTTCCGCTTCCCGTCGCGCTACGCGCTGCACGGCGGGCCGAAGTTCACGCCGGACGGCCGCTACGTGTTCTTTGCCTCACGGGATGGCTGGGTGAGCAAGTTCGACATCTGGAACCTGAAGGTCGTCGCCGAGGTGCGCGCGGGCATCAACACCCGCAACGCGGCGGTGTCGTCCGACGGGCGTTTCGTTGCGGTGGCCAACTACCTGCCGGGCAATCTGGTGATCTTCGATGCCGATCTCAAGCTGCTCAAGGTCATCGACGGCGCCAACCTCAAGGGCGACGCCGCCTCGCGCATCTCGGCGGTGTACGACGCCGCGCCGAGGAAGAGCTTCATCGTCGGCCTGAAGGACCTGCCGGAGATCTGGGAAGTGTCTTACGACCCGGCCGCCAAGCCCTTCTTCAACGGCTACGTCCACGACTACAAGATGGGCGAGGCCATCGCCACGCCGGGTTACCTCAACCCGCGCCGCACGGTGCTCGACGTGCCGCTGGACGACTTCTTCTTCACGCAGGATTACGCCAACCTGGTCGGCGCCAGCCGCGAAGGCCGCGGGCAGGTGGTCAACCTAGACGTGCGTCGCCCCATCGCCGCGCTCGATCTGCCCGGCATGCCGCATCTGGGCTCGGGCATCTCGTGGCTGCGCGACGGGCGCCGGGTGGTGGCGAGCACCAACCTGAAGGACGCCCAGGTGAGCGTGATCGACATGCAGAACTGGCAGACGCTGGCGACGATCCCCACGCTGGGCCCGGGTTTCTTCCTGCGCAGCCACGAGAAGAGCCCCTACGCGTGGGTCGATTCGATGATGAGCCCTACCGCCAGAGACACCCTGCAGGTCATCGACAAGCAGCAGATGAAGGTGGTGGCCCAGGTGCGTGAGCCGGGCAAGACCTTCGCCCACGTGGAGTTCGACCGCTACGGCCGCTACGTGATCGCCAGCCTGATGGAGAAGGACGGCGCGCTGATCTTCCTCGACGCCAGCACCTTCAAGGAAATCAAGCGCCTGCCCGCCAGCAAGCCCATCGGCAAGTACAACCTCTTCAACAAGATCCAGCGTTCGGAAGGCACCAGCCACTGAGGGCCGGGCGGGCCGTCAGCAGCCCAGTGCCATCCGCTTTTCCACGTAGGTCCGGCGGCGGTTGAGAAGTTGTTCGGCGGAGCCCGGCGATTGGGGGTGGAGGAGCGCAGCGTCCACGCCCTCGATCACTTCCTGCAGCTCGGCGCACAGGGCGGCCTTGTCGGTGGCGTCGCTGGCAGCGTGGACTTCCAGGCGTTCGGGCGCGGCTGGTGGCGGCACCGGGCTGGGCGAGCGGGCGGCCGTCTGCTGGTGGGGGAAGGGGCTCTCCGTCTGCGGGGCGGCGCTCCAGCCGTCCGTGCGGAAGTGATCGGACCAATAGGCGATTCCCGCCGCCAGGGCCAGGGCGGCGAGCAGGGCGGAACCTTCCTTCACGATTGAGTCTCATTCGGCATGGCCGCGAATTTATCACCCATTCCGGGCCTTCGTATGCGACCTGCGCCACGCCAACCGTTCACCAGCTTGACCGCGCTCAAGGTTCACCGGGGGCGATTGGGCCAATCTGGTGTCCGCACCGGCGTTTCCGCCACTTTTTCCAGAGCATCCCATGACCGATATCACCACGCCCATCATTGTCGACGCCCGCGGTCTGATGCCGCCGGAACCCCTCAACCTGACCCTCGAGGCCCTCGACACCTTGCCGCCGGACGGCGAGGTGATCCTGATGCTGTATCGGGAGCCGGGGCCGCTGTACGACATCCTGCGGCGCAACGGCTACACCCACCGCACCGAATCCACGGACAGCGGGGAGTTTCACATCCACATCCGCCACGCGGCCGCCGCCTGAGGCTGTGTTTCAGTCGTGGAGGGCCAGCTTGGCGGCGTCGTGGATCACGATGTGCTTGCCCTGCACCGAGATCAGGCCGGCTTCGGACAGCTCGTGGAAGATGCGCGAGAGGGTTTCCGGCGTCAGGCTGAGGCGCGAGGCGATCACCTGCTTGCTGGTGGGCAGCTCCACCTCATGACGCCCGCCCGGCGCGCAGGGGGCGCTTTCGGCCAGCTGCAGCAGGTAGCCGATGACCCGCTGGGTGGACGAGCGCAGCGCGTAGGATTCCACGTCGCGCACCATCGAGTGCAGGCGGATCGACATGCCCGCCAGCAGCTTGCGGGCAAAGCGCGGGTCCTGCTCGATCTGGTCGAACACCGCGCCCGCGCCGATGTGCAGCAGCAGGGTGTCGGAGAGCGCCTCGCCGAGCACCGGATAGGGCTGGTCGAGGAACATCACCGCCTCGCCGAAGCTCTGCAGCGGGCCGAGGATCTCGACGACCTTCTCGTTGCCCTGGGCCGAGGTGAAGGCCAGCTTGATCTGCCCCCATACGACCAGGAAAAAACCCTTGGGGTGTTCGCCCCGCTGGAACAGCCGTTCGCCTTTCTGCAGCCGTTTCTCCCGCGAGGCCGCCGCCATGTGGGCGAGGTCTTCGGGCGACAGGGCGCTGAACAGGGGCATCCGGCTCAGCAGGCCGGGGATGTCGATCTTGTCGTTACTCATGGCGGACTTTCAACGTGGGCGGCGGCAAGCCCCTTATTCTAACCCCGGGCGCGCGCTTCACAGCCGGCCTTGCGGCCATTTGCTGACTTTTTGACTCATCAAACATGGAAAAGCCCATCCAGCTCCAGCCCCGACCCGCCGCGCCACCCCCGGAGCCACCCGCGCCCGCGTCCCGCGCGGCGATCCTGTTCGCCGCACCCCACCGGCCGATGTTCCTCGCCGGGGCGGTGCAGAGCGTGCTGGTCTTCCTCCCGTGGGTGTGGGAACTCCTCGCCCGCACCGGCGCGCTGGCCGGCCCCGCTTGGCCGTGGCCGCCGGGCTGGGTGCATGGGCTGTGGGCGGCCTACGGGGTGTTCCCGTTCTTCGTGTTCGGCTTTCTGATGACCGCCATGCCCCGCTGGCAGGGCATGGCCGACACGCCGGGCAGCGTCGCCCGGCGGCCGTGGCTGGGGCTGGTCTCCGGCTGGCTGGTGTTCGATCTGGGCCTGCTCACCGGCGCCGCGTGGCTGCGGGTGCTCGGGCTGGCGCTGGTGCTGGCCGGCTGGGGGCTGGCACTGGCGGTGCTGCATCCGGTGGCCTTCCGGGAGGGCAAGCCGCGGCTGCACGCGGGCACCGCCTGGCTGGCGCTGGCGGCGGGCGCGGTGGGGCTGGTCGCCTGGATCGTCTTTGCGGCCACGGGCGCGCCGCTGGCGGCGCGGGTCGGCCTGTCGATCGGCGTGTATGGGCTGCTGGCGCCGCTTTTCATGGTGGTCAGCCACCGGATGATCCCATTCTTCTCCAGCTCGGCGCTGCCCCGCTACGAGGTGGTGCGGCCGGACTGGACCCTGCGGGTGCTGCTGGGCGTCAGCGTGGTCCACGGCCTGCTGGACATCGCCGGGCTGGCCGCCTGGGCCTGGCCGTTGGATCTGCTGGGCGCCGGCACGGCCCTGTGGCTGAGCTGGAAGTGGCAGCTGCCGCGCAGCTTCGAGGTGCGCCTGCTGGCGATGCTGCACATCGGTTTCCTGTGGCTGGGCATCGCATGGCTGCTGGCCGGGGTGCAGGGTGTGCTGCATCTGGCCGGCGTCGAGACGCTGGGCCTTGCGCCGCTGCATGCGCTGGCGGTGGGCTACTTCGCGACGATGACCCTGGCGATGGTGTCGCGCGTCACCCTGGGCCACTCGGGGCGTCCGCTGGTGGCCGACGCGCTCACCTGGCGGCTCGCCCTCGGGCTGCACGGGGTCGCGCTGCTGCGGGTGCTGTCCGATGTGCTGCCGGCCGGGCAGGCGCTGCTGCTGGTGGCGGCCGGGGTCGGCTGGCTGGTCGTCTTCCTGCCCTGGGCGAGCCGCCTTGTGCCCATCTACCTGGCCCGGCGCAGCGACGGCCGGGACGGCTGATCGGCGGCCTGGCGGTGATAAGTCACTGTTCCGATCCGGAATCTGCGGTTGGCGTGACATCCGTCGCCCTGGTGTGGGACTTCCTGCCTTGGCAATGGCCGCAGTCCCATGCACCATCGCGGAAACTGGAAAAATTGATAAAACAGGATGACGTTAGATCACGCCTCCCGGGAAACGTGGAACTGCGTTGCCGGGCGTTTGTCGCCCGGAAGCACTCTGCTCGATGCCCTCTCCTGCCTGCTCACCCAGGGCCTCGATACCGTGGCGGTGGGGGACGACGGGCCGGGGCTGCGTTACCTCGGCGCCCACACGGTGCTGCGCGCGCTGCAGGCGGGCCTGCCGGCAGAGACGCCGGTCTCCGAACTCGCGCTGGCTGAAAGCGCCGCCGCGGCGGGCAGCGAGGCGCCCGGCGCAGCGGCCCTGATCAACGGCCTGCCCCTGCGCATGTGGCTCAAGGGGCGCGATGGCCGCTACCTCATCGTGAATCGCAGTTTTGCCGAGTCTTGCGGGCAGGCGATGCCCCAGGCGGTGGTCGGCAAGACCGATCTCGAGCTCTTTTCCCGGTCCGTGGCCGATACCGAGCGGGCCGAGGACGCCCAGGTGATGCAGGAGGGCCAGCCCCTCAGCCGGGTGGACCGGATCGACGGCGATGGCACGGTCTGGTTCGAAACCTACAAGGCGCCGGTGCGCAGCCCCGACGGGCTGGTGGTCGGCACCGTGGGCGTGGCCTACGACGTGAGCGAGCGGGTGCGCGAACAGCGTTCGGCCCAGCGCAGCCGCAAGAAGCTGGCCGACGTGCTGGCCACCATCGGCGAAGGCATCTGGGATTACAACCTCGTCACCGGCCGCTTCAGCCACAACCGCCACTGGTGCACCATGCTGGGCCTCGACGACCGCTGGCTCAACCACGCCATGGCCGACCTGCAGGCCCTGATCCACCCGGAAGACCGGGAGCGGGTCGATGCCGCAGTGGCCGCCTGCCTCGAAGGCGGCGGCACCTATGTGGCCGAATACCGCCTGTCCCACGCCGACGGCCACTGGCTGTGGGTGCGCGACCGCGGCGACGTGGTGGATTACGATCAGGACGGCCGCCCGCGGCGGATGGTCGGCAGCATCGCCGACATCAGCGCCATGCGCAGCACCACCCAGGCCCTGCTGGAAAGTCAGATCCGCTACCAGCAGGTCTTCGACAGCGTGCGCGAGGTCATCTTCCAGACCGATGCCCGCGGCCGCTGGCAGCTCCTCAACCCCGCGTGGGCCGAGATCACCGGCCATGCGGTGGATGAATCCATCGGTCGCAGCTTCCTCGACTTCCTCCACCCGGACGACCAGGACGCCCGCCGCGAAGCCCTCAAGCCGCTGGTCGAGCGCGCCCAGGACCACTGCAGCGCCACCCTGCGGGTGAAGTGCCGCGACGGCAGCTTCCGCTGGCTGGATCTGTACGCCCGCGCCATCGTCGATGCCGACAACACCCTCGTGGGCACCTCCGGCACCCTCAACGACGTCACCGCCCGGGTGGCCGCCGAAGACTACCTGCGCCTCACCGCCAGCGTGTTCCGCCACGCCCACGAGAGCATCATCATCACCGACCCGGATGCCCGCATCCTCGAGGTGAACGACAGCTTCTGCGCCCTCACCGGCTACACCCGCGACGAGGTCATCGGCCAGCACAGCCGCCTGCTGCGCTCGGGCCTGCACGATCAGGCCTACTACGACGCCATGTGGGCCGACCTGCTGCGCGACGGCGTGTGGCAGGGCGAAACCTGGAGCCGCAAGAAGAACGGCGAGTTCTACGCCCAGCTCGGCAACATCTCGGCGGTGCGCAACGAAGCCGGCCAGACCACCCATTACGTGGGCCTGTTCACCGACATCACCGACATGAAGGAGAACCAGCGCCAGCTCGAGCACCTCGCCTACCACGACGTGCTCACCCAGCTGCCCAACCGCAGCCTGCTGGCCGACCGGATGCGCATGTCCCTGGCCCAGGCCGAGCGCAACGGCACCCTGGCGGCCGTCGCCTATCTCGACCTCGACGGCTTCAAGCCGGTCAATGACAGCCTCGGCCACCACGTGGGCGACCGCCTGCTGGTGGAGATCGCCCGCCGCCTGCAGGCCTCCACCCGCGCCGGCGACACCGTGGCGCGGATGGGCGGCGACGAGTTCGCGCTGATCTACAACGGCCTCGAGCACGCCGACGAATGCGAGCAGGTGTTTGCCCGCCTGCTCGCCAGCATCTCCGCCCCGATCGCCGTCGACGGCCGCGAACTGAGCGTCACCGCCAGCATCGGCGTCACCCTGTGCCCCCTGGATGGCTCCGATCCCGAGGTGCTGCTGGCCCATGCCGACCAGGCCATGTATCTGGCCAAGCGCGCCGGCCGCAACCGTTTCCACCTCTTCGACCCCGAGCGCGACCGCCGCCTGCGTGCCCACCGGGACGCCCAGATCCGCGTCGAATCGGCCCTCTCCGGCGGCGAGCTGGAGCTCCACTACCAGCCCAAGGTCGATGCCCTCACCAACACCTTGTCCGGCGTCGAGGCGCTGATCCGCTGGAAACACCCGGAGCTCGGCCTGCGCCTGCCCGGCGAGTTCCTGCCCACGGTGAGCGAATCGCGCTGCGAGATCGACCTGGGCAAGTGGGTGCTCGCCACCGCGGTGGCCCAGCTCGACTCCTGGCGCGCGGCCGGCCTGGCCACGCGGATGAGCGTCAACATCTCGGCCCGCCACCTGGCGCACCCGGATTTCGTGCCCCATCTGCGCTCGGTGCTCGAAGCCCACCCCGAGCTCGACCCTGGCCTGCTGCAGCTCGAAGTGCTCGAATCCACCACGATGACCGACCTGTCCGGCATCGCCCGGATCATGGCGGCCTGCAATGACCTGGGCGTCAGCTTCGCCATCGACGACTTCGGCACCGGCTTCGGGTCGATGAGCAGCCTGCGTCGCCTGCCGGTGCGCAGCATCAAGATCGACCGCTCGATCATCCACAACATGCTCAACGACGAGGACGACCTTGCCACCGTGCAGAGCATGATCGGCCTTGCCGCCGCCTTCCGCCGCGAGGTCATCGCCGAGGGTGTCGAAACCCCGCGCCACCGTCAGGCGCTGGTCAAGCTGGGCTGCCATCTGGTCCAGGGGCACGGCATCGCCCGCCCGATGCCCGCAGCCCGGATGCAGCGCTGGATGCGCGCCTACGCCACCCGCCACTAGCACGTCCGCTCCGACGTCGGCGCGCCCAGCCTGCGCCGACATCCTCAATCCGCCCCGTTTCGTGCGACCATGCGCCTCGCGTGCTTGCCGACGCGGGCGCGCATCCCGTCACAACCCTCAATGCAAACATGGAATTCCTGACCGACCCGCAACTGCTGATCGCCTTCCTCACCCTCACCGCCCTCGAGCTGGTGCTGGGGATCGACAACGTGATCTTCATCTCCATCCTGGTGGACAAGCTGCCGCCGGAGAAGCGCGCCTTCGCCCGCCGCCTCGGCCTGTTCCTCGCGATGTTCATGCGCCTCGCGCTGCTGGCAGCCCTGTCGTGGATGGCCGGCATGACCGAGCCCGTCGTCACCGTGCTGGATCACGGTTTCTCGGGCCGCGACCTGATCCTGCTGGGCGGTGGCCTGTTCCTGGTGTGGAAGAGCACCCAGGAAGTGCACCAGCTGATGGAAGGCGAGGAGGGCGAAGCCTCCAGCGCCGTCAAGGCCACCTTCGGCGCGGTGATCGTGCAGATCATCCTGATCGACATCGTGTTCTCCCTCGATTCGATCATCACCGCCATCGGCATGGTCAATAACCTCCCGGTCATGATGGCCGCGGTGATCGTCTCGGTGGGCCTGATGATGGTCGCCTCCGGCCCCATCGGCGAGTTCGTGTCGCGCCACCCCACCGTCAAGATGCTGGCCCTGTCGTTCCTGCTGGTGATCGGCGTGGTGCTGATGGCCGACGCCTTCGGCCACCACGTGCCCAAGGGCTACATCTACTCGGCGATGGCCTTCTCGGTGCTGGTCGAGATGCTCAACCTGCGCATGCGTGCCCGTCAGGCGGCCAAGACCGCGCCGGTCAAGCTCCACGAGCCCTACGTGCGTGAGGAAAGCAAGCAGTGACGGCCCCCTTCGGACCGCTGACGCCCGATTTCGTGCTGTCGGCGGTCGAGGCCAGCGGCCTCGTCTGCGACGGCCGCCTGCTCACCCTCAACAGCTACGAAAACCGTGTCTATCAGGTCGGCATCGAGGACGCCCAGCCGCTGATCGCCAAGTTCTACCGCCCCGGGCGCTGGAGCGACGAGGCGATCCTCGAAGAGCATGCCTTCCTGGCCGAACTGGCCGAAGCCGAAATTCCCGCCGTGCCGGCCATCGCCATCGACGGCCGCACGCTGCACCAATACCAGGGCTTCCGCATCGCGCTTTTTCCGCGCCGCGGCGGACGGGCGCCGGAACTCGACGATCCGGCGGTGCTCGGCTGGCTGGGTCGCTTTCTCGGACGCATCCACGCCATCGGCGCGCAACAACCTTTCGTCCACCGTCCGGACCTGACGATCCAGAACTTCGGCGAAGCCCCCCGCGACGAACTCCTGAAAAGCCCCTTCCTGCCGCCGGAACTGCGCGACACCTGGCTATCGGTGGTCAATCAGGCGCTCGACGGCGTGCGCCGCTGCTTCGACCGTGCCGGCGCCCTGCCGTCGATCCGCCTGCACGGCGACGTCCACAGCGGCAATGTGCTGTGGACCGACGCCGGCCCCCATTTCGTCGATTTCGACGACGCCCGCAACGGCCCGGCGATTCAGGATCTGTGGATGCTGCTGTCCGGCGACGCGCAGGCGATGGCCCGCCAGTTCGACCACGTGCTCGAAGGCTACGAACAGTTCGCCGACTTCAACCCGGCCAGCCTGCATCTCGTCGAAGCCCTGCGCACCCTGCGCCTCATCCACTACGCCGGCTGGATCGCCAAGCGCTGGATCGATCCGGCGTTCCCAGCCGCCTTCAGCTGGTTCGACACCCCGCGCTACTGGCAGGACATGATCCTGGCGCTGCGCGAACAGGTCGCCCTGATGGACGAATCGCCCCTCGCACGGCAATTCTGAAATCGTGGATTCCGGATAGAAAAAGAGCGGCTCAACCCGCTCTTTTTTGTTTACTCCGGCGCTTGCGACGGATTCTTGCCAGCCCGGAAACCGTCCAGCAAGCGGCGCAGACGGCCGGCGTCTTCCTCGGTGAAGCCCTGCTTGAAATCGGTCAGCACCAGTTGGCTGCGCGTCGGCCAATTGCCCGGCGCATCGTCGATGGCCACCCACGAAGCGTTCGGCGCCTTGGCCGCCAGCCACTGACGGGCCTCCCGCTCGCGCAGGCCGTAAAGCTCGCTGGGCGAACGCGGAAAGATCGCCGGCGTGGTGTCGATCACCCGCGGACGGATGTCCTCCGAGAAGCGCGCCACCAACTTGGGCAGCGAAAACAGCGTGCGCCAATCCGAAGCGATGACCACCCGCGTCTCGGGATAGTCCCGCAACACCGCCTCCAGTACAGGCAGGCAGCGGAAGTCCTCCGCCTCGCTCCAAGGGTGGGTCACACCGTCGAAATCGAGGAAGACATAGACCGGAATGACACCCGGACAAAGCTGGTTTTCTGCCGTTTTTTGATGCATCGCAACAATCGGACTGGGGAAGTATGGAATCGTACCGTTAAATCAATAGGTGCCTGTAACAGTAATGTTGAACTATTCTACGTTTAGCGTATGTTGCAGTGCAGTAATTTTTACCGACCCCAAGGAGTTCACAATGAAACCCATCATCAGTCTCGAAGGCAAAGTAGGCCTCATCACAGGCATCGCCAACGAAAAGTCGATCTCCACCGGTGTTGCCGAAGCCTGCGTCGAAGCCGGCGCCAAGGTCATCATCACCTACCAGAACGAAAAGACCCTGGCCTTCATCGAGCCCATCGTCAGCCGTCTGGGCGTCGAAGACGTCATGCTGCTCGACGTCACCAAACCCGAAATCATGGACGATGTGTTTGCCCAGATCGACGCCAAGTACGGCAAGCTCGACTTCGCCATCCACAGCATGGCCTTCGCCAAGCGCGACGACCTGCACGGCCGCGTGGTCGACACCTCCGCCGACGGCTTCGCGCTGGCGATGGACGTGTCCACCCACTCGTTCGTGCGCCTCGCCCGCAAGGCCGAACCGCTGCTCGAGAAGGCCGGCGGCGGCTCGCTGATCACCATGACCTACCTCGGCAGCGAAAAGGTCATCGCCAACTACGGCATGATGGGCCTGTGCAAGGCCGCTCTCGAAGCCGCCACCCGCTACATGGCGTTCGAACTCGGTGCCAAAAACATCCGCGTCAATGCGGTTTCCCCCGGCCCGCTGATGACCCGCGCCGCTTCCGGCATCGCCGGCTTCGACGGCCTGATGGCCTCCGCGGTCGACCGTTCGCCCCTGCATCGCCTCGTCACCCCGGAAGATATCGGCGCACTCACCGCCTTCCTGATCTCCGATGCTGGCCGCAACATGACCGGCGGCGTACACTTCGTGGATGCCGGCTACAACATCATCGGATGATCCTCGTCGATCCGCGATGATCGATCGACCCGCCGCCGGACAGGTACAGGTGACGGAAGTCACCCGTATTGCCGATCCGGTTCCGGTTCACCCCCTGCTCGACGGACTCAAGGAAATCGGGCGGGGGGAATCCTCCATTGTCCTCGACGCAGGCGACGGGCAACGCGTTTTCAAGGTGTTGAGTTCCCCCGCCGACTACTATTACCTCGCCGCGGACGACCGTCCCACCGGCCTTCATTTTCCCCGCGTATACGCCGACCACGGCATCGTCGGCAAAGCCACCAACGGCTACTCGTTCCGCCTGCTCGAAATCGAGCGTCTGCTGCCGGTTGCCGGCCCGGCTGAAATCCTCGGCCGGCGCCTGTCGCAAGCCTACTGGGAAGGCTGCGAGAAGTGGGCCAACCTCGGCGTGAACCGCGGCCGCCTGGCGCTCTACCACATCGCCCAGGAACCCCCATCCGATTTTCCGGTAAGCCTCGTCCAGGCCCTCAGGGCCTTGTCCGATTTCATCGAGGAATACCCCGTTCAGCCGGACATCCTCAATCCGGACAACATCATGATGCGCCCCGACGGCACGCTGGTGCTGTCCGACCCGGTCTTCCTCCCCTGAACGTTCAAACGCCGGCGGCGTTTCGCCCGGCAGCGTTACAAGCCAACACGAGCTTACATCTTGCCGGACAACCCCCGGCGAGGCATGGCGTTAATCCCAGCAGAGGCCGGCAATTGCGCCGCCCGATACCGGATACGCAGCCTTTCCAGGAGCGAAAAGATGAACAGACTTTGGATTCCCGCCCTGCTTGCCAGCGCCGTCTTCAGCGCAAACGCCTTCGCGGACCACGGATGGGACGACGACGATCGTTACGAACGCCGCTGCCGGCACGAGGCAAGACGTGTGATCGTCTATGAGCAGCCGCAAGTGGTCTACCAGGCGCCGCCGCAGGTCGTCTATCAGGCACCGCCGGTGGAATATCGGGAGCGCATCGTCTATCGCGACCGCCCCGTCTACTACGCGCCACCCGCGCCCCGCTACTACGATCGGCCTGCCGATTACCCCCGTTACAACGGCAACCATGTCGTCGGCCAAGCGGTCGGCGCGATTGCCGGCGGTGTGCTGGGGAATCAGGTCGGCCGCGGCAGCGGGCGGATCGCCGCAACCGCCGTCGGCGCGGTTCTGGGCAGCGTGGTGGGTGGCCGTCTGAGCGACTACCCCTACTAACGCAGGTTTGCCGCCCGTCGAAACGACACGCGGCGACGCTCGGGTCGCCGCGTCGAGCGTCCCGATCAGAGTTCGGTGAACACCGCCTCTTCCGGCAAGCGGCTCTTCGGCAGCTTGGCGTTGAAATCGTCCGCCCCCCGATAGCCGAGCGCCACCAGCACCACACTGGTCAGCCCCTGAGCGGTCAGGCCCAGTTCCGCGTCGAGCAGCGGCGCATCGAAGCCTTCCATCGGGCAGGCATCGATTTCCAGCGCCGCAGCGCCGAGCAGGAGGGTTCCCAGCGCGATATAGACCTGCCGGTCGATCCAGGTGCGCTCGTCCTGCAGCTCGGTCTGATGCAGATTGACGTAAAAACGGCGGCTCTTGTCCTGAATCGCCATCGCTTCGGGCGTGACGAAACGGCCATCCTGCTGCTCCCGGGCGATCACCGCGTCGAGGTGGCCGTTGTCCAGCGTCGTGCGCGCGCACAGCACGACGACATGGGACGCGTTGCGAACCTTGGGTTCGTTGTAGGCAAAACCGCCGTGGGTCGCTTTGGCGATGCGCGCCTTGCCTTCCGGCGAGGAGGCGATCACGAAGTGCCACGGCTGGGAATTCACCGACGACGGGCTATTGCGCAACACCACCCGGAGTTGATCGATCAAGGCCGCGGGAATCTTTTTTTCGGGATCGAAGGCCTTGGAGGTGTGGCGAGTCTGGGCAATGCGGGAAATATTCATTTCAAGTTCTTTCAAATCAAGCCCGTCCTGACGAGGGCTGTATTGCGGTTGCGTTCATGCGAGTTCGTAGGAGATCTCTTCGCTGCTGACCATGTCGAAGATCCGGTTGGCGAAATCGTCGTCGTAGTCGGTGGTCCAGGTGCCGTCCTTGTCGGCCGACACCAGCGGCTCGGCGCTCATGTCCAGGAACTGGCCTTCGCCGATCCGGAGGATGTCGATCCCTTCGTCGGTCTTCTCCACCGCCCAGTCGTCGGGAACTTCCATCTCCAGCTTGATCGTGACTATCAACTTTTTCATTGTGGCTCTCCGCCGGTTGCAGACGGCCGAACTGTATCACCCCAGGCCCGCCGCCCGGCCCCGTCGCGCCCGCTACGGCGCTTGATTCAGGCCCGCGCCGGCACCGGGGCGCGCATGAAGCTGCCGCTTTGCCGGGGCAGGCCGAACGCCTTGGCGTCGAGATGGGCCGCATAGAAAAACCGCATGCTGCGTAGCGCGGCGCGAAACTCGTCCACGTTCGCGCGGTTCACCCGCCCGGCAAAATCCAGCGGAAAAACCGTGAAGAAGAATTCCTCCGGCCGCCTGGTATGCGCGAGGGCGTGTTCCATCGTGGCGAGATAGAGCACCTTCCACGCGCCGCCGCCCTTCAGCGGCGCGAATACCTCGACGCGCTCGGCGATCAGCAGGCAGGCATCGTTGACGCAGGCTTCCAGGTTTCGGGGGTTCCAACTGGCCAAGGCCTCGCCGAGATCGAATTCCTCCTGGCTGACGGCGTCCAGTTCGCCGCAGATTTGATCGGCGCTGAGGGCCGCCCGGCTGCGTTTTCTCCGGTAACTTGCAAACCGACACACCCCGGCCACGTCGCCATCCGGACGAATCAGCCGCCCCATCGTGCGGAACGCGATCAGATCGAGGCCGGGCGAGCGATCCCGTTGCATGGTCAGTTCGATGGCGCCGTAGGGCGAGAGGATGTAGCGCGGTACGACGGCTTGGGGCGTGCTGACCATGGATTACCCTGGTTTCCGGAAACGTGACGAGGGCTGGCCCAGGAGCCCGATTTCCGTTCGGACGCCATCCCGAAGCACAAGCCACCGACAAATTCAGGCCGGGCGCCGGTTCAGTACCGACGCAGCCTAGCCGGAAATCGACGCAAGGGGAAATTCCACCCTGTCCCGACTTGCTTGCAGCCATCAAACCCAAGCAGTATTCATGTTTTCCAACAAGAGCGCGGTAAGCCAGACCGCGCCGGCTCATGTCCGTTTCAAAATCATCATTGGGCGCCTTGATGCTCGGCGCCCTCGGCGTGGTCTATGGCGATATCGGCACCAGCGTTCTATATGCGGTCAAAGAGGTCTTCCACGCGGGCCATGTCGAGTTCACGCCGCAGAACATCTATGGCGTGCTGTCGATCTTCGTCTGGACGCTGACCATCATTGTCTCCCTCAAGTACGTCACCCTCGTCCTGCGCGCCGACAACCACGGCGAGGGCGGCCTGGTGGCGATGCTGGCCCTGGCTTCGCAGGCGGTAAAGGATCGGCCCAGACTGCGCCGGGGAATGCTGCTGGTGGGCATCTTCGGCACCTGCCTGTTCTATGGCGACGGCGTGATCACCCCGGCGATCTCGGTGCTGTCGGCAGTGGAAGGCCTGGAGGTCGTGTCGCCGGCATTCAAGCAGGCGGTGATCCCGCTGACCCTGGTCATTCTGGTGGGGCTGTTTGCCCTCCAAAAACACGGCACAGCGGGCATCGGCAGGTTCTTCGGCCCGGTCATGGTGCTGTGGTTCCTGGCGATCGCGGCGCTGGGCATCATGCACATCCTGACCCATCCGGAAATCCTGCTGGCGATCAGCCCCCACCACGCCCTGCGGTTCATGTGGCACTACCCGGGCATCGCCTTCATCATCCTCGGCGCCGTCGTGCTGTGCGTGACGGGAGGCGAGGCGCTGTATGCCGACATGGGCCACTTCGGCAAAAAGCCGATCCGAATCGCCTGGTTCTCAGTCGCCATGCCCGCCCTGATCCTGAACTACTTCGGGCAGGGCGCCCTGCTGCTGGCCGACCCGGAGGCCGTGAAGAACCCGTTCTTCAACATGGCTCCGGAATGGGCGCTCCTGCCGCTGGTGGGACTGGCCACGCTAGCCACCGTGATCGCCTCCCAGGCGCTGATCTCCGGCGCCTTCAGCGTCACCAAGCAGGTGATCCAGCTCGATTACCTGCCGCGCCTGCAGATCCTCCACACCAGCGAAAAGGACACCGGCCAGATCTACATTCCCCTCGTCAATTGGGGCTTGTTCGTGGCCATCGTATTCGCGGTGGCCATGTTCAAGAGCTCCAGCAATCTGGCCGCCGCCTACGGCATCGCCGTGACGCTGGACATGTTGATCACCACGGTGCTGACGTTTTTCGTGATCCGCTACAGCTGGGGCTATCCGTGGCTGCTGTGCATCGCCTCAACCGGCTTTTTCTTCATCATCGATCTGGCCTTTTTCAGCTCCAACCTGCTCAAACTGATCGATGGCGGGTGGTTTCCGCTCTTGATCGGCGGCGCGGTGTTCATTCTGATGACCACCTGGAAACGCGGGCGGGAATTGCTCGCCGAGTCGTTCACCAACCATGCCCTCGATTTGCGGATCTTCCTCAACTCGGTGCTGAGCAACCCCATCGCCAGAGTCGACGGCACCGCCGTATTCATGTCGGCACAGCCCGGCACCGTACCCAACGCCCTGCTGCACAACCTCAAGCACAACAAGGTGATGCACCAGCACAACCTGTTCGTGACGGTGCGCAACCATGAGCTTCCCTGGATCGAGCAGGAACAACGGCTGGAAACCGAGGCGCTCGGCAACGGTTGCTGGAAACTGGTGGTCAACTACGGCTTCATGGACGACCCGGATTTGCCCCGTGCGCTCGAACAGCTCAAAACCCGTGGCGTCGCGCTGGACCCGATGGCGACAAGCTATTTCCTGTCCCGTGACATCGTCATGCCCACCATCGGCGCCGGCATGGCTTTATGGCGGGAGAAGCTGTTTTCGCAGATGCACCATAACGCCGGTTCCGCGGCGGAATTTCTGAAATTGCCCAACAACGCGGTGGTCGAACTGGGGAGCAAGGTTGAAATCTAAACCAACACGCCTCCGGCGGCTTGGCGCAACGGTCGACCGACGCACGGCCACGCGAGCCGGATCGGACCCGCGATTTATCCACAAAACAGATAAATCATAGATAAATTATTCATTTAGCCAACGAGTGGAAGATGGGTACCATCGCCACTTTTCAAAGTATCGGGCACTGAACATGGCCGCCTTCAACAAAGAAACCGTACTCTCCGTCCATCACTGGAACGACAGCTTGTTCACCTTCCGCACGACGCGCGATCCAGGGCTGCGTTTCATCAACGGTCAGTTCGTGATGATCGGTCTGGAGGTCAATGGCCGCCCCCTGATGCGCGCCTACAGCATCGCCAGCGCCAACTACGAAGAGCATCTGGAATTCTTCAGCATCAAGGTTCAGGAAGGCCCGCTGACGTCGCGCCTCCAGCACCTCAAGCCCGGCGACGAACTGCTGGTCAGCAAAAAGCCCACCGGCACCCTCGTCCTGCGGGATCTCAAGCCCGGTAAGCGGCTCTTCATGTTTGCCACCGGCACCGGCCTCGCGCCCTTCATGAGCCTGATCCACGACCCGGAAACCTACGAACGCTTCGACAAGATCATCCTGATCCACGGCGTGCGCTGGACCAACGAACTCGCCTACCACGACTACATCGAGGAAGACCTGAAGGACCACGAATACCTGGGCGAGATGATCCGCGAGAAGCTGGTCTATTACCCGACCGTGACCCGCGAGCCCTTCCGCAACGAAGGCCGCCAGACGGACCTGATTCTGTCCGGCAAGCTGTTCGCCGATCTGGGAGAGGCGCCCCTCGATCCGGCGACCGACCGCGGCATGATCTGCGGCAGCCCGGCGATGCTCAAGGAAATCTCGGCCATGCTCGACGGCTTCGGCTTCAAGATTTCGACGCACATCGGCGAGGCCGGCGATTACGTGATCGAACGGGCCTTCGCCGAGCAGTAGGCCTGTACAGGCGCGGGGAGCGCGGCGGGCTTACTCCTTCGCCGCGTCCTTGTCCTTGTCTTTGTCTTTGTCCTTGCGCTTCAGAACCACTTTCGGATCGGCGGTGGCCGGTTGATAGATCTCAACCCGGTCGCCTTCCGCAAGCACGGTATCCGGTTGCTTGGTCTTGCCGAAAATGCCCACTTTCTGGCGGCTGAAATCGAAGTGCGGCAATTGCTCGAGAATGCCCGACTGCTCGATGGCCGAACGGATGGTGCTGCCGTCCGGAACAGTGAGCGGCAGAAGGATCTGGCGACCGGGCACGGCGTAGGCAATGGAAATCTTCATGGCAGCGTCTCGTCAGTCGATACTATGCGCGCCGCCCAGCTGGATGCCCTTGCCCGAACGCAGGTCGATCATCCGCTTCACGACCACCAGCAGGCCGGTGACCAGAAAGCCGCCCGGCGGCAGAATCATCATCAGCATGTTCGAACTTTCGGGCAAGAGGCGCATTTCCATGAAGCGGAACGACGCGCCCAGCAGCAGCGAAGCATCGGCAAACAGGGTGCCGGAACCGACGATCTCGCGGACGGCGCCGATGGCGGTGAGCGCAATCGTGAAGCCGATGCCCATCGCAATGCCATCCACCAGCGACGGCAGGACCGGCTCCTTGGACGCAAAGGCCTCCAGCCGAGCCAGCGGCAGGCAGTTGGAAACGATCAACGGGATGAACAGGCCCAATACCTTGTAAAGCTCGTGCATCCAGGCGTTCATCGACAGATCGACCAGCGTCACCATCGCGGCGACGATCAGGATATACACCGGGATACGCACTTCCTGGGTGATCCGATTGCGGAAGACGGCAACCAGCAGGCTCGACGCGGCCATCACCACCGCCGTGGCAAGCCCCATGCCCAGCCCGTTGGTGGCGCTGGTGGTCATCGCCATGCTCGGACACATGCCGAGCAGCATGGCGAGGACGCCATTGTTGTCCCACAGGCCGTCGCGGACGATTCGACGATATCCGACGCTCATGGCTTCACCCCGGTCAGTTGCGCTTGGTTGGTACGGAAAAACTCAAGTCCGCGGCGGACTGCCGCCACGACGCCGCGCGGGGTGATCGTCGCCCCGGCAAACTGGTCGAACTGGCCGCCGTCCTTCTTGACCTTCCATTTTTCAAGCGGCGGCGCATCGAGCGACAAGCCGGTGAAGCGCAGGATCCAGTCGCCTTTCTTGGTTTCGATCCGGTCGCCCAGGCCCGGCGTTTCCTTGTGCGCAAGCACCCGCACACCGAGGATGCGACCGTCGGCATCGACACCCATCATCAGCCGGATTTCGCCCGCATAGCCCGTACCGCGGATTTCGTAGGCGACGCCAGTCACCTTGCCGGCCTTCGTCGCCTGGAAAACCGTGACGTCCTTGCTCTCGGCGTCCTTGACGACGAGGGTGTTCTCCAGCGGATTGTTGTCGTAGATGGCGGCCGGCAGAACCTGGGTCAGCGAACTGAGCCGGTCTTCCGTCGCACGGGTTGCGATGTCCTCGGCGGCGAGCCGCTCGGTCATGGCAAGAACGATGCCAAACCCCAGGCAGAAGGCGCCGAGAATGGCGGCGTGACGCATGGTTCCGAGCTTCATTGCGCTTTCCCCCCGTAGGCCAGCGGCTTGCCGCCACGGGTGCGGCCGAAGATGCGCGGCCGCGTGTATTGGTCGATGATCGGGCTCAAGGCATTCATCAGCAGCACCGCAAACGCCATCCCTTCCGGATAGCCCGCGTAGGTGCGGATGACCCAGGCCAGCACGCCGCAACCTGCACCGAAGATCAGCTTGCCGGTATTCGACACCGGCGAGGTCACGTAGTCGGTGGCGATGAAAAACGCCCCGAGAAAGGTCGCACCGGACAGCAGATGGAAGGCCGCACCGGCATAACGGCCCGGATCGACGAGGTGCGCAATCGCTGCCGCGGCCGCCAGGCCGGCCATCAGCGAGACCGGGATATGCCAGGAAATGACCCGGCGAACCATCAGAAACAGGCCGCCGATCAGGATCAGCAGCGCCGAGGTTTCCCCCAGGCTACCGGCGCGCAGGCCCACCGCCGAATCGGACAAATCCGGCAGATGCGCGGCGGACTGCAGCACGGACACCCCGCGGGTCAGTTCGGTCTTGACGTAGCCGAGCGGCGTGGCCGAGGTCATGGCATCGGGAACGGCGCCCCCCAGGGTGATGGCGAGGCCGTCGACCAGCCCGGGCGCGCCGGGCGAGAACATCGGATGGGGCGCAACCCAGGTCGTCATGACCACCGGAAAGGACACCAGCAGCGCCACCCGCGCCACCATGGCCGGATTGAAGACGTTCTGCCCCAGCCCGCCGAAGGCCTGCTTGGTGATGGCGATGGCGACGATCGCCCCCACGACGCCCACCCACCACGGCGCCCATGGCGGCAGGCTCATGGCCAGCAGCCAGCCGGTCAGGACGCTCGAACCGTCCATCAGATTGAAGCCGACGTCCTTGCCGGACAGGCGCAGGCACAAGGCTTCGGTGGCGACACACGCACCGACGGTGATGCCGAACAGAAATACCGCCGGCCAGCCGAACAACCAGAAATTGAACAGGCTTGCCGGCGTCAGCGCCAGCATGACCAGCACCATGGTGCGGCTCACGCTGCTCGATGCGTGGGAAAATGGCCCGCTCCTATCCACCGCGTTCGTCATGCCGGGCTCCCGGTTTTGTCGGCTGTCTTGGCACGCACTTCCTTGCGCGCTCTTTCGATGGCTTCGATACGCAGCGCATGCGCTTCCGAAAGGGATTTGACCCGCTCGTTCTTGCGCCGCTTGCGATCCTCGTCGTTCAGCGCACCATTGGCGTAGTTGAAGTACTGGACCAGCGGAATGTTCGAGGGACACACCCAGGAACAGCTGCCGCAGCCGATGCAATCGGACACGAAGAGCTTGGCGGCCGCTTCGAGCTTGTCCTTGCGGATCAGTGCCGCCATATCCAGCGGCGCCAGACCGCAGGGACAGACGCTGACGCAGCTGCCGCAACGGATGCACGGGCGCTCCCGCGCCTCGACGAATTCGTCGTCGGACATGGCCAGCACGCCGCCGCTGCCCTTGACGATGGGCACCTCGATGTTCGGCAATGCCTGCCCCATCATCAGCCCGCCCAGCACAACCCGCCGCGGCGTGCCGACAAAGCCGCCGCAGAATTCGATGAGGTCGGAAACCTGCGTGCCGATCGGCACCTCCAGATTCGACGGCTGACGGATCGCGGCGCCCGTCACCGTGACGACCCGCGAGATCAGCGGCCGCCCAAGACGCACCGCGTCGTGCACCGCCCGCGCCGTCGCGACGTTATGCACCACCACGCCAACCTCGGCGTTGCGATGGTCGGCCGGCACCTCGCGTCCGGTGACGATCTTGGTCAGATGCTGCGCATAGCCCACCGGGTAGCGGATCGGCACGCCGGCGACGCGGATATCGGGATGATCGCTCGCCGCCTTTTCCAGCGCCGCGATCGCCTGCGGCTTGTTCTGCTCGACGGCGACGATGATCTTCTGCACGCCCAGCGCGTGGGCCATGATGCGGGCGCCGTCGATGACCTTATCGGCGAACTCGCGCATCAGACGGTCGTCGCACGTAAGGTAAGGCTCGCACTCGGCGCCGTTGATGAGCAGGGTGTCGAGCTTGTACTGCTGCCCCATGCCGAGCTTGATGGCCGCCGGGAAAATGGCTCCGCCCAGGCCCACGATGCCGGAAATGGCCACGCGATCGACGATTTCCTGCGGCGGCGCCGCGAACGGGTCGGCAATCGGCGGCGGCAACTCCGCCCATTCGTCCAGACCGTCGGCCTCGATGACGATCGTCGTATCCGCCAGACCCGAAGGATGCGGAGCCGTCATCTCGTCGATCGCCACCACCTGCCCCGAGGTCGGTGCATGTTGCGTGGCGGACATCGATCCCTGCCGGACGCACAACACCTGCCCCTTTCGGACGTGCTCCCCGACTGCCACGATTGGCACCGACACCGCACCGACGTGCTGCTGCAGCGGAATGTAAAAACGCTTGGGCAGGGGCAGCGGCCGGATCGCCTGTTCGCTGGCCAACTCCTTCCGATAGGCCGGATGGATGCCGCCCTGGATTTCGAAGGTCTGCATCGCGACGACCCTCAGTTGGCGGAAGCGAGGCGCCGGGGTTTCGGCCAGTGCCAGGTCTTGACGGTGGCAGGAACGGGCCGCATTTCAATGCCATCGGTCGGACAGACCAAGGAGCACTTTCCGCATCCGTGGCAGATATCGGCAACCACGTCGTGCATCTGCTTGGCGGCGCCGATGATGGCGTCCACGTTGCATTCCTGCATGCACCTCGTGCAGCCGACGCACAGTTCGGCGCGGATATAGGCGTACTCGGGGCGTTTTTCCTCGTGTCCCGACAGGTCGGCGGAGATTCCGAGCTTTTTCGCCAGCGCTTCGGCCACTGCGCGGCCGCCCGGCGGGCAAAGGGTGACGGGCGCTTCGCCACGGGCCAGCGCGGCGGCGGCCTGGGCGCAGCCGACAAAGCCGCATTGCCCGCACTGGGAGCCCGGCAACATCGCCTGCAGTTCGGCCTCGATGGGATTTTCCTCGACGGCCAGCCATTTCGACGCCACACCGAGCACACCGCCCAGCACCACCCCGAGGCCCAGCAAAACAAAGATTGCGGCAATCATTTTTCTACTCCTTATTACCGATTAGGCGCTGACGCCGGAAAAACCCATGAAAGCCAGGGCCAGCAGACTGGCCGTGATGAACCCGAGCGGTGCGCCTTCGAACAGCCGCGGCGATTCCGCCAGCGCCAGCCTTTCGCGCAGGCCGGCAAAGATCACCATGACCAGGCTATAGCCCAGCGACGAGAAAAAGGCGAACAACACGCTGTGCAGAAAATCCATGCGCCCTTCAACCAGCAGCAGCGCCACGCCCAGCACCGCGCAGTTGGTGGTGATCAGCGGCAGATAGATGCCGAGCATCTGGAACAGCGCCGGCGACAGCTTGCGGACCGTCATTTCGGTAAATTGGACCGCCGCCGCAATCACCAGGATGAAGGTGACGGTGCGCAGGTAACCCAGGCCGAAGGGCACCAGCAGGTAGGATTCGACCGCCCAATCCATCATCGACGACACCGTGATCACGAAGGTCGTCGCCATGCCCATGCCGACCGCCGTGTCGATCCGGGTCGTGACCCCCATGAAAGAACAGAGGCCCAGAAAGCGCGCCAGGATGACGTTGTTCACCAACGCCGCGCCGACCATCATCAAAACGTATTCGCGCATGGGATCAAGCTCCGGTTGGGTGGATGGAGATCACCCCGAGCCGCCGGACTATCCGGGGCTTCAGGGCGCCACGGACGGTCAGGCGCGTAGCGATGAGTTTCATCAGGCCAAAACCGACGACGAGGCCGAAAACCGTGGCGAGGAGCGTCAGGCCGTCCTTGCCGGCGATCTCCTGGGTCACGACGGCGGCGAGGAGCGCAACGACCAGCGGCAGCATGTAAGCGAGGGCCGCCGCCCCGACCAGCGCCTGCTGGCCAAACGCGACGACAACCCGTTCCCCGACGCACAACCCGATCTCGTTGAGCAGGGCGAAACGCCGCGCTTCGAGCCGATTGGCGACGGTGCCGATTCCCTTCGCACCGCATGCCCCAACCGAACCGCAGCCGCTGCAGCTACCGGTCTGTTCCGGTTCGAGCCAAGCCGTGTTGCCTTCCACGGCGACCACGCGTGCGGTCCCTTCGTTATCGTCCTTGAACGAAGCTGCTGCGGTGCGAGAACCAAGCATTTAATTCACCTCGGCCGTTGAACGGGTGTCACATACACCCGGATCGGGGAACAATCCGGATTCATTTTGAACGTGAGCACGGGCTGTGCTTGTTGATCCGGGTCAACGATGCTGCAGCACGGCATCCCAAAAAATCACACTAAACGGACGGATTAGGGTAATCCACAAGTAAATTATATTGCGATGCAACATAATTCCGTCAATGTTTTTCGAGTATTACGGCGCGCAGAACCGACGCCTGTCGGCGTTTGGCCCGCATGCCGCGCCTGTCGGAAGATCGGATCGGGAATCGCCTTGAAAATCAGGCGCAATGGGCGGATCGGAAGCGCGGCGTCGAAGGGCGAATCATCGGAGACCGGGCCCGACGGCCCTGCCGCGGATCTGGCAGGCCGGGCACGCCTGGCGAATCGCCCCGCCCTGGCCGTCATCCGCCCGACCTCGCGCCCCGCAGCGACATCCTCAGGCTTGCGCTACGTCCTTCTGCAAGCCTGTCGCGGACGCGCTATTTCGTTTTCGGGGACGACTCCCAGTTGCTCAAGTGGCCCTCCCGTGCGGCCCGCTGGCGCGCGCTGGCCATGATGGCGGCGGATTTGCCGGGAGCGGCGGGCTTCGAGACCAGTTTTTCGACCTGCTCGGAAGCGCAGTAGGGGCAGGCCGGCAACACATCGGACCGGACGATCCGCTCGAAGATCCGGTCGCACCCAAGGCAGTGGAAATCGTAGATCGGCATGGCGGCTTACTCATCAAAGCAGGATTCGGTTCCCCCGCCACGCCCTGGGTGCGACGGGGGATGGCGGGATCAGAACTTGACCAGCACGTCCTCGTTGCGGGCGATGAACTGGCAGGCCAGCCGGTACGGGGGCGGCAGATCCTTTTCCTCGGCGTCGGCAATCTGTTCCTTGGTGATCTTGCCGGCCAGACGCAGGGCCACTTTCTCCTTTTCGGTCAGGGCGATGCCCATCGGGGTCTTGGAGGAGAGGATCTGGACTTCGACGCAGCAGGAACCGCATTCGCCGTTCTGGCATTCGAAATCGACGGGAATCTTGTTGTTCTGCGCGATCAGCAGCAAGGTCTGGGTGTCGCCGGCCGTCGCGTAAACCGTGACGTCCTTCTTCAGCTTCGGCGAGCTGAAAGTGATGTTAGCCATGATGCATCCCTTTTCAGGTGTGATGAGATGAAAGGGGAGCCCGAAGGCCGCCCCTTTCACGGTTCTCAGCGGATGATGTCGTAGGAGTAGTCGGTGGTTCCGATGCCGATGGTGTTGGCATCGAGGGCCTCGAAATACTCGTCGAGCAGCATCGTCAGCACGCGCAGGCCGCCCTGGTAGCCCCAGATCGGGAAGCGGTGATGGTGGTGGCGGTCGAAGATCGGGAAGCCGAGGCGGATCAGCGGCGTGCCGCAGTCGCGCTCCAGGTACTTGCCGTAGGTGTTGCCGATCAGGAAATCCACTTTCTCGGTGAAGAGCAGCGACCGCATGTGCCAGAGGTCGGCCTTCGGATAGGCCTTGCAGTTCTTGCCGAAGGGGCTGGCATCGAGCAGCGCCTGCACCCGGCGGCCCCACTCCGCGTCGCCGTTGGTGGAGAGCACATGCACCGGCTCGGCACCGAGTTCGAGCAGGAAGGCGGTCATGCCCAGCATCAGGTCCGGATCGCCGTAGAGCGCGAAGCGCTTGCCGTGCAGGTGAGCCTGGCTGTCGGCGATGGCATCCACCAGACGGCCGCGTTCCTTTTCGAGTTCCGGCGGGATCGGCTTGCCGGTGATTTCCGACACCTTCATCAGGAAGGCATCGGTGCCGGTGACCCCCATCGGGTGGTTGAAGGAGACGGTTTCGTGGCCGTGCTCCTTGATCAGCTTCATGGTCTTCTCGGTGGAGTATTCCTGGAAGCTGATGGTGGCCTTGGCGTTGATCGCCGCTTCGACCTGGGCCTTGCTGGTGCCGCCGTCGTACATCCGGAATTCGCCGTCGGTGGGGGTGTTCCACACGTCGGACGGATCGCACAGCACGGTGTGCTCGACGCCCATCAGGCCGAGCATGCGACGGATTTCGGGCAGGTTGCCGCAGACGAAGCCGTCGAAACCGCCGATGAAGTTGATCGACTCGTTGGGCACGCGGGTCAGCGCCTCGCCCTGGCCGGCCTTGCCATCCCAGAAGTACTTGATGATGCCTTGCAGGGCGTTGTCGTAGCCGGTGATGTGGCTGCCGACGAAGGCCGGGGTGTGGGCAAAGGGCACGTCGAATTCGGCCGGGATGGAACCCTTCTGCTTGGAGGTCTTGATGAAGGCGTCCAGGTCGTCGCCGATCACCTCGGCCATGCAGGTGGTGGAGACGGCGATCATTTCGGGCTTGTACAGGTTATAGCTGTTGGCAAGGCCGTCGATCATGTTGTTGAGGCCGCCGAACACCGCCGCATCTTCGGTCATCGAGGAGCTGACGCAGGAGGTCGGTTCCTTGAAGTGACGGGAGAAATGCGAGCGGTAGTAGGCGACGCAACCCTGGGAGCCATGCACGAAGGGCAGGGTCTTTTCGAAGCCGACCGCGGCGAACACCGCGCCGAGCGGCTGACAGGCCTTGGCGGGGTTGACCGTCAGGGCTTCGCGGGCGAAGTTCTTCTCCCGGTATTCCCAGCTCTTGGTGTAGGCAATCTGTTTGGCCAGCTCTTCGGCGGGCACGCGGAACTCGAAACTGCTCCGCTTGTTCTCGAACATGGCCTTGTATTCCGGCTCGCGGAACAGGGTTTCGTG
>ERZ650306.32-NODE-32-length-60955-cov-10.437176_pt1 | contig 60955 bp, 52 predicted proteins | sample MGYA00376242_ERZ650306 | MGnify/ENA primary metagenome ERZ650306 (study PRJEB26733, sample SAMN07839244) | wastewater metagenome | biome: urban; feature: wastewater treatment plant; material: waste water | place: USA: North Carolina | collected 2016-03-31 ... | reverse complement strand
GTGGCGACCGCCTGAAACGGAATCGGCAACTGCGCAAAGCTGTCCACCAGCACATTGCCGCCCAGCTCACGCATCAATTGGTCGATATGCTGTGAACTGACCGCCGCGCGCGGCAGACGCAAGCTGCCGTCACGAAAGCCGGTGAGCAAATCAAAATAATTGCGGTAATCGTCGCGCTTGCGCTTGAACGGCAGGTCGGCGCGATTAAGCTGGCCGCTGAGCACGCGGTCCCAGTCGGTGCGCTCAAAGGTGGCGCGGATATGCGCCAGCGACTGGCCGCTGGCGTAAAAACCGCCGATCAGCGCACCGGCGCTGGTGCCGGCCATGCAGGCAATCGGGATGCGCAGGCGCTCCAGCTCGGCCAGTACGCCCAGGTGGGCAAAACCACGCGCGCCGCCGCCGCCCAACACCACACCCACGCGCGGCGGGGTGTCGGCGGCAGGCGCCGCGCCTGGGGCCAGCAGGCCCAAGGCAATCAGCGCGCTGAGCAGCAGACGGCGTATCACGACGCAATCAACGGTGATGGGCGATCTGGTAGCGTTTTTCCAGCCAGTTCACCCCGGCGGCCATGGCCAGGGTCAGCACCAGGTACACCAGCGAAATGGTCAGGTAGGGCTCCCAGTAGCGCGAGTAGACGCCGGCCACGGTGCGAGCGGCAAAGGCCAGCTCGGCCAGGCCGATGGCCGACACCAGCGAGCTGTCTTTCAGCAGCATGATGGCTTCGTTGCCCAGTGGCGGCAGCATGCGGCGGAAGGCCTGCGGCACAATGACGAACTTCATGGTCTGGCCGTAGCTCATGCCCAGCGAGCGGGCGGCTTCGGTCTGGCCACGGTCGATGGATTGAATCCCGGCGCGGAAGATTTCGGTGATATAGGCGCCAGCGTTCAAGGTGAGCGCCACCAGGCCAGACAGAAAGGCGCCGTAGTTCTGGCGGATTTCACGCGCGGCATCGCCGCTGAGCAAGAGGCCGTCACTCGGGTGGATCAGCGCCGGCATCAGGGCAAAGTGAATCAGCAGAATCTGCACAAACAGCGGGGTGCCGCGAAAAAAGGTCACGTAGGCCGTGGCCGGCAGGCGCACCAGAAAGCGCACGGCGTAGCGCTGCCAGCCATATTTGGCTTCGGCCAGCCGGGCCATGCCCATCAACAGGCCGATCAGCGTGCCCAGCACCACGGCAATCACCGTGATGCCCAGCGTCATTTGCATGCCCTGAATAAACAGCGGCATGTATTCGGCAATCATGCCCCAACGGAAATCCATACGTCCTCGATATGCAAGATCGGCAGCGCCGTCCGGCCGGATGGGCCGGGCGCGCGCCAGACCGCTGCGGATGGCAAGCGGCAGGCGCGGGCGCGCCGGAGTCCCCACGCGGCGCAAAGGGCGCGGGGCCGGGTGGATACACGGCGCAGGGCGAACGAGTGTTCGTCCGCCCTGCGCGCCGCATGGGCCGATGCCGGCATAAGCACGACGCCGGCCCAAAACTTGCGCCGCCCACCTCCGGCAAGCCGGGGTGGGCGGCGTGCGGCGCATCTGACCTATGATCGGGATGCGCCATTCAAGGGCTGGATTTTACCCGACGATTACTTTTTCTCGCCAAAATACTTGGCGTAGATCTTGTCGTAAGTGCCGTCAGCCTTGATGGCTTTGATACCTTCGTTCAGCTTGCCTTGCAGCTCGGCATTGCCCTTCTTCACGGCGATGCCATAGAACTCCGGTGCAAAGCTGTCGTTGTCGGCCACGGTGGCAATGCCATTGCTGGCGTTGTTTTTCAGGTAGTTGATCACCACGCCATTATCCGCCACCACAGCCTGCACGCCGCCGCTTTCCAGCTCTTTGAGCGCCAGCGGGGTGGATTCAAAGCGCTTGATGTCGGCGCTGGTCTTGCCCAGCAGCTTTTGCACCACTTCGTCGCCAGTGGTGCCGGTCTGCACAGCCACTTTCTTGCCCTTCAGGTCGGCGAATTTCTTGACGTCGGTCACGCCCTTGCCGATGGCGATCAATTGGCGGGCTTCAAAGTACGGGTCAGAGAAATCCATGCTTTGCTTGCGTTCGTCGGTGATGGTAACGGCAGAGATCACCATATCGCGGTCGCCTTGGGCCAGGGTGGCGAAAATGCCTTCCCACGGGGTGTTGACGAACTTGACCTTGAAGCCCGCTTTGTCGGCGACGGCGCGCAGCACGTCCATATCAAAGCCTTCGACTTCTTTTTTCTCGTTTTCGAATTCAAACGGAGCATAGGCGGCATCAGTGCCAACCACATATTCTTTCACCTGCGGGGCCGCCGGTGCTTCAGCTGCCGGAGCCGGGGCGGCTTCTTTTTTGCCACACGCGGACAACATCACGGCGCTCAAGAGCGCGCTCACCAGCAGGGTGCGACGGGAAATGGTCATAATTCGGGAACCTCGTGATAAAGTAACGGACCTAGAGGGGCGACGCTCATCAGGCACAATGGTGCCGAGCGATCGCAATCAAACGGGAGTATTACTTTTTCCATAGTACCCAAGAGCAGAATGTTGCTTCAATGGGTATTCTGGAAATTTTACGCCGCAAAGCGGCGAATTCAGCACGTTTTTCTCCAATTTGTGACACATGGTGATGATGCAATGCAATATCGCCATGTGTTTTTAAGAAAGGGTTGTATTCATGCTTCGCATTTTGCTTGCCTGCATGCTGGCACTGCTGACCAGCCTCACGCTGGCCGATGATCTGCCATTGCCAGGCGATGCCGCACCGGTCAGCAGCAAGGCACGTGCCCAAAAGCCCAGCAAACCTCATGCCAGTGTCGCCAGCCATGGCAAGCGCCATGCCGGCAAGCATCTTGGCAAGCGGGCACACAAGCGCGGCAAGGGCAAGACCGTGATTCATGGTCGTCATCACGCAAGCAAAGCCGTATCCAGCAAGGGCAGACAGCATGCACACAGCGCACGCAAGGCCAGCATCCGACACGCAGGCAAGAAAGCCGTAGCACACCAGAAACACACTAAACATGCAGCAAAGCACGGGCGCAAGGCGGGGCACCACAAAGGCAAGGTCAGCCAGCAGAAAACCACCCACAAGGCAGGCAAGGCAGCGCACAAACACGGTGCACAGTCGCGCAAAGTGAGCAAGCATGCAGGTAAACCTGCACGCTCTGCACGCGCCACGCATCCAAAGAAACCGACACGTCACCGCACACATCACAGATAAGGGAGTCGGCGCGTTGACATGCACCATGGCGCACTTGTGCGTTTGGTGCATGTCATTGAGCGCAGAGCACAAAGCCCGGATTAGCACGTCCGGGCGATGCCAAGAAGGTCAGACAGAAGCAACCACCTCAGCAGATCATGTCACGCCATATAGCTCTGGCCAGAGCCTCATAACCACTTTGTTGAGTATGGTGAGTGGCTCTTATTGCTTCATTGAGCGGACAAATTTTTCGCGGGAAGCCTGACTATCATCATGAGGCGCCGGCGTAGATGCAGCCTGAGCCTGGGCTTGTGTGATCAGCTCAACATCTTTAAGTGGAAATGGTCGGATATTGGCCGTGCCGTTGACGATTCCGACTTCAATCTCTAAAGGGATACCGCGCTTGTAATACGCGTCAACCCGACCACGCCCACTGGTATCATTTACCCAGCCATCAGCCTGCAGCAGATATTTAAAATAATCTATGCCATCATTTTTACGGCATTCCAACAATCGTACCCATGCATGCCCGGGTCGTTCTTTGTTATGTTTATTCAGACAGTCCGTATCATAAAAAGTCGGGCCGAATTCAATTTGAATCGAACGATAACTAAATACGCCGGGATTACGCTTCTGGATACTGAACCGAGTTTCAATAAAATTGTCCATCTCATCCAGAATCAACGATGCCGCACGCACCTCAACCCCTAAAAACTTGCCCATCCGCGGCCGGGTGCAATAAAAAAAGGCATCATTGGCACTGCAGTCAGAGAAACCTAGCCGCTTGGCATCTTCTTTGGTGCCAGGCACCATCAGGCCGTGAAAATCGTAGGAAGTGATTCGATCTGGTCTGGCACCCAGTTGGCGCATCAGTGGCTCATCAAAAAACTCGCGCTCTTCTCCGCATGAGCTGATGAAAAAACCAACCAGAACCAGCGGCCACACCACCAGCACGGCAAGCGCCATCAGGCGCCCCAGCCAGCGAGAACTTTTGCGCGCCTGCCTCCCGGAAACATGAGAAGGAGCTTGCGTGCGGGAATGATTGTCCTGACTCGTCATTTGTTGCTGTACCTGTGTCCACCCGCCATATCAGGCGTAAGACAATCACCCGGGAGAAACCTGTTTACCAGAGCTTGGGCAATACCGATGTGCCTGCTCGGCATCGCCCATCAACATGCGCCAAACATGCCAAAAATATCAAAAAGCAACAAAGCGGCAAATTTTCTGCACATCAGCAGATTACCGACCAGCCCACAGCGGGTCTCGTTCAAACTGTCGGAATGCAGCTTCCAGTTGCCACTGGCGCTGGGCTTTTTCGCTACTGCCCAGTGCATGGGCGCAACGCGGCGACAAGGCCTTGGCGCCAGGTGTGTCATTGCGGCATACGGCCAGCACTTTACCTGCAGACAGATTGCGCCACAGGCTGTCACCAGGCAGAAAGCTGTATTCCAGGCTGTTTCTGGATAATTGCTTGAGCTGTGGATAGCTCAGCCGGTAAGTTTGTGCCGCGCGCAGATATTCGTGGCTCAGATCGATGCGGGATACACCCTCATCGTCCGAGGCCAATACCACCGGCACACCGGCAGCCAGATACACTGGCAGAGGATGCTGTTCACCCGATACACCCAGAATGACGTCATTGCTGCTCAAACACACCTCGACTGCCACCTGACGAGTGTGCATGGTGGCCAAGGTGCGGGTAGCATGGTCTTCATAGCCAATCGCCACACCATGGCCAATGCGCTTGGCGCCCGCAACGTTCACCGCGTCAGCAATATGATGGCGCAGGGTTTCCGGTGGCGTCAGGCCTTGCGTCAATTCGCCGGCATGCAGGGCGATATTCACGTCCGGCATCTGGCGCGACAGCCAGCCGATCATCGCCATATGCAGGCGATAGTCGCGCAAGGCCACTGGGTCATCCTCAGGCGCCACCAGATTGATGCCAACCACACGGCCGTCGGCGTGGGCCAGGGCAAAGGCAAAAGCCAATTGGCTGAACACCTGTGCCGGGCTGGCGGTGCGGCTGGTTTGTTGCTGCCAGCGCAGGCTGATCTGGCAACCCGGCTGGGCATCAGGCTGCCCGCACCGCTGGGTAGCGCGATAGGCTTGATCAAACTGATCCAGTTCATTCCGGGCAGCCTCGACCTGAGCGTCCAGACCATTGGCCTGCAACCAGGCCAGGCTGGCGGCAAAGTCAGGTGTCTGCGGCCAGGGTAGTTTGCCGGCCAACTCGCGCACCCCCGAACCTTGCAGAGTGGTCATCAGTTCCAGATGCAGGATATTCTGGCTGGCCGCCCGATTGCTGACTTCGGCAGCCAGGGCCACCGAGGCTTCAGGCAAGTTGGCGGGTAGGCGGAAGCGGGAAAAAGTGGCAAAAAACTGGTCATGCCCACTGCTGCCGGACAAAGCGACATTGCGGATGGACAGCTGGTTGACCATGGCGCTGTATACGCCGGACGGCAGTTGGCGGGCAGAGACCGACGGCGACGGGCACGTCGCCCCATCTGGAGAGACAAATGCCAACGTTTGGCTATCGACGCACAAGCCGTGCTCGGCGGCCAGGCGCAGATAGGTTTCCGCATACGCGGCGCCAGTCAAATGGCTGTGCAGATCGGCCCCCTTGGGCAGGCGCTGGACAAATTGTCTCAGCAAAGGGATCTGCTGGCGGTGGGCCTGCAACCATCGGTTGACTTGCGCACTGGCGGCACGATCATCCAGCGCCATGGCGGGCAAGGCCGCCAAGAGCAGCAGCACAGCGGACAGGGCGGTTGTCAGGGAATTTTTCATGTCTGGATCTGTTAAACGGCAGTCGGAGGCGTGTTAGGTCAGTCAGGCCAATGCAAAGGGGCATGAACCGTCATGCAGGTCATGGCGAAAATACAGCCTATGTCAAATGCTTGCATGGACATGGATATATACATGACCCACAGGCTCCTGAAAATCAAACACCATCAATATGGCCAATCGGCGCATGCCCGCCACGGCCCCATCTGGCCCAGTATTTTTACTTAATAAATGGCATGCCAACATGCCTACCGAGCATTGCAGGCATGATATACCAGTTTAAGCCCGATGTTGGCCATGATCCAACGCAAGCCAATCGATGGCTACGTATTTCTACCTAATAAATAAATAGCTGTAACATGGTAAAAAACGGATGGCGGGGGATTAAACGACAGAATGCCTTGGCTTGCAAGAGGCAGGTCGTTATCAGAAGATAGAATCGTACTTAAAAACCCAGCGCAGCATTCCTGACCAGGCGCGCAGCCGCAGATAGCGCAAGGAGTACGGCAAAGCCGTGAATGACACCAGGCGGGTTTTGCCAGCAACGCTTAGGCGGAGACGACCAGCAAGCCGACAGCGCCGCCCTGGACAAACCGCGAGAGTCAATCACCAGCGCGGCCAACACGCTGCATGACTTCCACCTCATCGCACGATGGCAAAATCAAGCAGATAGCGAGACCTGCTGCACCACAAAATACTTGCGCACCGGGCTGAGCACTTCAAACGCCCCCACAAACCCAGCCGGAATCACCCCGGCTTCACCGGCGCGCACGTCGTGCACCTGACCATCAGCATCATGCAGACGGACATGGCCTTCCAGCACACAAAAAAATTCCAGTTTGTTGGCGGCAAAACGGATACGCCACATACCGGGCTCGCACGCCCAAACACCACACTCCATGCCGTGCATGGCATCAGTAAAATAGGTCCAGGTCTGCCGTTGCGGCGCACCATGCACCCGACGCTCTGCGGCGGGCTGGTCATGAACGGGGACGGGGGCGTGTTCGGCAAATGCCACAAAACGCAAGAGATCAGGCGTAACCATCATCAATGGGCTTCATCTACTTGGCCATCCACATACAGCCAGCGGCCATCCTGGCAAATAAACCGGCTGTGCTCGCACAGGCGCCGAGCACGGCCATTGACTTTATAACGGGCCACAAAGTGCACCGTGCCTTGTGCGTCGCCTGGCTGCCCGGCCTGGCAGGCCAACACATCCAGCCCCAGCCACTTGACCGGCGCATCGTCTGCCAGATCCAGCACGGCAGGTCGGGTATCCGGATGCCAGGTGGCCAGCAGATAGGCCTCATTACCCAGCACATAAGCGCTATAACGTGAGCGCATCAACGCCTCGGCACTGACCGCCAGCTCACCAGCATGCAGGCGGCCGCAGCAGGCCGCCAGCGCCAGGCCAGAACCACACGGACATGGCGTGGCAGGCGTCTTACAACGGTGGCCGGTCATAGATTTGCAGCAACATATTGGTGAACACCGGTGGCTTGACCGGCTTGGGGTCGAGCAAAGCATAACCTTTGCGCACCGCGTCCAGCTTGTTCATCAGGGTGATGCGCAGCTTATCCTGGGTGATCTTGTTCTGTTGCACCTGCACACTGAGCAGTCGATAGGTGCGGAACACTTCGTCATCCACCGGATGCGGGCCAATCATCGCCAGTCGGCGGGCATTCAACTGGTCAGCGGCTTCAACCCGGCTCAAGCTGCCATTGCCAACCAGATTGGCCAGGCGTTTGGTTTCCTGAAACAGGCTGTTCTGCATGGCGTTGAAGTCCGGCGCAGGCGGCGCAACCGGAGGCGGCGCCTGCACAGCGGAGCAGGCGGACAACAGCACCAGTGCACAAGCACCGGCAAGCAGGGTGGATTTCATCGGGCGTCTCCCTCGAAATGATTCTGCTGATGGCATGATTTTGCGCAAGTATGCCGCAAAATCGCATGGTTTGTCCGCTATCCGGGCATGCCACGAGCTTTTTCCCGGCCCCGACGCCCAAGCATGACAGGGCCGGAGAGAAACGGCAGCCAGGGTCACCGGGCATCACTCCCGGCATCTGACTACGGGCAGAGCAGCCCTACACCGGGAGACGAAGGCCGAAGTTACACTGTCAGATAAGAAGACCGCTTCAGCCCCTGCTTGAGCTCGTTCAGGAAGGCGCCACGCTCATCGCTGGTGAGCTCGGCACGCACGATTTTGTCCAGATAACGGCTGATCAGGTCTTCCGGCTGCAAATGCACATAGCGCAGCATGTCTTCGATGGTGTCGTGTACTTCCACACCTTCGATGCGCAGCGAACCATCATCCTGGGTGTAGACGTTGACTGAATCCGTGTCGCCAAACAGATTGTGCATATCGCCCAGAATTTCCTGGTAGGCGCCCACCAGGAACACACCGATCAGGTATTCCTCGTCCGGCTTCAGGTCGTGCACCGGCATCGACGATTCGATGCTTTGGTGATCGACATACTGCGTCACTTTGCCGTCCGAATCGCAGGTCAGGTCTTGCAGCACGGCGCGGCGCAGCGGCTGCTCGTCCAGCCGGTGCAAAGGCACGGTGGGCAGCAACTGGCCAATGCCCCAGGTGTCCGGCAGCGACTGGAACACCGAGAAATTGCAGAAATACTTGTCCGCCAGCTTGTCGTGCAGCTCATCGTACACCTGGCGGTGCGAACGCTGGGCGGCGGTCAGCGCGCGGTGCAGGCGGCGGCACAGCGCGGCGTAGCATTGCTCGGCAAAGGCTTTTTCCGCCAGGCTCAGCTTGCCGTCGGTGTACAGCTCGGTGACGGTGGCCACATACTGGCCGGCGCGGTAATAGGTTTCTGCCGCCAGTTCGATATCGCCGGTCAGCGCCAGCTCGTACAGCTTGTGCAGCGGGTCGGCCAGCTCTTCCAGCGTGTCCACGCTGGGCACGGCGTCAATCGGCTGCTCGACGTCGGTGACATTGGTGATCAGCACGGCGTGGTGCGCGGTCAGCGCCCGGCCGGACTCGGACAGCAAATGCGGCATCGGCAGGCCGTGGGCGTCACAGAATTCGTGCATCATGCCGACGATGGTTTCCGCGTATTCGCCAATGGTGTAGTTCACCGACCACGGGTTGCGCGAATGGGTGCCGTCGTAATCCACCGCCAGGCCGCCGCCCACGTCCACATGGTCCACCGGCAAGCCCATATTGATCAGCTCGCCATACCAGCGCACCGCCTCGCGAAAACCCAGCCGATAGTCGCTGATGTTGGCGATTTGCGAACCCATATGAAAATGCATCAGACGGATGGCGTTTTGCATGCCGGCATCGACAAAACGGCCAATCACCGACAGCACCTGCGCCGCCGACAGGCCAAACTTGCCTTTTTCGCCGCCGCTGTCCGCCCATTGGCCGTGCGACAGCGCCGACAGGCGCACGCGCAGGCCCACCATCGGCGTCAGCCCCAGGCGCTTGGATTCTTCGATCACCAGCGGCACTTCTGCTTCTTTTTCGATGACGATGAAAATCTTGTGGCCCAGCTTCTGGCCAATCAGCGCCAGGCGGACAAATTCACGATCTTTATAGCCATTGCAGACAATGGTGCCGCCCGACGGCGCCAAGGCCAGCACCGCCATCAACTCGGGCTTGGAGCCCGCTTCCAGGCCAATGGCCAGGGTCGGGTCGGCGATCATGCTTTTGATCACCGCTTCTTGCTGGTTGACCTTGATCGGATAGAGCAGGGTGTAGCCGTTTTCGTAGCCGAGTTTTTCCCGCGCCTGATCAAAGCCGCCGATGATGCGGCGCACCCGATGTTGCAGAATGTCAGGAAAGCGCACCAGCAAGGGCAGCGCCAGGCCGCGCGCGCGCAGGTCGCGGGTGAGCTGGTAGAGATCCAGCGAGGCGTCGTCGTGCTTGCCGCGCGGGTGCACGCACACCTGGCCGTTGTCGCCGATATCAAAATACCCGGCGCCCCAATGGCGAATGCCGTACATACTGCGGCTGTCTGCAATGGTCCAAGCCATGAATAGAGTCCTTTCGTGGGGCCGCAGGGCGGCCGCGTCGATTGATCCAGTCACACAGCGCCCGCTTCACGGCTTGGGGCCGAATCGAGGCGAAAGGCTCGGCCGCACGGCATGCGGCCGGCGGACCTGGCGGGCGCGAAAAAAGGACGCGGATTGTAGCAATAAATGCTTGGCGCGCGGGGAATTTCCCTCCCTCACCAAGCCAGGAAGCCACCGGCAAAAACAATGGCATCGCCCCTTCTTCCGCCAGCACAACTTACGGAAGCTGAGTGAGAGCGGCCAACAAAACTCAGCACAGCGGTCCTTGCGGTCCTTGGCCGGCGTGTGGCCGTACACAGTACGGGTGTGCGGCAAGGCCACACAACAACGCCAGGAGAGTTTTGCCAGCCAGTCTTGATCTGCACCATAGCAGAACTTGATGACTGTTTGACGGTATGGAAACGACACGGGGCAGACAGGCACAGCATCTGAGCGCAAGAGACAAGAACCCTTACAGACATAGCCGATAACATGCATCGTCATATGACAAGCAAAGTATTTTACTAAATCAGGGAGAATGCGCGCATCACCCAAAAGCTTTCCTGAAGCAAGACCCAGAAAACTGGTTTTATTGCATACACAGTACATCCATCAAGCCAGGAAAATCAGCGCACCAATTCAGCAGATTTTTTGGCCCAGCGCGAGTCGTTCCATGCATCTGACAAAGGTACTGTATTGACACACCACAGATTCCTCATCACCCACGCGGCACAAGGCAGATCGTGCAGCACACACAGAACGCCACAGCCAGAAAACAATCAACATACTGATTCTTAAAAAAGAAAACGGCCCGACGATGCAAGACATCGACGGGCCGTTGTCCGTCATCCCCCCGGACGACAGGCAATCAGGCATATAGCGCGTGAATTTTACCCACGCTATATGCAGTAAAAACTATTCGTGGGACTTCTTGATAAAGAACGTGATAGCAGTACCCACCACCACACAGGTGACGACGATGGTGATCAGGCTCAGAATACCCACATCAGACGACAGCAGTTCTTTCATCAATGCCATGTTAACCTCCCCCGGTCGTAGTCGACCTGTATGCCAAGTTTGTTTATTTGCTGTGCACAGTATGCTTCAGTTTAAAAATTATATATATTGACCCACATCAAATATGTGCTGGGTGATGGCACAGACAGACCGCCAAGCAGGCGGGCGGTTTTCAGCTCACACAAAATCAGCCACAATCCAGACTCCCTCACCACTACATGCCGCGTTCACGTGGCCAGACCGCCATGAGCCTTGATCTATCGCCCACCCCTGCCCAAGAGCACGAAGCCCGCAAGTGGGTCATCATCGTCTATGTCTTGCAAATCCTCTCGCTGTTCATCGGCATTACGTCGATCATTGGCATCATCATCAACTACATCAAACTGGACGATGTACGCGGCACCTGGCTGGAATCCCACTTTCGCTGGCAGATGCGCACCTTCTGGTTTTCCTTGCTGTGGGCCGTGCTAGGAGGGCTGACCTTCTGGTTTGGTGTCGGCATTGTCGTGTGGATTGTGGCCGGTATCTGGGGGCTGTACCGCATCATCAAGGGCGCCATTTATCTATACGACGGCAAAACCATGTATATGAACACCCTGCCCTGAGCTGTGCCGCCCGCATCGGCCGGGCGCTGTGGCTTTTTGGCGACCAGCCCGTCATGTTGCAGTGCAAGGCGCTTGCATTGCCCGGCAAATCGCGGCACACTGCCCCGCATAGAAGCGCTCACACAATGACGCGAAGCGTCCCCGACGCCTTGCCCCGCCGAGCGAACACCAGCGGGGCCATACAGCCAGGGGTTTTTGTAGGCGCCTCTACAAAGAAGCGTTTACAAAATCGAATGTTTGTCTTTTTGAAGCCTGCATCCATGCCCCAAACCGCCCTGCGCCCTCTGCTGTCCCTGTCGCCCTTGCCGGCAGGCGTGCTGCTGTCCGGCGTAGTGGTAAGCGTAGTGGTCCTAGACCACACGCCGCGGGCTGCTGGATAGCGTTCAGGACGATCCGAATCCAACCAAACCCCCGCCGGCGTGACGCTCGCGGGGGTTTGTGCTTTTCCCGCCAGCGTCGCCCGGCCTGCAATATGGAGAACAAGGCATGCATGCCTCTTCCAACACTGCCGCGCACGGCGAAGCCGAATGGTTGACCGGCGCTGAATTAACCGTTCGTTTGCTGGAGCGCCAGGGTGTGCGCGTGCTGTCGGGCATTCCCGGCGGCGCCATCCTGCCGTTTTACGACGCCCTGTCGGCGTCCACCGAAATCCACCACGTGCTGGCCCGTCACGAACAGGGCGCCGGCTTTATCGCCCAGGGCATGGCGCGCACCACCGGCCAGGCGGCGGTGTGCCTGGCTTCGTCCGGCCCGGGTGCCACCAATCTGCTGACCGCGATTGCCGACGCCAAGCTGGATTCCATCCCGCTGGTGGCCATCACCGGCCAGGTGCCGCAAAGCATGATCGGCACCGACGCCTTTCAAGAGGTGGACACCTATGGCCTGAGCGTGCCGATCACCAAGCATAATTTTTTGGTGGACAGCGCCGAAGCGCTGCTGGAAGTGATTCCGCGCGCCTTCTCGCTGGCGCTGTCTGGCCGCCCCGGCCCGGTGCTGGTGGACATCCCCAAAGACGTGCAATTGCAGCGCATCGCCGTCAGCCACTGGCCGGAGCCGGGTTGCGCCCAGGCCGCGCCGGCGCCGGACGCCGACAAAATCGCCCAGGCGGCGCAGATGATCAATCAGGCCAAGCGCCCGATTCTGTATCTGGGCGGCGGCGTGGTGCACTCTGGCGCCTCCGAAGCGGCCGTGACCCTGGCCGAGCAAGCCAGCCTGCCCACCACCATGACGCTGATGGCGCTGGGCGCCATGCCGGTGGATCACCCTTTGTCGCTGGGCATGCTGGGCATGCACGGCGCGCCGTACACCAATCTGGCGCTGGAAGAATGTGACCTGCTGATTGCCGTGGGCGCGCGCTTTGACGACCGCGCCACCGGCAAGGTGGCGGCGTTCTGCCCGAATGCGGCGATTATTCACATCGACATCGACCCGTCCGAGCTGGACAAGATCAAGACCGCCCACATCGGCATCGCCGGCGATGTCGGCGCAGTGCTGGCGCAGCTGCTGCCGCAGGTGCAAGCCACCCTGCGCGAAGACTGGAACCAGCGCGTGGCCCAGCTCAAGGCAGAGCGGCCGCTGCAATTGCCCGGCCTGGACGACCCGCGCAGCCATTACGGCCTGGTGCAGGCCGTGGCCGACGCGCTGGACGACAGCGCCTTTGTCGCCACCGACGTCGGCCAGCATCAGATGTGGGTGGCGCAAGCCTACCCGCTGCGCCGCCCGCGCCAATGGCTGACCTCTGGCGGCCTGGGCACCATGGGCTTTGGCCTGCCCACCGCCATCGGCGCGGCGCTGGCCAACCCGGAACGCACCGTGGTGTGCTTCTCCGGCGATGGCAGCATCTTGATGAATATTCAGGAATTCGCCACCCTGGCCGAAGCCGGGCTGAACGTGAAAGTGGTGCTGATGAACAACGCCTCGCTGGGCCTGGTGCACCAGCAGCAGGAGCTGTTCTACGGCGAGCGCATTTTTGCTTCGCGCTTTATCGCCCAGCCGGACTTCCTGCAAATCGCCCGTGGTTTTCGCATTGCCGAGCTGGACCTGGACGCCGCCGCCGACCCGCGCGCCGCGCTCAAGCAGGCGCTGAATGCGCCCGGCCCGTGCCTGATTCACGCCAGCATCGACGTGAAGGAAAAAGTCTACCCGATGGTGCCGCCGGGCGCCGCCAACAAAGAAATGATCGGAGGTTAACCATGACCGCAGAACAACTCACTCGCCCGGTGCTGGAAATCGACGTGAATAACCATCCTGGCGTGATGTCGCATGTGGTAGGGCTGTTCTCCCGCCGCGCCTACAATGTGGAAGGCATCATCTGCGTGCCGGTGGGCACTGGCGAAACCAGCCGCATCTGGTTGCAGATCAACGAAGACGAGCGTCTGGAGCAGATCGTCAAACAGGTGGAAAAGCTGGAAGACGTGCTGGTGGTGCGCCGCCATGACGCCGGCCACCCGGCATTTGCCGGCCTGGAACGCTACGCTGGCTGATTGACGCAAATCTGGCAGTAAAAAACACACGCCCCGCCCGGTTGCCCGGCGGGGCGTGTGTTTTTACGTCAAAGCAAAAGCGCGGGGCGTCAGACCGCAGCTTCAGCCGGAGCAGCTTGCTTGGCCTTGGCTTGCGGCAGATCCAACAGTTCGGCGTTTTCGTCGCAGAACTTCAGGCCGGCTTCGTAGCCCACCTTGAACAGCAGCTCCAGATTGCTGGCCGACCAGTCCATCACTTGCGGCCAATGCTCTTTGGGGATGCCGCCCATCAGATCCACCTTCAGCAGCTTGCGCTTTTCCTTGCCGGTTTTGTGGTCGATATTGTGCCGATACTGGAACAGGCTGATATCGTCCTTGGCGATTTCCACCAGCGGGGTGATGATCGAACCCACCCAGGCGTCGTACAGGTCGCGCGGCTTGCGGATCAGTTGATCAGCGCCGAGGATGTCGAAAATCACCAGGGTGTCCAGGTCGCAGTGCAGGCCTTTTTGCTTGGCGTCTTCGTTGTCGTTGACCAGCGCCTTGAAGTTCAGCGTATCAATCGCCGCGCCTTCGATGTAGTCCTCGCCATTCAGGGTGTACGGCGGGTAGATCAGCGGGAAGGAAAACGCCGCGCGCAGATGGGCCGGGGTGATGTCGCGCTTGCCCCAGATGGTCATTTCCGCGCGGTTCATATTGTAGGCGTTGATATAGAACTCGGGCTTGAGCTTGGGGATGGCGTCAAAGTCGATCACCTGCTCGGCAAACGGCAGGTGAGCGCACATGCCCAGGCTTTTGCCGCTCAGGTCCGACGGCGACATGGTGGCCAGGAACAGCTTGGCCATGTCGGAGAAAAAGCCATGGCCCATCGGCGAGGACGGGTCGTACAGCGGCTTGGTGAACGGGTTGCGGTTCATGATCCAGTCGCGGTAGGCGGCGGCTTGCTCGCCCGGCTTCATGAACACCTTGAAGTTCACCGGAAAACGGTTGTAAATGGCGTCAGAAACACCCACTTTGGCCCAGTCTTCCAGCGCCTGGCGCGGGTTGCCGTTTTTCGGCGCAGCATACAACAAGCCCATCAGCGCGCCTGCGCCAGAGGCGGAAATCACGTCAAATTCTGCGCCTTTTTCCAGAAACGCCACCAAGGCGCCGGCCATCAGCGTGGAGTTGGGCGCACCGCCGCCAATCAGCAGGGCTTTTTTGTGTTTGTGTTGCGGATTCACCTTGGCTGTCATGCCTGTTTCCTTATAGAGGGGATGGAGAGAACGCCCAGCCAGCCACGGTACGCCCCTGGGTAAAGAGCGTGCGTTGGAGGTGGCGGGGATGGCGCCGCAGGGGATTCCCGCACACGTGTGCGCCAGACGTGACAATCCCGGCAAAGCCGGGATTGTGCGGTGGGTTTGCTTGCCATGCGGGTGCAGAGACACTTTAAGTCATGGCAGGGGCATTTTCAAATCAATGCGCCAGCTGGCATGCGCAAGTCTGGGAGAGTGTGGTGATTTTGCCGCACCGCAGCATGATGCACGCGCGCCGGTTTGCCAGTCGCCGGCAGCAGACCCAAGAGCAGGCCGTGTTCTGCCAGGAATTCTTGGCCGGTCTGGTAGCCCACCTCGAACAGGCGCTTGAGGTTGCTTTCCGACCAGTCAAAGATTTCCGGCAGCCAGGCGTCCGGGACATTCTTGTAGAAGTCCAGTTGCAGCACGGTCTTGCCATGCTGGGCCATCTGCATCTTGTACATCTGGGTATCGCTGTGGGCGATCTTCACCAGCGGGGTGATGATGGATTTCACCCAGGCATCATACAAACTGCGTGGTTTTTGCAGCAGACGGTAGCTGCCCAGAATGTCGGCGACAATCACCACATCAACGTGGTCTTCCACCTCGGGGCGGGTCATCACTTCAAAGTTGAGCGGCTCGATCGAAGCGCCTTCGATATACCACTGGCCATCCAGTTCGTACGGCGGGTAGATGAACGGGAAAGAAAACGCCGCACGGATGCGCTCGGCAGAGAGTTTTTCCTTGCCCCAGACTTCCATTCTGGACTCGTCCAGATTGAAGGCATTGAAATAAAACTCGCCAGCGTGGTGATGGGCCAGATCAAAATCGACGTAGTCTTCGACAAACGGCAGGTGAGCGCACAAACCCAGGCTTTTTTTGCTGAGGTTGCTCGGGCACATCGACGCCCAGGTCAGCTGCATCATGTCGCTGAGCAGGCCGCCTTGCGGGAACATGCTCTGGCACCATTTCATCCACGGATTGCTCGCCATCGATTGACGGAATTGATGAGCATGGTCGCCCGGCTTCATGAATACCTTGTGGTTGACGGGAAAGAACTGATAAAGCTCGTCAGACACGCCAATCTGCGACCAACGGGTGAGCGCCTCGATGCGGTCGCCACCACGCGGGCAGTTGTACAACAGACCCATCAGCGCGCCTGCGCCGGAAGTCGACATCACGTCAAACTCCATCTCGCGCTCGGCAAACGCCACCAGTGCGCCAGCGATCAGGCTGGAATTAGGGGCGCCGCCGCCCAGGACAAGTCCGGTCTTCACGTGGGGGGTGCTATTCATCATTGTTCTCCTGCGAACTGAATTCGGTCCAGGGCGCAAGGTGGCAAATACAGATCCGGGCCAACCTTGCGTCATTCTTCCAATGAAACAGTCAGTCTGGTGATGCATGAGGCAGTGCTCGCATCGTCAGGCTGGCGTCAGCTAGCACGCCGGCCTGGCTGGTCACTTGTCACAGGCATGCGCTGACGGGACTCCCCTTTTATTCCTCGTCAGCACCCGAGACAAACGAATGCATACAACATATTTCTTGCTGTTGCTTTTGGCCTGGTTATATGACCATTGCCCCAGAAAAAAGTAAATACGTAAATATGCTTACCAGCTCCGATAAAATCATAAAAATGACTTTATCATCAACGGCGCACCGAAACTGGGCGCGCCATTTCATGCTGCACTGCAGCGTAAAGATAAGCAGCAAATGGGCCAATTGATCTGACCACTTGCTGATAAGCCAGAAAATTGCTAGTTCTTAAAATTTTTTACCCAATTTCACAGAATTTTGCTTGCTGACTGAACGTTTGTTTTGCAACCGGGCCTTGCATGCCTGATGGCAAAAACTGCCACACCGGCAGAAACCTCCAGCCATGGCGGCAGCAGATGCACCCTTTCAGCACGCTCTGCTGCACGGGCAACACCGGCAAGCCCGGGCAAGTGGGCAGAAAATCACGCAGACAACGATGGCCAGAACAGTCCTCAGCGGCAAAGCAGAAGACAGATGTGTTGCGCGTCAACTGTTGCGCTGCAAGATAGAACCGCCAGCACATCCCCAGCAGATCACCACACACGCGCACTTGTCATGACGATGATGACAGAACCAAAAAAACACCTAGGTATGCCGCACGGGATGTCAGCACACACAGAACTCAGGTACACTGCACACCCCGGTTTTTTGATTGTTATTTAAGGGAAAATCTACAAATGGAACAGTTTGACAACGTCAGCGTAATCAAAAAAGCCAACGTCTATTTTGACGGTCGCTGCGTCAGCCACAGCCTGATTCTGGCTGACGGCGTACGCAAATCGGTGGGGGTGATCCTGCCGGGCGCCACGCTGACCTTCAATACCGGCGCACCAGAAATCATGGAAGTGCTGGCTGGCCAGTGCAGCGTTCAGCTCAAAGGTGAAAGCACGGCGCAAAGCTATGGCGCAGGCCAGTCATTCTCGGTGCCAGGCGACAGCGCGTTTGACATCACGGTGACCGACACCCTGCATTACGTCTGCCACTTCGGCTAAGCGCCACGCCTGGCCAGACACGCGACGGCAAACAGTACAAGCAGTACGGCAAGGTCGGCTCACCACACCAGGAGGGTTTTCTCACCTCACGGGTGGAGCCGACCAATCAAAAACGGGCGGGATCAGCCAGTACAGTTTTCTGGCCGATCCCGCCCGTGACATTGACTCAGTGCGCAAACAACGCCTGATACGCCGCCTCACTGAACCCCACCTCCACCCGACCGGCCTGCACCAGCACCGGGCGCTTGATCAGCGAAGGCTGCGCCAGCAGCAAGGCAATCGCGCCCTCCCGGTGTTCAGCTTGCGCCCGGCTGGCCTCATCCAGCTTGCGCCAAGTGGTGCCCTTACGATTGACCAGCGCATCCAGCGTAGCGCCTTGCGCCAGCCAGCCCTCAATGACTTCGGCGGTGATGCCGAGCTTTTTATAGTCGTGAAACGTCACCTCGATACCTTGTGCCGCCAGCCAGGCGCGGGCTTTTTTCATGGTGTCGCAATTGGGAATACCATACAGAACGGGGGTGGACATGGGGAAAGCTCCAGGGGCAAAACCGGCAGTGTAGCCGGAATGCCGCCGCAGACAAGCCATGGGCCCGGCAGCATGGCTGGCCGGGCCCATGGCGCAGGGTGTGCGCAGCGCTTATCCCTTGTTGGCGGTCATGCCGGGCTTCTCGTCGCGCAAGGCGCGGCGCAGGATTTTGCCGACATTGGTCTTGGGCAGTTCGTCGCGGAACTCGACAAACTTGGGCACCTTGTAGCCGGTCAGATTGGCCTTGCAGTGGGCGAGGATGTCTTTCTCGGTCAGCGCCGGGTCCTTGCGCACCACAAACACCTTGACCACTTCACCGGACTTGTCGTCCGCCACGCCCACGCAGGCCACCTCCAGCACACCCGGATGGCTGGCCAACACGTCTTCGACTTCATTCGGGTAGACATTAAAGCCCGACACCAGAATCATGTCTTTCTTGCGGTCCACCAGTTTGACAAAGCCATCCGGCGTCATCATCGCCATATCGCCGGTGGCCAGAAAGCCCTGCTCGTCGATTACCTTGGCGGTTTCATCCGGACGCCGCCAGTAGCCCTTCATCACCTGTGGGCCGCGAATGCACAGCTCGCCGGATTCGCCATACGCCACCTCATGGCCCTGGCTGTCACGAATCTGGATCTCGGTAGAAGGGATGGGCACGCCAATCGTGCCATTGTATTCGGTCAGGTCCAGCGGGTTCATGCACGCCGCCGGGCTGGTTTCGGTCAGGCCATAGGCTTCAATCAGGGGCACGCCAGTCACGGCCTTCCATTTATCCGCCACAGCTTTTTGCACCGCCATACCGCCGCCCAAGGCCAGCCGCCAGGTGGAGAAATCCACCGAAGCAAAATCCGGGTGATTGAGCAGAGCATTAAACAGGGTGTTCACCCCGGTCATCGCCGTCACCGGGTATTGCTTGATTTCCTTGATAAAGCCCGGGATGTCGCGCGGGTTGGTGATCAGGATGTTCAGCGCGCCAATTTCGGTGAACACCATCAGGTTGGCGGTCAGCGAAAAGATATGATAAAGCGGCAGGGCGGTGACAATCACTTCCTGGCCTTCGCGCACGACAGGCTTCACCCAGGCGCCAGCCTGTAGCATATTGGCGACAATATTGCGGTGCAGCAGCATGGCGCCCTTGGCCACGCCGGTGGTGCCGCCGGTGTATTGCAAAAACGCCACATCATCATGGCCAATGCTCACCGGTGTGAGCGGCTGCGCGGCGCCAGCCTTGAGCGCATCGTTGAACAACACCGGCGTCACCGGCAGCTTCCAGGCTGGCACCATCTTCTTGACGTGCTTGACGGCAAAGTTCACCAGCCAGGACTTGGGCGCGCCCAGCAAGTCGCCAATGCGGGTCAGCACCACGTGCTTGACCGCCGTACGGGCGATCACCTGTTGCAGCACGTTGGCAAAATTTTCCAGGATAACGATGGTATCCACCCCGGCATCATTCAGTTGATGCTCCAGCTCACGCGGGGTATACAAGGGATTGACATTGACCACGGTGTAGCCGGCGCGCAGGATGGCGAACACCGCCACCGGGTATTGCAGCAGATTGGGCATCATCACCGCCACCCGCGCGCCCATCGGCAGCTTGAGGGTATTTTGCAGGAACGAGGCAAAACGAACAGTCAGGGCGTCCAGCTCGCCATAGGTGTACACTTTGCCCATATTGGCCATCGCCGGCCGGTCTCGAAAACGCTCGACACTGCGGGCAAACACTTCCGAAACCGACTGGAACTGGTTGATGTCGATTTCGGCGGGCACGCCGGGTTGATAATTCTTCAGCCAGACTTTGTCCATTGTCTTGTTTCTCCATCGTCTTTGAGGTGGCGCCGTCCTGGCTGTGTGCGGCGAGCAGCAGGTCGGTCAGTATGCTTTGGCGGGCGTCGCTCGCTGGCGCTTGCAGGGCAGGCGAGGTGACTTTTACTATAGATGCCGCATCGTTGTCCGGCACGAGCCGTGTTACAAACGATTGTTTGAAATATGGCATGACCGCTGGGCTTCTGTCCACCCTGTCGCGTTAAGAGTCGCGTACAAAGCCTGAGCACCGCGTTCCCGGTCAAGCGTGCGGCGGCGGGCAGTACAAGAAATACGGCTGCGCAACGACGCCAGGAGGGTTTTGTTAGCGGCGCTAAATCCCACTTGCAGGCTGCGGCACCACTCATGCTTTCGTCAAGTTCAGATACTTGTCGGAGGCCACATTTTCTGCCACACTTGGTCGGTGATGACCAGCAGTTTCTTTTTCTTTCAAGAGTCTGTTATAATCAATGGAATCAGTGTGGGCGTTTCGCCCATTTTTTATTTGTGGAAAAAACATGGATGTTCGCGCGTTGCTGGAAAGCACGCTCGTCGGGCTCGGGTACGAATTTGTCGACCTCGAATTGACCCGATCGGGCGGTTTTCGTCTGTTCATCGACAAGCCGGAAGGCATTACCGTGGATGACTGCGTGCTGGTCAGCAATCACCTGACCCGCCTGTTCATGGTGGAAAACATTGACTACGACCGATTGGAAGTGTCGTCGCCGGGCCTGGATCGCCCGCTGAAAAAAGAACAGGACTTCGTCCGCTTCACCGGTCAGTTGGCCAAGGTGAAAACCCGCATGCCGCTGGAAGGCCGCAAGAATTTCCACGGCCGCCTGTGCGGCGTGGAAGAAAGCGCCCTGCGCCTGGAAGTGGAAGGCAAACTGGTAAGCATTCCGCTGGCCAGCATCGACAAGGCACGACTCGACCCCGAGTTCTAAGCCAGGTTGAATGCGCCGCCCGGCAGGCGGCGGCGCCGAGGAAGACAATCACACAAGCCGATGGGCCCCGCGCCATCCGGCGTCAGGGTTGGCGAACACATCGCCGGCCGATGCGGAGAGAATGTTTAGATGAGTCGAGAGATTTTGCTGCTGGTGGATGCGCTGGCGTGTGAAAAGAACGTCAGCAAGGAAATCGTGTTTGGCGCGCTGGAGCTGGCGCTGGCCTCCGCCACCAAGAAAAAAAGCAATCAGGAAGACATTGACGTGCGCGTCGAGATCGACCGCAACACTGGCGACTATCATTCCTTCCGTCGCTGGCAGCTTGTCGAAGATAACGACCACGAATACCCGTCGCGCCAGGTGGCAGTCAGCGACCTGGACGAGCGTCATGCTGGCCTGGAGCTTGGCGACTTCTACGAAGAACCGCTGGAAGCCATCGAATTTGGCCGCATTGGCGCACAAACCGCCAAGCAGGTGATTTTGCAAAAAATCCGCGACGCCGAACGCGAACAGGTGCTGAACGACTTCCTGGAACGCAATGACTTCCTGGTGCGCGGCAATATCAAGCGCATGGAGCGCGGCAACGCCATCATCGAAATCGGCAAGCTGGAAGCCGTGCTGCCGCGCGAACAGATGATCCCCAAGGAAAACCTGCGCGTGGGCGACCCGGTGCGCGCCTATCTGCTGCGAGTGGATCGCGGTGGTCGTGGCCCGCAGCTGGTGCTGTCGCGCACCTCGGCCGAGTTCGTCAAGAAACTGTTCGAACTGGAAGTCCCGGAAATCGAAGAAGGCCTGCTGGAAATCCGTGGCGCCGCGCGCGACCCGGGCAGCCGCGCCAAGATTTCGGTGAAAGCCAACGACCCGCGCATCGACCCGCAAGGCACCTGCATCGGCATGCGCGGCTCGCGCGTGCAGGCGGTCACCAGCGAGCTGGCCGGCGAGCGCGTGGACATCGTGCTGTGGTCGCCGGAACAAGCCACCTATGTGATCAACGCGCTGTCGCCGGCCGAAGTGCAGCGCATCATGGTCGATGAAGAAAAGCACAGCATGGACGTGGTGGTCGAAGAAGACCAACTGGCGCTGGCGATTGGCCGCGGCGGCCAGAACGTACGCCTGGCCTCCGAGCTGACCGGCTGGATTCTCAACATCATGACCGTTGACGAAGCCGCCGAGAAACACGAAGCCGAAGACGCCGCGCTGCGCAGCCTGTTCATCAACTCGCTGGACGTGGACGAAGAAATGGCCGAAGTGCTGATCAGCGAAGGCTTCACCACGCTGGAAGAAGTGGCCTATGTGCCGCTGGCCGAGATGCTGGAAATTGACGCGCTGGACGAAGAAACCGTCAATGAACTGCGCAGCCGCGCACGCAATGCCCTGCTGACCCAGGCCATTGCTTCGGAAGAAAAAGTCGAGAGCGTCTCTGAAGAGCTCAAGACCCTGGAAGGCATTGATAGCGACCTGGTGCGTCAGTTGGCCGAACACGCCATCACCACCCGCGACGACTTGGCCGACCTGGCTGTGGACGATCTGGTCGAGATGACCGGCATGGAAGCCGATGCTGCCACTGCGCTGATCATGAAAGCGCGTGAGCACTGGTTTAGTGAAGAATGATGATGGCCATGTGAACGACGGCGGGCGGTACGCCTGCCCTGCGGCCGGGCCAGGCGAAAAGATAGGGATATTTAGGAACGCGAATGCTTGAAACGAATGTAAAACAATTTGCCAGTGAATTAGGCTTGCAACCGGATCACCTCCTTGAACAGCTGCGCGCGGCCGGCGTGGGTAAGTCTTCGATGGAAGACGTGCTGACCGAACAGGACAAAACCCAGCTGCGCAACCATCTGCGTCGCGCCCATGGCGGCACCGTAGACAACCGCGTCACCCTCAAGCGCAAGGAAACCTCCGAGATTCGCAAGGCCGACAGCACTGGCAAATCGCGCACGATTCAAGTGGAGGTGCGCAAAAAGCGCGTGGTGGTGTTGCCGGAAGAAGAAGCTGCCAAGAACGCCCCTGCCGTTGCCGTACCCGCCGCCGTGACCGCCGAGCCGGCCCCGGTGAACACCCCTGCCGCCGAACCGGCGGCCCCGGTCCAGGCCGAAGTCCCGGTCGCCGCACCGACCGCCACCGCCGCGCCTGTTGTCGAAACCGTGACGCCGACCCCGGCGCCCACTGTCGAGCCGGCCAGCCCTGCTGCTGCCCCGGCCATTGAAGCCAAAGAAGTGAAATCCGAAGCCAAACCGGAAGCGAAACCGGAAGCCAAACCCGCCGAGGCCCGTCCGGCCAGTCAACCCCAGGCTGCCCGCCCGAGCAACCCGGCGCAAAAACCTGCTGGTCAGGGTCGTCGTGATGACGGCCGTCGTGACAACCGCGACAACCGTGGCCGCGACCGTGACAATCGCGGCCCGCGCAACAGCGCGCCGCAAACCCCGCGCCTGTCGCCGGCCGCTGCTGCTGCCGCCCAGATGAATGCGCCGCAAGCCAGCGCACCGGTCAATCCGGCGCTGATTCTCACCCCGGAAGAAATTGCTGCCCGTGAGAACGAAGCTCGTCGCCAGGACAAGCTGCGCGCCGCCCAGGAAGCGCTGATTCGCGAACGTCAGGAACGCGAAGCGCGCCGTCTGGTCGCCCGCCAGCAAGCCGAAGCCGACGCAGCTGCTGCCAAACAGGCTGCCAGCAAGCCGGCCGCCCCGGCAGCTGCCGCAGGTGAGAAAACCCCGAAACCGGCCCACGGCAGCGTGCTGCACAAACCGGCCAAACCGGCTGGCGCCGCTGGCGCTGCACGTCCGGCTCCGGCCGCTGCAGCAGGTGCGCCGGGCGCCGCCAAACCGGCCGGTGGCAACGACGCTCCGGGCCGTGGTGGCAACAAGAAAGCCGGCGGCAAGGACAGCTGGGACGATGGCGCCAAGAAGCGCGGCGGCCTGAAAACCAAGGGCAGCAGCGACAGCCGCAACGACTGGAAATCCAAGAAGGGCGGCAAGGGCAACAAGCACGCTCAGGGTGCCCATCAGTTCCAGGCGCCGACCGAGCCGATCGTGCACGAAGTGCTGGTGCCGGAAACCATCTCGGTGGCCGAACTGGCCCACAAGATGGCAGTGAAGGCCGCTGAGGTGATCAAGACCCTGATGAAGATGGGCATGATGGTCACCATCAACCAGGTGCTGGACCAGGAAACCGCCATGATCGTGGTGGAAGAAATGGGCCACCTGGCCAAGCCGGCCAAGCTGGACGATCCGGAATCCTATCTGGACGACGTCGGCGGCGAACACCACGAGGCCGTGCTGGAATCGCGCGCGCCGGTGGTGACAGTGATGGGTCACGTTGACCACGGTAAAACCTCGCTGCTGGATTACATCCGTCGCGCCAAAGTGGCGGCGGGCGAAGCTGGCGGCATTACCCAGCACATCGGCGCCTACCACGTGGATACCCCGCGCGGCATGGTGACCTTCCTGGATACCCCGGGTCACGAAGCGTTTACCGCCATGCGTGCCCGTGGCGCCAAGGCCACCGATATTGTGGTGCTGGTGGTGGCGGCTGACGACGGCGTGATGCCGCAAACCATCGAAGCTATTCACCACGCCAAGGCCGCAGGTGTGCCGATGGTGGTGGCAGTCAACAAGATCGACAAACAGGGCGCCAACCCCGAGCGCATCCGCCAGGAGCTGTCCGCTCACGGTGTGGCGCCGGAAGATTGGGGTGGAGATACCCAGTTTGTTGAAGTGTCCGCCAAGCAAGGCACCAATATCGATGGCCTGCTGGAAGCCATTCTGCTGCAAGCCGAAGTGCTGGAACTGCAAGCCCCGCGCGAAGCCCCGGCCAAGGGTATCGTGGTGGAAGCCCGCCTGGACAAGGGCCGTGGCGCTGTGGCCACCATCCTGGTGCAATCCGGCACCCTGAAGAAGGGCGATGTGCTGCTGGCAGGCACCGTGTTTGGCCGCGTGCGCGCCATGAACGACGAAAACGGCAAGCCGATTTCCGAAGCGGGCCCGTCTATCCCGGTGGAAATCCTCGGTCTGTCGGAAGTGCCGGCAGCCGGTGAAGACGTGATGGTGCTGACCGACGAGCGCAAGGCGCGTGAAATCGCCCTGTTCCGTCAAGGCAAGTACCGCGATGTGCGTCTGGCCAAGCAACAAGCCGCCAAGCTGGAAAACATGTTTGCCCAGATGGCCGAAGGCGAAGTGCAAACCCTGTCGGTCATCATCAAGGCCGACGTGCAGGGTTCTTGCGAAGCGCTGGCCGGTTCGCTGCAAAAACTGTCCACCGACGAAGTGCGCGTCAACATCCTGCACTCGGCCGTGGGCGGTATCACCGAATCCGACGTCAACCTGGCAGCAGCTTCCAGTGCCATCGTCATTGGCTTTAACACCCGCGCCGACGCGCAAGCGCGCAAGCAGGCCGAAGCCAACGACGTGGAAATCCGCTACTACAACATCATCTATGACGCCATTGATGAAGTGAAGGCAGCGCTGTCGGGCATGCTGGCGCCGGAGCGCAAGGAACAAGTCATCGGCACGGTGGAAATCCGTCAGGTGTTTATTGTGTCCAAGGTTGGCGCGATTGCCGGTTGTATGGTCACCGACGGGATGGTCAAGCGCGGCTCCTCGGTGCGCATCATCCGCCAGAACGTGGTGGTGCATCAGGGCGAACTGGAATCGCTCAAGCGCTTCAAGGACGACGTCAAGGAAGTCAAGCAAGGCTACGAATGCGGCCTGCAAATCAAGAACTTCAACGACATCCAGGAAGGCGACCAACTGGAAGTGTTCGAAATCGTCGAAGTGGCCCGCTCGCTGTAAGCGCAGCCAGATCGACCGGGGGCGGGCGGCGAAGCCCGCCCCTTTTTTCATGGCCGGCCCGTCTCGGCCATCAGGAGAGACCCCATGGCGAAAAAACAGTTTTCCCGCGCTGACCGCATCTCCGAGCAGATGCAGCGCGAACTGGCCGACATCATCCGCACCGAGTTGAAAGACCCGCGCGTGGGCTGGGTCACCGTCACTGGCGTGGACGTCACCCGCGACTATTCGCACGCCAAGGTGTTTTACACGCTGATGACCAGCAGCGATCTGGACACCACGCAACACGCGCTGGAGCGCGCCGCAGGCTTCATGCGCTCGGAAGTGGCGCGCCGCATCAAGCTGTTCACCGTGCCGCAACTGCACTTTGTGTACGATCACTCGATCGAGCGCGGCGTGCACATGACCCAGCTGATCAATCAGGTAGCGCAGGACGACGCCGCCAGCCGAGTTGACGATGACGCCGCCGACAGCGCTGCTGACGATAACGCCAAACGCTGACGCAGCTACCCGCGTTCGATGTGATGACTTCAATGACTGTAAGCAGACTGCCCAAGCCGCCCAAGCGGCCGATTCATGGCGTGCTGTTGCTGGACAAGCCGCTGGGCATGTCCAGCAACAAGGCGCTGCAAACCACGCGCTGGCACTACCACGCCGAAAAAGCCGGCCACACCGGCGTGCTCGACCCGCTGGCCACCGGCCTGTTGCCGGTGTGCCTGGGCGAAGCCACCAAGTTTTCTGCCCACCTGCTGGACGCCGACAAGGGCTACACCGCCACCGTGCGATTTGGCCACTATTCCAGCACCGGCGACCTGGAAGGCGAGCTGACCCCCGGCGAGCGGCCGATTGATTTTGACCAGGCCGGCCTGCTGGCGGCCATGGCCAGCCTGACCGGGCCGATCGAGCAAGTGCCGCCGATGTATTCCGCGCTCAAGCACCAAGGCCGCTCGCTGTACGAATACGCCCGGCAAGGGGTAGAAATCGAGCGCAAGCCACGGCAAGTGGTGATTCATCGGCTGGAGCTGCTCAGCTTTGACGGCCAAGACGCGGTGCTGGACGTGCAATGCAGCAAGGGCACCTATGTGCGCACACTGGCCGCCGACCTGGGCGCCAAGCTGGGCTGCGGCGCACACCTGGCCGGCCTGCGCCGCACCCGCACCGCCGGCTTTGACATCGCCGACGCCATCGCGCTGGATGCGCTGGTGGAGATGACGCCCGAGGCGCGCATGGCCATGCTGCTGCCCGTGGATATCCTGGTGAACCACCTGCCCATCCACACCCTGAACGACGCGGAAACGCACAAAATTTGTCATGGCCAGCCGGTGCATGTCGCCGAAAAAGATGCGATAATCCAAGGCTGCCGTTTATACGATTCCCAACAACGGTTTGTCGGAATCGGTCGCATGCGGGCCGATGGCCTGTTGTGGCCGGACCGATTGCTGGCGTTCTCGCCAGCAGCCTGAGCGGACAAGAGTCGCTCACAAAACTCAGCACAGCGAGCCTGGCTAGCGTGTGACCGCAGACAGTGCAAATAGCACGGCAAGGTCACACCACAACGCCAAGCAGGTTTTTGAGCGGCTCTCGGAGTCGCTCACAAAACTCAGCGCAGCGGGCCTGGCTAGGCGTGTGACCGCAGACAGTACAATGAGTACGGCAAGGTCACACAACAACGCCAGGCGGGTTTTGTGAGCGACTCTCAAGCAAAGGCAGGGAGCGCGGAGGGGTCTAGGCTCGCCGCGTCTTGACCGGGCGCAAGCCCAATATTTTATCTGGAGTGTTTCATGGCTGTTTCTACCGAACAAAAAGCAGGTATCGTTCAAGATTTCCAACGCGCCGCTGGCGACACGGGTTCCCCTGAAGTGCAAGTGGCCCTGCTGACCGCACGCATCAACGATCTGACCCCGCACTTCAAGGCCAACACCAAAGACCACCACAGCCGTCGTGGTCTGCTGAAGATGGTGAGCCGCCGCCGCAAGCTGCTGGACTACCTGAAGAAAAAAGACGCTGACGCGTATCGCACCCTGATCACCCGTCTGGGTCTGCGTAAGTAATTACGTGGTTTTGCCAGAAAGTCGCAGCGCCTGCTGCGACTTTTTTGGCTTTTGCGGGGCGCATATGTCTCGCATGGCGCGGCGCCTGCCGCGTCTGTTGTCGCAACGGGGGGAGCCTCTAGGCATTGGCGTCGCTTGCGGCCCCAATAGCTAGGGGTTCCCGTTGTTTTGCCGGGTGTCCGGCAATCCTCACCAAGAGTCACACATCGTGTTCAATAAAATCAGCAAGACTTTCCAGTACGGTCGTCACACCGTCACCCTTGAAACCGGCGAAATCGCCCGTCAGGCCTCCGGCGCCGTGATGGTGTCCATGGACGACACCGTGGTGCTGGTCACCGTGGTGGGCGCGCAGGGCGTCAAGCCGGGCCAGGATTTCTTCCCGCTGACCGTGGACTACCAGGAACGCACCTACGCCGCCGGCAAAATCCCCGGTGGTTTCTTCAAGCGCGAAGGCCGCCCGTCCGAGAAAGAAATCCTCACCAGCCGCCTGATCGACCGCCCGATCCGCCCGCTGTTTCCGGAAGGCTTTTACAACGAAGTGCAAATCGTCGCCACCGTGGTGTCGCTGAACCCGGAAGTGGACGCTGACATCCCGGCCATGCTGGGCGCCTCCGCCGCGCTGGCCTTGTCCGGCCTGCCGTTCCAGGGCCCGATTGGCGCCGCCCGCGTGGGCTACGCCAATGGCGAATACATCCTGAACCCGACCAAGACCGAGCTGCAAACCAGCGAACTCGATCTGGTGGTGGCCGGCACCCAGCGCGCCGTGCTGATGGTGGAATCCGAAGCCCGCGAACTGGCCGAAACCGTGATGCTGGGCGCCGTGGTGTTTGGCCACGAGCAAATGCAAGCCGCCATCAACGCCATCAACGCCCTGGCTGACGAAGTCAACCCGGTGCTGTGGGACTGGGCCGAGCCGGTGCGCAACGAAGCGCTGATCGCCCAAGTGCGCGACATCGCCGGCGCCGACATCAAGGCCGCCTTCGCCATCCGCCAAAAGCAAGTGCGCAGCCAAAAGCTGAACGAAGCCTGGGACAAGGTCAAGGCCGCGCTGATCACCGAAGACACCGACACCCTGACCGCCAACGAGATCAAGGGCATCTTCAAGAACCTGGAAGCCGAAATCGTCCGTGGCCAGATCCTGGCCGGCGAGCCGCGCATCGACGGCCGCGACACCCGCACCGTGCGCCCGATCAGCATCCGCACCGGCGTGCTGCCGCGCGCCCACGGCTCGGCGCTGTTCACCCGTGGCGAAACCCAGGCGCTGGTGGTGACCACGCTGGGCACCAAGCAGGACGAGCAGGTGATTGACGCCCTGGCTGGCGAATACACCGAACGCTTCATGCTGCACTACAACTTCCCGCCGTACTCCACCGGCGAAACCGGCCGCGTCGGCAGCCCCAAGCGCCGCGAAATCGGCCACGGCCGCCTGGCCAAGCGCGCCCTGGTGGCCGCGCTGCCGCCGGCTGACGAGTTCAGCTACTCGATGCGCGTGGTGTCGGAAATCACCGAATCCAACGGCTCCTCGTCGATGGCTTCGGTGTGCGGCGGCTGCCTGGCCATGCTGAACGCTGGCGTCCCGCTGAAAGACCACGTGGCCGGCATCGCCATGGGCCTGATTCTGGAAGGCAACCGTTTTGCCGTGCTGACCGACATCCTGGGCGATGAAGATCACCTGGGCGATATGGACTTCAAGGTGGCCGGCACCGCCAACGGCGTGACCGCGCTGCAAATGGACATCAAGATCCAGGGCATCACCAAGGAAATCATGCGCGTGGCGCTGGATCAGGCCAAAGAAGGCCGTCTGCACATCCTCGGCCTGATGAAGAACGCCGTGGACGCCCCGCAAGAGCTGTCCGCCCACGCCCCGCGCCTGTACACCATGAAGATCAATCCGGAGAAAATCCGCGACGTGATCGGCAAGGGTGGCTCGGTGATCCGTTCGATCACCGAAGAAACCGGCACCAGCATCGACATCGGCGAAGACGGCCTGATCACCATCGCTTCGGTGTCCGGCGAAGGCGCCGAAGCCGCCAAGCGCCGCATCGAACAGATCACTGCCGAAGTGGAAATCGGCAAGATCTACGAAGGCACGGTGATGAAGATTCTGGACAAGAATGTCGGCGCCATCGTGCAGATCATGCCGGGCCGCGATGGTCTGGTGCACATCAGCCAGATCGCCAATGAGCGCATCGCCAATGTCGGCGACTACCTCAAGGAAGGCCAGCAAGTGCGCGTGAAGGTGCTGGAAACCGACGAGCGCGGCCGCATCCGCCTGTCGATCAAGGCCGTGCTGAACGAAGAAACCGCCGCTGCCGCCCCGGCGCCGAGCGAAGCTGCCGCTCAGTAAGCCTGAAACCTGGTCCACCCTCGGCGGTGGGCCGGACAAGAAAAAACCCGCTGGTGAATATCAGCGGGTTTTTTCTTGTCCGGTTATCTGACTCAGTCCAGCCGTCGCGCAGGAATCTGCGCCAGCAGCTCGCACAGAAAATCCCAGAAGCGCGCCACCGACGCCACATTCACCCGCTCGGACGGCGAGTGCGCGCCACGGATGTCCGGGCCAAACGAAATAATGTCCAGGTCCGGGTATTTGCCCAGCAAAATCCCGCATTCCAGCCCGGCGTGAATCACTTTCACCTTGGGCTTTGCCCCGTGCTGGCGCTGATACACCTGGCTGGCCAAGGCCAGCAGCGGCGATTCCGGGCGCGGGGTCCAGCCGGGGTAAAAACCCTCGCGCACGCCCGAACAGCCGGCCAGACGGCCGCAGGCCAATAAAGAAGCCACCCGGCTTTCCAGCCCGTCATCGCTCAGCGAACGCACCATCGACACCGCCTGAAAGCGGCCATTGTCCAGGCTGACCACGCCCAGATTGGACGAGGTGTGCACCACATCGGGCAAGGCAGGGCTCAGGCCGGCCATGCCATCGGGCAGGGCGTTGAGCAGGTCAATCAGCACCGCCTGGTCGTGCAGCGACAGCACCGCGTTCAGCTGCGCCGGGCCAAGGGTGACGGTCAGGCCGTGGTCCCATTCCGGCAGGGTGGCGGCCACCCGCTTTTGCCAGTCCAGCAAGGTGTGTTGCAGCGCTTCCAGCTTGCTTTCCGGCACGGCCAGCGTGGCGCTGGCTTCGCGCGGAATCACATTGCGCAGCGCGCCGCCAGCCAGTTGGCCGACGCGCAGGCCAAAGCGCCCAGCCAGTTCGGACAACAGCCGCGCCAGCAGGCGGGTGGCGTTGGCGCGGTAGCGGTGGATGTCCACCCCGGAATGACCGCCGCACAAGCCGCGCACGGTCAGCCGCCAGGCGTGGTGCTCGGGCGGCAGCGGCTCGCGCTCGCACTGGCGGCGCAAAATCACGTCTTCGCCGCCGGCGCAACCAATGTAAAACTCGCCCCAGTCTTCGGTGTCCAGATTCAGCAAGAAGCGGCCGGTGAGCAGGTCTTCCGCCAGATCATGAGCGCCGTCCATGCCGGCTTCTTCGTTGACGGTGAACAGCGCCTCCAGCGGCGGATGGGCGATGTCATCGCTTTCCAGCACCGCCAGCATGGCGGCCACGCCAATGCCGTTGTCAGCGCCCAGGCTGGTGCCGCGCGCGCGCACCCAGCCATCGTCGGCCAGCCAGGGCTGAATCGGGTCGCTGAAAAAATCATGGGCGTCGCCGTCCTGCTGGCACACCATGTCCACATGGCCTTGCAGCACCACGGTTTCCCGTTCGGCCATGCCGAGGCTGGCGGGTTTGCGGATCAACAGATTGCCGGCGGCGTCTTGCGTCCAGTTCAGGCTGCGCGTGCTGGCCCAGCGGCACAGGTGGTCCATCACCTGGCCTTCGTGGCGCGAGGGGCGGGGCAGCCGGCACAGCGTGGCAAAGTGCCGCCACAGCGCGGCAGGCGGCAAATCAAGGGGCAAGGAAGGCAAAGTCGGTTCAGGCATGGTCGGCGTCTTGCAATTGCAGCTGCCACATCTGGGCAAAACGGCCCTGACGGTCGAGCAGGTCGCGGAAGCTGCCTTGTTCAATAATGCGCCCGCCTTCCATCACCACAATCTGATGCGCGTCCACCACGGTGGACAGCCGGTGGGCGATGATCAGGGTGGTGCGTTGGGCGGCAATCTCCGCCAGCTCGGCCTGGATGGCTTTTTCGGTGTGCGAATCCAGCGCGCTGGTGGCCTCGTCAAAGATCAGGATCGGCGGGTTTTTCAGCAGGGTGCGGGCAATCGCCACCCGCTGCTTTTCGCCGCCAGAGAGCTTCAGCCCACGTTCGCCCACCACGGTGTCGTAGCCGTCGGGCAACTGGCTGACAAAATCGTGAATATGCGCGGCGCGCGCCGCTTCGATCACCTGTTCGCGGCTGGCGTCGGGGCGTCCATAGGCAATATTGTAGTAGATGCTGTCGTTGAACAGCACGGTATCCTGCGGCACGATGCCGATATGCGCGCGCAGGCTGGCCTGGGTCAGCTCGCGGATGTCCACGCCATTGAGGGTGATGCGCCCGGCGCCCACATCGTAAAAACGGAACAACAGCCGCGACAGGGTGGATTTGCCGGCGCCGCTGGCCCCCACCACCGCCACCGTCTTGCCGGCCGGGATGTCAAAGCTGACGTCGTGCAGAATCTGCCGCTTGCCGTCGTAGCCAAACTGCACCTGCTCAAAGCGGATGGCCGCCTGGCGGGTGGCCAGGGTTTGCGCGCCGGGGCGGTCGGCCACTTCTTCGCCTTGCTCCAGCAGGGTGAACATGCGCTCCATATCGGCCAGCGAGTGTTTGATCTCGCGGTAGACAAAGCCCAGAAAATTCAACGGCGCGTACAGCTGAATCAAATAGGCGTTGACCAGCACCATATCGCCCACGCTCATGCTGCCATCCACCACGCCACGGGCGGCCAGGCCGACCAGCACGGTGACGCCCACGGCGATGATCACCCCCTGGCCGGCGTTCAGAAAATTCAGCGAGGTCTGGTTGCGCACCGCGGAGCGCTCCCACGAGGCCAGATTGCCGTCGTAGCGGGCCACTTCGTAGCGCTCATTGCCAAAATACTTGACCGTCTCGTAATTGAGCAGCGCGTCAATCGCCTTGCTATTGGCCTGCGAATCCAGCTCGTTCATGCTGCGGCGAAACACCATGCGCCATTCGGTCACCCCGAGGGTGAAGCCGATATAAGACGCAATGGTCAAAAAAGTCACCACGGCGAACGACCAGTGATAATTCACCAGCAGAATGCCCGCCACCAGGCCGATTTCCACCAGGGTGGGCAGGATGTTGAACAGGGTGAAATTGAGCAAAAAGCCAATGCCCTTGGTGCCGCGCTCGATATCGCGGCTCATGCCGCCGGTCTGGCGCTCCAGATGAAAGCGCAAGCTCAGCCGGTGCAGGTGCTCGAACACTTGCAAGGCAATGCGGCGGATGGCGCGCTGGGTGACCTTGGCGAACACCGCGTCGCGCAGCTCGCCAAACACGCTGGTGGCCAGCCGCGCCAGGCCATACGCCGCCACCAGGCCCAGCGGCATGGCCAACGCGGCCTGGGTGGCCGACAGCTGATCGACAATATCCTTGAGAAACCACGGCACGCTGACATTGGCCAGCTTGGCCAGCATCAGCAAAGACAGCGCCAACGCCACCCGGCCCTTGAATTCCAGCAAGTAGGGCAGCAGGGTTTTCAGGGTTTTGGCGTCGTTACGCTCGGTGGGCGCAGGCCCGGAATGGGTGAATCGCATGGCAGTCCCGTCGGGGCGCGGTCAGGAAAGCCGGCCAAGGCCGGCGCGGGGGCATCGCCCAATAGCGACGCCCGCAGCCGCCGCCGTCGGGAATGTCGATCAGTGCAGCGCTTGCGCGCCGTTCAGGAAGAACTCCGGCACTGGCGCTTCAAATTCGCGGCCATCGTCGGCGGTGAAATTATAACTGCCGCGCATGGTGCCCTGGGCGGTGGCCAGCACTGCGCCGCTGACGTATTCGTAGGTTTCGCCCGGTTGCAGATGCGGCTGCTCGCCCACCACCCCTTCGCCGTGCACTTCGCGCACATGGTTGTTGGCGTCGGTGATGTACCAACTGCGCGAGATCAGCTGCACGCCGACATCGCCGTCGTTGTGAATCTGGACACGGTAGGCAAACACATAGCAGTGGTTGGCGGGGTTGGATTGGTCGGCGATGTAGTACGCCTGCGGTTCCACACGAATGGGGGAGGTCATGACAAAAACAGCCTTTCACTTGCAAACCCGGCGCGCCGGGACATCCGGTTCAAATGGCGCGGGACAGCCCCGACGCCCTCAGAGCCGCTCACAAAACTCTCCTGGCGGTGTTGTGCGGCCTGGCCGTACTAGCTGTACTGTCTGCGGCCGCACGCCTAGCCAGGACCGCTGCGCTGAGTTTTGTGAGCGGCTCTACATACTGATCAAACTCTCCTGGTCAAGCTCTCTTGGCGGTGTTGCGCGGCCACGCGCCTGGCCAGAAACGCTGCAATGCGTTTGCGTGTGATGCGCAACGCACACAGGCGCGCGGCCAGCGTCAGCCAGAGTCAGGATGATTTCTTTATAGTCTATCGTCAGTAACTGAACAAAAATTCATGCCAACATGGTTTTTTCCGCTGACCAAGCTGGCAAGCAGACACTATCGGGTAAAATCCGGGCACTTTCCCCGTTTACAAGACCCACCATGCGCACTTTCCGTATTGCACCCAGCATTCTTTCCGCCAATTTCGCCTGTCTGGGCCAGGAAGTCACCGATGTGATCGCCGCCGGCGCCGACATCATCCACTTTGACGTGATGGACAACCACTACGTGCCCAATCTCACCATTGGCCCGCTGGTGTGCGAAGCCATCCGCCCGCTGACCCAGGCGCCGATTGACGTGCATTTGATGGTCAAGCCGGTGGACAGCCTGGTGCCGATGTTCGCCAAGGCCGGCGCCAACTTGATCACCTTCCACCCGGAAGGCTCCGAGCATGTCGATCGCACGCTGGCGCTGATCCGCGACTGTGGCTGCAAGGCCGGCCTGGTGTTCAACCCGGCCACCCCGCTGCACCATCTGGACCATGTGATGGACAAGCTGGACATGATCCTGATCATGTCGGTCAACCCCGGCTTTGGCGGCCAGAGCTTTATTCCGCAGGCGCTGAACAAGCTGCGCGAAGCGCGCCGCCGCATCGACGCCTACCGCGAGGCCACCGGCCGCGACATCTGGCTGGAGGTGGACGGTGGGGTGAAGGTGGACAATATCGCCGAAATCGCCGCCGCTGGCGCCGACACTTTTGTGGCGGGCTCGGCCATCTATGGCGCTGATGACTATGCAGCCACCATCGCCGCGATGCGGGCAGAACTGGCCAAAGTAGCCTGATCCGGCACGGCCGCCGCGCCTGCGGCGGCCGTGGGCTCACTCGGCCAGATTGGCGGCTGGGGTGTGCTCGAACACGTCAGACAAGTGCGGCAAGCCCAGATACGAGGTGGATTGCATTTCGGTCAGCCGGCTGGCGGTGCGGAAGAATTCACTGGACTGTACGCCATCGGTGTAAATCTGTTCGGCCTCAACTTCGGCAGACAGCACCAGTTTGACGCGGTGGTCATAAAATACATCCACCAGCCAGGTAAAGCGGCGCGCCTCGCTGGATTGATGCGGAGCCAGCTTGGGCACATTGGAGACAAACACCGTCTGGTATTCGCGGGCGATTTCCAGATAATCGGTCTGCGCGCGCGGGCCGCCGCAGATTTCCATGAAATCAAACCAGATCGCCCCCGGCGAGTGGCGGATGGCGCGGATTTTACGGTCGAACACAATAATTTCGTGCTTGAGCTCTTTGCCGGTGCCAGACGACAAGCGCTCGTACAGCGCATCCAGCTTGTCGCGGCTGCCTTTCAGCGGGGTGATGAACAAGGGCTCGCGGGTCAGCTCGCGCAGGCGGTAGTCATTGCCGCCATCCACATTCAGCACGGTCAGCCAGTTTTTCAGCAGCTCGATAGCCGGTAAAAAGTTGATGCGCTGCAAGCCATTGGGGTAAAGCTCGTCTGGCGGGTAATTGGAGGTCAGCACACAAATCACCCCGCGCTCGAACAGCTCTTTCATCAAGCGGCCCAGAATCATGGCGTCAGCAATGTCAGACACATGAAACTCGTCAAAGCACAGCAGCCGGGTTTTCTGCGCGATGCGCTCGGCCACGGTGATCAGCGGGTCGGTGGCATTGGTCAGGGTTTTCAGCTCGTTATGCACTTCCATCATGAAATGGTGAAAGTGAATCCGCCGTTTGCGCCGATACGGCACACAGGCGTAGAACGCATCCATCAAAAAGCTCTTGCCGCGCCCCACCCCACCCCAGAAATACAGCCCGCGCGGAATGCTGGGCTTGCGCAAGGATTTACCCAGAAACGAATGGCGCTTTTTCTTGAACACCAGCAGTTCTTGATACAGCGCATCCAGATGGTCAATAGCCATGGATTGAGCGGCATCACGGATGAATCCGGGTTTTTGGGCGGCGTCTTCGTACCACTGCCGAGGGGACAGCGTGGTGTGCTTGTCGGGGGAAAAAGCGTGCTGGGACATGGCGGGGGCGTAAAAACGGCAAAAGCGCAACTGTACCACAGCGCCATGCCCCCGACACCGCCAAGCAACGGCGGCGGCTACACTCAGGCTTGCAGCGTGGCCAGCGAATGTTCCAGCACGCGGATATTGCGCTCATACGCCGACGGATCGCCCAGCGCGCGCTCGCCTTGCGGCACATACATGGCAAACGGCAGCTCACGCACGGCAAAAAAGCTCATGAAACGGTCCGGGCGCAGGGTGTCGGCGCTCAGGCCAATGGCCTGGTTGCGTGATTTGTATTCGTTGAGTGTGGCGATGGTGTTGTCGATCTGGGCTTTTTCGGTGGCGCGCAGGTGCGCCATATACATATTCAGCGTGGCGATGTTTTTTTCGTAGGCGCTGGCCTCGCCGATGGCGATACCCGAGCAAGAGCGCACATAGTAAGCAAACGGCAGATTGCGCTCGGTAAAAAACGCCAGTAGCGCATCGGGCTGCAAGGTTTCGCTGTCCATGCCAATGGAACGCTGTTCGCGCTGGCTATCCAGCAAGAGCGACACTTGCTGCTGACAGGCGTGAAGTTCGTGTTTGACGGCAGGTTTGACGGACATGGCGTGTTCTCCTCACTCAGTGCCACGCGGGCGCCGTGAAGCACGGCGGGCGCAGATCATGTTGAGCATGACTGTAAGCAACACCGACACCGAAAACGATTACAGCTGATTACAGCTGACCAAACCTGACGTGTTATTGCACACCCCAAAAACACAGCCCCCGCCGGGCAAGCCGGACGGGGGCGGTGTGTTGAGCGATTCGCTGTCGCAGCAAAACTGCCGACAAAACCCAGTGCAGCGATCCTGGCTAGGCGTGTGGCCGCAGACAGTGCAATAGCACGGCAAGGCCACACAACACCGCCAGGAGGGTTTTGTTAAACAGCTTTAAGCGCCGAACGGGTGACGCAGTACGATGGTTTCTTCCCGATCCGGGCCGGTCGAGATGATGTCGATCGGTGCTTCGCAGAACTCGGAAATCCGTTGCAGATAATTGCGGGCGTTTTCCGGCAGTTCTTCGTAACGCTTCACGCCGAAGGTGGTTTCGCTCCAGCCCGGCCAGGTTTCGTAAATCGGCTCGCAGCCGGCGACGTTCTCGGCGCCAAACGGCAGGATGTCGTAAGTCTGGCCGTCTTTCTTGTAGCCGACGCACAGGCGGATTTCGTCCATGCCGTCCATCACGTCCAGCTTGGTCACGCACAGGCCGGACACGCCGTTGATCTGGATCGAGCGCTTGAGCAGCGCGGCGTCAAACCAGCCGCAGCGACGCGGGCGGCCAGTCACGGCGCCAAATTCGTTGCCGCGCTTGGCCAGGCCAGCGCCAACGTCGTCGAACAGTTCGGTCGGGAACGGGCCAGAACCGACGCGGGTGGTGTACGCCTTGACGATGCCCAGCACGTAGTTGAGCATCTGCGGGGCCACGCCAGCGCCGGCAGAGGCGGCGCCGGCCACACAGTTGGACGAGGTGACAAACGGATAGGTGCCGTGGTCCACGTCCAGCAGGGTGCCCTGGGCGCCTTCAAACAGGATGGATTTACCGCTCTTGTTCAGCTCGTACAGGGTGCGCGACACGTCGGCCACCATCGGCTTGATGCGCTCGGCCAGCTGCATGGTTTGTTCCAGGGTTTCCTGGAAGTCCACGGTGTCGGTCTTGAAGTATTCCTTGAGCAGGAAGTTATAGTAAGCCAGGTTTTCGCCCAGCTTGGCGGCAAAACGCTCGGGGTAGAACAAATCCTGCACGCGGATGGCGCGACGGGCCACCTTGTCTTCGTAGGTCGGGCCAATGCCGCGGCCGGTGGTGCCGATCTTGTTTTCGCCCTTGGCGGCTTCGCGCGCCTTGTCCAGCGCGATGTGGTAGGGCAGGATCAGCGGGCAGGCTTCGGAAATCTTCAGGCGGCTGGCCACGTCGATGCCGGCGGCTTGCAGTTCGTCGATTTCCTTCAGCAGCGCTTCCGGCGACAGCACCACGCCATTGCCGATAAAGCAGGTCTTGCCAGGATGCAGCATGCCGGACGGAATCAGGCGCAGCACGGTTTTCTTGCCATTCACCACCAGGGTGTGGCCAGCGTTGTGGCCGCCCTGGAAGCGCACCACGCCCTCGGCGTGATCGGTCAGCCAGTCAACAATCTTGCCTTTGCCTTCGTCACCCCATTGGGTGCCGATCACGACTACGTTCTTGGACATGAAGAAACCTCTTTACACAATGCAGTTCAATGGGAAGCGAACGGTTCGACTTGCCAGCCGTCCGCCCGCCAGACCAGCGCGCGGTCGCAATTAAGCGCTGCGGCTGATTCACCGAGATAATCAATCACCAGCACTTCGCCAGCGGCGCGCAAGGCGGCGATGGCCTCGCGCGCGCGGCCGGCATCAGCGCCGGCCACGCGAATGCCCATGGCCGGGCTGCGCTGCGGCAGCACGCGCACCAGATCGCGCAAATCCAGGCTAAAGCCGGTGGCCGGGCGGGCGCGGCCAAATTTGTCGCCGACATTGTCGTAGCGGCCGCCGCGCGCCAGCGCATCCGACCAGCCCGGCGCGTAGGCGGCGAACATCAGGCCGGTGTGATACGCCGTGCCGCGCAGGTCAGACAAATCAAAGTTCACCGTGGCGCGGCCGGCCACGCTGTCCGCCACCGCCTGCATATCGGCCAGCGCCTGACGGATTTCCGGCAGCGCCGGCAGGCATTGGCTGGCGCGGCTGAGCGCATCCGGGCCATACAGCCCCGGCAGGGCCAGCAAGGCGCTGCGGAAGGGCTCGGCGGCGCCGGCCAGCAGGGTTTCGGCGCTGGGGATGTCCTTGGCCTGCAACACGCCAAACAGCTCGGCGGTCAGCCGCGCCGGCAGCGCCGCCGCTGCGGCCAGCGCGCGGAAGATGCCGACATGGCCGATGTCCAGCGTCAAGCCGCCCACGCCCACGCCTTCCAGCGAGGCGAGCATCAGGTCAACGATTTCCAGGTCAGCGCCAACGTCGGACGAGCCATACAGCTCGGCGCCGACTTGCAGCGGCTCGCGCGAGCGCATGGCGCTTTCCGGCACGGTGTGCAGCACGCTGCCGGCGTAGCACAGCCGGGTGACGCCTTGGCGGCTGGACAGCAAATGCGCGTCGATGCGCGCCACCTGCGGGGTGATGTCGGCGCGCAAGCCCAGCTGACGGCCGCTCATCTGGTCGTCGAGCTTGAAGGTCTTCATCACCAGCGCGGTGTCGCCGTCGTAGACCAGCGAATCGATGTATTCGATCAGGGGAGGACAGACCAGCTCGTATCCGTAAGTGCGGAAGCGTTCGAGCATCGCCGCCTTGGCCGATTCAACCTGGCGCGCGGTGGCGGGCAGGATGTCGGCGATGTTTTCAGGGAGCAGCCAGTTTCGCATGGGAGAATTCACAGCAAAAAGCGGGGGAGGAGCCCCCGCTTAATGGTCAAACCGCTATTGTAATCCGAAATCGTCCTACTGGGTGGCCTTTGCGCCTGCGCCCGGGTTCTTCAGGTATTTGAAGAACTGCGAGCTGGGGTCGAGCACCAGCACATCGCTCTTGTTGCGGAAGGTTTGCTTGTAGGCATCCATGCTGCGGTAAAACGCATAGAACTCGGGGTTTTTGCCATACGCCTCGGCGTAGATGGCAGCGGCGCGGGCGTCGCCCTCACCCTTGATGGCCTGGGCCTTGCGGTAGGCTTCGGCCAGAATGATGTCGCGCTGGCGTTCGGCGTCGGCGCGGATGCGTTCAGCCTCGGCAGCGCCTTCCGAGCGTTGCTGGCTGGCCACGGCGCGGCGCTCGGACTGCATGCGGTCATACACCGACTGGCTGATCTTCTCGGGGAAGTCCACCCGCTTCAGGCGCACGTCCAGGAGCTGCACGCCAATCTTGCGCGCGTCCAGGTCGGCGCGCTTGCGCACCGATTCCATCACTTGGTCGCGCTGGCCGGAAATCACGTCGGTGACGGTTTTCTGGCCAAACTCGGCGCGCAGGCCATCGTTGATGGTCTGACGCAGGCGCGACACCGCAGCGGCTTCATTGCCGCCCACCGACTTGTAAAACTGCTCGACGTCCACCACGCGCCATTTGACAAAGCTGTCCACCAGCACGTTTTTCTTTTCGCGGGTGTTGAACAGCTCGGGCGAGTCAGGGTCGATGGTCTGGATGCGGCGGTCAAAGTAGCGCACATTCTGCAACATCGGGATCTTGAACTGGATGCCAGGCTCTTTGATCACCCGCACCACTTCGCCAAACTGGAACACCATCGCATACTGGCGCTGATCGACGGTGAACAGCGACAGGCTGAGCACCAGCAGCACGGCCAGCAGGGCAATCAGGCTGGGAATAAGACGATCCATCAATCAACGCTCCTCAAATTCGCGGCTGCGCACCACGTCGCGGCTGCTGCTACGGTTGGCGCCAGCCGGGGCGGAACTGGCCGGTTCAGTGGTGGGCGGCGGCGGCAGATTGGCCGCAGGCGCGCCCGCTTGCGGCGCAGCGCCGGCTTGTTGCGGATGGGTCTGCTGAATCAGCTTGTCCAGCGGCAAATACAGCAGATTGCTGCCGGATTTTTGGTCGACCAGCACCTTGCTGCTGTTGCTGAGGATTTGCTGCATCATGTCCTGATACAGGCGCTCGCGCATCACGCCCGGCGCCTTGCTGTATTCGGCCAGCACCTGCTTGAAGCGGGCGGCGTCACCCTCGGCGTTGGACACCACGCGCTGCTTGTAGCCCTCGGCTTCTTCCATCAGCCGCGACGCCAGGCCGCTGGCCTTGGGAATCACGTCATTGGCGTAGGCCTGGCCTTCGTTGCGCAGCTTTTCGCGGTCCTGGCTGGCCTTGACTGCGTCGTCAAACGCCGCCAGCACCTGCTCGGGCGGCTGCACATCGTTGATATTGACCTTGCTCACCCGCACGCCCAGGTTGTAGCGGTCCAGCGTTTGCTGAATCAAGGTGGCGGTTTCCGACGCCACTTGGGCGCGGCCTTCGTTGAGCACAAAATCCACCTTGTTGCGGCCGACCACCTCGCGGATGGCGGTTTCGGTGGCCTGTTTGACAATGTCCTTGGCGTCGCGGTCGCTGGCGGCATTGTTGAACAGGAAGGCTTTCGGGTCTTTGACGTCGTACTGCACCGACAATTGCACGTCGATGATGTTCTGGTCTTCGGTAAGCATCAGCGATTCTTCGGGAATGCGGTTCTTGGCGTTGCCGCGATAGCCCACTTCCACACTGCGCACTTCGGTCAGGGTGACGATTTCGACTTTTTCAAACGGATACGGCGCGTGCCATTGCAGGCCGGAGTCGGATACACGGTTGAAGCTGCCCATGCGCAGCACCACGCCCACTTCGCGGGCGTCCACCACGTAAAAACCAGAAGCCAGCCATACGCCGCCCAGAATCAACGCCAGCAGCGAAGCGCCGCCCTTGAACAGCGCGCGTCCGCCATCGGGCGAGCCGCCGCCCTGGCCGCCGCGCCCGCCCAACAGCCGCGAAAGCTTTTGGTTGAGTGAACGGAAAATTTCGTCGAGGTCGGGCGGGCCGTCGTTGTTGTCCCGTTTGCCGCCGCGCCAGCCGTTGTCATTCATTGCCATGTGTTTTCCGAAGTATCGTGAATATCGTAAGCGGGTCCAGCTGAGAAGCTGGGGGCAGGCGCAAGTTCCACAAGCGCCGCGCGCAAGGCGTCCAACCCTTCGCCAGTGAGCGCAGATACGCGCACTGCATGAAGATTGCCATTTTCATCCCGCTCGATGCCGCCCGGCAAGCCCTTGAGGTCGGTCTTGTTCAGCACCAGCAGCTGCGGAATGCCGTCGGCGGAGATTTCCGCCAACACCTTGTTGACGTCTTCAATCTGCCGATCACGCTGATCATTGGCGCTGTCCACCACATGCAGCAGCAAATCGGCATGCACGGTTTCTTCCAGCGTGGCGCGAAACGCCGCCACCAGCGAGTGCGGCAGGTCGCGGATAAAGCCCACGGTGTCGGACAGCACCACCGAGCAATTGGCGTTCAAGTATAGCCGCCGGCTGGTGGTGTCAAGGGTGGCGAACAGCTGATCCGCCGCATAAGCGCCGGCCTTGGTCAGGGCGTTGAACAAGGTGGATTTGCCGGCATTGGTGTAGCCGACAATCGACACGCTCATCACGCCCGAGCGCGAGCGGCTGCGCCGCTGCACCTGGCGCTGCTTTTGCACCGTGGCCAGCCGGTCGCGCAACAGCTTGACGCGCTTGCCCAGCAAGCGGCGGTCGGTTTCCAGCTGGGTTTCGCCGGGGCCGCGCAGGCCAATGCCGCCTTTTTGCCGCTCCAGGTGCGTCCAGCCGCGCACCAGCCGGGTGGACAGATAATCCAGCTGGGCCAGCTCCACCTGCAATTTGCCTTCGTGGCTTTTCGCGCGCTGGGCAAAAATATCCAGAATCAGGCTGTTGCGGTCCACCACCCGACACTGAAACTCGCGCTCCAGATTGCGCTGCTGCGCCGGCGACAGCTGGTGATTGAAAATCACCACATTGGCCTCCAGGCCGCGCACTTCGCTGGCGATTTCTTCCACTTTGCCCTTGCCGGCAAACAGGGCGGCGTCCGGACGGCTGCGCTTGGCCTGAATCACCGACAGCACGGTGACGCCCGCGCCGCGCACCAGCTCGACGGCCTCGGCCACCGATTCGGCAAAATCGGCCAGGCCAAAGTCCAGACACACCACGACCGCACGGTCGCCAAATTCGTGACGTTCAAACACGTGAGAGCAACATCCTGCAAAGAAAATCGACCGGTGCACCCTGCGCGTGGTTCCGGCCAGCAGGCTGGAACCGGAATGCGCCAGGGCAACGGCCGGTCGATGGATTCAGGGCGAGGGCCAATCAGCTATTGGCCTGGGGTGCGGCAGCCGGGTTTTCATACGGCACCGACACCGGGCGCGCCGGCACCACGGTGGAAATGGCGTGCTTGTACACCATCTGGGTGACGGTGTTTTTCAGCAGCACCACATACTGGTCGAACGATTCGATCTGGCCTTGCAGCTTGATGCCGTTCACCAGATAGATCGACACCGGAATGTGTTCTTTCCGCAGAATGTTCAGAAACGGGTCTTGTAGCATTTGCCCTTTGGCGCTCATGGATTGACTCCAGGTTAAGTTAAATTGTTATGTTGTCGAACACCGGATTCCATACTCCGCCCGGCGATGGCCAGACAGAGCACCGTTGCCCCTGCTGCGTTATTTCTTCCTGAACTGCTTTCCTGGCTTGACCGGATCGCGTCGCCCCGGATGCACGCTGACCTGCTTGCGTTCGGCATACGGATTGTCCGTCGATTTGTACTGAACCCGCAATGGGGTGCCTTCCAGTTTGAACAATTTGCACAGGCTGTGTTCAAGATAGCGAGTGTAACTGTCCGGAATATTCACCAGATTGCTGCCGTGGATCACCACGACAGGCGGATTCACCCCACCCTGGTGGGCGTAGCGCATCTTCGGACGCGACATGCCGTTGCGCGGCGGCGCCTGGCGCTCGGTGATCACGTCCAGCGCGCGGGTCAGGCGCGGGGTGGACAATTTCACCATGGCGGCCTGATAGGCCTGGTCGATCGAGCGGAACAAATCGCCCACGCCCTTGCCGTGCAAGGCAGAGATGAAGTGGAACTTGGCAAAGCCCAAAAAGTTCAATTTGCGGTCGATTTCGCGGCGCACACAGTCTTTGGCGTAATCGTCCAGCCCGTCCCATTTGTTCACCGCCACCACCAGCGCGCGGCCGGCTTCCAGGGCAAAGCCGGCCAGGGTGGCATCCTGCTCGGAGACGTCCAGCTGGGCGTCCAGCACCAGCACCACCACATTGGCGTCTTCGATGGCCTGCAAGGTCTTGATCACCGAGAACTTCTCGATCATCTCGTCCACCTTGCCGCGCCGGCGCACGCCGGCGGTGTCGATAATGGTATACGGTTTGGCTTCGCGTTCGAAATCGATATAAATACTGTCGCGCGTGGTGCCGGCCTGGTCAAAGGCAATCACCCGCTCTTCGCCCAGAATGGCGTTGACCAGGGTGGATTTGCCCACATTCGGCCGGCCAATCACGGCGAATTTGGGATGCTGGCGGGCGTCTTCGTCCTCGCTGGCGTCGGGGAAGTGCTCGAGCACGTCTTCGATCAGCTCACGCACGCCGTCGCCATGCGCGCCAGAAATCGCCCACGGCTCGCCCAGCGCCAGCTCGTGGAACTCGGCGCCGGCCATGTCGCGGCGCAGGCCTTCGGCCTTGTTCACCACCAGATACACCGGCCGGCCCAGCTGACGCAGCTGGTTGGCGATGATCTTGTCGTGCGGCGTGGCGCCCGAGCGGGCGTCCACCAAAAAAATCACCGCGTCGGCTTCGTCCACGGCCTGAAGCGTCTGGCGCGCCATTTCGTGCATGATGCCGTCGGTGACAATCGGTTCAAAACCGCCGGTGTCCACCACCAGATACGGTTTGCTGGCGCCACGGCCGTGGCCATAGTGGCGGTCGCGGGTCAGGCCGGGGATGTCGGCCACCAGGGCGTCGCGACTGCGGGTGAGCCGGTTGAATAGCGTCGATTTGCCGACATTGGGCCGTCCGACCAGCGCGATAGTGGGTTTCACTGCCATTTTTCCTTGCGGACTGCAAACGCTTGCACCAGCGCCAGACGACCCGGCGGGACACTCCCGGCGGGTCGTGGCGGGGGGCAGGCGGCGCCGCGAACGGCGCAAGCAGCCTCTGTGGGTTCAGTAAGTTACAGGCTCAGCGCCAGCACGCGGCCGCCCTGGGTTTGCACCAGCACGCGGTCGCCCAGGCTTTGCGGCTGGGTCTGGGTCTTGCCGCCGGCCACCGACTGGCGGCCGACAAATTCACCGGATTCATTCGACAGCAAGTGGGCAATGCCCTCGCCGTCCAGCACCAGCACAAAGCGGTCCAGCATGGCCGGCGCGCTGACGTTGCGGTATTTCAGCTTGTTCTGCGTCCACACCGAGCGGCCAGTAGCCCGGTCAAACGCCCACACTGTGCCATCGTCACCGGTGACGTACAGATTGACCGCGTCCACAGTCAGCCCCTGGCTGGAGCCGACATCGCGCGACCACATCGGCGTGCCGCTGCGGGCGTCAAAGCAGGTCAGCTTGCCCTGGAAGGCCACCGCACACACCTGGCCACGGTCGAACACCGGGCGGCTGGCCACATCGGCCATGCGTTCCAGCTCGGAAGCGCCGCGCGGGGTGGAGACCGAAGCCTCCCACAGCAGATCGCCCATATTGGCGCCAATCACCGCCAGACGGCCGCCCGGCATGCCCAGCAGCACGGCTTCGCCGCCCACCAGGGTGGTGGAGCCATAATTACGCACGGTCAGCGTCGGCTGCGGGCGCTGGAAGGTCCACAGCGACTTGCCACTGTCAGCATCAAATGCCGACAGGCGACCGTCGTTGGTGCGCACCAGCACGCGCTGGCCATCGCTTTGCGGGGCTTCCAGCGCTTGACTGGTCAAGCGGCTGCGCCAGCGAATCTTGCCGTTTTCGTCGAGCGACACCAGCTCGCCTTCGGTGGTGGCCACGTACAGCGCGCCGTTCTTGGCGCCAATGCCGCCCGACAGCGGCAGACGGGTGTCCACCCGACCCACTTGCCGGCCAGTGTTGACATCCACCCCCACCACCTGGCCATCACGGCCAGCAGCCCACACCACATCGCCCATCAAGGCCGGGGTAAAGGCATAATCCGCAGAACCGCCCAGCGAAACGTCCCAACGCACTTTCGGCGTCACGTTATTCTGAATGGCTTGCAGCGGGGTCGGCTTGGGGGCATTGTCGCTGCCGGTAAACCATCCGGTGACAGTCGAGCAGCCGCCAAGCATGGCGGCCAGTGCGGCTACGGTCGCCACACGGCGCAGACCTGCGGGCATGTTCATCAAGATTCGCCTCCCAGCGCATCAAGCTTGATTTGAAGATAGGATCGGTTCGGCGCATCAGCCGGGGTCTTGTTCAGTGCTTCACGATAGGCGGAGCGAGCGCCAGCAGTATCGCCCTTGGCCGCCAGGGCATCACCCTTGGCGTCCAGGAACAGGCCGTCAAAGGCGGTGTCATGCTCGCCACCCAGCAGGCCCAGCGCTTCGTCGTATTGCTTGCCATCCACCGCCAGCGTAGCCAGGCGCAGGCGAGCCACCGCCTTCAGGCCAGGCTCGCTGGCGTGCTCCAGCACCCAGTTCAGCTGTTCGCGGGCAGTTTTGGCGTCGTTGGCTTCATAAGCAGCACGGGCAGCGGCCAGCGCGGCGCGGGCGGCGTAGGCGGTGCGCGGATATTCCTGCTTGATCGGCTCGGCGGCGCTCACCAGCTTGGCGGTGTCACCCTTGGCCGCCAGCGCTTCCATCTGCCCGTACAGCGCAGCGGCCGACTCAGCCTGGCGATGCTGATACCAGCGCCAGCCCTGCACACCGGCCGTGCCCAGCGCAGCGGCCACCAGCACGCCGGTAATCAGCGTGCCCCATTTGCGCCAGAAGGCCTTGAGTTCGTCAATCTGTTCCTGTTCCTGAAGATCAAACGCCATGGCTTCCTCGTTCAGCGGTTAAGGTGGGCGAGCACGGCGGCGGCCAGCTCGGCGCGGGCGACGGTGGTTTGCTCGCCGCCGCCGCGCAGCGGCTTGACCACAGCCTGTTGCTGGACCACTTCATTGTCGCCCAGCACCACGGCCACCACGGCGCCGCTGGCGTCGGCTTTTTTGAATTGCGATTTGAAGCTGGCTTCGCCGCAGTGCTGGATCACCTTCAGACCGGCGGCGCGCAGCGCCTGGGCCACGGTCAGCGCATACAGCGCCGCGCCTTCGCCCTGGTTGACCAGATACACGTCCGGGGCCGGCGCCGCCGGCAGCAGGGCTTTGTCCTGCAACAGCAGCATCAGCCGCTCGACACCCATGGCAAAGCCCACAGCCGGCGCCGGCTTGCCACCCAGCTGCTCGATCAGGCTGTCGTAACGGCCGCCGCCGCACACCGTGCCTTGCGCGCCCAGTTCGGTGGTGACCCACTCGAACACCGACAGATTGTAGTAATCCAGGCCGCGCACCAGACGCGGGTTTTCCACGTAATCAATGCCCACCGCTTGCAGCATGGCGCGCCAGTCGTCGTAGTGACGGCGGCTGGCCTCGCCCAGGTGGTCGATCAGGCGCGGGGCGTTGTCGCAGATGGCCTGCATCGACGGGGTTTTGCTGTCCAGCACGCGCAGCGGGTTGCTGTACAGGCGGCGCTGGCCGTCTTCGTCCAGCGCGTCCTTGTGCTGCTCCAGATAGGCAATCAGCGCCTGACGATGCTCGGCGCGCTCGGCGCTGGAGCCCAGGGTGTTCAGGTGCAGCTTGAGGTAGGGGGCCAGGCCCAGGCGCTGCCACAGGTCGGCGGTCATCAGGATCAGCTCGGCGTCGATGTCCGGGCCGTTGAAGCCCAGCGCTTCCACGCCGATCTGGTGAAACTGACGATAGCGGCCTTTTTGCGGGCGCTCGTGGCGGAACATCGGGCCGACATACCACAGCCGTTGGGTGGTGTTGTACAGCAGATTGTGTTCGGTGACCGCGCGCAGGCACGAGGCGGTGCCTTCCGGGCGCAGGGTCAGGCTGTCGCCGTTGAGGCTGTCAGTGAAGGTGTACATTTCCTTCTCGACAATATCGGTCGCCTCGCCAATCGAGCGCACAAAAAGACGGGTGTCTTCGACAATCGGCATGCGGATATTGCGGTAGCCGTAGTCGGACAGCCAGTTGCGCACGGTGTGCTCAAGGAATTCCCACTGGTGCGATTCATCCGGCAGGATGTCGTTCATGCCGCGAATTGCCTGGATTTTTTCTGCCATGTTGTTTTTTTCAGTCAATGCAATAGCTGTTCGGTAGGCGGATCAGCACGGCGCTCAGGCCGGCTGGATGGGCACAATCTTGCGCCGCTTGGGGCCGCCTTCGCCGTAGCGGCTGGCCACATAATCGGCGACGATGCGCTGGAACTCATCGGCGATGCCCTCGCCCTTGAGGGTGACGGTTTTTTCGCCGTCCACATACACCGGGCACACCGGCACTTCACCAGTGCCGGGCAGGCTGATGCCAATGTCGGCCAGCTTGGATTCGCCAGGGCCGTTCACCACACAGCCCATCACCGCCACATTCAGGGTTTCCACGCCGGGGTATTGTTGCCGCCACTGCGGCATTTGCTCGCGCAGCCAGGATTGAATGCGCGCCGCCAGCTCCTGAAAGAAGGTGCTGGTGGTGCGCCCGCAACCCGGACAGGCGGTGACCAGCGGGGTGAAGGCGCGCAGGCCCATGGTTTGCAGCAGTTCCTGGGCGACGATCACTTCTTTTTCGCGCGGCGCGCCCGGCTCGGGGGTCAGCGAAATGCGGATGGTGTCGCCGATGCCTTCTTGCAGCAGCACGGCCAGCGCCGCGCTAGAGGCGACAATGCCTTTCGAGCCCATGCCGGCCTCGGTCAGGCCCAGATGCAGCGGAAAATCACAACGGCGCGCCAGCTCGCGGTAAACGGCGATCAAATCCTGCACATGGCTGACCTTGCACGACAGCAAAATCTTGTCGGCGGCCAGGCCCAGCGCCATGGCTTTGTCGGCGCTGTCCAGCGCCGAGACAATCAACGCCTCGCGCATCACCGCGTCCGGCGGCAAAGGCTGGGCGCGACGGTTGTTTTCGTCCATCAGCCGCACCGCCAGGCTTTGGTCCAGGCTGCCCCAGTTCACGCCAATGCGCACCGGCTTGTCGTGCTCGATGGCCTGCTGGATCATGAAGGCGAATTTCTCGTCGCCCTTGGCGCCCTTGCCGACATTGCCAGGGTTGATGCGGTATTTGGCCAGCGCGCGTGCGCAGTCCGGGTAGTCGCGCAGCAGGCGCTCGCCATTGAAGTGAAAATCGCCCACCAGCGGCACATTGCAGCCCAGATCGTCCAGACGCTGGCGAATCTCGGCCACGGCGGCGGCGGCCTCGGCGGTGTTGACGGTGATGCGCACCACCTCCGAGCCGGCCATGGCCAGCTCGAACACCTGCTGCGCGGTGGCGGCGGCGTCGGCGGTGTCGGTGTTGGTCATCGACTGGATCATCACCGGGGCGTCGCCGCCCACCGGCACATGACCAATCCAGACTTGCCGCGAGGCGCGGCGGATAATCGGTGTCAGGCTCATGATTTTATCGGTTCACGCCATCCGGGGTCATTGCAGTTCCAGCTTGGCGGTGCTGCCCTTGGTCTTGTCGGCCAGCGGCACGGCCTGGCCCTTGTAATTGAGCTCCACTTGCGGAGCATTGCCGATGATCAGCTTGTACGGCGGCGTGCCGCCGCCCAGGCGTTTTTCGCCGCTGATCTGGCCGTACAGCAATTTTTTGCCCTTGGCGTCGATCACGGACACCCAGGCTTTCTCGCGGGCGTTCAGCACCAGTTCACCCGCGCCAGTGTCGCTGACGGCGGCTTGCGCCGTGCTGGTGTCGGTGCTGGTCGGTTTGGCCTCTGCGGGTTTGACCTCGGCCGGCTTCACCGGCGCCACGGCAAGGGCTTCGGGCTTGGCTGGCTCGGGTTTGAGTTCGGCAGGCTTGCTGTCAACCGACGGAGCGGCGCTGACCGGAGCGGCAGAGCTGGCCGGCTCAGGATTCAGCGCGGCCTGCGGCAAGGCGCTGTCCACAGCAGGCGCGGCCAGTGGCGGCGTGGCCGGTGCGCTGGCGCCCTGGGTAAGCAGGCGATAGCCCACGCCTGCCGCCAGCAGCAGCACCAGCAGAGCCAGTGCGCCCTTGATCAGGGTGGGATTGACAGCTGGCGAGCGGCTGGACGCCGCCGGTGCCGGTGCGGCCGGTGCGGTGTCAGCCACAGGCGGATTGACCGGCGGCATCGGCAGATGGGCATCCAGCGAGGCATTCAGCAAGGCCACATCCAGGCCCAGCAGCTTGGCGTAATTGCGCACAAAACCACGCGCAAACGCCGGACCGGGCAATTTGTCGTATTCGTCGTTTTCGATGGCTTCCAGTTGCTTGCGGGACAGCTTGAGCCGGTCGGCGACCTCTTGCAAGGACAAGCCGCGCTTGACCCGCTCATTGGACAGCAGCATGCCAGGAGAAGCTGTGTGTGTAGCCGATTCAGCGCCGGGCGTGGGGATATCGCTCATTCAGTACAGTCCGCTTGCAAAAGGGTTCAATAAAATACAGCTGTTGGCGCAGACCCGCCAGCGCGGGACAAGGTTCACTCCGGCGCAGCGTCCGACAGCCAGCGCACGGCGCGGCGGGTTTTGTCCTCCACCTTGCCGGCCAGCTGGCCACAGGCGGCGTCGATGTCGTCGCCGCGCGTCTTGCGCACCGTCACCACATAACCCGCTTCCTGCAGGATTTCCCGGAATGTGCGAATGGCCCCGGCGCTGGAGCGGGCATAACCGGAATTCGGGAAGGGATTGAACGGGATCAAGTTGAACTTGCACGGCACGGCCTTCACCAGTGCAAGCAATTGCCGTGCATGTTCGGGCGTGTCGTTCACGCCGTCAAGCATCACATATTCGAACGTCACGAAATCGCGCGGCGCGCGCTGCAAATAGCGTTCGCAGGCGGCCAGCAGTTCTCGCAACGGGTATTTTTTGTTGATCGGCACGATCTGGTCGCGCAGCGCGTCGTTGGGCGCGTGCAGGCTGACCGCCAGCGCCACCGGGCAATCTTCGCGCAGCCGGTCCAGCGCCGGCACCAGGCCGGAGGTGGACAAGGTCACGCGGCGGCGGCTCAGGCCGTAGCCGTGGTCGTCCAGCATGATCTGCATGGCGGCCACCACATTGTCGTAGTTGGCCAGCGGCTCGCCCATGCCCATCATCACCACATTGGAAATCACCCGCTCGTTTTTCGGGGTAACGCCCATGGATTTGTTCGCCCACCACAGCTGACCAATGATCTCGGCGGTGGACAGATTACGGTTGAAGCCCTGACGGCCGGTGGAGCAAAACGTGCATTCCAGCGCGCAGCCCACCTGGCTGGACACGCACAGCGTGCCCCGGTCATCTTCGGGGATGAACACGGTTTCCACGCCATTGCCCGTCCCCACATCCAGCAGCCACTTGCGCGTGCCGTCGGTGGAGGCCTGCCCGGTCATCAGCTGCGGCACGCGCACTTCGGCGCAGGCTTCCAGCTTGGCGCGCAAGGTCTTGGCCAGATCAGTCATGGCAGAAAAATCATCCGTGCCCATCTGGTGCATCCAGCGCATCACTTGCGTGGCGCGAAACGGCTTCTCGCCCATGGCGGCGAAATGGTCGGTGAGTTGCGGCAGGGTAAAATCGAGCAGATTGGTTTTCATGGCGGGGCGTCAGGTTGCGGGCCACACACGCGGCCCGCAGGGGCGGAAATCAGCGGGCGTACACTTCCGAAGCCGGGAAGAAGTAGGCGATTTCGATCGCGGCGTTTTCCAGGCTGTCCGAACCGTGCACGGCGTTGGCGTCGATGGATTCAGCAAAATCAGCGCGGATGGTGCCGGCGTCGGCCTTTTTCGGGTCGGTGGCGCCCATCAGCTCACGGTTTTTCAGCACAGCGCCTTCGCCTTCCAGCACTTGCACCATCACCGGGCCAGAGATCATGAAGCTGACCAGATCGTTGAAGAACGGGCGCTCCTTGTGCACAGCGTAAAAGCCTTCGGCTTCGGCGCGGGACAGGTGCTTCATCTTGGCGGCAACCACTTTCAGGCCAGCAGCTTCAAAGCGGCTGTAGATTTGGCCGATGACATTTTTGGCGACTGCATCGGGCTTGACGATGGACAGCGTACGTTCGATTGCCATAAAAACTTCTCCAGGTGAAAAGACAAATGGTTACACTAGTAACCTGTTCGATTTTAGCCGCATCAGATTTGGGCTTGTGGCCCAGTCAGTTGCGAAGAACCCTGCATTCTAACAGCTTTTGCGCTTTTTGCCGCTCTCGGCCGCGATGACGACATGAACGACACGACCAAACCGGACAGCAACGCTCCCAAAACCAGCGCCGCCAGCCCCGCCGGCGGCAAGGGTAAACCCGCTTCTTCCAAACCTGCTGGCGCGCCGCCGGCGGGTGGCAAGCCGCCGGCAGGCAGCACCGCCAAACCGGCCAATCCCAATCGCAAGCGGCTGATTATTGCCGGCATCGGCATTGCGGCTGCCCTGGCGGCCGTGCCGGCGTTCAATCACTTCAACAAGCCCAAGTCTGGTGCGGCAGCTCCCGCCCCGGAAGTCAACCCCACCGTGGCCAGTGGCAAGATCAAGGATGCGCCACCGCCGCCACCGGCCGAAGCCCCGCCGCCCAGCCCGGTGGCGCCGGACGCGGTAAGCCCGGAAGAAGCCGACAAGATCAGCAGCCCGCCGCCACCGCCGCCGGCCCCACCCAAACCTGAGCCGGCGCCAGCACCGGCCCCTCATGCTGCACCTGCGCCGCCGCCACCCAAGCCGACTGCACCGCCGCCACCGCCGGCCCCGGCAGCCAAACCGGCCCAGCCCCCGGCCAAGCCAGAAAAACCGGCAGAAAAACCGGCCGACAAGCCTGCGCCACCGGCCAAGCCCGAGCCCAAGCCAGTAGAAAAGCCCGAGCCACGCCCTGAGCCGGCCAAACCAGCCAAGCCCGAGCCCGCTCCGGCGCCAGCCCCCGCCAAGGCAGAAGCCAAACCGGCTGAACCCGAGCGCCCGAAGGCGTTCAAGCCAGAAACCGCCCTGCCGGATGGCAGCTCGGCCGGCTATCGCGTGCAACTGGGCTTGTTCACCAACACGGCCAATGCCGAAAAAATGGTGGCCAAGCTGAAAGAAGCCGGCGTGGAAGCTCACACCGAAACCCGTGTGCATCTGGGGCCGTTCAAGACCCGCGCCGAAGCTGACGAAGCCTCGACCAAGCTCAAGACGCTGGGCTTTACCCCCTTGCTGGTTCCGCTGAGCAAATAACCCAGCCACCCCGCATGCCCGCCACAGCCCCGGTGATCGCCACCGGGGCTGTGGGCATTTTAGAGCCGCTAACAAAACCCTCCTGGCGTTGTTGCACGGCCTTGCCGTACTCCTTGCACTGTCTGCGGCCGCGCGCCTAGCCAGGAGCACTTCGCTGAGTTTTGTTAGCGGCTCTTAGTAGGCATGACAAGTGCGCTGTGTTGCACTACCCCAGGGCAAAATGTTGTTTTTTTACAACATTTAGGCCATGGCAGGCCATCCCAGCACCAAGGTGGCATGGACGGTGGCCCTGACACATGCTGCCATGCTGGTTCAGTCCGCATCCCGACGGACGTCAACGAGGAGCCTCACCATGAATGCAGATGAACTGAAAGCCCGCCAGGCGCCGCTAAAAGCGGCTTACCAGCAAGACCCTGCCTGCGCCTGCCTGACCCTGTCCGCCAGCGGCGAGCTGGCCCCAGGCGAGCAGACCGTCACCATCCGCACGCCGCACACCACCCTGCGGGCTGGCTTGCATCCGGCCGCAGGCGGCAGCGGCGAAGACGCTTGCTCGGGCGAAATGTTGCTGGAAGCGCTGATTGCCTGCGCTGGCGTCACCTTGCAGGCCGTGGCCACGGCCATGGGCATTGCGTTGCGCGGTGGACGGGTACGCGCCGAGGGAGAACTGGATTTTCGCGGCACACTGGGGGTCAGCAAGGAAGCCCCGGTGGGCTTTGCCGCCATCCGCCTGACATTTGAACTGGATACCGACGCCAGCGACGAGCAACTGGCCACCCTGCTGCGGCTGTCCGAGCGCTACTGCGTGATTTATCAGTCGCTGAAACAGCCGCCAGAACTGTCCTGGGTGCGCCTGCCGGGTTAAAAATCGCTGACAAAACTCACCAAGCCGCCCTGACCCAGCGGATGATCGCAGACAGTCTGGAAAGCACACTACAACGCCAGGGGGTTTTGTCAGCAAGGTTAAGCGCCGCAGACAAAACCCCCGCCTGGACGTGGCAAGTGGCTCTTTGCAAGGCGTGACTAGCGGCGACGCGGCATTTTGGCGCTGACGGCGCCACGCCCGGCCGGGCTGGGCATGGACGGCGGGGCCGGCGGTGTGGGACGCGCCACCGGCGGATGCGGCGTGGCATGGTGGCCATGGTGACGGGCGTGGCCATGGCTGGCGCTGGCTCGCCCCAGCGCATATACCGCCCAGAACGCGGCGGGCAGCCAGCCCACCACACTCAGTTGCAACAACAGGCTGAATACGCCTGCCCCAGTGCGGCGCAGACGGAAAAACGCGGTACACGGCAACAGGATGGCGAGCAGCACGCGCATGATAGTCTCCCGGTCATCATCAGAAGCCTGCCAGTGGGCCACTCCGCCCCGCCACACGCCTGGCCGATCTTGGTCGGCTCTGCACAGCTCACTCATCACAAGACATGTCGCCACAGACTGACTGGCGACACACGCCCGCCCGAAGGACGAGATGAACGAAACTTGGCGCACGGCCTGACAGGCAATGCTTAGGCCACTCACAAAACTCAGCCCAACACGCCCGGCCAGGCAGACACGGCAAGGTCGTGCAACAACGCCAGGGGATTGTGAGCAGCTCTTACTGTGGATGGTAGCGCAGCCGCCTTGGCGATGGGCAGGTTTTTCCACATATCCGCCCCAGGCAAATCCGGCGCTAACCCATATCACACAGCACGATCGCCACGCACTTGACAGCACCATGCAAGCCCATGCCGCGTAGCGGCTTTGACTGGGGTGCGGCCTCAAGCACGGCCAGCGGCGCACCGAATCAGCGCTGTTCAGTCAAATCCGCGCCCATACACCACATCCAACGCGCTTTGCTCGCCAGCGCGCAGCACCATCGACCACTGCCGCGACCATTCCCAAGTCAGCTTCACCGCCTGGCCCACGCCGGTCAGGCTTTGCTCGTAGCCCAGATACAGGCCGCTAGCCAGGCGCTTGCCCAGGGTCACCACTTGATTGTCGAGCGGATTGCGGCTGGCCACGGTTTTGCTGCTTTGCACGGTTGGCCGGTTGCTGGCGGCGCCGACGCTCAGCTCATCCAGCCCCAGGCGCGCAGCCAGTTGCTGCTGGATGCCCAGCGCGCCGGAGCTGCCCAACAGCGTGCTGGCAGCCGAAAACAGCAAATCGGTTTCGCCGCCGCGCAAGGCGGTAGCGCTGCGCCCCAGCACCAGCCAGGAGAGTTTTTCGCTATCCGGCAGCTCGGGCGTGGACACCAATTGCACGCGCGGCGCCTGGGCGGTGCCGGAGATTTCCACCCCCGGCTCCACACTCAGGCCCTTGCGCACCGCCAGCACGTCCAGGCCGGGGTCGTCCAGGCGGCGGACAAAGGTCAGCACGCCCCGGCTGATGTCCAGGCGCTGGCCATAGGCGGCGTAATGGCCGCTGACCACCCGCACCGCCCCCGTGGCGCGCGGCGCCTGGCCGGCGTCGGCGGCTAGGCGCAGGCGGCCGGCCAGTTTGACGTCCAGGCCCTTGCCGCTCAGACGGAATTGCTCGCCCAGGTCCAGATCCAGCGCCACCGCCACCGGGATGGCCAGCGGCGCGTCTGACTCGGCGCGCGGCCGGCCGACAATCACCACATCGTCGCCCAGGCTGGGCGTGTCGCTGTCCGGCAGGGTGATGCGGCCCTGATCGACGGTAAAGCCGCCGGACAACAGCAAGCCGCTGCCCTGCTGGCGCAACTGCGCCTGACCGCTGACGCTCAGGCTGCGGCTGGGGTGGCTGAGCGCCGCCAGCTTGCGCACGTTCAGGGTGAACTGCGCGCTGTCCGGGCGTCGCCAGTTGGCCTGGCCGCTGAGGCTCAACTCGCCGCCCTGGCGGTCGCGCAGGCTGAACGTGTCCAGCTTGACCAGCTCGTCTTGCAGGCTGGCGCGCAGTTGGCCGTTTTCCAGCGCCAGGCCGTCGGCCGGCCGGCTGAGCGCCAGCGCCTCGCCCTTGAGCGCGCCGCGCCAGCGCGGCGTGGCCAGGCTGCCCTCCAGGCTGACATTGGCGGCCAGCCGTCCGCCCACGCGCATGCCCGGCGGCAGCCAGGTGGCCCAGGCGGCCAGGTCTGGCGCGTCAGCATTGACGGCCAACCGTAGCGGGCTTTGCGAATTGGGCAAACCATTGGCCGCCGGCCGCCAGTCGCCATTGGCGTCCAGCCGGCCCAGGTGGGCGCTGCGCAGTTGGGCCTGCGCCTGCCAGCGCTGCGGCGAGACGGTGAATTGCAGTTGCGCCTGCTCCAGCCGCAAGGGCCGCGCGCTCTGGCCGGCCGGCCAGACATCGCCGGCTTCGCGGCGCAGCGTCAGCCGGCCCTGGCTGTCTTGCACCCGCCAGTCGGCGGCCAGCAACAGCGGGCCGTCCAGCGGGCTGGCCAGGTTAAATTTTTTCAGCCACTCGCTTGGCGACACCGCGCTGAGCTGGCCCTGGCTGCTCCACAGCGCACCACGCCGCGCCAGCAGCTCGATATTCAGCCGCGCGCCCAAGGCGCGCAGGCGCGCGCCGCTCAGCCGCCAGCGTTGCGCGTCCTGCACTTGCACGCTGGCCGGCGCGTCCAGCGCCAGCGGCAAACGGCCTTGATTGCTCAGTTTCAGCACCCGGCCTTGCCAGCCCTGGCCGTTTTGCCAGCCGCCTTCCAGCGCGGCTTGCACATCAAATTCGCCCTGCGGGCCATCGCCGCGCGCGCTGGCGCTCAGCGTGTGGCGCGCGCGCTGGCCCTGGTAGCGCGCCTGCGCGCTGCTGATTTGCCAGCCGGCGGCGCGCAATTGCCGCGCCTCCAGCGTGGCTTCGCCGGGCAGATTGAAATCATCCGGCAGCCGGGCTTGCAGTTGCAGGCTGTCCACGCTGACGCCGCCGGGCGCGCGCAGTTGGCGGGCGCGCAATTCGCCATTCAGGCGCAGCCGCCAGCCCTGGCCCAATAGCTGGCCCTGGCCTTGCAGCTCGCCGGCAAAGCCGCTGCCCAGCTGTTCCAGCCGGGGCGCGGCCAGGGTAAAGCGCAGGCTGTCGCGCTCGCCGCCCAGCGCGCCGTCGGCGTGCAGCTGGTTGCCGCCCAGTTGGGCGTCCAGGCTCAGGCCATGCGCGCGCTGGCCGTCCCACTGGCCGCGCAAGCGCGCCGAGGCCGGCTGGCCGCGATACTGACTGTCGGCCAGCGTCAGTTCGCCCTGCACGCGCAAGGGCTGCGCCGCGCCTTGCACGCTCAAGGCGGCGTTGAGCTGGCCGGCGTCCAGCTGCGGCGACCAGCGCGCCGGATTCAGCTGGCGCAGCGTGGCATGCAGCCGAAACGCCCGCTCGCCGGCCAAGGCCAGCTCGCCAGCGCCGTCCAGCCGGGCGGGGCCATCGCGCAATTGCAAGGTGTTCAATAGCAGCTTGCGCGCCGCCCCGACGCCGGCCAGCGCCAGCTCGGCGCGCAACTCGCGCTGCTGGCGGTCGTTCAGCTGCACGCTCAATTGCGGCGCGTCTGGCCGGCCGCGCAGCTGCACCGCGCCATCGGCCGGCCAGTCCGGCAGCGCCGGGGCCAAGCGCTGCAAGCGCACGCCGCGCAACACGCCGTCCATGCTGAAGGCCTCGGGCCGCCAATGGCCGCTGCCGGTGAATTCGCCATCCAGCGCATGCACGCTCAGCTGGCGCAGCGTCAGCGCGTCGGCGTCGATGTCCAGCTCGGCGTCGCCGTCCTGCCAAGGCAGGCGCTTGGCCGCCCAATCGCCGGCCAAGGCATTGTCGGCGCGCAGCCGCAAGCGCTGACGCGCAGCCGACACCGGCGCGCTGGCCACGCTCAAGGAAATATCCGCCTCGGGCGCGCCGGGCAGCCATTGCGCCGGGTTCAGCCGCACCAGCGTGGCTTCGGCCTGGCGCAGGCGGGCAAAGGGCTGGGCGGCAAACGGCGCCAAGGTGGCGCGCGCGCCCAGCGCGCTGTGCTGGTAGCCCAAGGCCAGCGCCAGCTGCAAGGCGTGCAAATCCCCACTCAAGCGCGCTTCACCATTGATTGGCGCGCCGTCCAGCTGGCCGCCATGCCGCCATACCCCGGACAACGCAAACGGCTGCGCGCCGGCCAGGGTCAATTCGCCACTGCCCTCGCCCCACGGCGTGCGCGCCTCGCTGACCCACAGCCGATGCTGCTCGCCATCGCTATCCACCTTGGCCAGCAGCGGCCCCAGCGCCACGCTGCCAACCTCCAGCCGCGCCAGGCGCAGGCGCTCGATATGCAGCGCCAGAGGCAGGCGCAGGTCGGCGGGCAAGCTGGGTGGGGTGGGGTCGGGGGCCAGGGTGCGCAGGCGCAGCACGCCCAGTTCCAGGGCGTCAATGTCCAGCCGACCGCGCCACAGCGCGGCTGGCCGCCAGCGCAGGGCCAGTTCGTCCAGCTGATATTCGCTCAAGGCCGTGCGCGCCAGCACCCCGCGCAAGCGCAAGTTGCCGCTGGCCAGGCTGCCGTCCAGCGTCGCCACCTGCACAGCGCCGCCGCTCAGTGATTGCGCCGCCGCCAGCGCCGCGCGCAAGCCGGCTTCGCTGCCCAGCGCGGCCAGCAGCAGCAAGGGCAACAGGCACACCACGGCCAGCACCCAGGGCCAACGACGACGCGGCTTAGGCGGCACAGCAGAAGAGGAAGTCAATTCGGGGGCGTCAGGCGGGGTGGCGGCGGTCATGGGCGCGTGGGTAGAACGCAAGAGGAATGCGCCGATGTTCGCACCCGGCTGGCATGGCTGGCAAGCTTGGCGCTGCTCACCAACCCCCCTGGCGTCGTTGCGCGGCCTTGCCAGGAGCGCCGCGCTGAGCTTGGTGGGCGGCGCTCAGCGCGGCGGATGTTCATGCAGCATGTCCACAAACGCCCGCAAGCCAGCAGGCAATAATTTGCGGCTGGGGTAATACAGATAAAAATGCTCGTCCGCGGGCCGCCAATCGTCCAGCACGGTGCGCAAACGCCCAGCGGCCAGCCCGGCGGCGGCGTAACTGGCGTACACATAGGCCAGGCCCAGGCCGGCTTCGGCGGCATGGATGGCCAGCGGCATTTCGCCCACGGTGATCGGCCCGTTCACCTCCACCTCCAGCGCTTCGCCGTCGCGGGCAAAATCCCAGCGGTAAATCGCCCCGCTGGGAAAGCGCAGCCGCACGCAGGCATGGCCCGGCAGTTCATGCGGCGTGCGGGGCGCGCCATGCGCGGCCAGATAGGCTGGCGAGGCCACCACCACAAAGCGCTGCGCCGGGCCGATGGGCAGCGCCACCATGTCTTGTTGCAGGCGCTCGCCAAAACGCACGCCAGCGTCAAACCCCGCCGCGACAATATCCACCAGCGCATCGTCCGCCACCAGCTCCACCTGCATGCCGGGATGGCGGGCCAAAAAGCGGCACACCAGCGGCGCCAGCACCTGCTCGCAGGCCGGGCGCGGCGCATTGATGCGCAAGCGGCCCAAGGGCGAATCGCGAAAATCGTTGACCTCGTCCAGCGCGGCCTGAATATCGCCCAGCGCCGGGCTGAGCCGCGCCAGCAAGCGCGCGCCGGCCTCGGTGGGCGCCACGCTGCGCGTGGTGCGGTTGAGCAGGCGCACGCCCAGCCGCGACTCCAAACCGCGCAAGGCGTGGCTCAAGGCCGAGGGCGACACCCCGAGCACGGCGGCGGCCTGGCGAAAACTGCGCAGACGGGCCACGGTGGCAAAAGCGTGTAAATCATTCAGGCTGGCGGCGGACATTGCTGAATTTTCCTCAATAAGCCATGCGATCCAGCGTGGATTGTTGCACAAGCGGCGCACGCTTAGCCTGTGTGAACGATTTTCCCCACACAGGAGCGCATCACATGTCCCCTCTTTTGGCTGACCTGGCTGGCAAGAGCTTTTTGATCACTGGCGCGTCGTCTGGCATTGGCGCCGCCACCGCGCGGCTCTTGGGCCGTGCGGGCGCGCAGCTGACCCTGACGGCGCGGCGCGCCGACCTGCTGGAAAACGTGGCCGCCGAGGTGCGCGCGGCAGGCGGCCAGGCCTGGGCATGCCCGGCCGACATCACCGTGGAAGCCGAACACGCGCGCCTGGTGGACGCCGCCGTCGCCCAGTTTGGCCGGCTGGATGGCGCGTTTAACAATGCCGGCGTGCTGGGCCGCGCCGGCCCCTTGCACACCTTGAGCACGGCGGATTTTGCCGAGGTGATGCTGGCCAATGTGCAGGCGATGTTCTGGGCGATGAAGGCGCAGATTCCGGTGTTGCGCGCCCAGGGCGGCGGGGCGATTGTCAACACGGCGTCGGTGGTGGCGCAGGTGGGGTTTGCCAATAGCGCGATTTACACCGCCAGCAAGCATGCGGTGCTGGGGCTGACGCGCAGTGCGGCGCTGGAGAATTTTGCCCATGGGGTGCGCATCAATGCGGTGAATCCGGGGCCGATTGTGACGCCGATGGCGGAGGTGGGGTTTGGCGGGGTGGAGGCGATGCGGGCGTTTTTGCAGGCGACGCCGGCCGGTCGGCCGGGTGAGCCGGAGGAGGTGGCGGGTTTGGTGGCGTTTTTGTTGTCGGCGGCGGCCAGTTATGTGAGTGGGCAGGGGGTGACGGTGGATGGGGGGTTTACGGTGGCGTGATGGTGATGATGCCGCGCTGACGCGCGGGTAGGCTGGGGCTGAATATTGGGCGGGGGTTCCCCCCGCACCCGACCCCTTTTCTTTGTCTCGCCAAAGAAAAGG
>ERZ650306.28-NODE-28-length-62725-cov-20.792133_pt1 | contig 62725 bp, 52 predicted proteins | sample MGYA00376242_ERZ650306 | MGnify/ENA primary metagenome ERZ650306 (study PRJEB26733, sample SAMN07839244) | wastewater metagenome | biome: urban; feature: wastewater treatment plant; material: waste water | place: USA: North Carolina | collected 2016-03-31 ... | reverse complement strand
TGGCTGAAACGGTGAATGGCTTATACAAAACAGAGGTGATTGAATATTTAAAAGCAGATTGGCAAGGTTTAGCGGATGTACAACTTGCGACACTAAACTGGGTGGATTGGTTCAATAAAGAACGTGTACATAGTGCGCTAGATTATGTATCACCTTTTGATTTTGAAGCAATGTACTATGATAAAATTAACCAGTTAGGTCAGGTGGCCTAACTTAAATAAAAAGTCTCCGACAAACCCGGTACGGTTCACTATCTATTGTTATTCTTACCTGAAATTGATGTGAGCTTATAGAGACAAGGTAAATTTGCAAAAGTGCCGGCTATTCAGTGTTCATTGAATGTTTAATTTAATTTATTAAGCTTGACCTTGGAGTGGCTCTAAGCCTTATACTTGGTACAAATTTTTCGATTGTTATGATGATGCGTTCTACTACATGGATTACAGTCTTGGTTGGATTGTTCATGTTCCAAAGCTTTTGGAATGTGGCGGCGGCCTTTTGTGTCCATGAACAACAGCCTCAATCACAGCAGAGTTATCATTTTGGTCATCACCAAAATACCTTGTGTGCCAGCGATAGTCGTCAACACGATCATAATGGACAGTCAGAAAACATAAAAACATTCAGTAGCGATTTAGAAATCGGTGAAGATCATCAAGATCATCTACCATCGATGATGCATGTGATTGTACAAAATGAAAAAGTAGATGTGTTTCATCCAAGCTCTGAAGTTAAAGTGAATCCACAATTTCATTGGAAAAACAGCTATCAGGCTCCTGACCTGTTTCAACAAAGCCCACCTCCCGAATTTTCCCCGCTCATGGTGGGGTAGCCTAAAACATTCCCACCACTTTTATTATTTAAATAAGTGGGAAAAATCATGTCTTCACAATCAATTATACTCTTGCGTCATAGCTTGGTTGCTTGTATATGTGCAGCGGCTATGCAATATAGCTATGCTGAAAACGTTACCAGCTTTGAATCCGCTTTAGCAAAAGTACAAAGTTACCAGACTCAAGACAAGCCGTGGCAACAAGTTCAGCAAATATCTGAATTGAATATTCAGCAAAGTCGGTTATGGCAGAATCCAAGTATAAGTTTAGAACAGTCTGGCTTTGGCTCAGGTCAAGAACAGGAATTCAATGTTGGCGTTAGTCAACCTCTAGATCTATTTGGTCAGCGTAAGCTGAACCGGGTGATTGCCAATACCTCGAATCAACAAATCCAATTGCAACAGCAATTATGGAAGGCACAAAGCCAACTGATTGTTAAATTTGCATGGTCGCAATTTGCACTTGCTGAGGTTGAGCAGTCTGTTTATTCAGTACTGTTAAAAACAAGTAAAGCCAATCTGGACAGTGCCCAGAAACGCTATCAGGCAGGCAGTATTGCCCTGGTTGATTTTGAGCGTGCCCAAATTGAAGCGCTAGAAATCCAACGACTTTATGAGCAAGCGATGCTGAATACACAAGCTGCCGGTCGTCAGCTGTCTAATTTGTGGGGGGGAGAAACATCTTCACATCTTCAATTGAATAAAACCGCTATCCCTTGGCCAGAGCAAAGTCTCCAAACTGTGCAACGGTATATTGCTGAAGGGTGGCTAGAAAAATTCTATGCCTTGAACATTCAGCAATCGGATCATCAAATTGAAAATTTAAGAATTCAGGCACGTCCCAATCCGACTTTAAATGTAGGCATGAGAAGTAGCAAAACCCCTAATAAAAGCAACGATACGACTTTAGCAATCGGCGTGGCTATTCCACTGAATATTTTCAATCGCCAGCAATATGCGATCCCGATGGTCCAGCAACAGCAAATATTGCTGAACCAACAGCAGCAGCGTGAGCTGAAGCAACAAATACTCGATATTGCCAACAGCATGCATCAGCTCAAAGGTTTACGTAGCCAGTTCGATGCCACAACAGCACAAGTTACTTTGGCGACCAAAGTTCAGAGCCGTACTTTACAAGGGTTTCAGGCAGGGAAACTGTCCATTACCGACGTTCAGCAAGCAACCACCCAACTGCAGAATCTTCGATTGGGTCAATTACAAATTCTACGTCAAGCTTGGCAAACTGCCCTAGCAGCTGAGGCACTCAGTATTGGCACAAGTTATGAAGAAATTAGCCGTTCGGATGCCTATACACAACTGAATAAAAAGGCAGTCGAAGCATCGCAAAATTTAATCAATGGGGGAGCACGATAAAATGAACGCCAAGCAAAACGGAAAAATATCCCAGTCTCTCATGATTGTAGTTTTGATTCTGATTACGGTCTTGGTCAGTCTGGCTATTTGGTTAAGTTCAAAAAAAACTGAATCTGAGGGGCGTGGTTATGATAAGGGAAATGCCGAACAGTCTGATAAAGATAGTTCTGAAGAAGGACATGCTGAAGAAGGCGAAATACAACTGACCAGCCAACAAATGGTTGAACAAGGTTTAAAAGTTGCTGTTGCATCCACAGGATTGGTTGAAAAGCTGACAACCCTGCCAGGTAAATTGGTGGTGAATACCGATCAACAAGCGCATATATCGCCTAATTTTAGTGGTTATGTCGAGCAGGTCAATGTGGCTTTAGGACAGAGCGTGCAAAAAGGACAAACGCTGGCTGTACTAATCGTGCCTGAACTGATCGACCAACAGGCAAATCTGCGTATGGCACAGGTGAATCTGGATTTGGCCCGTAAAGATTACCAGCGCGAACAGCAACTCTGGTCACAGGGGATTTCTGCCAAACAGGATTACCAGCGTGCCGAAAATGCCTACCGTCAAGCGCAGATTACTGTCCAGTCCTCACAAGCACGTTTAAATGCATTAGGTGCAAGTGGCAATAACAATGGGCGTTTTCTGATTAAAGCACCGATCTCTGGGGTGATCAGTAAAAAAGATATTGTGGTCGGTGAAAATGTGCAACTGGCGGATCAGCTTTTTGTGATTGAAAATCTAAAAGACCTTTGGTTGGAATTTAATCTACCAAATACCTCAAATATTCAACTTCAAGTAGGGCAAATTTTAAACTTTAAAACCAATGGTTCTGATCAAAATTACCAAGCAAAAGTACAAACGCTGAATCCACAGGCAGATTTACAAACTGGACGTTTACAAGTGCGTGCCAAAGTCACCACACAAGCGGATGTACTGCGTCCAAATGTTTTGGTAAATGTTTTTGTGACTGATGCACAAGCAAAAACAGCGTTAAGAGTCCAGAAAAAAGCCTTACAGCAGGTTGAAGGAAAACCTGTGGTATTTGTGATTGAGTCTGAAGAAAAGGGACTGGTTCATCTTAAAGCACAGCCAATAGAAGTGGGCGTGAGCAGTCAGGATGGGCAATGGCTAGAAGTCATTTCTGGATTAACTGAAGGGCAGAAATACATTGCGGATGGCAGTTTTCTATTAAAGTCTGAATTAGAAAAAGACGAGGCAGGCCATGGACATTAATTCTGATCTGCCAAAACCAGAAGGTTTATTCGAACGAATCATTCAGTTTTCCATACAAAATGCGATTTGGGTGTTGCTCTTTGTCTGTACCTGGATTGCAGTGGGTATTTATAGTTATCAGAAGTTGCCGATTGATGCTGTTCCTGACATTACCAATACCCAAGTACAGATCAATACCCAAGCCAAGGGTTTTACTGCGCTTGAAGTCGAACAGCGGATTACCTATCCCATTGAAAATGCCATGGCTGGCATTCCGGATCTGGAGCTTACCCGTTCCATATCCCGTTATGGACTCTCTCAAGTCACCATTGTCTTTAAAGATGGGACTGATATTTATTGGGCCCGTCAGCAGATTAACCAACGGATACAGGAGGCGCAATCTGAGTTGCCTGCACAAATCGCACCGACGATGTCCCCCGTTTCTACGGGTCTCGGTGAGATTTATCAATGGGTACTGAAGGCAGATCCGAATGCGAAAAAGCCGGATGGAACTGCATACACGCCGATGGATTTGCGTGAGATTCAGGACTGGATTGTGCGTCCTCAACTGCAACGTGTTAAGGGAGTTGCAGAGGTCAACAGTATTGGTGGTTTTGAAAAAACCTATGTGGTCTCTCCCGATTTAAACCGGATGCAGCAACTGAATATCTCATTAGAACAACTGCAACAGGCTTTAGCGCAAAATAATGAGAACCGAGGTGCAGGTTATATTGAAGACAATGGTCAGCAACTGACGGTACGTGTACCGGGTGCATTCAATGGGCTTTCTGATATTGAGAACACCATGCTGGGTAGCCCAAATGGCAGCCCAATTCGGGTTGGTGATATTGCGCAAGTCTCTATTGGGCATGATTTAAGAACCGGTGGGGCAACCTATAACGGCAAAGAAACCGTTTTAGGGGTTGCCATGATGGCGATGGGTGGAAATAGCCGGACTGTTTCTAAAGCTGTGGATGCCAAGCTTCAAGATATTCAGAATAGTTTGCCTAAAGGGGTAGTGATTGAAACGGTGTACGACCGTACTACCTTGGTTGAGAAGGCGATTAAAACCGTTCAGAAAAACTTGGTAGAGGGAGCAATCCTGGTCATCATCATTCTGTTCCTGTTTTTAGGGAATATCCGTGCTGCCTTGATTACTGCCTGTGTCATTCCACTCTCTATGCTGTTTACCTTAACCGGGATGGCACAGAAAAATATCAGTGCCAATCTGATGAGTTTAGGTGCACTCGATTTCGGCATCATTGTCGATGGTGCTGTGGTGATTGTCGAAAACTGTATCCGGCGTTTAGCCCATACACAGCAACTGTTAAAACGACCTCTCACACAAAGTGAACGCTTTAAGGAAGTTTTTCTGGCTGCCCGCCAAGCACGTCGTCCTCTTATTTTTGGTCAGCTTATTATTTTGGTGGTGTATTTGCCGATTTTTGCTTTAAGTGGTGTGGAAGCAAAAATGTTCCATCCGATGGCATTGGCAGTGGTACTCGCCCTTGTTGCAGCCATTATTTTATCGATCACCTTTGTGCCTGCTGCTGTGGCATTGTGGGTCAAAGGCGATATTCAAGAAAAAGAAAGTCGTTGGATGTTATGGCTAAAAGCTAAATATCAGCAAACTCTTGATATTTCGTATCAATACAAAGCAGTTGTGCTGACTTTTGCACTGTGTGTATTAGTGATTACGGGATTTATCAGTACCAAACTCGGCAGTGAATTTGCACCACAGCTCAGTGAAGGAGACTTTGCGGTACAACAGTTACGTTCACCAAGTACAGGCTTAGAAGAGTCTTTACGTATTCAGAAGAATACTGAAAAACTTCTTTTAAAGAGTTTCCCTGAAATTAAGGCAGTATTTGCCAGAACGGGTACAGCCGAGGTTGCAACAGATGTCATGCCACCCAATATTTCAGATGGCTATATCATGTTAAAGCCTCGTTCAGAATGGCCAAATCCTAAAGAAAGTTTAGATGAATTACGTGGCCGTATGGTGACGTATTTAGCCACGATTCCAGGCAATAATAGTGAATTTTCACAACCGATTGAACTCCGATTTAATGAATTGATCTCAGGTGTGCGTAGTGATGTTGGTGTGAAAATCTTCGGTGATGATATGAATGTCCTCAATACTGAGGCGACTAAAATCTCCAAAATCATTCAGCAAATATCGGGTAGCAGTGCCGTGAAAGTTGAGCAGACCTCAGGTTTGCCATTACTGAATGTCGAGGTAAATAAAACTTTGGCTGCACAATATGGTTTGAGTGTGCGTTCAATTCAAGACCTTGTGGCAACCAGTATTGGTGGACAAAGCGTGGGAGAGATTTTAGAAGGCGATCGTCGTTTTGATTTTGTTATCCGTCTTGGAGAGCAAGACCGTAGTGTCGCATCTGTTTCCCAGTTACCTATTCAGCTTCCAAATGGTGGCAGTATTTTATTGTCGGATGTCGCGCAAGTCTCGACCATTGAAGGAATCAACCAAGTCAGTCGAGAAAATGGTAAACGCCGAGTTGTGGTTACAACGAATGTTGAAGGGCGTGATTTAGGGTCTTTTGTTTCTGATGTACAGACACAGCTCAAAGCATACACTTTGCCAAGTGGTTATTGGATAGAATATGGCGGTCAGTTTGAAAATTTGGCTTCAGCCAAAGCACGGATGCAAATCGTGATTCCACTGGCTTTAATCACTATCTTTATTTTACTGATGGCGGTCTTTCACAATGTCAAAGAAAGTCTATTGGTCTTTACCGGGGTACCCTTTGCCTTGACCGGTGGTGTGCTGTTCCTTTGGCTAAGGGATATTCCATTATCGATGTCAGCTGGAATTGGCTTTATTGCCTTATCTGGTGTTGCAGTCCTCAATGGACTGGTAATGCTGACCTTTATTAAGGAATTAAGGGACAAATATCCAGTGCATAAAGCCGTGTGGCAAGGGGCTATTTTGCGCTTAAGACCAGTGTTGATGACAGCTTGTGTGGCTTCACTGGGTTTTGTACCAATGGCGCTGGCAACCGGAACAGGGGCTGAGGTTCAACGGCCACTGGCAACCGTAGTGATTGGCGGGATTATCTCTTCAACATTACTAACTTTGGTGCTGTTACCCGTGCTTTATCGTTGGATAAATGAAAAAAAAGTTTCTTAATCCAATAGATTAGTCGATTTACAGCAGAGATATTGGCTGTTATCCAATATCTCTGCTCATCATAAATAGAATAAGGAAAATATTTTATGTCAGAACATCATGATCATAGCCATGCGGTTGTTACTGAAGAAAATAGTAAGAAGTTAATGGTTGCCTTAGGTTTAACGACTACTTTTTTAATAGTAGAAGTTGTCGCTGCTTTTATTACCCAAAGTTTGGCTTTGTTATCTGATGCAGCTCATATGTTTACTGATGTAGCCGCTTTAGCTATTGCTCTTGCCGCTATCAAAATTGGTAAAAAAGCCGCAGATGATAAAAGAACTTTTGGCTATCAGCGATTTGAAATTTTAGCGGCTCTGTTTAATGCGGTGATGCTTTTTGTGGTAGCAATATATATTGTATATGAAGCTTATCAACGTTTTACGAACCCTGCTGAAATTCAAAGTGTTGAAATGATGATTGTCGCGGTCATTGGTTTGGTCGTAAATTTGATTTCAATGAAAATCCTTTCTGCTAGTGCTGAAGGAAGTCTAAATATAAAAGGTGCATATTTAGAAGTTCTTAGTGATGCTCTAGGATCGATAGGCGTGATTATCGGAGGAATAGTTATTTATTTTACCCAGTGGATGTGGGTTGATACCGTAATCGCTGTGTTAATTGGCTTCTGGGTCTTACCTCGAACTTGGATTTTATTAAAACAAAGTATTAATATTCTGCTTGAAGGAGTTCCTGATGAGATTGATATTGAGTCGTTAAGAAATGATTTATTGAAGCTAGAGGGCGTTGAAGGGATTCATCAGTTGAAAGTCTGGGCTATATCCTCAAAAAATATTCATTTAACTGCTCATTTGGTTGCTCCGAATAGCAATACAGATCAACTCTATCAAAAGGCCTTAGAAGTTCTAAAACATAATCATAATATTACTGAAATTACGTTACAAATAGAAAATACGAAATGTAAGGCAGAGAGTTTCCCAAACTTTGTGTAACTGCTTATAATCCACTAACAGGAGAATAAGCAATGACTAACCAATCTGACATCAAGAAACTGGCTGAGCAAATGGCCAGCAGCATGAAAAGCTTCGATGACATCAAAGACTTTCAAAAGCAGCTCATGCAGTCCTTCATCGACACTGCCCTAGAAGCAGAAATGGAAGAGCATCTCGGCTACCCCAAGCATGAAAAGGCAGACAGGCCTAATAAGCGCAATGGGCACACTAAAAAGAGAGTCCGTAGCGACACAGGCGAGCTTGAGATCTCCACCCCAAGAGACCGCGACAGTAGCTTTGAGCCTGTACTTGTCAGTAAGCACCAAACCCGTATTTCAGGTCTTGATGACAAAATCATCAGCTTTTACGCCAAAGGTCAAACCACTACTGAGATTGTCGAAACCATCAAGGACATCTACGACGTCGACATCTCAAGCAGCTTGGTTTCCAGAGTCACTGACAACATCTTGGATGACATCACCGCTTGGCAGAACCGGCCACTGAGCAGCGTCTATCCTATCGTCTACTTAGACTGCATTGTCGTCAAAGTTCGTCAGGACAAGCAGATCATCAACAAAGCTATCTATCTGGCCTTAGGCGTTGCTCTTGATGGTAAAAAAGAGCTGCTTGGCATGTGGCTATCAGAGAACGAGGGCGCTAAATTCTGGCTTGGTGTTCTCACTGAGCTACAAAACCGCGGGGTTCAAGATATTCTTATTGCCTGTGTAGACGGCCTAAAAGGCTTCCCTGATGCCATTAATACGGTCTACCCTAACGCTCAGGTTCAGCTGTGTATCGTGCATATGGTGCGCTATTCGATGAAGTTCGTACCTTGGACGGACAAGAAGGCCGTAGCAGCTGATTTAAAGGCCATCTACGGTGCTGATACGCTTGAGATGGCAGAGGCCAACCTTGAGCACTTTGATGAAGTATGGGGCAAAGAGTACCCGCATGTCATCAAGTCTTGGCGCAATAACTGGGAGGGCTTAACGGTGTTCTTTGGTTATCCTAAAGACATCAGAAGAGTGATCTATACCACCAATGCGATAGAGTCGCTAAACAGCGTGATTCGGACAGCGGTGAATAAGCGTAAGGTGTTCCCATCTGATCAGGCAGCATTCAAGGTAGTATATCTGGCAACCCAGCAGGCATCCAAAAAGTGGTCGATGCCAATCCGTGCCTGCTGCCATCATCAGCACGCGCGGTTTTTGCATCGTTGGCTCACTCATCTTATTATCCTTGATCAATCCAATCTAGGTGAGGTGGGGATTAGAAAACCCCGTATGACTGACCGTTTATCGGAAAAAACAATCACCATAAAAATGGCAAAATCATAGCATTATTTCACTCAATAATAAAGTAAATCACTTTAATTGCTAAGTAGCATCAAGATTTTGCAGCCATGGTATCGCTTTATATTCAAACCGGATGATTAGTTGTCACCGTTCTGTCACGAATCAGTCAAGCCACTGTCACATATCCCCTCTAACATACTCAGCATAATTGTTTCTGCATTATTTCAATAAAATTTATTTCGTAGCCAACTGCTAACTGCTATCAGCAAGGAATTCACTCATGACTGAAATTAATCAATTAGACCAAACCATTAGCCGCCGTAATGTCATTCGTTTTTTGGCAGGGGTGCCTGCGTTGCCACTTGCCACAGGCTCTGTTGCCACCTTATTAACAGGTTGTGATAGTGATAGTGATACTAATACCACAGCAGGTATACTCAATAATACACAAAAAACCATTAAAGCGACTGAATTTGTCGGTATGGCTGCACCAAATTTATCAAATCCCGCCAATATGGCAACGGTGTATGTCGATTCAAAGCTAAAAGCAACCTTTGATGACAATACCACGACTGACTATAAGCTACAGTATCAACCTTTTTTTATAACAGGCGATAAATTAAAAGACTTAAAGGGTAATGACATCATTGCAGGCGGCTATTTTGATATCTATAACAAGCCTATCATGGATAGTTCAGTGCTAGCCTCTACGCGCCAGTTTTTCTCTGATTGCCCCGATGGTTCTTCATTATTGACAGTTAAAGGCGCGCGCGTGGCAGGTGTAACAGGTAATACCGTATTTGCGGTGGTGCAGTTTGAATATACAAGTAAAGACCAAGCAGGCAGCAATACTTACGGTACACTACCTTCACCCATTGCGGTAGTCACGCTTGACCAAAACCCACAAACAGGCGAACTCAAAGTCGTCAAATACCACAATGTGGATACGTCAAAAGTGTATGGGTTATGGATTACTTGTGGTGCATCACTTTCACCATGGAATACGCATTTGTCATCAGAAGAGTATGAACCAGACGCTTTCATGGCTAAAAGCAGCGCCCAATTTAAAGCATTTAGTAAAAACTTATACGGTGATGAAACCAAAGCAAACCCATACCACTATGGTCATATACCAGAAATCGTAGTCAATGCGGATGGGTCTGGTATCGCCAAAAAACATTTCAATCTAGGTCGTACCTCTCACGAACTGATTCAAGTGATGCCTGACCAACGTACTGCGTTGATGGGTGATGACTTTACTAACAGTGGTTTATTCATGTTTGTTGCCGATAAAGCAGCTGACCTGTCTGCAGGTAACCTCTACGTTGCCAAAATCAGCCAAACGTCAGCCAAAGGCAGCCCTGCCGCTGCCAGTGATTTTAGCATCAAATGGATGCATCTGGGACATGCGACCAGCGCTGAAATCGAAGCCTTAGCCAATACGGTAGTACCAACCGATATCATGGATGTCAAATACACTGACCCCAATGATACCTCTTACAAAAAAATCGGCTATGACGGGGCAAGTAACTGGGTAAAACTTGCGCCAAATAGCAAATTACCGGCAGACAAACTCACCCAAGCGGCTGCATTTTTAGAAACCCACCGCTACGCAGCGCTGCAAGGTGCGTCAATGGCGTTTACCAAAATGGAAGGCACCACGGTCAATATCAAGGATAAAATTGCCTACTCTGCCATGTCGCGCATTGAAAAATCCATGACCACAGACGAGTACGATGTCAAAGTGGCTCAGCTAAAATCAGGCGCGGTGTATGCCCATGAGCTTAAAGGCGGTCAGGTTGATAACAATGGTAAAGCGATTAACTCTGAGTGGGTCTCTACCCGTATGTATGTACCTGAAGGCTTAGCAGGGGAAGATATTACCAAAGATGCGCTCGGTAATACATCTAACATTGACAAAATCTCTTGCCCCGACAACCTAAAATTCTCTGAAAAAATGCGTACCTTATTTATCGGTGAAGACTCTGGTTACCACGTTAACAACTATCTTTGGGCATACAATGTTGATACCAAAAAATTAGCGCGTATCTTGTCAACACCAGCAGGGGCTGAGTCAACAGGTCTACACGCGGTTGATGAAGTCAATGGCTATACTTATATCATGTCAAACTTCCAACACCCAGGTGATATGACATTTGTCCCCGCCGTTGAGACAGCAGTTCGCCCGCTCATTAACCAAAACTTCAAAGATGGCTACAGTGCTGCGGTGGGTTATTTGGCGTTTAAAGCTTAATACCCTGCCAAGCGATGATATAAAAAACCCAGTCATTGACTGGGTTTGTTATTTTGCTTTGGCAATGACAGCTAGTGAATTTGCGTTTCAATATGCGTTTCAATAAACGCAATAAAATCCTCTGCGATATGCGTGCCGCATTGGTCGTCAATCTCACGCACACAGGTGGGGCTAGTCACGTTAATCTCTGTCACTTTACCACCAATCACATCAAGTCCGACAAAGTACAAGCCTTTTTGTAGTAGCACAGGCGCCACTTGCTCAGCAACTTGGCGCTCTTGCGCTGACAGTGGCATGGCGACCCCACGACCACCTGCGGCTAGATTACCGCGCGTTTCGCCTTGGCTTGGGATACGCGCCAAGCAATAATCCACGGGCTTACCACCGACAATTAAAATGCGTTTATCGCCGTCCTTGATTTCGGGCAAGTATTTTTGCGCCATCACAGGCAAGCTTTCAAGCTGGGTTAGCATCTCAAGGGTTGAGCCGATATTAGGGCTATCGGCGGTCAGACGAAAAATACCCATTCCCCCCATACCATCAAGTGGTTTGACGATGACATCTTGGTGGGTTTTGATAAAATCACGGATATGGGTTTGTTTGTTGGTCACAATCGTCGGTGTCATCAGCTCAGGAAATTGCGTCGCAAACAGTTTTTCGTTACAGTCACGTACGCTTTCTGGGTTGTTGACCACCAATACACCTGCTCGCTGAGCGTATTCTAGCAAGTACAGGCTATACAAAAACTGCATGTCAAACGGCGGGTCTTTACGCATCAAGATGACGTCAAACGCCGTAGCAGGCTGCGTGGTTTTTTCACCCAGCTCATAAAAATGCGCAGGGTCTTTAAACGTTTTCAGCGATTGGCTATCAATTTGCAGTGCGCCATTATCGAGCCACAAATCGTGAATTTGGCAATAATGCGCCGTGTGACCACGATCTGCAATCGCCCACAGCATCGCAAGCGTGGTATCTTTTTTGTAGTTGATGGTGTGGATATCGTCCATGACGATCAGAAAATTCAATGGTTTCATTTAGTATCCTTGTTAGTATGCTTGTTCAATTTTATCAATTGTTCATTTTGCTATTAAAACATCGATTCGACCGCATTGCCATTGTTATCGTAGCGCATACCGCTGGTCGGTTGTTCATTGGTAAACCAAAAATGGTATTCAGGATTTCCCGCTTGGTTGTAAACAATCGCTTCTTGTACCCCACCCTGACGGAACAACACTTTTTGTTTGATACGGCTATCGGACAATCGATACGTCACCCAACCATCATATAAACCGTTAACCAAATCGGTGCGAAGCTGGGTCACAAAGTTTGGGTAGTAGACCACCAAAAATTCATCAAAATAACCATTTTTCACAAAGGTGGTAAATTGCTCCCCTTCTGGCATCACGCCATTATAAGGACCATCGGCAATGCCTTGTGGCGCAGCTTGCGGTGATTTTGGCGGCAAGATAAGGCTATTTAACGCATCATAAAACGGCTGTTGGTCAGTTGCCACATTGACAATTGCAGGCGGTTTGCTACCCTCTGCCATCAGTTCATTAATACTACTACAACCTGCAAGCGCAAATAATATTGCCGATAAGGTAAGTGCAGTGCCGACACGCAAAAGGTGTGCCATAGTAAGTGTGGTGGGCAAGGCTTTTGTCAACATAGCCGTCCTCTTCAATGGTTAATTTAAAAATAATCTATGGTTAACGGGGTTGGGTGATGATGTTTATATAACATGATGTAAAAAACTATCTTGTTAAACAATTATCACTCAGGATGATGGCAACCGCTTATTGAACGCCGTATTGCTCGCGGTAGGCTTGCATTTTGGCAAGTTCCTCCTGCGTGCCATTTTTGGCGACATACTCGGTAATGTCATCCATCGTGACCAAGGCAAGTACCGGTACATTGAGGCTTTGCGCCAATTCTTGAATGGCAGATTGTTCGCTTTGACCTTTTTCTTTACGATCTAGCGCAACGATAATCCCCGCGACTTTGGCCTCTGATTTTTCTAGGAGTGCTACGACTTCGCGCATCGCCGTACCCGCGGTCATCACATCATCAATCACCCAAACCGATTTGCCTTTGAGATCGGCGCCAACCAGCATACCGCCTTCCCCGTGGTCTTTGGCTTCTTTGCGGTTGTAGCCCCAATCGGCATTGATTTGGTGATTGTTCCATAGTGCTTGCGCGGTCGCCGCCACAAACGGAATACCTTTATATGCTGCCCCAAAAATCACCAAATCGCTACTGTCCGTAGATTGTAGCTGCTTGGCAAGCGCATCAGCATACCCATTTGCCAACACCGACAATAGCTCACCTGTTGATAACAAACCTGCGTTAAAAAAATACGGGCTTATACGACCTGATTTTAGGGTAAATTCGCCAAATTTTAATACGTTGTTTTTGAGTGCCACTTCAATAAAATGCTGAGGAATAAACTGCGGTGCGTGAGCGGTTTGGGTTTGAGCTGATTGGGTTTGAGATGCTTGGGCTTGAGATAATTGCGACATACGCGACTCCAAAAAAGAACAAGTTAAAAAATACTATTAGCTGCCTGTTATGGGGTTTTGCGAGCTAATGGTAATAGTACGTTTACTGATGGCTGTTTGCTTACCCACTTGCCAATCCATGGCAAGGGCGGCGAGTGCAACATGCGTCGACTCGATATATAAATCGTTATGCCGGGTCAAAAAATGCAATTGGGTGCGATGCGCCTCGATGTATTGATTGATAGCGTCAGCCAAGTCTTGCAAGGTGATTTGTGGGTTGAGTGATTTGCGTGATTTGCATTGGCATAGCAAAAACACACAAAGCACAAGATGGTACATTTGTCCCATCAGATACAGTTTGGTTTCGATATTGAGTAGCGCTTGGTTATAGGTGGCGTTAGACTGTGCGCTGGGGGCATCACCAGCTTGATGTGCGCAGGAATTTTGCAATGTCTGCTGTGACAAGGATGTTGTAAGCGTATTCATACTCGCTAAATGTGGGTATTGACCCATCACCGCTTTCATCAGTGAAATACTACTGTCATTGACGAGCCTTGGCAACAAAGACAGCGGTAAATGCAACGACGGGTGTTTACTTTGGCTGCTATTGGCCTGCTGTTGCTGCTGCTGGATAAAGTGCCGCATCTCAATGGTTTGCTCAGATAGTAACTGCTCTAACATCTCAGGTTGATGACTTTGCGGATTTTTTTTAGCGATTTTTGTTGTGTTATCCCTCATTGGGTAGGGCTTGGCAACGTCTTTTATACTAGCGGTGAGGTTGTTGGTATCCGCTACTGGCAATGAAAGCGGTTTTTGCATATAGACGTCAATTGTATGACGCGCGGGTATGACCCGCTTATCAATCGGGCGACAAGGATCGGGCAGAGCCAATCTTTCTGCCTCAGTCATCACATTGGGATGGCGTAGCTGGTGTTTGTCTTTAGCCACTTGGTTTTTTGCGGCTTGGCGCTCGGTGTTGGAATAAGTCATGGCATACACGGCTATAAAATCACTGATAGGTAAATGCTGAAAAATTTTTGTTGAACCCCACCACCCATCACTATTCGCCTAAAGCCGACAAAATATGCTGATAGCCTGACTGCCAATCTGGGTAGTTGAGCCAAGTAGTTGGCAAGTTATTGATAATGCGTTTGCCCGTTGTTGGCTCCATACAGGGCAGCGATAAGTTCAAGCCCTGTGCAGTCGCCAAATAGTTTAGCACAGTATAAAGCGGGACTGGCGCGTTATCTGTCGCCAAGTAAACTGGCACGGTTTCACCTGTATTGGTAACCTTGACAATGATGCTGACTAAATCTATATCCATAATACGATTAGTCCATGTATTGCTCGGATAATCGCTAGTCATATTTGGCGACTGCGCTGCTAACTGTGTTGCCATGGTCAGTAGACGCAGTCGTGACTGCCCATAAATCCCACTTGGACGAATGATGACGCTCTTATCTTCAAAGTGCTGCTGCAACAACTGCTCAGTCTGCAAAATCACTTGAGAAGTGGCGCTTGCTGGTGCGAACACAGGGGTATTAATATCAATGACTTCGCCCGCGTTTTGTCCATAAACGCCTGTCGAAGAAATAAATACCACACGCTTGAGGTTTGGCAGATGGTCACCCAATCGCACCACATTCTCGGCAATCGCATAATAACTGTCACGGTAGCCTTGTAGCGACAAGGTATCTGGACTGACAATAATGCAGATTTGGTTGATTTGGCTTGTCCATTGACTTAGCTGGGCAATGATTAACGCGCGCGCATCACTGGCAACAAAATGTAGATTTTTCTGATATAGATGGTCATTATCGGGCGGCAACTTGGCTGTCATGGGGCTACAGAAAGCCAAATCTGTAGGCATAGAGCGGCTGACACCAATCACGCAATGCCCCTGCGCCGCTAATTGCTTAGCAACAGGTAAACCAATTTTGCCCAGTCCAATCATTAAAATGGTTTGCATCATGCTATGACCTATCGCGAATGGCAATAAAAAAAACTGACTATTTTTAATCGATGTATTTTTAACCGATTTATTGTTGAAAACGCATCGACAAATCAATGGCTTTGATATGCTTCGTCAACGCACCCATTGAGATAAAATCCACCCCTGTTTCTGCCACTTGGCGTAGATGGGTAAGGCTAATATCGCCTGAAGCTTCAAGCTGGCAAGGCTTGCCAAGACTAGCAACCAACTCGACCGCTTTTTGGGTATCTTCAATGGTAAAATTATCGAGCATGACGATATCGGCATTGGCAGCGATGGCTTGCTGGAGCTCATCAAAATTTTCTACTTCAACTTCCACTGGCTTATTAGCAATCTGACGCGCCTGACTGACTGCTTGGGCGATACCGCCACACGCCATGATATGGTTTTCTTTTATCAAGAAGGCATCGTATAGCCCGATACGGTGATTATTGCCGCCGCCACACAGCATGGCGTATTTTTGCGCATGGCGTAGCATTGGGATGGTTTTACGCGTGTCTAACAATTTGGTCGGCAGTTCTGCGATAACCGCCACATGGTTTGCAACCACAGTGGCAGTGGATGATAAAGTTTGTAAAAAATTGAGCGCGGTACGTTCACCCGTCAGTAGCGCACGGGTGTTACCGATGAGCGTCACCAAAATTTGATTGGCTGCCACAGCGTCACCGTCTTTGACTGCCCAATCAAGCTGCATATTGGGGTCAAGCTGGCGAAATACTTCATCCACCCATGCCTTGCCCGCGACCACCATCGGTTCACGACAAATAATGGTTGCCGTATCGCACTGTGTGTCTGGTATTAACTGCGCGTTAATATCCCCAGTGGCGATGTCTTCTTGCAGCGCAAGTGCGACTTGTTTGGCGATTTCAATACGTAGTAGTGAGCTGATTTGGGGCGTGGTGGCCGAGGTGTCACTAATGGTTTGGCTAGCAGCAGACATGCAAATAATCCCTTATTGTCGATGGGGCATTTTCGATGAGGTATGTTTGATTGTATTATCGCTTATTCTTTGGGGGCTTGGGTAGTAGTTTGTTGATATAAACGCAGCGCAATCAACGCCAAAGCGGCTACAATCGCGGCGAGTACGCCCCATAGTGCCCATGTTTTGTAGCGTTCAAACGACGCGTTGGGATTATTCAATGCCTCGATATTTTGCATTTGTCCTTCAACGGTATTGCCGAGGCTGGTAAGTTGTTGGTTGGATAGGGTGATATTGGGTTGTTGTAATACGCGCGGCTCGTTGATTACCAGTCGATAAGGCGCTGTGCCTTGCGCCAAAAAATACATCTCATACATGGGCGTTAACAGATTGACCGGCAAATCATCTTGCTGCATTTGACCGTCCAAATGCAGCGACTTGGTCAATGTCGGTTGCCAACTGACCACTGTGTGGTTTTTATCAATTTGGGTAGTGGCTAAGGTTTTATCATTACTTACATTGGCGGTTTTATTGATTTTAGCCAATTGATTGGCTTCTTGTTCGGGTACGCTGATGCGCACTTGCCACAGCTGATTTTCGGGGACAAAAAAACTCACCCCTGTGGTCAACATGGGCTGAGCAAGGCTAAGCCGCCATTGGTTGGCGTCATCTTTGGTTTTTGAAAAACTGGCGTGGGTCAAGAAGAAACTTGCCTCACTCACCATGCGATTTAAGCTGGCTGCCTCAAGATTGATAGGCTGATTTGCCACTACTTGCCAATACCGATAATTGGCTTGCTGCGGCTCGATGGCAATAGCATTGCCTGTCGCTATCGGCTGATTGGTACCGTCAGCTTGCGGCGCTAGCATTTGGCTAGGTTGACCACGTTGGCTAGGGCTAAAGGGGCTGACCACCGTTTGGCTGACCATCTGCCAGCTTTGCAAGTCATCACTGCCATAAATTTGCAGTTGCAGTGGGCGCTTGCTAGGCTGCGCTGAATTCACGGGTAAAAACTTTAGCCAAAGATTGACCGCTTGTTCGGTTGATAAAGCAGGTTGGTTTTTGGCAAAGTTGGGATTGGTTAACCACCAAGTTCTGACTGGGCTATTGGTAACAGCAGCGACTTGGTTTGACGGTAAATTGCTAAGGTCAATGTTAATTGATTGTTGGTTGTCTGGGTTATCAAGCTGTACAGTCAACGCATGGCGTAATTTTTCCACCGCATTGGGGTTATCTGTCTCTACGCTAACTACTTGCAATACTTGATTGACGGATGATTGTTTGCTGACAGGACGAATCGCCATCGGCATAATATGACCTTTGGCATCAATCAAGCGGTAATTTTGTTTATCACTAATAGTTGCCCCATTTTGCTGCATGATTAAAGCCAACAAACTGGGCGTTAACGATGAAAATTTTACCAGTTGGGCGCTGTTGGGGTTATCCTGTAGGTCTTCGACCGGTAAATCAATGTCGATTACAAAGCTATTTTGCAATGCCTCAAAGCCATAGCTGATACTGTCAGTGTCATGTTTTTGCTCTTGCTCTAAGTTGTCAACGATGGCGGGCGCTACCGTGGTGGTGGTTTTTTGCGAGGTAACAGTGACGGATGCCGTTTGCGTAGGGTTTTGGGCATCTGCTTGCGTGTAAATGATAGCTACTAACAATAGTGGCGAAACTAAAGTCACCGATAAAATACAGGCGCGGTATTTGGCTAATTTAACCTGACAGTGCTTATTTTTTTTCATTTTTACTTCATTGTTAATTCATGGTTACTATAGAGTTAACAGTTCCTATATAATTGATATGACTTTATAAGCTAACCGATTGTGATGGACATTGACAAAATCTAAACTGACTAGACCAAAAAGCCGCGTAGCCCGTATTTGCGTTATCAACATAAAGCCGTCAGTTATAGATAATCTAAATAATTTGAAAACCCTAGCATCGCATGGTTAGCATCAGTAGACAGTATCAACCTTAATTTATCATGTTAGAAAAATGATAAATAGCATTCTAACTCATTGATAGTAATTAGATTTATAATTTGGTTGATAGGAAGCTTTGCCCTATAAGGATATTAACAATACCCACTCAACACTTCTATACCGTGCTACAAACCACTAACAAGAGAGCCGATATTTTGGATAAATTCTAGCCAAATGTTACAATTTAAAGACAATTGGGCAGCAATTCTTTGTGTATTTAGCTAAGCCTACCTGCTGTAAATACGACAAATAAACCACGTTATTTACGATTTTTAGCAGGGGTTTACTTAGCTTTTTTTGGCTGCATTGGGTTTGCCTGAATTGAGTTTGCCTAACCTCGGTTTACCTACTTTGGGGGGTAAGGGTGCAAGATAACCAATGACTAGCATCAATAAGCCTGCCCCGATAAAAGACACCACACGCAGTACCGCACTGGTATTCGACATATCAATCAATACCAACTTGGCAACCACCATGGTTAATAATGCGATACCGGCAAACCATACCAAGCGAATGGCTTTTTTGTTTGCCAAGAACATCAATACCATCGCAATGACGGTCCATAAGATAGTCAGCCCCGTCTGTACCATACTGACTGACCAAGCACCCTGTTCCCAAGTCGGTGTGCCCCAAACGCTGGCAAACCCACGCACCAACATACTACTGACCGTCACAAATGCCCCTAGACCGCAAATCACCAAAACGATAGTACGATAGTTGCTATCAACTTTGAGTGCCACATAAGATTGGTACAGTAAAATGCTGATTAAGGTCAAATCCAGCGGATTGAGCAGCGGCAGATAAACGCCCACTAGCTGACCGTCTAACGAGAAATTGGCAGATAAACTCCAAATAAAGGTTATCGGTACCAAAATATAAGCGCTGTGTTTAAGTAGCCTATCCACCTCTAACCAACCAAGTAAACGACCACCAAGCGCCTGCAATCTTGGCAGCAACAACAAACTCATCAGCCCGAGCACAGCCAGCACGGTCGGTAAAATAGTGATAATGGCTTGAAGCTCTTGGGCATGCTGCCAATAGTTAAATGGCACTTGTTGTAGCATCCAAGTTAGCATGGCAATCAGTACCAAAAACCAAACGAGCGCGTCAACGCTTGTATCGAGTCGGTCGCGGTGCCAGCGACTAAGCAGCCACCCCCCTAGCAATTTTGCGATGGCTAAACAGCCGAGCATGGCGAGCAAATAACGCCCCAACCCGCTAAATTCTTTGATGTGATAATCGTTTAGGTCTAAAACCGTCTCGACCTTAACGTGGGTGAGACAGACTAGCACCCAGCTCATCATCGCAAACGGTAAAATCAAGCGGCTCACCTTACGCATACTGCGCCAAACAAAACGCTGATGCATCAGTTGCCCCACAATTAAAAATACCGCCATACCCACGGCAAGTTTGATAGTGGTAGTTTTGCCACCGTTGTTCCAAAAGGGGTCAGCGGATAAAATCGCCGACAGATACAGCACAAACCCGACAACCACAAGCGCGGTCGCAACAAAGCTGTGACTGGCATTATCAGCAATTTTTTGAACCCTTTTAGGCGTCGTTTTGACGGCCGCAGGTTGAGTTTGAGGCTGAGGTTGGGCTTTAGCTTGGGGTGTGGCTGCCGCGATATTGACCCTACCGTGACGCAAAATAAAAGCAGACAGCAGCACACACGCTGTCAATACGGTCAGTGGCAAGGTGGATGAAGCCGCCACTATAGACATTTGGTGCGGAATAGATAATTGATCCAGTAGCCCATACCAATGCCGCATGAGGGTATCAAAACCCACCAATAACACGATACTAAAGCCTTGTAATGCCAACCCAAAATATACCGTCCAGCGTCTTTGGGTACGCGCACCGAGCCACACCAATGCAGCACCCTGCACTGCCCAACCGATACTAATCCATTTGGCTGATAGCGCCAGTGGTATCACCAAAGCCAAAAACCCACAGCCGAGCGCAAGACTGGCTTCAATAAGTAGCTCAAAGCTGTTATCAAATTGGTTGTTGGCTTGTCGGTCGCTTGCGATGCTACGGCGATGATGTTTGAGCAGCCACAATCCTAGACTCAAATAAATAGCCGATAACGCACTGCTGGCAAAGGCCAAATGATAAGGCAAATCATTGAGCAAACTTGCCATCAGCCCAAACCCCAGTAACGCTGTGCCAAACAACAAGCCTGAATCTATTGATATAATCGGGCGTCTGGCTACCCTCGTGTTCATTTGTAGCAGCATTTGGTTATAACTTACGACCTGCTGAGAATATCTAACCGCAATAAACAGATACAGTGCCATGTGCCCAACCAATAACCCTAACAGTTGCCAGCGTAATGACAGCCAGCCTGCACCTGCACTATTGCCACTAAATGCACGAAATCCCCACACATACGCAAGCCCAAAAGTCACCGCTAGGCTTAGTGCATTGAGCAATTTCCAAGTGCGATAATGGGCAATCACCGCAACCGCTATATTGAGTAGTAAATAATAACTAAATAGCATCACCACACTACCGTCAGGTCGGCTGACCAGTATCGGCGCAAAAAACGCCCCACCGAATGCCAAGACCGCAAGCGGTAGCGCATTTTGCCACACCGAAAACATCACTGTTAACCCTGCCAGTAACGCAAGCACGCCGAAGGTTAAGGTTGATGGTAGTAGTCCATACAATTTAAAACTCGCAAACACCGTCAAATAAATCACCGCAAAGCCGACACCTTGCAAAGTCAACCCATAACTGCGTTTTTTGGCAGTGGTGCGATAGCCGACTACCGTTATCACCAAGCCACCTAACGCTACCAGCGCCATGCGCACAGGCATCGATACCTCAATATATTGGCTGGCAAGTTTGAGTAATAACACCACGCCTACTAGCAATACCAGTGCACCCACACGCACCACCAAGTTCTCCCCAAAGAACCATTGGGTGGCACTTGCCCAAAGCGATGTCACAATATTGGTAGCACTTTCATCATCTTTTAAAGAAGGAGATGATGGCTGTGATACGCTAGGTTGATGCGGTGGGGCTGCGTCATTCACTGACGGCTGCGTTGCCGTTGGCGGCGCTGAACTAGTCGAAGCGTCAAGCGTGTTCGCCATTGGCAAAGAGGCAACTATTGGGAGGGGCGCTGGGAGGGGGGCTAGGATGGGCGCTGAGACGGGAGCTTGACTGATGGGCTGCGTGATAGGGTCAGTAATAGGTTCAGTAACAGGCTGATTTTGGCGAATATCGCTTGCCGATTGCTGGGTAGATGATGGCTTTGCCTCCCTGCTTAAGATATACACAGTTGCCATGACATCAGCGAGTTGTTTTTGCAGGTTGTCGAGCTTGGATTCAAGCCTGTTGATTGCTTTTTGTTGGGCAAAAATTTTATAAAGCGCCCCCACGACTGCCAGTATCAACGCCGCTATAATCGTATCCATCAGATGTCCTACCCTTGTTATCCGCTTAGCGATAGCATACCATTTTTTTGCAAAATTGCTTTTTTTTAACTGTGTTTTTCGGTTAAGGTGATGATAAGCCCCATTTTATGCTAAATTAGCCACATGATTGAGTAGCGTTTTACCAACTATTTTAAACACCATTTTGATGATTGGGCGGGGTATGGTTATGTCGGGATTTAGCATTGCGCAGGGTTTGTTAAGCCCATGCGAGTTTGTGGCGTCACCCAATTTTGGTGAGCGCCCCGACCCTAACGATATTCACCTGATTGTGATTCATAACATCAGCTTGCCGCCCAGTGAATTTGGTCTAAAAAATGACCAAGGCGAGCATTTTGTTCGTGCATTTTTTCAAAACCAGTTAGACCCCAAAGCGCATCCGTATTTTGCAACCATCTATCAGCAGCAGGTCTCCGCGCATTTGTTTATTGAACGCGATGGTAGGGTCACGCAGTTTGTGAGCTTTGATGAGCGTGCTTGGCATGCTGGCAAATCTAGTTATTTGGGCGTACCAAACTGCAATGACTATTCGATTGGGATTGAGCTGGAGGGTGATGATTATAGCGAGTTTGATGACAGGCAATACCAAGCTTTAAGTGGCGTGATTGCCGCGATTTATCAAGCTTATCCCAAAACCATCAATCATCTAGCCGGTCACAGCGATATCGCGCGCGGTCGCAAATCCGACCCGGGGCTGCATTTTGATTGGGTGAAATTAAGAAACATGGTCAATAGAAACATGGTCAATAGAAATGAAATCAACTATTAAATGCCGTTAGATGACTTTCAAAAATTTATCGTATGGCAATTTTTTAGGATAATGATTTTGTAAGATGACAATTTTGCAAAGTAGCAGCGCCCAAATCAAAATATAAAATCCAAGCACCACACCCACTTCTCGGCAAAACTTGTAGCGATTCTTTCATGTCAAAACTTATCAAATCCACCGCTATTATTAGTTTCTTTACCTTATTTTCACGTATCTTGGGCATGATTCGCGACATGGTATTGATGAGCGTGTTTGGCACGGGTGGCATGATGGATGCGTTTTTGGTGGCATTCAAATTGCCCAATTTTTTGCGGCGGCTGTTTGCTGAAGGCGCCTTTGCCCAAGCTTTTGTCCCTGTACTATCCGATTATCAACACCAAGCCCAAAATAACGACATGACCGATAGCAAAAAAGCCTTGCTCGGCATTCAAATTCTTATCAGTCGGGTGGCAGGTACGTTATTGTTGATTTTATCAGGCTTAACTGCCGTGATAGTCATTTTCGCGCCCGCCGTGATTGCTGTGTTTGCGGTCGGTTATTTGCATGAGCCTAGCAAATTTACAACCGCAGTTGAGCTACTTCGTATCACCTTTCCTTATTTGTTATTTATCGCCATGACTGCGTTTGCTAGTAGTATTTTACAAAGCGTGGGGCGGTTTGCCTTGCCTGCCTTTGCACCGGTGATTTTAAATGTGTGTATGATTGTGGGCGCGATTTGGGTAGCGCCGCTGCTTGCCAAGCCAATTTTGGCGGTCGGTTATGCCGTTGCGGTGGCAGGTTTGCTGCAGCTATTGATTCAATTACCGCAATTGCACAGCCATCAGCTGCTGGTGATGCCAAAGGTTAGCTTTCGTCATCCTGGCGTGCGACGGATTTTAAAACTCATGCTTCCTGCGCTGTTTGGGGTATCGGTCACCCAAATCAATATGCTGGTCAACACGGTACTGGCTTCAACCATGGTCGATGGCTCGGTCTCTTGGCTGTATACCGCGGAGCGGATGAGTGAGCTGCCGCTAGGGCTGATTGGGGTGGCGATTGGCACGGTGATTTTGCCCAGTCTATCCAAAAGTATCGCAAGCGACGACCATCAACAATTTGGACATACGCTTGATTGGGCGACGCGACTGACGGTGTTGGTCGGCGTACCTGCATCCATCGCGCTTGGCATGATTAGTAATGTGCTCATGATATCCCTATTTGAACATGGCGAATTTGTGCGGCAAGATGCTATGATGAGTGGGCTTGCGCTACAGTGCTTATCAGGTGGGATTTTGGCATTTATGCTGATTAAAATATTTGCCCCGGCTTTTTTTGCCCGTCATGACAGTCGCACCCCTGTCAAAGTCGGTGTGATTAGCGTGATTGCCAATGTCGTGCTAAGCCTAATACTGGCTGAGTTATTTAAAAAGTGGCAAATCGCCCCCCACGCCGGGCTAGGACTTGCCAATACACTGGCGTCTTTTATCAATGCGGGGCTGTTATATTTTTATTTACATACCCAAGGTATTTATCGCTTTGGTACGGCTTGGCGACGATTAGCGGTTATCTTTGCCATGGCAAATGGCGCGATGGGTTTGGCACTTGCCGCTGGTATTCATTTTTTCCCGGTTACTGCGCATCAAGGTATTCGCATTGCTGCACTATTGGCGCTGTGTGTGGCGGGCGCTGTGGTGTATGGCGCAGCGCTATTAATCGCTGGCTTTAAGCTATCAGAACTAAAACCGCATCATAGCGTTCAGTAAACAACGGACAACAAATAAAAAAAACGGCTAAATAAAATTTATCTAGCCGTTTTTTTAATTGAGTTTTGTGACTGAGCTTTTTTTAGCGCAGCAAAACATTAGCGCATTAACCTATCAATGCATTACAATGTTTTAGCGCTTTATCGAATTTTGGCAATCTTTGTTGTCACAAATTCCATACAGTACCAGCGAGTGCCCTGCTAGGGTAAAGCCAAAGTCTTTGGCGACTTTTTCTTGTAGCGCTTCGATTTCTTCATTGTGAAATTCAATGATTTTGCCGCATTGGTCGCATACCAAGTGGTCATGGTGCTCATCTTTGGCAATTTCAAACACTGACAAGTTGTTTTCAAAATTGTGACGCTCGACAATCCCCGCTTGTTCAAACTGGGTCAACACCCGGTAAACAGTCGCAAGCCCCACGTCTTCACCGTGCTCCATCAAGGCTTTATACACATCTTCTGCGCTCATGTGATGGGATTCGGCTTTTTCTAGCAATTCTAAAATTTTCAAACGCGGTAACGTGACTTTCAAACCGGCACGACGCAAATCTTGGTTGGTAAAAGACGACATATAAATCCTCACACCCTATCAGGTGTCGCTTATAAACTGAACATTATGACTATAATAACAAATTCGATAAAATCCCACAGTAAAAAAACGTGACACCACTGGCAAAAGCGCCGATTGACAGATAACAGGCGAAGGCAGACTAGAGACAAAGTACGCCAACCACCAGAACGCCAAATACCAAACCACCGCAGCGTTTTACACCCAAACATTAACTGTATGTAAAATAATTTAAATTTTGGGGTCAATAGGTAGGCAAAAAAACCCAAATCACGTATGATAAGTCGTAAATTTTATCGTTCACCATCTCAAAGCGGTTTGACAAATGACATCTATCACAACACTATCAAAAAAACTGGCAGTCCTGCCTTTGGTTGCCGTAATTAGCAGCGTCAGCGTATTACCAGGTTGCTCATGGTTTAGCGTGTACAAAATCGATATCCCACAAGGCAAGCCGATTCATGCAGACAAATTAAGCCAAGTGCAAGTGGGTATGAATGCCAATCAAGTGCTGTATATACTAGGTAGCCCAACCTTTAGAGACACCCTAAATCCTATGCGTTGGGATTATCTGTACGATTTTACCCCAGGTACTAACGCCAAACGCGCCAACAAGCCAGCGATTCACAACGCCCAACAATACGCCAAAATTTATTTTGACCAAAATGGTATTGTCACGAGTATTGAGCGCCCAGCGGTGACTCAGTAAGTTTTTTTTGATTAAAAAAGCCAATCATTACCGTGATGCTGTGATTGGCTTTTTTTGTGCGCTACACAATAATACTGGGTCACACCTTTATCGGTTGAATTTTTTGGACAGTAATTTGCGTTTGTTTTGCGGGTCGATGGTTAAAGGGCGATAGATTTCGATTCTATCGCCTGTGTTGATAGCACTTTGCCAGTCTAGTTTATGGGAAAACACACCGACACTATAGCTAAAAATCTGCGGATACTGCTGTTGCCAGCCTGTGGCATTGACTGCATCAATCACCCGGCTATCATCGGCGAGTTGCAGGGTTAACCGCAACTGTGTTTGGCTGTCGGGTGCAAAGGCTATATCAACAGTAATCATTTTGCCAATCCTAGCACCCATCCCACCATCGCCAAAACCACTGCCAATGGCACAATAATGCGCACCGCAATGCGCCAAAGGTTATATAAGCCTTCCGAGCTAAAATTCAATGATTTGCGCAGATGGCTGATTTTCATTTGCCAGCCTGCAAATACGGCTAGCCATACCGCCGTAACTAAACTTATTACAATAATCAGCTGATTGAGCCAAGCGGTTGGCACCATGGCTAGCGCAAGACTAAGCACTGCCAACACCACCAATGCCAAAAAATTAAATTGCTGTTGCTGCCAACGTAATGACACTTGGTGGGTCAAAATATGCAGTAAATACGCCGCCCCTGCCAGCATCGCCAATGCATTCAACACTGCCGCCATTGCGCTGTTTGGCGATAAAGTCATGGCAATCAGCGCACCCGCTAGTAACTGAAAACTCCACACCGGTAATACATAGCGACTCGCGGATTCGCGTGCCTCATCAGCAGCCGTAGTGCTCATCGTGAGCATTTGGTGGGTGCGCGCATGCCAGTATAGCCCCGTACCTGCGCCCACACAGACCAGCGCCAACACTACCGCCCCTGCCCACTCCGTCAAGGACGTCGCTGTCATCTGCCACGCCACAAGCCCACCCTGCATGACATTGACCACCAAAGCAGCAACGGCAAAGCCGACCGCCAACCAACCTGCCAAATGCTTGATAAAACTCAAACCAATCACCAGCAGCGCCATGATGGCTAACAAGGCAGGCAAGGCAATACTACTCACCAGCGGATGGATAATCTCGCCACTACTCGCCAGTAAATGCCCCACAACCGCCAGCAACAGCACAATAGTCAACCAACCAAACCCGCGCCAAACCGTTGACACGTCAGCTTCACGGGTCAGCATGGGCAGACCGACCAGCGGCGACGTACCACTACGATGCGCCAAACCAATCTCTGCAAACACCAATGGCAACCCGACCAAGGTCATCGCGACTAGCCACAACAACCAAAAATCAACCTGCCCAATGTAGTCACGGCTAAACCAAGTAAAAACCAGCAGCGGCAGCAAGCTTGCTATCAACATCGGCTGTAAACGATTAAATGGCATGGTGTTGGATTCCTTTGTAGGGCTGGGTGGTTGTCATGAAATTATTTGATTTGAGTCGCTAAAGTGATTTTAAAAAAGTGACTTTTAAAAAAAATGACTTAAAAAAAGCGACTTTGAAAAAAGTAACGCTAAAAAAAGTGATTTAAAATTAAACGCTGTAAAAACTAAATCGCCGCTATTTTAGCAAACCCACACCGTATGCAAAACCCACCAACGCAAAATCCACACAAACTTGTCAAAAATAGCTGTCAAAATAAAAAACCCTGTATGTCACAGGGCTTTCTTTATGGCTTCAGATTAAAAAGCGCGGTTACACGTGCGGTAAAATCGCAGGCATCAAATCATGAAAGGTACGACCTGACGCGGTTTCACCAATGGCATGCATTTTCCACTCACCGTTATGACGATAAATTTTTGCCAAAATCAGCGCGGTATGACTGCCTTGGGCTGACAAATCATAACGGGCAACTTCACTGTTATTGCTAGCATTCACCAAACGACAAAACGCATTATTGACCGTAGCAAAAGTTTGACCCGTAAAGCTATTGACAGTAAAAACCAAGGCTTGCACATGGTCAGGGATGCGAGATAAATTGACATTAATCACTTCGTCATCGCCATCGCCAGCACCGGTGCGGTTGTCGCCTGTGTGTTGTATGCTACTGTCTTTTGACTGCAATTGTCCAAACCAAATCGCATCCACCATTTGTTTGTTGGCATCCAGCATGATACACGACGCATCCAAGTCAATGCTGCCGCCTGCGCTGCCGCCACCGCCGAACAAGCCACCCAAAAATCCACCTGATTTTTGCGGCGCAGCACCGACATCCCAACCCAAACCCATTTTGATTTGGCTGAGTGCGCCACCTGCTTCTTTTTCTAACGAAATTTTTTGACCTTTCGATAAATTCACTGACATGTTGGTTTCCTTATTTTTTACTATATTTTTTACTATTCTATCTAGTCTAGCTATGTTTTAAGAGTTTAACAACGGTTTAGCAGAAACTGACTATAACAAACCGCCTAAAATACCTTCATTGCCACCGCGTCCGCCTGAGTTTGACCCCAGTAAACTTTGAATCCAGCCTTGGTAGGTATCACGGTTGCGCGAGCAAATCACTACTTTGCCTTGACCTGAGAACTTGAGTACCATGCCTTCGCCGCTCGTGACTGAATTAATGATATTGCCCAAAAAGCCTTTTTTCTGGCTGGTCGCCATTGACAGGCTATATTGCAGTCGGCTATCCCAGCATACCACGTGACCATTATCAATAATCACATCTTTATCAGGCGTAACATCAATCTCAAACAAAGAGCCAAACCCCGATACCACAAGCTGACCTTGACCTTGTGTTTGCATGACCATAAAGCCACCCGTATCCCCAAATATAGCGCCGCCTAAATTGCGCTGGATATTGGCACGCAAATCAACACTATGGGTCGCTGCCACAAACGCACCATCACTGAGCGTATACTGATTGGCGCCGACGTCTAAAATTTGCATATCACCATCAAGGGTAGGCGCGAGTAAGCAGTCACCCTCACCATTTACCGCTTCAATTTGCTGTTGAAAAATCGACTCATCATTGGCAAATCGGCGCATCAAAGCTTGCATGATGCCGCCACGCATCTGACCTTTAAGCTCAAGATTTGACTCCATCATGACCATGGCATTGGATTCGCAATAAATCGAATCGCCTTTTTTGAGATTACAATGCAAAAATGGCTCAATCGTCCCAATCATACTAAACGTCGCTGCCATAGGGTAATGTATCCTTATAGACTAGGTGGCAAAAATGATAATAAAAGTAGCTAAGTTTGAAAAAGCCCTTAGGCTTAAAAAAGCGCTCAGGCTGAAAAAATGGTTATACTGAAAAAAAGGGGCAAGCCGATGCCACCCCATTGTTATTGTTAAAGAAATTTTAAAAACTTTTAGCCAAAAAACTAAACAGCAACGCCATATGACGCAGCCAATGGCCCTAGACCGCCAGCAAAACCTTGTCCAACCGCGCGGAATTTCCACTCGCCATTGTTCTTATAAAGCTCACCAAAAATCATTGCTGTCTCGGTGCTGCTGTCTTCTGACAAATCATAACGAGCCACTTCAGCGCCGCCTTGGGTATTCACAATACGAATATAAGCGTTTGCTACTTGCCCAAAGTTTTGGTTACGCGCTTGACCATCATAAATCACCGCACAAAATACCACTTTGCTTACATCGGCTGGGACTTTAGACAAATCCACTTTGATGACTTCATCATCGCCATCGCCTTCACCGGTGCGGTTATCACCCGTATGCTCTACCGAGCCATCGGATGATTTTAGGTTGTTAAAGAAAATAAAATCTGTATCTGCCCGTACTTTACCCGATTCATTGACCAAAAACGCGATCGCGTCTAAGTCAAAGGCTTGCCCGTCAGTGGCACGTGGGTTCCAGCCAAGACCGACGGCTATGTTGGTTAAATTCGGTGCTTCCTTTGATAAATTAACATTACCACCTTTGGTTAAGCTAATTGCCATTGTTTTATCCTTTGTAATAAATTTTTGAAATCAAATAAGAAAATCGATGTCTGTTGTCATGCGCTGCGCCTTTGATTCTCAGACTACAAGAACCAGACCAAAAGCGCGCCCAAACTAAAAACGCCCAGACACCGTAAAAAATCGCCTAAAAAAACAAAACGTGAGCCGAAACTCACGTTTTAACTATACCTTTGGCGATAGAATTTGTCCACTATTCGGCTACATTAAGCTGTTATATTTATGTGTCAAAAGCTTAAGGGATATTAAGCTCAAGCCAGCATCCTAAATACCGCTACTGTTACGCATGAGCCCCAGTCTTTTTAGTGTCTTTTAGTGTTTCGCCAAGGCTGCTTCGCGTTTACGGTAGCTGATAGAGTTAACCACTGCCCATACGATAAAGGCAATCCCAATCAAACCCGTCACGATTTCTGGCACTTCGATATGCACGGTTGCCAATAGCATGATGACCGCCAACGCGCCAATCGCATAATGCGCGCCATGTTCTAGATACACAAACTCATCGAGCGTGCCTTTTTCTACCAAGAAAATGGTCATGGATCGCACAAACATCGCACCAATGGCAAGGCCTAGCATGATGATAATCACGTCATTGGTAATGGCAAACGCGCCAATCACCCCATCAAAACTAAACGACGCATCGAGTACTTCTAGGTATAAAAAGCCTGCGATACCGCCTTTGGCAATCGCACCAGCGACTTCTTTGCCTTCAATCACATCAGTGGTTGATTCATCATCATCACCCGCCCCTTCTAAAAGGCTTGATAACACATTGGTGGCTAGATAAATCAAAATACCAAATACCCCTGCGGTTAACACCACCGATTTTTTGGCGTCTTCCACCCAATATAAAGCGGTCATTAGTAGTACCAATGCCACAAACACGCTCATGGCATCGACCTTGCCAAAACGCGCAAGCTTACGCTCTAGCCATTCAAACCACATCACTTCTTTTTCATCAAAGATGAAGTTTAAAAAGACGAGCAACAAGAACATCCCACCAAATGCGGCAATCTCTGCATGATGCTCCATCAGTTTGGCAGAGTATTCCTTGGGGTTGTTAAGCGCCATATTGATGACATCCATCATACCCATATCGGCAGTCACTGCGACGATGACAATCGGGAATACCAGACGCATACCAAATACCGCGATAAGGATACCCACCGTCAAGAAAATCATTTTCCAAAACTTATCCCACGTTTTGAGTACCGAGGCATTGACCACCGCATTGTCAAACGACAGCGAGATTTCCATCACTGCCAGAATAAAAGTGATAAATAACGCCGAGAGCATGGCACTGACACCGCCATGCGAAAAACCCCACCACGCTGCAACTGCCAATGCAATCGTGGTAAAGACAATATCAAAATAAAAATGTCTCATAACAATCCTACAAATTGAAAAAATTAACGGCTAATAGAGTCATCTAACGCATAAGATGATTGGATGTGACTATCTTACACAACTATTTGCTCAATCATACTACAAATGTGTTACTAAGCAATTGATTGCACGCTTAAAACACGCATTATGGCAAATATTCGCCAACTTGATGCATTTATGAGTACAATAGCCACTTTTAATTTTTTAAACCAAGCGCTAACTGCAAAATATTGGGGTCAGCCTATGTTTAAACCCTGTTTGGAAGCGTCACGGTATGTTGGAAAACTTTATCACCCTTATTCTGATTCTTACCCCATTGGTGGTCGGGTTTTTACTGCCATTACCGCAAAGATTTATGCCGCTTGTAGACAAGCTACTGACCAACTTGGTATTTGTGATTTTAACCTTTATTGGTCTTTCGTTGTCGCATATTCCTGACTTAGGCGCGCAGATTGGGTTTATTGGTACCAATGTGGCGGTATTGGCGATTTGTACCCTAGGCGCAGGTTTTATCAGTTTGCTGATATTTGATAGGCTGCATCCTTGGCAACGTGCCCTCCCCCATGAGCATAGCCAAGCAGGTTTTAGCATCACCGGAAGCCTCGTTCAATTGTGCTGTGTGGTGTTGGGTTTTGTACTGGGCAAATTATTACCAATAACGGATTTACCGATTGATGGCATCATCAAGGGCTTGTTGATTTTGCTGATTTTATTGGTGGGTTTTCAGTTGTCGCATTCGGGGATGACGTTACGGCAGGTATTGGTCAACAAACGCGGCGTACAAGCCTGTGTGATTTTTTGTCTCAGTGTGGCTATTGGTGGTTTACTGTACGCATTGATAATGCCTGATGTAACATTCACTCAAGGGTTAGCGCTATCCTCTGGCTATGGCTGGTATTCGTTGTCGGGGATTGTCATGACTGATGCCTATGGCGCCGTTTGGGGAAGTGTGGCATTGCTCAATGATTTGTTGCGTGAGTTTATGGCGCTATTGTTTATCCCTATGCTGATTCGCAAATACCCCACCACCGCGGTGGGTTTGGGTGGGGTGACCACCATGGATTTTACCTTGCCTATCATCCAAAGCTCAGGGGGAAATGAAGTGGTACCGCTTGCCATGAGCTTTGGGTTTTTGGTCAATATCATCTCACCGGTGTTGATGGTGGTATTTTCAAGTTTTGGCTAATCACACAATCAATACGCGCAAAACTCAACTTGTTGGTCGCCATACGGACTGCGTACTGTCACATAATGCAGACCTTTCGTGCGCGTGTGAATACGATAAGTGTTGTCGTCAATCCATTGACCTCGCAGCACACCACGTGCATCTCTGATGCGGATACCGTCTTCCATATTGGCGGCTTTCACTTCAAAATCTTGGTTTTTTAGCAGATACAGGCTATAGGTTTTAGTTTTACTAAAATCGCCTGAATAACTGGCGCAGTAACTACCCTTTGGAAAAATAATTTTGGTAGCTGTCGCGGCAGTGGCAGTTTGGGTGGTTGCCGCTAACGATAACAGGGCTATAGCTGCCCCAAATAAGGGGGCTGTAAAACGTCTTTTCATTTCGTTCTCCTTGTCTTTGTTTGACTATTTTTTAATATGACAATTTGCTATTGCCGCTTTATTATTAGCAGATTTTCTATTCACTTTCATGATAAGTTTAGTAAAAAAATTTGTTTGTTTTGTCAGCACCATAAAAAACCCCGCTCATGTCATCACACGATCGGGGTTTTTATATTCGCTAATACGATTATTTTGGCCAGTACGCTTATTGGGCTAACGCAGGATAATCCGTATAGCCTTCTTGATCGCCACCATAAAAAGTGGCTGGGTTTGGTTGATTAAGCGGCGCATTTTGCTGAAAACGCTCAACCAAATCTGGATTTGCGATATAACTGCGACCAAAAGCGACGGCATCAATCAAGCCATCACGAATTAGCGTGTCTGCTTTTTCTGCTGTATAGCCGCCAGCACCGATAAGCACGCCGTGATAAGCATCACGAATTTGGCGACGGAATTCTGCCGTAAAGGGTTTTCCACCTGCCCAGTCTGGCTCAGAAATATGTAAATAGGCTAGGTTAAAGCTATCAATCAGTTTGATAATTGCTATCGCATCGTCTTCGCTACCGGCATCCACACCATTGAATTGACCCAGTGGCGAGATACGGATACCCACTTTGTCACGGCCAATCGCGCTAGTAACTGCGGTCAAAATTTCTTTCAAAAAGCGCATACGGTTCTCTAAGCTACCACCGTATTCATCGCTGCGTTGGTTGACGCTCTCATACAAGAATTGATGAATCAAATAGCCGTGTGCACCGTGGATTTCAATAACATCCATGCCCGCTTCAATCGCATTACGCGCGGCGCTGGCGAAGTCATCGACGGTTTGTTTGATTTCTGCTGTGGTCATCTCACGCGCTGGCGTGGCAGTCACACGGTATACTTTGCCTTCGTCATCTTTTAACGAGGTGCGTACCGCATCACCCAAATCCACGGTTGATGCTGATACAGGTGGCTGACCTTGTGGGCGCAAGCTATAATGCGATACTACCCCTGTGTGCCATAGCTGCATAGCGATATGACCGCCTGCTTGGTGTACGCTATCAGCAATCATTTTCCAGCCTGCAATTTGTGCGGCACTAAAAATACCGGGCGCACCTGCGTAGCCTTTGGCATCGGCTGAGATATCAGTGGCTTCTGTGATAATCAAACCACTGCTAGCGCGCTGGGTATAATAGGTTGCCATCAGTGGCGTTGGCAAGCCACCAATCCCTTTCGTTCCATCAGGCAAATCAGCACTACGCAGACGGGTCAATGGCGCCATAAAGACGCGGTTGGGCAAGCGCATCGCGCCCACGCTAATCGGTGATAAAAGAGCGGAGCAAGACATACATTCCTCGTGATTGTTAATTCATCTTTCGTTGAGTGATTGGACGCTGCTAGCTGCAAGTCATAACAAAATTGATCAAAAACTTGTTGCAGCATCCTTGTTTATAAGGATTTTAGACTTATATACGTTGCTATCAAACGTCGTCACAGCGTAATTTTCACAGGTTCATCTGCTGTTAAAAGCTTGCGCAAAGACTAGGTTTTAGCAAGCATTTGTTTTAAAAAACATTTGTTTTTAAAAAGCATTTGCGAGTTTTTTAGACAAATTATTGCAATTGCTTTCACTATTTTATTCTATGATAGCTCTGTGTTTGAGCGTAACGTTTACTTAATAAGTGCCATGGTGCATTTTTACAAGTGGCAATGTTTTAACAATAACAAATTCTTAAGGATCGGCATGAATAATTTCCAATACTACAACCCTGTGCGTATCGTATTTGGCGAAGGTCAAATCAAAGAACTCGCCAATCTTGTCCCTGATAATGCCCGTGTACTTATCACCTATGGCGGTAGCTCTGCCAAAAAAACCGGCACACTCGATGAGGTCAAAACCGCGCTACAAGGTAAACAGCGTGAAATCTTTGAATTTGGCGGTATTGAGCCAAATCCAGAATTTGATACCTTGATGAAAGCCGTCGATATGGTACATGCCAATAACATTGATTTTTTGCTCGCTGTCGGTGGTGGCTCAGTACTTGATGGCACCAAATTTATTGCCTTGACTGCCACCTTGGATGACGACAAAGACCATGAAAAAGCGTGGGAAGCATTAAAAGGATATACCCGTGATATTCAAAATGCGCTACCGCTCGGCACTGTACTCACCATTCCTGCAACAGGCTCAGAGATGAATTCAGGCGGCGTTATCAACCATAGCGAGCGTCATGCCAAATTGCCTTTTGGTAACCCGCTGGTATTCCCGCAGTTTTCGATTCTTGACCCTGCTAAAACCTTAACGCTACCTGAGCGTCAAGTGATGAATGGCGTTGCCGATGCGTTTGTGCATGTGATGGAACAGTATCTGACTTACCCAGTCAACGCCAAAGTCCAAGATAGTTTCTCTGAAAGCCTGCTCAAAATCTTGATTGAAGAAGGCCGTGCCGTCAAAGCCAACCCTAATGATATGGAAACGCGTAAAAACATCATGTGGACAGCGACAATGGCACTCAATGGTCTCATTGGCACTGGCGTACCACAAGACTGGACCACCCATATGATTGGGCATGAATTAACCTCCCTACACGGTATTGACCACGCCCGCACCTTGACCATTGTGTTGCCTGGGGTGATGCGTGAGCTCAAAGATAGCAAAAAAGACAAGCTGCTACAGTACGCCAAAAACGTTTGGCATATCACTGAAGGCAACTCTAATCTAAGCGACGAGGATAAAATCGAACAAGCGATTGTTAACACCGAAAACTTTTTCCGCGAGCTTGGCTTACCGGTGAGATTGTCAGATGCCGACCTTGATGTGTCTGCAATTGCGCCAATTTTGAGCCAATTAGAAGAACATAATATGGTCAAACTTGGTGAACATCGTAGCAATGATTTGGCGGTATCTGAGCGGATTTTGCGCGCAGCGATTTGATAATATAAGAAATGGTATAAAAAAAGACCTAGCGATTGGCTAGGTCTTTTTTTGTGATAGCAACCGTTAAAAACCATTGGGATGGGCCAATTCATCATGCCCATCTTTATCAATCAATTTTGGCAGTGGTAACGCCATACCGACACTACTAGGCGTCTCTTGAATCACCACAGGCGGCGGCTGATAACGGGTAATCACTTCATTGCCCTGCTCATCCTCGCTGAGCACATATTGGTAGCCTTTGCGATTAAAGCGTTTAACTAGCCTTTGATACCACCCTGCAAAACCTGTCGTGCGTTCGTTGGGGTTATGATAAAACGCATTCATCACCGCAGGTAGCCCAAGGCCACATACCACGCCCGACATCAATACCACGATAAAGGTATAACCCACCAAAAAGCTGCTATAGGGCTGCAGTTCAGGCACGTTAGAAACCGATAAAATCAACGCCAAAGAAATCGCCCCGCGTACCCCGCCCCACGATAAAATCGTTAAACTGCCGTTATAACTGGTTTTTCGGACATCAGATAGCAGGCTAAATGACGCAAAATTTGCCAAAAAACGGGATAAATGCAGACAAATAAATGCCACCACACCGCCCAAAATCAACGAGGTATTCAGCTCTAAAATAAATAGTTCCAGACCGATAAGGGTGAATAAAAATGAATTAATAATCCCCTCAATGGCGTGCCAAAAGTGATTCACATAGGTGATTTCACCTTCGTCTAAAATCTGGTGCCAACGGTTACCAACAATCAAGCCCCCGACCACACAAGCAATGGGCGCAGAAGCATGCGCATACAATGCCACCAAATACGACCCACACGCCAAAAATGCTGTGGTCAAAATCAGTGACTCCATCTCGTGTTTACCGCTTAAGATACGCAGCGTCATCTGCCCAAAAAACCAACCAATAATCCCTGCGACCACAATTTCATACAACAACACTTCTACTGTGGTCACAATGCTAAAGCCATTGCCTTGCAGACCATGCAAAATAGTCATAAATAGCGCAATACACACCGCATCATTGAACAGCGACTCACCTTCTAGCTTAATCATCAAATGGCGCGGCGCTTTGATAGAGCTAAGCACGCCTTTGATGCCAATCGGGTCAGTCGCGCCCAGTGCCGCGCCCAATAACAGCAATACCGCAAACGGGATATTTGCCCCTGTGAGCCACTGAAAGCCAAACATAAGGCTTGCAAAAAACAGCGCACACAGTGCCAATGCGATACTTGCCAAATTCCCAATCGGTTTCCAATAATTTTTGAGATCGGACACCTTAAACGTCAGCGCCGATGCCGTTAAAATAAAACAAATCACCCCATTGATTAAAAAATCGTAAAAATCGATATCACGCACCGCATTTTGGATACTGGTGATATTGATGGTAATAAACTCGTTGCCATTGAGCAGGCTTGCACTCCACTGCAAAATGAAAACCAGTACCGCCGACACAATGGGCACCCCAATGGCTTGTGGGAAGTCCAAAATCCGCTTGTTAAATAGCGTGGTAATGATGGACAAGGCACAGACGGCTGCCAAAATTTGTAAAAAAATAAAATTTCCCATAGGCGTTTTTTTAGCTCTTCATTTTATAAAACACTGTCACCAAAGCCATTTTTAGCCGTGACAAAGCAAAAATACTTCAACAAAAATAAAACCCTACCACAAACTGTGGTAGGGTTTTACCGTAAGCAATTGTTTACGCAAATGCAAGCAAATTTTGTGATTGATATCCCTTAACCCTTGTTGGCGACATGATGCAGCCAGCGCTGAATCATCACATCAAGCGCTTCAGGCTTATAGGGCTTGGTACAGTAATCTTGCATACCCGCATTAAGATATACTTCTTTGTCCCCATGCATGGCGTGTGCCGTCACTGCAATGATAGGCGGCAACTGATTGAATGATTGTTTGAGTATCTTGGTGGCTTCCACCCCATCCATGATGGGCATTTGATGATCCATCAAAATGATGTGATATTTGCTAGGATCAGCCTTATAAAAATTGACGGCTTCGAGCCCATCTTTGGCTCGGGTGACTTCATAGCCATATTTTTTTAGGCTTTTGACCGCGACCATGGCATTTAGCTCATTGTCTTCTGCTAGCAGAACATGGGCAGGCAGACGTTCTAGCGGTTGTATTGTGGTTTCATCATGACTTTGGTGCCACTGCTGATAGCTGATTTCATCAGTTGCTATCATTGGTAGAGATAGGGTAAAGGTCGAGCCTTTATTTTTTTCACTGGTTACCTTAATCGTGCCGCCCATCCCTTCTGCCAACGCTTTGCACACAGATAGCCCTAGCCCTGTACCGCCATATAAACGATGGGTAAACTTGTCAGCTTGATTATACGCATCAAAAATCACCGCCAACGACTCAGGTTTGATGCCAACGCCCGTATCAATCACATTGAATTTAATTTGATGCTTATCGCAGCCTTTCATTGCTTGAATGGTTACTTTACCCTGCTTTGGGGTAAATTTGATGGCGTTATTGACTAGATTGATTAAAATCTGTCGCACCCGCACAGGATCGGTGTTGACATATTTGGGCAAGTTGTCAGGGTAATCGAAGGTTAGTTCCACGCTGTTGTCTTTTGCAGGGGCTAAAAAGCATTGATACACTTCTTGGCATAGCTGTGCTAAATCAACGGGGATACTTTCAAAACGTATCTTACCTGATTCTACTTTGGATAAATCCAAAATATCGTTGACGATGGTAAGCAGATGCTCATTGGATGTTTTAATCGATTTGATATAGTGTTGCTGCTGCGTATCAAGCGGTGTCTGCTCAAGCAATTCAAGCATACCCATGATACCATTCATCGGCGTGCGAATTTCATGGCTCATATTGGCCAAAAATTCAGTTTTTACCTCATCGGCGCGCTCAGCTTGGTAACGCTGCTGACGTAATTTTAAGGTATCACTGACCATCGCTGCCAAATCTGCTAGCACGTGTTGTTGATTGGCATCAAAATCTTGATGCGGCTGATCGTCAATCACACACAGCGCACCCAAAGCAAATTCCCTACCTTGACTATCGTGAACTACGATGGGTGCACCAGCATAAAACCGAATATAAGGGTAACCGGTGACCAAAGGATTGTTTTTAAATCGGGTATCTTGGTGAGTATCGAGCGTGACAAAGGTGTCGTTTTGTATAATGGTGTAATTGCAAAAAGCAACATCACGGCTGGTTGAATGTTCTTTCAAACCAATTCTTGACTTAAAAAACTGGATATCAGCATCCAAAAAAGTAATAGCGACAATCTTAGTCCCAAAAAATGCCTTAGCCAAAGCACTAATACGCTCAAATTCGCCTTCTTTATTTGTTTGGATGATATGGTAGTCATCCAATACCGCTAGACGCTGTTTTTCATTGCTTGCTATAGGATATGATATCATCTCGTTAACACCGTCCTACTACGTGATAAAAATTAAACGCTGAGGTTATTTTAACGCTTCAGCAACCAACATCATCCCCACCACTGAGGTCACGGCAACGGCTGACCCATAGCCGCCACAATGTAGTCCACCTGTTTGACAGGACTTATCAACAATCGGCGGCTGTGATGAAAACACACAACGAATGCCGAATTTTTCTTTCATCGCACGATTGATACCATAATCTTGACGAAGTCGCTGTCTGACTTTAGCCAGTAGCGGATCTTGGTAAGTATCCTTAAGATCTGCCACCTGAATTTGGGTGGGATCCGTCTTGCCACCTGCGCCGCCTGCCATAATTAACTTTAATTTATTGAATCGGCAATGCAGGGCAAGCGCAAGCTTGGCATTCATATCATCGACACAGTCTAATACCACAAGCTGTTTACCTGACTGTTTAAGCTGTGATTGAAAAGCACGATTAGGTATTAATAATTGTACGTTATCTTTGCTCAAAAAATCGTCAATCAAATGTAATTTGATATGGGGATTGATTTCTTTGATACGCGCTGCCATGACTTCAATTTTGCTTTTACCAAAATTGCTATCGGTAGCGGGTAATTGTCGATTGACATTGGAGGCTACTAGCACATCCATGTCAATTAATGTCATCTCGCCCACACCTGTACGAGCCAGTCCCTCAGCTGCCCACGAGCCTACCCCGCCCACGCCCACCACATACGCATGCAGATTCTCAAACTTACTAAATTGCGCGGCACCGTACAGTTTTTGGGTGCCGGCAAAACGGCGTTCGTATTGGGCGTCAGTTAATGTCATATCAGGCGTCATCTCAGCTGTCATTGTCATGGTTTATCTTAATCTTGGTCAGGTTTTATATTCAATTTGTTTGGGATAGGATACTCCCAGCTGACTTGCAGCGCAGCGCAGCTATTTTGCCACAACTGTTCGGCGAGCCGTGATTGATCTTTTTTTAATAAGTCTGATAACGCTGCCAGCACGTACGGCAGATTGGCAGGTACATTGCGCCTACCATGCGTCCCATGACAGGGCAGCGGCGTAAAGTCTGGGCAGTCAGTCTCAATCACAATAGCATCAAGCCCGACAGTTTTGACAAGCTCTGTAAGGGTGTGGCGCAGTTTTTTGGCATTCGGATTGGTCACTTGCCCGGTGATACCGATTTTAAAGCCCAAATTGACCAGCGCTTTGGCTTCTTGGATACCGCCACTAAAACTATGGGCAATCCCCCCCTGGGTGAATTTTTGTGCTTTTAACATCTTAATCACATCGCCATGTGCGCGGCGAATATGTAGCAGCGCAGGCAGTTGGTATTGTTTTGCCAATTCAAGTTGCTGACCAAAAAACTCTTGCTGCCTAGCGTAATTCTCCGCAATTTTCATCGGCGCAGTAAAAGTATCAAGCCCGATTTCGCCAATCGCGATGGGTGAATATTGCTGAATAAACTGCTCTAGCCGCTGCAAATCGCTGTCTTTATGCTCAGTGATATAAAAAGGATGCAACCCAAAGGCTAAATGCGCCAAAGGTGTGGCTTTGCCTTGCTGCTCATAGCCTTGCATTTGCTGTTGGCACGCCACCATTTGTGCAAAATATTTTGCTAAAAAACCGATTAAAACCAGATGACGAACACCGTTATCCCATGCCAATTGTGATTGGATTTCGCGGTCATGATCGAAGCTATCCACATCAAAATGGGTATGCGTATCAATTAATGGCAAATCAAACGAGCAAGCCGTATCATTTATCATAGTCATATCATTTCAAATACTGTGGTTTGACAATGCCGTTTAACTCGCTGTATGGCACGGTCAATTGCGGTGCACCTAGCGCATAAAAACCAATCTCATACGGCTGGTACAAAAACGTGATGCCCTGACCCGTAAAGCTATAATTGTCGGTCAAACTAAACGGCCAAGTGCTAAAATGCGCGTTAGGATTAATATCATGGGTTTTGAGATATTGAATGAATTGGGCTTTAACCAAGGCTTCAAGTTTTGTTTTTTGCTGTGGTAAAAGCACATCGACAAGCGACAATTGTTTCTTTTGGCGCATATCAAATACATAATAGGTGGTCGTACTGATACCATGGGCGCCGCCCGTGAATTGATAAAATTCTGTGGCAAATAACTCTAAATCATTTTTATGACCCAAATAAATCGGCTTTGCCATTATCTGCACAGGCGCTATACTGCTGTCAAAATCTTTACCGCGTGCTGCCACCATGGTTTTATTTTCTGCAATTAACCGGCTAATCGCCGTATTAAGAAGCTGCGTGTATTGGCTATCACTGGGCATTGCATTACGGGTAAACTCCTGCCATTTTTTCGCTTGTGTTTTATCTTGGTTATCATCAACCATTGCGATGGCTGCGGTGACATCTTTATTGATAATGGCATCGAGCCAAGCCTCTCCTGTCTGTACAAAATAATAGTCAATCTCTGGGCAAATTTGTCCACAGCTATCAAAGAGTTTTTCATTGACTTTAGGATAATACTTTGCCATATACAAATCTTGGGCATGAGCTTGTGCTGCCATTAGCGTCATCAGGGCTGTCAGGCAAATGCCACTGAGACTTTTATGTTTCATGAGCGTCATCTATTTATCCTTTATTTGTTATCTACCCATAACATAAAATTTTTAGCCATTGTTTAAGTTATGGTTATCCTGCTGAGTATTTTTATTGATAGGCGGCTCAAGTGTGTTTTTAATAGATAGAGTTTTAGGCGACTTGGTAACTTTATCAGCCCGTGGACTACTGCGTCTAGGTAGCAACAATAAAGCTGTGGCAGCAACCCCTAGCTTAATCACCCTCGACATTCTCATACCCCGCCTCGCCTTACCTTGGTTTTTAAACCTTAGTTTTTAACAGTATTGCCATAAAAAAACCCATCAGTCGATACCCGGTTAATGGTGGACTAATGGGCTGTTTTCAAATGCCGTTATGGATATAGCTGTTATATAATAACGTAATTTGATAAGTATTCGATAACTATTAGAATTTTTTACCCAACACTTTAGCAGCTAGCTCTTTACCCATGGTAAATGCGGTAGTCTTGGCAGGTTTCGTGCCATTTGAATTTGCCGCAGTATTGTCAGCAGGCTCATTATCAACCGGTGCTGGATTATTTGCTTTGTTTTCAATAGTTGGCTGGGTTTTGTTACGACCTTTTAACATATAATAAGCGGCACCGAGTACGCCAAGTTTAATAAGGTTTGATTTATTTACACCATTAGGAAATTGCATAGTATCCTCGCTTGTTATTGTTGATTATTCAAAAAAATATAGTAGTTGCTAAACTAAGCTAATGCCTATAGTTTAACAAATTATAAAGAATTTTACTAAAGTAGTTGAGTTAAGAATATTTATACTTTGCCATAGTTTAGTTACGGTTTGGTAAATAGATAAATTCATGTCCAATGCTCATATATTGACCCATCATCTTGCGGAAATAGCCAAACAAATCCCGCAGGACATTCTTCAAGAAAAAACCAAATATAAAAAAAGCCATCGTCTGTTAATAAAGCTTTTTCATGACTGGGAAAAGCGGTTTTCCATAACTTAAGTTGCTCATCAATCGAACCCGTTAAGAAACAGTCATTTTTGCCAAGTTTAAAATAACCATTTTCAAGAGCATAGCGTATAAAGTCAAAAAAAAAATTTTTCTTAAATTCGAAATCGTGCGTATCCCCAAACTCAGATAAATATTCATCATCCATAATACTTTGCCAAACATTATGGGATGTTAATCCCTTAACGTCATTTGCAAAAAAATTCAGAGCTTGTTTATACTTAGCTGAATTCAACTCGCACATAAAAATTAATGCTCGCGTGTCGCACTAAAAGTGATTTCGGGATAACGCTCTTGCATCAATTTAAGATTAACCCGGCTTGGGGCAAGATAGGTCAAATACCCACCGCCATCGACAGATAACTGGTCGTGGGCTTTTTTCTTAAACTTCTCAAACGCCACTTTGTCATCACAATGCACCCAGCGCACCGTCGCAATCGACACAGGCTCAAAGGTACATTGCACTTTATATTCTTCAAGCAGGCGATGCGCGACCACTTCGAACTGTAGTACCCCTACCGCGCCCAAAATCAAATCATTGTTGATTTGCGGCATAAATACTTGGGTGGCGCCTTCTTCTGATAGCTGCTGTAGACCTTTTTGCAGTTGTTTGGATTTTAGCGGGTCTTTGAGTACCACACGGCGAAACAATTCTGGCGCAAAGTGGGGAATGCCTGTAAAGTTTAAAGTTTCACCTTCGGTAAAGCTATCGCCAATTTGGATGGTGCCGTGATTATGTAAGCCGATGATATCGCCCGAATACGCTTCTTCTAGCGCTTCGCGGTCACCTGCCAAAAAGGTCAAGGCATCTGAAATGCGTACTTCTTTGCCCAAGCGCACATGTTTCATTTTCATGCCTTTTTCGTACTTGCCTGAACACACCCGCATAAAGGCAATACGGTCACGGTGTTTTGGGTCCATGTTGGCTTGGATTTTAAAGACAAAGCCGGAGAATTTTTCTTCATCGGCTTTGACAGTGCGTTCAACGGCGTCATGGTCTTTAGGCGCTGGGGCGTATTGGGTCAGTACATCAAGCACCATGTTAATCCCAAAGTTACCCAAAGCCGTACCAAACAGCACAGGCGTTTGTTTACCGGTCAAAAACTCATTGACATCCCAATCTTCATGTGCCATTTTTGCAAGCTCTAGGCTTTCTTCAAATTCACGGAAGGCAATTTCACCGATTCTCTCGCGGACATCTGGATAGTCATAGCCATCACGGCTCTCAATCTCGACAATCTCAGTACCATGACCTTTTTGATAAAAGTAGGTTTTATCCTCGCTGATGTTATACACCCCAACAAAATGCTGACCTGTACCAATTGGCCACGTCATCGGCACACATTGGATTTTTAGGACGTTTTCAATTTCATCAAGCAGTGATAGCGGGTCACGGATTTCGCGGTCAAGCTTGTTGACAAACGATATAATCGGCGTGTCACGCATCCGACATACTTCCATCAGCTTGATGGTTCGCTCTTCAACCCCTTTTGCCCCATCAATCACCATCAGTGCGCTGTCTACTGCAGTTAAGGTACGATAGGTATCTTCTGAAAAGTCGGCGTGACCTGGGGTATCTAGCAGATTGACCATGTTGTCAGCATAGGGAAACTGCATCACAGAGGTGGTAATCGAGATACCACGCTCTTGCTCCATGCTCATCCAGTCAGATGTTGCGTGTTTGTCGGTTTTGCGTGATTTGACTTCACCTGCGCGCTGAATTGCTTGCCCCCACAGCAGTAATTTTTCGGTCATGGTGGTTTTACCGGCATCGGGGTGCGAGATAATAGCAAAAGTGCGGCGTTTGGCGATTTCAGAATGTAGTGACATAGTGTTTGACTTAAAATTAGCGAGGCTTGATAACCGATAAAAGAAAGAATAAAAAAGATGGCATATTGTAGCCGATTTTACGTTTGATTGCGATTTTCACGGGTTATTATTGCGCATCGCGCGCGCGATTTTGACAAAATTTTGTCATAAATCTAATACTTTAATCACTAAAATTGTGTTAGTTTTATCTCATCTTTTTTTATCTTGTTAAGATGTTATTTATGACCGCTGAACCCCTTGGCAACAATCCTGAACCCACACTTGAAAATAAAAACAAAGTTTCGACCAGTGCTCATTTGGGCGATCCTTTTTTGACCAATGATCGGTTACAGTGGTCAGATATGAAAAGTTTTTTGTTAGCTATTAGCAGTGTGATTGTTGTCTGGCTGCCTGTGCTATTGCTACACCTGACTTTAGTGCTTTTTGCCACCTTAATTACTTATGCGCTGGTTCGCGGCATTGCCGGCTGGATTCATCGGCATGTCATTGCCTATATGCATAGCGCCTCGCGTCAGCAGCGTATGGGTAAAGTTGCAGAATGGTTTGCTATTGCCATTTTGGCGACCATAATTTCGCTTACTGTGTATGTATTTGGCGATTGGATTGCTGATAAAGCCAGTGTTGATGTCTTTAATAATCTTATCCGACAGATATTGGACATATTTGATCAGCTTCATACCCTACTACCCGCAAGTATCTCTCAGCATCTACCCATTTCAGTCAGTTCATTTCAAGCTATGCTCATGAGTACTATCAAAAGTCATGCGCCACAACTACAGCTAGTGGGTATTCATACGTTACGCGGGCTTGGTTATGTGCTAGCGGGTGTCGTGATTGGTTGTATTGTGGCATTGCAAGTACCTGTGAATAGCGCAGCACATAAAACCCCATTTACCCAGCATTTGCGCCAAAAATTTGATGAACTTATCATGGGGTTTAATGATGTGTTTTTTGCGCAAGTCAAAATCTCTAGTATCAATACCATCTTAACCTCAGTGTTTTTGCTAGGGGTACTACCGCTACTCGGTCATCCGCTACCGATGGCTTGGACGGTTGTGCTTATCACCTTTTGTGCAGGGCTATTTCCTGTCGTTGGTAATTTGGTCTCAAACATTGTTATCGTTTTGCTAAGCCTTACTCACGGGCTTGGCATCAGCATTTTATCGCTTGTGTGGTTGGTGAGCATTCATAAATTTGAATACTTTTTAAATGCGCAAATCATTGGTCACAAAATCCGAGCGTCTGCTTGGGAATTGTTGTTATTTATTTTGGTGCTTGAAGCGACGTTTGGGTTGGCGGGACTGATCAGTGCGCCAGTGATTTATGCCCAAATCAAACGCATTTTGACTGACCGCGGTTGGGTGTAAATTTAATATTAGTAACTCATAAAATACTACTTAACAATAATTGTCCATTATAAGTATAAAAGTGACTTAACTAAATTATCTTATAATGTAAATTTTTTGACTAACCTTACATATAATGAATATCAGGGAAGCTTAAATTTTTTTAAGTATACTTATCTATTCAAAGTACATTAACTGTATAGATAACAACCATTGTTTGTAAACATTCTTCTCTTTTAGTTGCAATTCCATTTTAAAATTAATTATACTTTTTGAGTTTCTTAAAGTTTTAATGTTAACAACACTAATATAAGTTATAATTGATAAAATTTTTCGGAGAAAACTATTATGCCGCCTAATCCTGTACAAAATCTACTCAATGCCCTCTTAGATTCCAATCTTTCCCATCCAGATAGAATGATAAAATTTTATAAACAAGATTTAGATTACTTTTTTTCTAAAGATAAAAGCAATACTGAATATTATATATCTCAATTAGAAAAAAATATATTTTATAATCAATTTGTTATTAATTATTTTATTGATGAAATTACAGATGTTATTGTTAATTCCGATAAAAAGCTAAGCAAATCTAATATAGAAGAAACTCAGCTTAAAATTAAAAAATTGGCTTTAGAAGATTGTAAACATACTAATAATTTTTTTAATGATTTACCAGTAAGTAATAAAGATATCATTGGCGATGATGCTAAATATTTAAAATCCTTAAAAGATGCAGGCATGAAGGAAAAGTCAGCATTTTATAAGTTTATTGAAGAAGCTGAGTTTCAGATAATCTATTATAAGGCGTTACATACAGTTATACAGTATATATTTCTATTAATAGAAGGAAATAAGGAAGCTATTGAAGAACTGTCAAGAGAATTAAAATCAAAAGAAGATGTTTCAAATGCTTTAATAGGTATAGCAAAGTGTATTAAAGACCAATTACTTCTTACCAACGTAGAAACTAAGCAGTATTTTAGTACTTTTCAAGATATTTATCTCATTGACCAAAACCTTACTAAGCATACAAATGAAACCGTTCTTCTCATTACTAATGATAAAGTAATTGAATTTAACTATACATTAAAAGATGACGAAGGCAATGTGATTGACCAATCACCTGAAGGTCAACCATTGGCCTATCTACATGGCTACCAAAACATTATTCCAGGTCTTGAGTCACAATTGGCGGGCAAATCAGTGGGTGACAAATTTACTGCAAGCATTGAACCTGCAGACGCTTATGGCGAATTTGATGATGCGGCAGTACAAGAAGTCCCACGCGAAAACTTCCAAGGTGTCGAAGATATCCAACCAGGTATGCAGTTCCAATCGCAAACTGAAGACGGTCATGTGATGTTAGTCACTGTGAAAGATGTACAAGAGGACAAAGTGATTGTTGATGCTAACCATCCTTTAGCGGGCAAAAAACTTCATTTTGATGTAGAAGTGGCAAGCATTCGTGATGCATCAGATGAAGAGTTGCAACACGGTCATGTACACGGTGCAGGCGGTCATCACCACTAAGTCACCCTTAAAGCTCAGCAAGCTTGGACAGATTAAATGGAAGGCTATATTTATAGCCTTCTTTTTTTGTGTAAAATTTTAAGTAGTTTAGGGTGTAAAATTATTATCTACCGGGTAAGAAAAGATTGATATTATTTACAAAATCATTGATTTAGTTACGTTTTTTGATGCTTTACTACGGTTTTTACCACACACTTTGCGCTAAATTTTGGCATACTAGTCGTATAGCCAATAGTCAATAACAACTAAGCAATGACGACTTATCATTGGGTAGGTATTTTTAGTGATAATCAATCAAACTAAGTATAACAAAGGATAATACTCATAAATGAGAATACAATTAAAGGTCAATGGGAACAAGTTAAAGGCATTGTAAAAGAAACTTGGGGTGACTTAACGGATGATGAAATTACCCAATTGGAAGGTAATCGCCAAAAGCTATCAGGTAAAATTCAAGAACGTTATGGCCGCGCCGAAGATGTGGTAGAAAAAGAAATCGACGACTGGTCAACCCGTCATGACTATCGTTTCTAGAATAGATTAACCCCGCCTCCAAAGTAAAAAAGCCATATCATCTGATATGGCTTTTTTACCTGCTATCCTAGCATCACTGACCTCATCCTTAAGGTCCTTACTAACTGGTAGTGAATTTCTTGACTCGTCCTAAGTCTCACTCCACGTGTTTATCAAGCATCATTCCTTAATACTACGATAAACCATTCCTTTATTGGCAATTCTGTCCCTATCTCAATCCTTGAGAACCATCCCTGTGCCGTTGAATGTATTATTACAAAATTTACCATTCGGTAACAGTGGTACAAACGTCAATGCATGTAAGCTTTTGCTTACACGCATTTTGCCATTAGGGGCGCTGGTTGTTGGCGGTCTGTGCATCAAGCATGACATTAGCCGCTTCAATCACAAATGCTTCACTTTCAGGAAGCTTTGGACGTTCAGCTTGTTTTAGACGGCTACGGACTTCTAACTCTGCATCTTGTGCAGCTTGGTACGCTGTCCATGTGCTATAGGGGCTTTCCCCATTGGCTTGGCGTCTCGCATTTTCTGCCGCCAACATTTTTGCCTCAATGTTTTTGCGGAAAGTACGGCGGTCATTGATGTCTAATTTGACAGGTTTCTTATCATCTTCCTCATTACGGATTCTGTTGAGTTGGCTTAGATAAGCAAACTGGGCATTGGCTGCTTGACGCTGCTGTGACAAGGCATTGAGCGATTGCAAGGTCTCACGGGAATAGTTGCCCGCAGGTTGGTACGGCGCGGCACGAATGGTATCCCATGCCAGTGGGTTTTTCATGCTACGTTCACCAAACTCCATGCCTTCATAGATATTGACCAAGCGCACATCGGGTACCACGCCTTTATTTTGGGTACTGCCGCCAGTGATACGGTAGAACTTGCGCTGGGTTAACGTTGCTGACCCTAAGGCAAGGTTATCAAGCTGAATTTGCGCTGAGCCTTTACCTGTGGTCGTGCTACCGACAATCAGACCGCGACCATAATCTTGAATCGCTGCGGCAAAAATCTCGCTGGCTGACGCCGAGCCTTGGTTAATGAGTACGCTCATCGGGCCTGTATACAGCTGCTTACCTTTGTCTTCGTCTTCATACACTTGGATATTGCCGCGATTATCACGAATCTGTACCAGCGGACCTGACTTGACGAACAAGCCAATCATTTTGGCAACTTCATCGAGTGAGCCACCGGGGTCATCACGCAGGTCTACCACTAAGCCATCGATATTTTGCTGGTTCAAGGCTTTTAACGCCTTTTCCGTATCAATGCTGACACTACGATAGTCTTCTCCCGCACGGCGGGCTTTATAGTTCAGATAAAAACTTGGGATTTCTAGCACACCGATTTTTTTGGCTTGTCCGTTTTTATCTTTGACACTAATCACCCGATGGGTGACGCCCGACTCTTCTTGCTTAATCACGTCACGTATGAGGGTGACATTACGCGCGCTACTGTCTGGGGTGTTAGGCGCTTTGACGCGCACGGTGACGGGTGAACCTTTTTTACCGCGAATGAGGTTCACCACTTCCCGTGTCGAATAACCGACGGTATCGACCATGCCTTTATCTTCAGTGGATACGCCGATGATTAAGTCATTGGGTTTGATTTGCCCCGAACGAGCGGCAGGCCCGCCATCAACTAAGCTGATAATACGGGTGTAGTCAGGATTCTTGCGATCAGGCTGAATCGAGACGCCGATACCGACCAATTCAAGGGTCGATTGGATTTGCATCTCATTGGCTTGCACGGGGGCAAAATAATTACTGTGCGGGTCATAGGCTGCCATCGCTGCATTTAACAGGGTTTCAACGATTTGGTCGCTATCGATACGCTGTAGCTGCGCATATTGGCGCTTTAAACGCTGGTCTAGCACTTGACTTGGGGAGCGCGTTTCATTTTTGACTAAATCACTGGCGTTGTATTTATCGGCATTTTCTTGCAAAAACTTGTCTTTGTTTTTGTCTTCATCTTGATTGATGGTCATGCCAATGAGCTGGTAGGTCAGCTGTTTGCGCCAAAAATCGCGTTGCTCGGCAACGGTTTTAAAACGTGGCAATTTTTCACGGTTCATAATGACCGTTTCATTGCTCTGTAAGCTCACAGGTGATTTTAACAAGCTATCGGCAAAGCTGTAATACGCTTTTGAGCGCTCAATAAAACGCTGATAGATTTCAAAACCGGCTTTTAAATCACCGCGTTTGAGATAATCGGCAAAACTATTGCCATATTTTTGGGTAAATTCATCAATATCGGACTGCAAAAACACGCTATGATTGGGGTCAAGCGCATCAAAATAGTCGCTTAAAATTTGCCTGCCCGTTGCCGCGTCCATTTTTTTATCTAGATAATGGCTACGATCCAACAACGCTGCGACTTGCCGTGTCACCTGCCGCTGCTCGTTATTAATCTGTCCGACGCTCGTCGATGCTGCAATGGCGGTTTGGTAACTTTGTCCCAGTATCGCCCCACCCATCAACAGGGCAAATACACTGGCGGTAAGTTGTTTGTATTGCATGACTTTCCTTACTCTATTTAATGAAGCGATAAACAGAAAAAACTGACAGCCCATCTTAGCACTGTCAGTTTTTCCACACCATACAAAACGTGTAAATGTTCGACTCAAATCATCTATCAAACCTCACCGTTTGTAGCGGTAAGTTGTTGTGTTAGCCAATCAATTGATTGTCTTTAAACAGTTGGGTTAATTCCTCGGCAGTGAGTAATTGTTTTTCACCGTCTTGGCGATTGACATATTCGTATTTCACCTCACCTGTTTCACTGATATTTTTCTCTGAGATAACAATACGATGGGGAATGCCAACGAGCTCTAAATCGGCGAATTTTACCCCCGCACGCTCGTCTCGGTCATCAAGTAGCACATCAACACCTTGGGCTTTTAGCTCAGTGTAAAGCGCTTCGGCAAGCTGCATTGCTTTGTCCCCTTTCGCTGGGTCTAGAGCATCTTTCATTTTGCCTTTAATCATCGGTACAATCGCCACAGTGAATGGCGCAAGGCTCTCACCTGTGCTACTGGTTTTCCAAATGATACCATTGTCATCGTGATTTTGTTCAATTGCCGCAGCGACGATACGGGTCACGCCGATACCATAACAGCCCATCATAGTAATGACAGGTTTGCCCTGCTCGCCCATCACCGCACAGTTTAATGCTTTGGCGTATTTGTCACCCAATTGGAAGATATGACCAACTTCGATACCGCGGCGGATTTGTAAAGTGCCTTGTCCATCTGGGCTTGGGTCGCCTGCTACCACGTTGCGGATATCGGCAATTTCGGTGATGGACGCATCACGTTCCCAGTTGACGCCTGTGGTATGAAAATCTGGCTTGTTGGCACCGCTAACAAAATCTGATAGCACCGCAGCAGCACGATCTACAATCACTGGCATATTCAAATCAAACACCCCGATAAACCCTTTGTGCAGGCCCGCCGCTTGCATCGCCTCTTCGCTCGCCATGGTGAGTGGGGCTTTGACTTGCGCCAATTTTTCGGCTTTGATTTCATTTAGGGTATGATCGCCCCGTAACACTAACGCGACTAAGGGAACTTTACCTTCTTCGGTAGATTCACCTTCGACGATTAAAGTTTTGACCGTCTGTGATAATGGCAAGCCTAAATGCTCAGCCACTTGCTCACAGGTTGGCATATTGGGCGTGCTGACATCGGCTTTGTCCTGCGTTGGGGCAGCACGTTCACCGACCGCCACCGCTTCAGCAAGCTCAATATTGGCAGCATAATCTGAGCTATCTGAAAATACAATATCGTCTTCACCACTGCCCGCTAGGACTTGAAACTCATGCGACGCAAAGCCACCAATCGAGCCGGTATCGGCTTGCACCGCACGAAAATCTAACCCAAGACGGGTAAAGATATTATGATAAGCGCGGTACATATCATCATAGGTGCGCTGTAATGAGGGTTGGTCGATATGAAACGAATAGGCATCTTTCATGATAAATTCACGTGAACGCATCACCCCAAAGCGTGGGCGAATTTCGTCACGAAATTTGGTTTGTACTTGGTAGTAGCTCACTGGGAGCTGTTTATAGCTTTTTAGCAAGTTACGCGCGATATCGGTTATCACTTCTTCATGCGTTGGACCTAACACAAAGTCACGTTGGTGACGGTCTTTAAACCGCAGCAGTTCAGGACCATAAGCTTCCCAGCGACCTGATTCTTGCCAAAGCTCGGCCGATTGCACCACAGGCATTAGCAGCTCTTGGCAGTTGATGGCATCCATCTCTTCACGGATGATTTTTTTGACTTTTTGTAAGGTTTTTAGACCCATCGGTAGCCACGTGTAGAGACCCGACGCAGATTTACGAATCATCCCTGCACGGAGCATTAATTGGCTGGAGATGATATCAGCATCACTTGGGGTTTCTTTTAACGTTGCAAAAGTAAATTGACTGGCTCGCATGGCACACCTTGTTTGTACGGCTTGAAATAAGAAAAAAACGAGAATGGATAGACTATTTGGTAAACCGATTATCTTATTTTATGCCACTGGGTGGTGCAATAGTTTTTTTAATTTTTGCCAAGTCGATGCCGTATTTTTGGACTTAGCATTTTTGAACTTAGCATTTTTGGACTTAGCATTTTTATAAATTATGACAATAATTATGACAATTTGGTCATACCCATTGGCTATTTAAACTAGCTACATTGAAATTATGGCGAGTCATAACCATACAAAATAGCATCCACTATTAAATAAACCATTAGGAATGGCTATATGACCCAACTCCCCACTTCGTCTTCCACGCCATCACCTGAGGCAAAACCGACTACAAACTTGCCAGAACCGCCCCCATCGGGCAACAAAAAGCCGATTTCTTTTTGGGTGAGTTTATTTTTACTGGCGGTGATTGCGGTGGCGGGTTGGCTATTTTTGCAATGGCAACAAGCAAATACGCCTAAAAAAGTTGAGGTTTTAACCCGCGAAGGGGTGGTCACTAAGATTCAAAGCCTCAATCGACTACAAACCGTGGCATATAACATCGATACCGTTATCACCAGCCAAAAAGAAGGCAATTGGTACGCCCTGTGGCAAGATCAACAAAAGGGGCTGTTTGTCGCTCATGGACGGGTGACCGCGGGCATTGACTTAAATCAACTAAAACCCACTGATGTACAAGTGACCCCAGATGGTAGCCATGTCAGTATTACCTTGCCCGCTGCGCAGATTTTGGATAGTTATTTAGATAACATTGAAGTGTATGATATTCAAACAGGGGCTTTTGGCATGGTACAAGCCGACCCGCAAATATTTAACCAAGCGCAAGTAGCCGGCAAAAACCAAGTGCTGACATCCGCTTGCCGCTCGGGCATTCTACAAACTGCCAATGATAATGCCCAAAAGCAAGTGCAATCGCTATTTGCACTGGCAAATGTACAAGTCACTGTGAAAGTCACCGCGCCTGCTAAAAATTGTCGTTAAACCGATTTTTTGCCTATCAATAATACCAAGCCAATGATAAAAGCGTTTTTTTTAGTTTTGTATTGTTTTTGGGGCTGTCAGAATTGGTATGAAAGGCATAAATAATAGATATGTAACCTACCTTAATCATAGGAATATTGCTAAAATCTCAACTTTATATCCCGCTAGATAGTCCACTAGATAACCCGCTAGTTTTAGACGACATTTATTTGCTACATCATCAAAAATTGCAATAATAATAGCCACTTAACGTAGCCATTTCACCAAGGGTTACGTTAACTTATTGCAAGGATGCTTGATGGCGTTTTAGTTGTGTAAATATCAATTCGCTAGCTGTTGGAGAGTTTACTGAATGAATGTCACGTCTGCCTCAGATCGTCTAAAAAAAGTGATGCGGATTGCTTTGGTTGGCATCAAGCCTGGCGACCAAGTGATGCTAAAAGGCTATCTACGCATCTTGCTTAGACTAGAAGCAGACCTTGAATGGGTATCAGCGAACAATCAGCAAATTGATTTATTTATGGTCAATCATGATTTTCGTCATGCTGAAAGCGTTCAAAAGTTAATTAGTAGCAAACCCAATACGGCCACTATTTATACCGCTCGTAGTGAGACGGAAAACGGCTATTTATCGCAAGATTTATTGGTGTTGCCGCTCAAAGATTTGGAGCCGCTGAGTGAGTGGTTGTTTTCAAAGCTGCCGTTTTTGTCTAGTGTATCTGTCAGCAATAAGGTATCCACTGCCGCTAAACTCACCGCTGATGCCGTTGACGCTTATCAATCAGCTACAGCCAACCAGCGCGTAGCTTCAAATCCGCCTGCTCAAGTTGCCAATCCATCATTTGGTGTTGCACAGTCTGCGCAAGCTTCAGCTGTTACAACTAGTCATACCCACAATGCGCCTAATCAACTTGCCGAATCTAGCCAGTCGATGGCATCATCAACCACCGCTAATGGCACTGTCAATGATGAGTATTTAATCGGATTTGCCAAGATTTTTAGTCAGATCGCCCAGCGCCATAATGAAGTATTGAGTATCAAAAGCCCTGCTGGCACCTTATTTGCCTATATCAATCCAAAACAGCAACGGGTTTGGCAGGTTTCTGATCACATCTCGTTCAATCAGCCTTGGATTATCTCGCTTGCTGATGATGCGGCTGCCAAGCAGCTAGATGTCAAAACTGCGACAAATTTGGTGCAATGGCTATGGGACTTGGCTAGCACACATGGTCAAAAATTCGAAGGTTTGCTAGATTCGCACATCAACTACCATATAGACAGGTGGGTAAAACCCACCCATGATGCCGACCAACACGACCATCTTAAAATCCAATGTGTACTAGAAGCTCGTTCATTAACGATTGATGACTTGGTAGCACGCAGCCAATGTTCGCTACCCCAAGTCAAAAAAACACTCATTGGCTTATTTGTCGCAGGTGCGTTGCTTTCTTCGGTCTATCAGCAAACTATCGCTCAGCTCAATAGTAAAACGATTAGCCAGCCAGTGACTCAATCCATGTCATCAGCAGAAATATCACTGCCAAAAATGTCACCCGCTCAAATGACAGTAGCTGAAAGCACCCAGACTGAGCCGCAGCCAATTACGTCCAGTGCGCAACCGGCTTTTGTTGAACAACCTGCTGCATCTGCTACGGTACCACCCACGGCGCCTGTGAACCAACCTGAGTCAGCCCAAACCCAACATCAGCCACCCGCGCCTGCCAAACCTCAATCAAAACTCGATGAAATCCTTAGCCGCCGTGCTATGGCAGAATTGTCAGCCACTACCTTGCCCAGTATTTCAACTACCCACAATAGTACTTGGAATAATAGTACCACAGAGCCTGAACCTATCTCAGCGAGTGCTACATCGTCACAAGGTTCAACCCCGCCCATCCAAGAAACTGGCAACAGTAGCATGATGGGGTTTTTAGGACGTCTACGTCGACGCTTGGGATTGTAAATCTTTCATTGAGATGATTGATAATTTGATTGTATTATCAGGGATTTATTAATTTTTTTAGTTAACAGCGTGGTTTCGTGTATGATACTAACGCAATTTTTTTCCTAATATTGTATTTATATTAATGCAATAAGTGTAAGGCTTTCTACATGCAACGTCTGAAAATCGTTTTTAGCGGACCTATGGGTGCGGGGAAAACCCAAGCCATCGCAAGCTTATCGGATATCCCTGTGGTGTCGACTGAGGTAAAAAATACCGACCTTCATATCAACACCAAGGCATTGACTACGGTGGGTATGGATTACGGTGAATTGGTGCTAGAAGGTGGCATCAATATCGGTCTATATGGCACACCTGGTCAGGAACGCTTTAACTTTATTTGGCCGATTTTGTCGCAAGGGGCGATGGGGGTTATTATTTTGATTGACCATGCCGCTCAAGACCCTGTGGCAGATTTGGCAAATTATTTAGAGACGTTTAGTAAAATTTATACGGGTCGCATCGTCGTGGGTATCAGCCAAGTTGATAAAATGCCTGAGCGCGACTTTGGCATTTATCATGACTGGTTGACTGCCAATAACAAGAATCTGCCTATTTTCCCAGTGGATATGCGAAAAAGAGAAGATGTGCTGTTACTGGTCGATACCATAATTGCATCACTTGAATTGACAGCGCAGTAAGCGCATGATTGAATTACGGTATATGGCTTACGTTAACGAGTGATTCGGTGAACGCAGCCATTTGACTCAGATCTTGAGCGCAGCGACTGAAAAACTCGACAGCAATTTTAAACCCGTTACGCTAGTAAATATTTGGATACCAATATGAATGACCAATTGTTTCAAATGGAAAGCCGCATTAAGCCCAGTGAGCAATTTATTGCCCTATCTAATGAAGTATTGCACGAACTCATTCATACCACGAGTGGCATTGAAGGGGTGTTGTTGTCATCAACCGATGGCTTTGAAGTCAATTCAATTTTTCAAAAAACCTATGATGGCGGCAAATTATCCGCGGTCGGCAGCTCAATCTTGGCATTGGTACAGGCATTGACCGCCGAAGCGCAGCTTACTGGCTGTCGCTCAGTCATCCTAGATGCCGAAAACGGTAAAATCATGATTAGCGCCGTGCCTAGTCAGTTCCAGCCGATGATTGTGATTGTGGTGACCAAACAACAAGTCTTGCTCGGTCAAATCATGCACGGTATGAATAAAGCGATTAACCGTTTGATAGAGCTCGATAAAGAATTTCATTAATATACAGTTAATTTATATCATAACTACTGTAAAGCCCTCAACAGCATTGAGGGCTTTTTTCATGTCCCTCATATCCAGCCTGTCAAACAATCAATTTGCCAACAGATAAGTGACCATGATGAATTTTTCCAACTTGACCACATCTTGCCATACCCTATTAGCGTGATTGGTAGTATCCGCCGTGCATGCCAATCATGACCACTGTGTGTGGCGCCGTGCTTATATTCACCTGACCACCAAACAGCCCGTCATGATTGATGACAATAGTTTTGCCAAGAAAAACCCTGATTTTACCCCCATTGCCAAAAGCCTAGACAACATCAATGACAACACCATCAAGCAATCGCAAAAACTAGATGGCGGTAAAAATGAATGTTAGCCATAAAAAAACCGCCCAAATTCACGACTTAGGCGGTTTTTTGAACGGTTCTTAATAGCCAAGGATTAAGCTGTTTGCTCGTACACTGGGTGTTTGGCGCAAATTGCTTGGACTTTTTCACGTACTTCGCCGATAACTTTTTCATCACCGCGGCTATCGAGCACATCACAAATCCAGCCAGCCAACTCTCTTACTTCCGCTTCACCAAACCCACGGGTAGTGACTGCGGGCGTACCGATACGTACCCCTGACGTCACAAACGGTGATTTAGGGTCATTTGGTACCGCGTTTTTGTTGACGGTGATATGGGCATCGCCCAACCATTTATCCGCTTCTTTACCGGTGATTTCTTGTTTGATTAAGCTAATCAGCATTAAGTGATTTTCTGTGCCGCCTGAGACGATGTCATAACCGCGCGACATGATGACGTCTGCCATGGCTTTGGCGTTTTTAACCACTTGTTGTTGGTAGGCTTTAAAATCTTCGCCTAACGCTTCTTTAAAACACACAGCTTTACCCGCAATCGCGTGCATCAATGGACCGCCTTGGTTGCCAGGGAACACAGCAGAGTTGAGTTTTTTCTCAATCTCTGGGTTGGCTTTTGCCAAGATTAAGCCTGAACGTGGACCGCGTAGGGTTTTGTGGGTAGTGGTGGTAGTAACGTCAGCGATTTGCACAGGGCTTGGATAAACACCTGCGGCAACCAGTCCGGCTACGTGTGCCATATCGACCATCAAGTATGCGCCAACGCTGTCTGCGATGTCACGGAATTTTTGCCAATCAACCACTTGGCTATAAGCAGAAAAACCCGCAATAATCATTTTGGGTTGGTGTTCTTTGGCTAGGCGTTCGACTTCATCATAGTCGATGATGCCCGTTTCTTTGTTTAAGCCATATTGTACGGCTTTATAGTTGATACCAGAGAAGTTTACATGCGCACCATGCGTCAAGTGACCGCCATCGGCAAGGCTCATGCCAAGTACCGTGTCACCTGCTTTTAATAATGCTAAAAATACCGCGCTGTTGGCTTGGCTACCCGCGTGTGGCTGTACGTTGGCATAATCTGCCCCAAATAGCGCTTTGGCACGGTCAATCGCCAATTGCTCGACCACGTCAACATACTCACAGCCACCGTAATAACGTTTGCCTGGATAGCCTTCAGCGTATTTATTGGTCAATTGGCTACCTTGCGCTTCCATCACCGCTGGTGAACAGTAGTTTTCTGAGGCAATCAGTTCAATATGGTCTTCTTGACGTTTGGCTTCATTGTCCATCGCTTGGGCAAGTTCAGCGTCAAACTGGTGAATAGTGACATTTTTAAACATGGCAATTTCCTGTTAAGTGAGTCAAAAAATGGGCGGATAAAACCGAAAAATATTGCTTAGTTTAGCATGGTTTGGTTTTTTTTAGTGAATAATCCAGCCATTTGGCGCAATTTGTCGCATTATTCAAGATTATTTTCAAATGCTGGCAAAAAAGTCTCACTAATCAAAAAATACCTGCCTTGCCAGTGGTAAAGAGTGGTACGCCGCCAGCCTTGCGCTGTCAAATCAATCCAGCGGTTGGTCATCACTGCGCCATGCCGACGAAACAGTATATAGCCAATCGGTGTTGTACCCAGATTTGCCAATTTTCGCGCATTACCAATGAGGCTGGCAAACGGAAATACCGACCGCGCCGCCACCCACGCATCTTGATTAGGCTTGCCAAATAATAAGGCTTCGCGCACCCATGCCGATTGGCTCACCCCAAGCGGTAACTGCAGTTGGCGCTTTTCGCTTAGGGACAAGGTTTGCCGCCCTTCGAACGTCGGCTGTACGATGAGTTTATGCTGAGATAAGGCTTCAAATTTGGCGGTGAGCGACCCTGTTGACGTCAGCCAAGGGATGAGTTTCGGCGGTATCTGCTGTTTGTGTGCCGCGCTCAAATACGCGCCAGCCAGGTTTAGGTTTAGACCAACATTTATCATTATTTTTTCAAAAACTCATTATCAGGTATTGTGCCTTGCGCGGCAACGTCACCAAAAAATTGGCTTTTATAGGTGTCATTAAAAGGTAACGCGGTCATCGCATCGGCTTGGTACGCCAATATAGCGTGCTGTTCGTCTTGGCAAAACTGGGCAATCGCAGGGGCAAACACCTTGTCGTAGACACAGTGTAGCGAATGAGTCAACACCGGATAAAAGCCGCGAATCAGCTTGTGCTCCCCTTGGGTGCCAGGGTCAAAGTAGCGTAAGCCTTGCTTGATAGCAAACTCAATGCCTTGGTAATAACACAGCTCAAAATGTAAACAATCATATTCTTCTAGGCAGCCCCAATAGCGACCATATAACGTGCTGATAGCGGCATCGTCATCGAAAAAAAACAAACTACAAGCCACGATATCACCGTGCGCGTTATGCGCTTGAGTGAGCATCAGCTTGTCTGCCATAGTCTGCCCAAGCTGCTTAAAAAATGCCAAGTTCAAATACGGCTGCCGTCCTCTCACCAGATAGGTCATGGCATAGCATTGATAAAACACCGCCCAATCCGCCTCGGTGATATCGTCACCGATTTTAACCTGACAACTTAAATTTTGTTTGAGCACCTTCTGGCGTTCCACCTTAATTGACTTGCGTTTCTTGGCAGTTAATGTTGCCAAAGACTCATCAAAATTGGCGCATTTTTTATCCTGTAGATTGCGATTTTGCCATAAAAACTGACAGCTTAGCCGCTCGCAAAAATCGGGCGCATTTTGCAACGCTTGGACATTTTTTGGGGAGAAAAACAGTCCGTGCCAAGTGGATGCTTGATAGCGCCTCGCCAATTCATCAATCGCTTGCAGCAAGGTCTGATACAATGGCGCGGTTAACGACTTACCTTGTGCCACCCAAATCCGTTCGCCGGTGACAGGTGTAAAGGGCACGCTTGTCACCAATCTTGGATAATAATTTCTACCATAACGCTCAAAGGCTTCTGCCCAGCTAAAATCAAACACATATTCGCCTTGGTGATGCTTTTTGATAAACACGGGCATCACAGCAATCAGTTGAGCGCCACCATCGACAATCTGCACATACTGCACCCACCAATCGCTGTGCCCACCAATCAGCTTTGCATCTATTAGCGCTTGCCAAAAATCAAAGTGCATAAAGGGCGTATCAGGCGTCTGCCACTGTGTCTGTGAGTACCAGTCAAACTCGCTGGTAAATTGATAGTGATAGGACATATGTTAGTATTATTGTAGTTTTATGAACGGATTATTATACCTTGTTTTTACCCAAAAATACGGGCTTATCCTTTGGCAAAATTTGGCAAAATATGTATGGCGTTGGGCGGTGTGGTTTATAACGGTGACTTTGTTGCAATAGACAAATTGCAATAGCCAGGATTAACGTTTACACTGGGTAACTTATCTGCTAGATGCGCTTTAAGCTTTTTTTTACTCACTTGTCATCCTCTACCATGCCGACACTGATTTTATTTAACAAACCTTATGGCGTACTCAGCCAATTTCGCAGCGATGACAATAACAATTTTGCTACGCTCAGCGATTATTTTAGCGATAAAAGCTTACGCGTGGCGGGGCGATTAGATGCCACTTCCGAAGGATTGCTACTGCTAACCGCTGATGGACAAGTCAATAAAGCCTTGACCCATCCACCCAAAGCCAATGCAGGCAAACAACAAGGTAAAACCTACTGGATACAGGTGGAAGGCGATGCAAGCCCTGCCCAGCTACAGCAACTACAAACAGGGGTGCCACTCAAAGACGGTATCACCTTACCTGCCGAAGTTGTACGGCTGAGCGAAGCACAAATTGCCGAGCATATTTGGCAAGCGCCTGACAAGATTGCCAAACGCAAAGTCACCACGTGGCTCGCCATTACTATTTTTGAAGGTAAAAATCGTCAAGTACGTCGCATGGCGGCCCATGTGGGACTGCCCTGTTTGCGACTGATTCGCATGGCATCGAGTGGCTTTAGCTTGGGAAATTTAGCGGTTGGCGCATCCACACAAATACCGCTATCATCTGCCGATTTAAAGCGACTGGGTGTCCAACCTTTATCCGCAGCACCGACAACGCCACAATCGCGCAAAAAACCTCGTCTGTTAACGCCTAAATTGCCACAATCAAAGCACCCAACAAGCCGACGCAGACAGCCATGATTAGACAGCCGGGAGTAGACAGCTATAAGGAAACCGCTATGAGAAAACAGCCATGATGGGTTACATCTATCGTTTTTTTAAAAGCCGCCCTCGTCTACTGTTAGGGTTTGCTACGATGGTGGTGGTGTATTTTGGGTTATCGACGCTGGTTGGTCTATTGCCCAAAGATTGGACGTTGGCGGTAGCCTACGATAAATTGAAGTTTGTGACGCAATTTTTGCTAGCTTGGAATATCGGACTTTGGGTGTATTTACTGGCTATTTTTCGGATGATGTATAAAGCGGATCAAAATGCAATTTTGGATAAAGCCCATGCTGAAGACGAAGGTACGGTGTTAATGCTGATTTTGGTTTTTGTCGCAGCCATTGTCAGTATGCTGGCGATTGTCGTAGAGTTGGGCGCAAGCAAGGACGCCAAAGGCGCTTTGATGCTGTTTCATATCGCGCTCACCGCCATGACGATTTTGACGGCTTGGTTGTTTATTCATACCATGTTTGCTATTCATTATACCCACGAGTATTTCTTGCTTAAAGAAGAAAAAAACACAGAAATGCTAGATTTTCCTAACGATGATGACCCCGCCTACTGGGATTTTTTATATTTTTCCTACATCATTGGCACATCTGGTCAAACAGCGGATGTCGCCTTCAACACCCAGCAAAGTCGGATCATCGGTACCATTCATTGTGTGTTATCATTTTTCTTTAATACTGCAATTTTAGCGTCGTTAATCAATATGTCAGCGGGTCTAATCGGTTAAAGTTAAATAAGTCAGCTAAATAAATCGGTTCAATTCAAGTGAATACATCGTCAAAATCGCTTGCTGTATGAGGTATACTATCTTCGCTTGTGGTCCTCGTCTTAACATAAAGTGATAGGACTGTCATATCCCCCTACGCTAATATCTCGCTACTTTATAACTAGGAAATTGTATGATCGCACAATATTTGATGGTCGATAACGCCCTGCTCGAGCAACTGCAAAATGCCACTGATACAGCGCGAACCGCGTTACTTGAAAGCATGAGTGAGCAGCCTCAAGCGCAATTGGTAGATTTGGGCAAACTGTGGGACATCATCCATTTTGTGTTAACCAAACACAGCGCCACCGAGCCTGTACCCGATGAGCCTGTCAGCGAGTTTGTGGTGGGTGTAGAAACCTTTAGCGACAATGAAGATGCCGATTTCATTGCTTTTATCCCGTGGGCACATATTGTCGAAATCGTTGATGTACTAGAACAAATTAACTTTAAAAAACGCTTAGAAAAAGTATCGATGAAGTCACTACGTGAGCAAGCTATTTTTCCACCCAATATTTGGCAAGACAAAAAGGAAAACTTGGATAAAGAATTGCTAGCTTCATATAATGAGTTATTAGCGTTTTATAATGACGCCTTAGACAATGGCAATAATATTGTGGTGAGTATTTTTTGACTTCCTCCCCTTGCTTTAGCAAGGGGATTCCTTCCACAAGACGGTCAAGCCCGACCGCAAGAATGTTCTTACTGGCATTGATATCTCTATCATGCCATGTGCCACACGAAGCACATATCCATTCTCTTATTCCAAGCGATTTTCTACCTTTCGGACTATTGGCGGTGATTTCACCGCAACACGAACATCGCTGGGTCGTGTATCTCTCATTCACGATTTCAAAACGGCAACCTGCGTTCTCGCATTTGTAGGTCAGTTG
>ERZ650306.27-NODE-27-length-62924-cov-30.988404_pt1 | contig 62924 bp, 35 predicted proteins | sample MGYA00376242_ERZ650306 | MGnify/ENA primary metagenome ERZ650306 (study PRJEB26733, sample SAMN07839244) | wastewater metagenome | biome: urban; feature: wastewater treatment plant; material: waste water | place: USA: North Carolina | collected 2016-03-31 ... | reverse complement strand
AGGCGCCCGCTATGCACGGCAGTTCGGGGAGGCGTGAGATGTGTGTAATGGGATGCCTTCAATGAACTGCAGGGTAGATTAAAAATATTGTCATTATCCGAAAATCCACCTAATCTCATATCGTGGTTGATAGCGCTGCTGGAGAGTCGTTCGATTCGTCCGGCCCGGCGCGAAGACGCCGCCTCATCTTCTAACGGTCACCGCTTTCAGGGAGACGCAGGATGCCTGCAGTCAAGCTGTTGCTAAAAGAGAAGTTCGGGGAAGAGGCGGTTTTACTGGACCTGTTTGGCGCACCGTTGAACGTCGACGATGGCGCGGACTCGTCCGAGCTCGTGGCAGAAACGAACTTGTCGACGACGCAATTCAACGTCAAGTTCGAGGGCCATACCAAATTTCCATCCGTCGACAAGGAGGACGTCGAGGTTTCTGCGACCGTCTTGCTGCATGGCGGCAAGCTGACGCGGTTTCAGAGCATCAACGTCACTCTCGTCATCCATCGCGAAAACAAGAATGTGGCGACGGTCCGAGAGATCCGCGCCCTGAAGCAATCGGTGAATGTTGACTGGCCGGGCTTGACCGTCCAACAGTGCCTCGCCGGGCTCACCCTAGGCGAAAAGCCCGTCCAGGTAACGCTCTGGCCTGAAGACGGGCGGCTCGCAAACTTCGAGCTGCTTGGCGTGCAGTTCGCGTTCACCTGTTTCCTCACTTTCTCGGCTGACGGCGTGCGTGGGGGATGCGAGGCGACCGAGAACACACTGGATGAACTCCACAAGTCGCTGCGGGATCTGTTTGGGCAGGCCATCACGGTGACAGAGATCTCGAAGGTGTCGGCCGAAGTCTTCGATGACGCTTGGACCGTACACCTGCAGGCTGCCTTCAATATCCCCGCTTTTGCCGATGGTGAGGGCGAGCTGAAGATTACGGCCACTCGCCGCGACAATACAAAGTGGACGATCGAGTCCACCGTCCTGCTCGCGAACACGCGTCGCTGGGGGGATCCGCAGGGCTGGTTCCAGATTGAGAAGCCGATCCTCAGTCTGCGTTTCACCGAGGACGATCCAGGGAAATGGAAGGTCAAGCCCCGGCTCGGCGGCAAAATTACCTTCCTCTCCACCGCAGCGGGCCGCCTGAGCAAGGACATCGCCGATTGGTTCGGCGACCTGTTCGAGGGCATGAGCACCGAGTTCGACAGCGGTTTCGAAGCCGAGCTACTGACCATTACCTTGCGCCCATTTACGCCGTTCAAGCTCAAGGCCCTCGAGATGTTCGAGCTGCGCGTGCCGCGCATCGACCTCAAGTGGCTCGAGAAAGAGAAAAGAATTACTTTCGATCTGCAAGGCATCGACCTGCGGCTCGATATCATCGGCGACGTCAGCCTTCGCGGAACCATCCCCCTCCTTAGCTTCGATCCCTTTTCCGGCAAGCTGACCCGCGGCGCTGCCAACCAGCTGAGCGTCGATCTCTCGCTCTCGGCACCGGGCGGTGTCAAGGGCAGTGCGCGGGTGGAATATGTGACCAATTCGACGTTGCGTTACCTGGAAGGCAGGGGGCAGTTGAGCACACCCACCCTGCCAGGTGTGGCAGTCGCCTTCCGGGTTGGGCAGTTCCGCGCGAAGCCGGACGAGGACTGGACTCCCACCGTGCTGCTTTATGCGGATACGAAAGTCGCGATCTCACTGTTTCCGCTGGTTTATGTGCAGCAAATCGGGCTCGCTGTGGGCGTCAACTGTGAGATTCAGGGCACCTCGCGTCTTACACTGGCCGAGGCACGTCGGCGCGTGCAGCAAGGTTTGCCGGACGTCAGCGATCCCACGGTGTGGACACCGTCCAAGGACACCGGCCTCACCTTGCTCGCGCGCCTCTTCCTCGGGCCGACGGGCGATAACAAGGCGGCGGGGTTCTACGCCGCGGACATGACGCTGATCGTCACATCCGAAGCGCAGGCGACGGCCTTTGGCAAACTGTGGCTTTATACCAAAGTCGAGGATGCGCGCACGGGCGAGTTCCAACAGCGTCCCGCCGGCGTGGCCTTGATCATGCTGGATGCGCAGGAGCCCTCATTGCGCATTGCGGCACAGACAACCGGCAACGGCCTGTCCAGTATGAGGTCGGAAGGCTTGGCTGGCCAGCTGATGGGGTTCAGCCTGAGGCCGATGCGCCTAGCGTTTGAAGCTACGAAGAACGGCATCGCCCTCTATCTCGGTCCCAATGAAGTGAGCGGCAGCCTCGGTCCGCTCAGCGTGCAGGCTACGTCGCTGCTCGCATTCCGCGCACGCATCGATGACGGCAGGTCCATTTCCTACGTGATGTCGCGCTCGAACCTGCGCGCCGGGTTCAATTGGAACGCCTCGGCGGCGGTCGGGGTGGTCAGCCTCCGCGCGAGTTTCAGCGCGGGGTTCGCCGCTGATCTGCTGCTGCTCGGCACATTCCGCAACGGTGCGCTCACGGTGTACGGGGATGCGTCGATCGCGATGAATGCCGCGCTGTCGCTGCACGCGAGCGTCGGCTTCAGCATCACGATCGATTGCTTGTTCGACACCTACAAGATCTCCTGGTCGGAGGACTACGACTTCCGACTGGAAGTGCATGTCGACCTCGGCCTGGAGGCTGCGCTGACGACGGGCGGCGAGGGCTTCGGCCTACGCGGCCATGCCATGGCCAGCGTATCCGTGCTCGGGATCTCCGCGTCGCTCACGGTGCCGGTGGCGGTCAATACCGGGGTCGTCGAAAAGGCGCGACTCGAATACCGGGCTGCCGACCAAGACATCAAAACACTGCTGGGGATCTGAGTCATCATGGACCTGCTGTTCCTCAAGAGGCTGGACACAACCCATTGGCTCGCGCTGCGCATGCCGCCGGACCTGAATATCGCTGCAGGTACCGACAACGCGGGGCAGGTGGCGTCGGGGCAGTGGACGCTGGACGCAGTGCCTAATTTCGATTGGGCCGGTGCCCGCTATTTCGGCCCGGCCGCCCTAGAGAAAGGCGAGAAAATCTCGCTTACCTGGATGGAGAGACCAAAGGAACGCTTCGCAGGCCGTGCCTTTGATGGCGTCCTCGCCGACGTGAGCGACATGGCCGAGTCGGAGACCACGAATAACATCAAGCAGCAACTGGAAGATGCACAGACCAAAGCGGGCGTATCGCTCCCCCTACGGGCCTATCGCGCATACGTCGAAACTCAAGGGGGTAGCAACCGAAGTATCGAAGACTGGATCGCGAACTTGATCGCCATCCTCTCCGATCGTCCGGGCAAGCTGCCCATTGAGGCCTTCGGTGGCTTGCTGTTCCTGGTCGAGGCCGACGGACCGGTACCTCAGGGCGACGGGATCTTCGTCGATGAAGAGGAACCGACAAAGGCTGCTCCGGCCGAACTCCTAGTGAAGGCATTCCAGCATAGCAAAGGCGTCTCGTTCGAATGCGCCGATGCGGTAGGTAGTTCTGCTTACACCAACAGCAGCGTGCACGACGCAATCAGCGGCGGCACAAAGTATTCGGGCTACTACCGGATTACGCGGACGCTGGGCGTCGTCGAGCGTCCATCGCGCCGCAGCGGCCTGGTTGCCATACCGTACGAGGTGGACGATGCGCCAAGTTGGAATTTAGCGGTGCCCGACATGCCAGCCAAGGAGCGGTGGCCGCAGCGCCGCTTTCTGCTGGCCGACAGCTTGGCACCGGACGAGCTCATCGGCGAGTTGCTCAACTACCGGATCGAGCTGCTCAATCCCCATGGACGGGTGGTGCGCGCAGGACGGGTCATGCTGCAGCGGCATCGACTCGATCCACCGGCAGCCATCGCGCGTGCGACGGCGCGTCTCGTGGCCGGCCCCGGCGCTGGCGACGCCACGATGGCGATCCGCTTCGATCTCCCCCCCACGGAGAAGTCGACGGGCGTGGGACTCGAATTGGTTGTGTACCGCTTGGAGAGTCCGGCGCTGCCGACCGGCTTCTATGGCGATGCGGACGATACCTCGGTGCAGGTGGCGCGCCTTCTGTCGGACATCGATCCGGCCGCCTTCATGGACGTGCGTGCCAGCGACCAGCTGCCAACCGGCGCCTCGTCGGAAAGCGCACAGGCGAACCTGTCGAATCATGGGCTGACGCCATTTGTAAGGATCCATCTGGAGGAACTTGGGCCGCGCGAGCAGTCCAAGCCTGGGCCAACCGACGATAGCCCCTGGTCCCAGTGCCAATGGGAGGTTGGCATCAAGGGACTAGATGAGCTATTGCCGCGCCGCCGTGCCGTGCGAATCATGCTCGCGCTGCGACGCCTCGTTGCGGCGGACTCGGCGGGCGCGGTCTTCGACGGGCCGGTGCTGGAGTCGCCGGTGCTGGAGCCGCAGATGCTGATCGGCTTCGATGCGAACAATGCCGAGCGCGATCAGATCGTCCCACATTTCGAACAGTTCTGGGAGGAGCCCGTGGAGCTTGGGCTGCTGGATGTGGACCAAGTCTTCTTTTCTGAAGTCGATCCGCCGGGCGAAGGTCCTCCGCCCAAAGAGGCCGAAAATCTTGCCCGTGTGCGCATGCAGGTGCAGCACCTTATACACAATGCGACAGATGAAGCGGAGCTGGTCGGCGGATACCGCATCTGGATGCGGGACCTGCCAGCGCGCCATGCGCAGGGCTGCCCGTTCGAAGCACTCGCTGTGGTGCAGGCGGTCCCCCAACTGGTCAAGGCCTACGCACCGATCGAGGTGGGGCGGCAATGGTGGGTAGAGGTCGTTTCGCCAAAAGATGGCGAGGATAAGGGTGTGCCGGACACCTTCCTGGCTTCTCCGTCTCCGCAAGCCATGATCCGGAGCGGAAAGGAAGTTGGCATGGCCGAAAAGGTTGCGGAGGCGCTCAATGGGCTGTTGAAGGATATTCAAGATGACAAGGCATCGAAGCGCGACGTGCGCGGCGGCGCGCTGTTGCTCCAGTTCTGGCGCTCGCTGGACCCGAGCGACTGCAAGGAAGTGATCCTGACCATCGCGCAGCGGCGTGAGCTGACGCGCGTCGGTGCGGAAAAGTGGTTGGCCGATCCCAGCTATCCCAGCGGCAACTGGATCTTCTTTTGCGACCAGAACGGCGCCTACCTGGGGCGCGCATGGACGTTCAAAGGCAAAACGGCTGGCCTTGTGAAGCGTGGCTACATTCTGAACGAAGTGCCGAACACCGAGGACACGGTGGCCGTGGACGACTTTGGCCAGATGACTTGGAACTGGACCGGGCTGCAGGACGCGTGGCACCACGAACTCGAATGGGTCATCGAGCCGCTGTCGCGCTACGCCCCGCTGCGCAGGCGCCTGCTGACGCAGCCAGCCAGCGAGCCGGGCGACCGCCCCAAGGTTGAGCCCAGGCACCCGGCCCCTACGTGGCAGGAGGGCCTGGCCAAAGACGGCGTTCCAGAGGCCAATGTCCACCGGCTGGCCATCTTGAGGCGAATGCCCTTGACGGGGCGTGTTGGGCTGATTCCGGTGCCCGATGCCGAGGAGGATGCCTTCGTCTGGAAGGTCATCCCGCCGCCGGAGTTCCGGCGAGCGACGCACAACACCCATGCGCGCACGGCCCTTGGCGCCTTGCGCCTGGAGGTCATCGAGGCCAGTGCCAAGACGATGCTGGCAGAGTACTTCAAGCCTGCCGAGAAAGTGGACCCACTCATCAAAGACTGGTGCAGGCATCCGCCTCTTGACACTTCCGATCCTCCCGCGACGCTGGGGTCTCTCGAAGAAGGACATCAGCTAGTCATCGATCAACCGGCCTGTTTCCAGGTGATGCTGACGGTCAGGCCGCGTGCCGACACGAAGCCGGGAGAAGAGACTCATCTGGGGCAGATGGCGGAACGCGTCCCGAAGACTTTTAAAAATGACAAGCAGATTTATTTTGATCATTGTTTCCCGCGCGGGCTGGGGTCGGAACTCGTCGTGCCGCTCGCGCGGCTAGGCTGGAGCTACATGGGTTCGGCGCGGCCTACGGTCGCAGAAGTGATAGGCCGTGCAACCACTGATAACGTGTCGATCGGGTCTATGCCTGGTCTTCGCCTGCCGGATCCTGACGCCTTGATGACAGTGTTCGTCAAGAGTGATGACGATGTGCTGATTCCGTGCGCCTACTTTTTCGGCTCAGCAGTTGCCCAGGATTACATGTCGGCGCTGGCCCATTGGCCGAAGGTGGACTCAGACACTGTGAGGTGGGGTGTTGCATATTGCGACAATAAGGTGGTGACCAATATCACCTTGACCAACGGCGGCGGCAACGCCGGGGATCTGTTGCTGCTGCTGGAAGGTCTGGACGCGTCTCGCCTGCGCGTCCTGTGGAAGCGCGGCAGAGAGTCATCAGAACTCCTGACGCCACGCCTACCCGGAGAGTGAAGCAGATATGTCTAAAGAACGCCTGCCTGCGCTGCTGCTGGACGATGCTCCCCCCAATGACGGAGTCGTCTCCGACAAGCCGTTCACCGGATTCGACGGAAACCCGGCAACCGCGGAATGTGGCTACGTGGTGAAGGGGCGGCTACTTGCCGTGAGGGGCACTAAAGAAGAGACCCTATACGGCAAACTTCAGGACAAGGTGATCACCCGCACCGACGGCGACTGGATTGCCAGTTGGTGGGTAGACATGGACGATCCCCTGGGTCACGTGAAGCGTGAATTCGGTCTCGCCGACACAACGTCCATCCAAGCCGAGGCAGTGCAGATCGACGACGCAGAGCTGCTGGGCACATCAGGTCGGGCGCCCGGTAAGCCCGGCACCCTCACCTCGACCCATTGGAACGCGGGCGTGACCGGAGGCCTGGTCGCTAGCGTTCTGGGCGTACCTGTCCCGCTGCAGCCGGATCAAATCAAGCGTGACGGCGACGTGGTGACCTTTGAGGAACAAGGCCAAGGCGACGGGAGCCGCGCCGGCCATTCCCTGAAGATCAGATGGAAGTACACGGAGCGCGATACCGGCACGCAGCGCATCGACCAAGGCCTCGACCTCAAAGCCAGCGTCGCACTACTGATGGACGAGGTGGCTGACAGTGCTTGGGAGGCCGGCAGACCGCTGTGGATCCGCACCGCGAATGGCTTCATTCGCTGGCATTCCAAAGAGAAGGATTGCCTGTCCAAAGAGAAGGATTGCCTGTCCAAAGAGAAGGACTGCCTGTCCAAAGAGAAGGACTGCCTGTCCAAAGAAAAGGACAACCTGTCGTACCGCGCCACCTCGGAAAGCAGGAGCGTCGATGTGACTGGCTGGCTCCCGGCAATTCCTTCGGGCGGCTTTGTGCGCCTGTTGCTCGATGCGAGCGGCGACAAGATCCTGACGGTCACGGCGAGCAGCCAGACCGCCGAACTCACGATACAGGATCCCGCGCTGATGATCGCGGTACCCCGCTCCTGCTGCAACGGGCGCGATCTCGCAGTGGCGTTGCTGCCACCGGACGACGCCAGCGTGACCGGAACGCTGTGCGTCGTGAGCCGAGCGCTGGCACCTTCGGATAGGCTCTGCACCGCGACGTTAGGGCTGACTACGATCGATGCTTCGATCAGCCCTGAACTGGTTCTCACCGTCGCCCAGCCAGAAAGCGCCACCCAATACTTCGCGCCCGCGAATAACTGGGTGCGGCTCGCAGAAAGCGCCGCCAACTGCGCCGTGGGCCTGGCACGAGCGCGTGTTCTGTTGCCGCACAAGGTCGAGTCCGGCAAGTTCAAGCTCGTGCTGGGGCGCGATATTGCAGCCGATAACGTGGGCGAACTCGACAAAAAGGCGGCAACATCGATCGCCCTGCCTGTGGTCGATGGGAAGGTCCGGTCGGTCAGCGGCCCGCTCGCGAAGTTTGACATCTCAAGCGACGGGCCTGTCGATTACCGCAGCGAAATCTGGCCGCCGTCGCTGGAGAGCGAGATGAGCGAAGAACCAGCCGTGTTGCGTGGCCTCTACCGCCGGTCAAGCGCGCAAGGATCGTTTGCCGCAGATGAGTTGCCGCCCTACACAGCCACCCAAGTCGTCGCGACCGAAGTCGCCACGCCGACCTTGCCGCGATTGCTGCTCGAGAACGCCGACACACGCTGGCACTATCAGCGGGTAGCACCAGACAAGGAGACGGCGCAGCTGCGTTTCTTGCAACGAACCTTGAGGGGTCGGCGCGGCTGGGTGGAGGGCCTTAACTTCCTCGGGCGCCCCGACAACATGACGGGGCCGATCGACTATCTCGAACTGGAGGGAGCCACAAAGCATGTGCGCAATTGGCTGCGCCTGAGCAACGACACTCTGGTATCGCGAGACGCCACGGTATCGGCGGCCGGCACGCCTGACCCGACCACGCCTCAATACTACGAAGGCCAAGGCCAGGCGATCGAACCGCTCGTCACAAAGCTTGGCGAACGAGACAAGCCTGAAGAGAGGGGCAGTCTCTCGCTGTTCATCCTCCGGGAAACGCTGTCAAATGCCGATGGCTCGTCGAGCTTCGTCCTGGAATTGATCGGACAGGAGGCCCCAGTTAGGCTCAATCTCGAGTCCTTCAAGGATCCGGTTCCGGTCGTCAACCGGCTCGTAATCGCCGTGGCCAATCCCAAGCTCGGCGAAACCTCCGAAGAACAAGACGCGGGCAGAAAGCCGAAACAGCTGACAGACCCCTGCAGGCTGGCTCTGAAGACTTTGAACCGGCTGTATCTCGAACTTGAGCGCGAAGCTGGCCATTTCGTCGTGCGGCGGGGCATGGTTGGCTGGAGCGCGAGCGGGGCCTTCGGCCTGTTGGCCGATGCCAATGTGGGGCTTGAAGTCACCGAGATATTCGAGCGCAAGGGCGGCGCTCTATCGCGTACGGTCGAGTTCAACGGTGCGCTCTCCGTGGCCAAGGCCGTTCCCCGGGCCAAGGATGTGGATCCTCTCAATTACGCCTATAGCCTGACAGCCTATTTCTGGGCAGCGACCTGGAAACTCTCCGTAGACGCGAGTGCGTCTACCCTGCGTGTCATTGGCTATCACGGCTGGACCTACGAAAAGAAAACAAAATGGTTCGCATCGATGCAGGATGCCCGCGTGGCCGGAGGGCGGCTCGACCTGTCGGCCGACTTCGCCGTGATGGAGGCCAAGACCGCAAGTGCCATTGATTCCCGTGGTACGGACAGCCCGTGGCAAGCGGTTCGCCGCCATCTCTATTCCGTCGCTGTGGACACATCATCGAGAGCTGGCAGCCAGCGGACCAACAAGATTGCGGGCTTCCTGAAACTGCGGCACGCGGCTGAGCAACGGTTCAGGTTCGTTGAGGACTCCGAGGTCAGGGATTTGCGGCTGATCCCCGATTGGCAAGCGACGGAGCGCGATATCGTGCCCTTGTTCTCCGACTTGCCGCGGCCGTCACGGCCCGAGCGCATGACCTGGCTGCGTCCGCAGGAGACGCAGGGGTATCGCCTCAATACCGGCATGAAGGAGGGCTCGCCCGGTGAGTACCTCGATGTCGAGTTTCACGCGTTCGCTAGGGATGTACAGCCCGGCACAGGCTCCGAGCTATTCGCCTGCAGCCTGGTGGGGGAAATCGGCCGTGAGGACGGAATTCCGCGCTGGGTTCCCGCGCCGTTGCGAGGCGGCGATACACCGCCTGCGAAGCATCCGGAGGCGCCTGCGGGAGCCCCATCGAGCGCGGCGTATCGCCTATGGCTATTCGACGGACCGCCTCGCATGGTGGCCGAATGGGCGGAGGGTTCGACGGCCCTACACACGCCTGAGGAGGAGGCCCGGAGGACTCTGGCGCGCCTGGGTTGGACAAGGGAAGCAGTGCTGGAGGCCGACCGGGGCCACGGGCCTGAGGCAGTCACGTGGACTGTGGTGGATTCACCCTTGCTAAACCGCGAGGCGAGCATCGGCTGGTTCGCGTGGCCGCTGAGGGCACTCGGCGACAAAGATTCGCTTGCCGAGTGGCCGCAAGACGTATTACCGCGAACACGGCAGGTGCCTCAATACGAAGCGAAGGCCCCCCGCGCGTTTTCGATCGAGGTTGCGTTCAAGGACGACATGCCACACGCCGGTACAAGTGCGACGCGTGCGCCCATCCTGCTCGATCTCGAGTCGAGTGTTACGAGCGAGGTCGCTGTTCCCGTGAAGTTGCGCAGTGCGGGCTTGCGCGCGGGAGCCTGGTATCGGCTGGTCGACTACGACGGAAACGACATTCGCAGTGCCATGTTCTCCCCCGCGGCGCTGCCCAAGTGGGGTAACGAGGGCAAGCTCATCACGGATCCGCCTGGACTCTTCCGCTGGGATCAACACACTGTTAGTGTTTTGGGCGTCGTCCCGCCCAAAGCAGGCGTCGTACCCGAGGACGTGTATCTGCTCCTAGTGCCGACTGAAGCTTCCGGCGTCAAAGTCGTCCAATCCGACGAAGAGTTGGTGATCTGGGATCAGGATGTGCAGGGACAAAAGGTCGATCTGACAAGGCTCTATAAGCCCTTGGAAGATGCTGCAACTCCAGGGGCTAAGCGAATAGGTATCCGTATGCCGCTCGGCAAGCCGTTCAGGATGTTGCTGGTGGAGTTCTGTACCGGTACGGAAGACGACCCTGTCGTGCTTCAGAGGCACAAATACTTCGATGGTGGTGCCGAGCGCCTTGCCGGGCTCTTCGACGGGAAGGGGCAATTGCAGGCCTTCGGTACTGAGCAGGTCAGCTTCTATCCTGAGAGCATACCAGATGCATCCGAAGCTATTCAGTGGACGCGTTTTTCAGAATGGCAATACCTAGGAAAAGCGGATGACACTGTAACAGGCTGGTACGTCGCCACTGTCGACATTGAAGGGCGAGTCACGCTTTACCGCTAAATAAACGCACCAAACCACGATGGAGGCGAGTTGAAGTGCTTATCTGAGGGACGGCAGAGGTGCGAAGTCACAAACACAAGCTTGCCTACCTACACGAGTTGCCCGCAAAAAGCCTGCGCTTCGATTCATTGTCTCCCCCAGAAAGGTAACTATGTACTGCCAACCAACCGATCACTGGTCCGCATGCGCGCTGCGCGTCAAGAAGGCGATGACCGAAACCAACGATCCTGCGGTCGCTATCGCGGCTGCATCAGAATGGGCCAATCTCTATCGAGCCCTGTATCTTGCGAATGCGCAGGCTACGTGGACGGCAAGCGACCAGGACCGGATGGAGGACGCTCTGGAGAAGTTGTGGGACGAAAGCGTCGGCAAATACCTCGACCCGGCTGACATCGCGCTTGATGCCGCGCTCGAGCGGTTCGCCCCCACGTTGGCTGCCATGGTCGGGTGGCTGAGCGCCCCTGCGACGGTGTTCTTCTATGCCCTACTGGCACCCAGCCCGGTGGCGAACGATTTCACCGAGGCGAAGCTAGCGAATAACGAAATCTCCGAACTCGTTCTCTCGAAACTACCAGTTCCGACGCAGGGGGTGATCCAGTTGCGCTTCACGCCGTACGTCAATGGTGCTTTTCAGGAATGCAAGGGCGGCACGCTACCCTAGAGCCTGTGGACATTTGAGCCAAAAGCTTGGTCAAGGGGCTGTTCACACAGGCTGATTTCTGTCTAAGTCCTGTCTTTTCGAGCCGCTGCACGAGCGCGGTCTTAAAACCGTGATGCCCTCTCCCCCTACACGCGAGCGTTAGAGGCCCTTCGACAAATACCTTTAGCGCAATCGTAATCTGGTCGAACGATGGTTTTGTCGTGTCAAACAGTTTCGGCGCATCGCAACCCGCTACGACAAGCGTGGCATCCCGCTTCGCGTCGTTCGTCTGCGTATGTGCCGATACCATTAAATTTCCACATATCCTAATCGTTTGTCTCCCTGATCCGCACCGCCAAATTTCTCTTCCGTTTACGTCATTGCTTGCCATAAGGTATATCAAAATAGAATGCCAAGAGGCGTGCTGAATTTATTTTTAGTTTAATAGGATTAGGGACGCGTGACATGCCGGTGATTAACGAAACCTTGGATTCGATTATTGATCTGCTCGGCAAACTGGTCTCCCGTCCCAGCCAGGGGGGAATAGATTCACCTCTGCCGTTGTTGAATGTCATCTCAAACTGGCTCGACGGGCAAGGTGTTGCCCATCACTGGCTACGCGGCGACAACGGCACACCCCTTGGCGTCTGGGGTGAGATCAAGGGGCAACGGAGCGGACCCACCTACTTGCTCAATGCCTGCGCTGATACAGCTCCATTTGGCGAACGCGGTGCTTGGCGCCATCCGCCGGACCGACCGACCATCGAGAATGGGTGGATGTACGGGCGAGGCAGTGCGGACAGCAAGGCAGGCATCGCCGTTTTCTGTCACATCCTGGCCGATTTTTTGCAATATCGGGAATCGTTCGCTGGCAGCCTCGGCTTTGTCTTCGATGCCGAGGAGCACACGGGTGCCTTTTCTGGAATCTACAGTTACATTGCAACGCGCGGCAGCGAACCGATTGCTGGTGTGATGATAGGCTACCCAGGCAACGACCGCCTGGTGACTGGCGGGCGTGGCTTTTTGCGGGTGCGACTGACTATGCACGGTATCGGTGCGCATTCGGGAGCCTCCAGCAATCGAGGCATTAACGCGATTGAACGGGCCGCTATGTTTATGAACCTTCTGGTCGCCGAGCCCCTTCCCGACAGCGACAAAGCCTTCCCCTTGCCTCCCCAGATCACTGTCACCGGCCTCCGGGGTGGTGGCAGCTATTCGCTGGTGCCAGACCATTGCGAGTTGGAACTCGATATTCGCCTGACCCCGGCCTTCAATGAAGATCGGGCGCGCCAAATTGTCGAAAATCTCGTTGCCCGAGAAGAATCGAAAAGTCTAGCTCCATGCACTGAGATCGCGTGGCAAACTGGCTGGCCTGCCTACTGGCTCGACCCGACCCAACCCATGGTTCGGGCTCTGGCCTCGGCTGCTGCTGAGGCATTCGACCACGACGTTCCGACTGGGGTAGTTGGACCTTCTAGCATCGCCAATTACCTCAGCACCCTAGGCATTCCGGCCACGGCCGGTCTCGGTGTCACTTACCGCAACATTCATGCCCCAAATGAGTGCGTTCGTCTTGATTCGCTAGTCCCCACGTTTAGCGCCTATCGCAACGCCTTGCGGCAACTTCTGCGGTAATAGTCCGATGCATGCAGCAAGAAAGCAGGGAAATTCCAATGAACGATAGCCAAACAACAACCGACGGCTTTCACGAACAGGAGTTGCGCATTGCCTTGGTCATGAACGGCGGCGTCAGCCTGGCGGTCTGGATCGGCGGCGTCGCACAGGAAATCAACCGACTGGTCAGGGGTGAAACAATCTACGGTCGCCTTTGTCGCGATCTTTCACTGCGCCCCCGGGTAGACGTCATCAGTGGCACCAGCGCCGGCGGCATTAATGGTGCCTTGTTGGCCCTCGCTATGACTCAGGGGAAGCCGCTTGACCCGCTTCGCGACATCTGGCGCGACAGCGGCGACATTCTCTCCTTGCTCCGACAGCCAACCCAGGATGACCCGACTTCACTGCTTGACGGTGGCTATTTCTACAAGGAGCTACTCGAAGGTTTCACCAAGATCATCCGGCAACCGGGACGGATGCAACCCCCTGATCAGGTGCCGATCGATCTCACCCTGACTACCACTGTACTGCGAGGCGAGGTACGCGACTTTCCGGATGACGTCGGCACCCTCATCCGCGACGTCACTCATCGCGGCCAGATTAAATTCCGCCGTGGCCCAGATGTCGCCGAAGATCCTTTCAACAACCGGGAAATTGTCACCAAACTGGCTACTGCAGCACGGTGTACTGCATCCTTTCCGGGCGCCTTTGAGCCTTTCTACCTCCCCGCCCCGGGCGACAAGGCTACCGCTGGCGGCGCCCCCGTCGCCAGCCTGGATGGGCACACCAACTTCACCCTCGGCTGCTTTGTTGTCGATGGCGGCGTGCTCGACAATAACCCGCTCGAGTCGGCCATTGATGCTGTCTTCCAGCAACGGGCCGAGGGCGAGGTCAGGAGGGTACTCGCCTATGTCGTCCCCGACCCCGGCCGTATCTCGGATCCGCCTTCCGAAAAGACCGGGCAAATTCCCTCGATGGCCAGCACGGTACTCGCCTCGCTGGTAAACATCCCTCGCGTTGAAACGATTTCCCACCAGCTACGTGCCATTACCGAGCACAACCAGAAAGTTTCGCAGCAACGTGACACTCGTCTGCTCGTCGCCCGGTCTCTGGGCCGGGACAAAGCCATCGAAATTGCCCGCGCCGTTTTCCCCGGTTATCGCTTGCGGCGTATCCAGAGCGCAGCCGACTACATTGCCAACGCCCTGGCCGACGGAGCCGGCCGATATCGCGACGGAACTGGTCAAGGCGTCGCCCTTGGCCGCCGCTCCCGGCAGCAGATTACTCGGGCGCTAACAGAGACCAAGAAAACGCCGTGGGTCCCAGACACTTTTGACGCCCCTTCGCTCCCTGAATGGCGATGGGGTCTGTTCACCTTGGACAACATTATGTCCGTGGTTCTCGACATGTTGCGCCGCGGGATTGGCCTGGTACCGGCCAGGCGTAGTGAGAGCACCAATACTGTATGGAACGGCCTGATGGAAGCCCGCTGCCAGGCTTATAGCCTGGTCGCCAAGATTGCTGTCTTGCGCCGTCGCGATCAGGGCCACTGGTTGCGCCGCGGCATAGCCTTGGCCCCACAACTTGCCAGCCTGGAGCGTGGCAAGGACGAAGAAAAATTGCCAGCCCTTCTAGAAAGCGAGCTTCTGGAATGGGTCCGTCTCTTCGACGACAGGTCCAACCCATCATTGACGCTGGCAGAATTCAGCGTAATCGCCCAACAGATCGGACAGCTGCTCGTTTATAGTCTGCGTCCGCTGCAACAGGTGCTCGACCTCGGAGTTCCGCGCCGATTCGAGGAGAAATATTCCGACCTCAAAACCCTGGTGGAATTTTTCACGCAGCCCCTGACACAAAAGGGCACTAGCACCGAGGCTGCCTGCCAGCATTTGCTCACATTGGAAGTGGTGCACTATGCTTTCGGCGCTGACAACACCCGCGACCAGTATCTCGAACTCGTCCAGTTCAGCGCCAACGTATCCACTGCGTTCGGCGGCCCAAGCCGCCTTGAGGATAAGCTGACTGGCGTCCAACTCGGCCATTTCGGCGCCTTCTACAAGCGTGCCTGGCGCATCAACGACTGGATGTTCGGGCGCCTTGATGGCGCGGAGCGCCTCGTCCGCATCCTGATGAACCCGGCCCGCCTCTACCGCCTTTACGGGTGTGAGAAGGCCACCGGCGAAAGTTCGGTGATCGAAGCCATCCTTGATATGCTCCATGGCACGGTACTTTACGGCCTAAAGCTCGAAACTGACCGCATCCTGCTCCAGTTGCTGTGGGAAAGACGTCTGCCAGCCATGCGGGATGAACTCGATTTCCTGACCAGCAACACTAGTCTGCCCGAATACCTGCCAGAATGCTCGGCCATGGTTCTGGAACGGCTCCATCTCGATATCCTCCGCGACGAACTACCCGCTCTGGCCGACGCCATCGGCGACGACGAAGTCGATGGCGCCGATGGAGTCGGCAACGGCCCTAAATTCCTCAAACGTTTCCGGAATGCCCTCGCCAACGATTGTTCCTCTCTGGGTGGAAAAATTTCCTTGCCCGTTAGCGCTGCAAACCTGCCAGCTGAGGTGATCGTCCAGCTATTCAAGGACGCCAACGTCGGCAAGGAAAAACTGCTCGACGAAGCCGGAACCGACCGCTTCACTATCACCGCTGCGCGCAGTGCAGCCGTGGCAGTCTCTGCCCTGGCCGGCAAAAGTTCCGGCTTAAAGGGGCTGCGAAGTGTATTTTCGATTGCCCGTGCGCCCCTCGTCGCGCTCGACATCCTGATCCACGTTCTCACCAAGAAGAGCAAGACTCATGTCTTCGTGGCTCTCTACTGCATGGCTATGGCCGCCAGCGCAGTGATCCTGTTGGCCGAGTGGGTGGCTGGCGCCCATTGGTATGGCGTCGTCACCCTGCTAGCTGGCGCCATCTTGGCTGGGGGGTTGATTGTCGGATTGCACAGGTACCCCAAACTGCTAGTTAGTATCCTCGCAATGGCGATACTCTTTTGGCAGGTGCTGCCGATAATTCAGAAATGTGTAACTTAATGGTTTTTCCGAGGCAAGTTCACACCATTCTGAGCGGTTTGACACGAAATCTGCGACATCGTATGCGCAGTCGCCACCCCGTCTTGACGCCTCAGACCTTCAATCTCTCCAGGCGCTGAGTGAGCGCAGATAGATTCCTGTGTTCCCAGTGATCACCGTAGTCGTAGAGGTCGGTGAGCGACCCCATGTTCCCCCCGCGCCGTCTTGAGCTGGATGCGCCAATCGGAACGGGGCGGATTGCCCCAGTCGAACTCCGGATCGGGGGTGAACCGCCCCGCCTTCCGTGGAGGCCATTTGGTTTAAGTCAGGCCGGCGTTTCGGCCTGACTGGCGAGTTGCCGGTAGTAGTTTGCCTCAGCTTCGGCCGGGGGGATGTAGCCGATGGGTTCGAGCAGCCTGTGGTGGTTGAACCAGGACACCCATTCCAGGGTTGCCAGCTCCACGGATTCCCGGGTTTTCCAGGGCGCTCGCCGATGGATCAATTCCGCCTTGTACAGCCCGTTGATCGTCTCGGCCAGCGCGTTGTCGTAGCTGTCGCCCTTGCTGCCCACAGACGGTTCGATGCCTGCCTCGGCGAGCCGCTCGGTGTAGCGAATGCTGACGTATTGCGACCCGCGATCCGAATGGCAGACGAGGGTGCCGTCTCGCTCGGGCTGCCGGGCGTACAAGGCCTGCTCCAGGGCATCGAGCACGAAGTCCGTGCGCATCGAACTGCTGACCCGCCAGCCCACGATGCGCCGCGCGAAGACATCGATCACGAAGGCCACGTAGAGCCAGCCCTGCCAGGTCGAGACGTAGGTGAAGTCGCTGACCCACAACTGGTTCGGGCGCTCGGCACTGAAATGTCGCTTGACCCGGTCCAGCGGACAGATTGCCTTGCTGTCACCGACCGTCGTGCGCACGACCTTGCCACGCCTTACCCCGCGCAGGCCCAGGCGGCGCATGAGCCGCTCGACCGTGCAGCGGGCCACGGACACGCCTTCCCGGTTCATCTGTTTCCAGACCTTATCCGCACCATAGACTTGCAGGTTGGCGTGCCAGAGGCGCTGAATGTGCGGCATCAGGGCCTCGTCGCGCTGGACGCGGGCACAGCGTTTATGCGGCTCACGCCTGAGCGCCACGTGGCGCCAGTAGCCCGACGGGGCAATCTGCAACACCTTGCAGATCGACTCGACCCCGTAGGCCTGTCGATGCCGGTCCACAAAACCCCTCAGGACTTCAAGCGGCGGTCGAGCTCCGCCTGGGCGAAAAACGCACTGGCCAGCTTGAGGATCTCGTTGGCCTTGCGCAGCTCCTTGTTCTCGCGTTCGAGCTCCTTCAGGCGCTGCAACTCGGACGTGGTGATGCCGTCCCTGGCTCCCGAATCAATCTCGTGGCGCTTGACCCACTCAAGGAGCGTCTGCGGCACGCAGCCGATCTTGGGGGCGATCGATTCGATGGCCGCCCACTGCGAGGGGTACTCGCCGCGGTGCTCCAGCACCATGCGCACCGCACGCTCGCGCACCTCAGGGGAAAACTTGTTCGATTTGGTCATGGCTCAATCCTCTCAGAGTATTGGGCCTCCACCAAATCCGGGGCGGTTCAGGGGTGCCGTAGCGCTCGCCGGCGACCTCCAATTCATGCAGATGACCACCGTGCCAGCCCATCACGGACGACAAACCACACGCCATGTACTAAAAATCCCATAGAGATCAGCCCTCGCCTGATCCGGTGCCCACAAGGAGACACCCCATGGCCCAGCCCTACTACCTCGTCACCGCAGCCCCCAAGAAGCTCGCGAAGATCGCCAGCTATGCCCGCAAGCTGACCGGCAAGCAGCAAGGCGACCCGGTGTTGGCTGTCGGCAGCCACCGGATCGTGCTGATGCCGGCGGCCGTGAGCCGGATGATCGAGAGTGCGCCGACTCAGCCCATCACCGGCTTTCCGCCCAGTTTCGCCGAGATCATGGAGGGCATGGGGGCCCAGGGTGCAGACCCGATCAGCGAAAGCCGGCTGGCGGAGCTGCTTGCGGCGCGGGAGCCGGCCGAGCTGGCGGGCATCCCGCGGGCCGAGCTGGATGATTCGGATCTCGTGATCGATGGCTGGGACTGGCACCTGAAGCGTACCCGGCTGGTGGATGCCTGGGGCCTGGTGGGCTCGGCGGAGCGGGTCGACTGGAAAGGCCTGCGGGTCGGCCAGATCGACACGGGGTTTCGGGAGATCCCCTGCCTGGGCTTCAAGGGCGGCCAGCCATCCAGCTTCGTGCTGACCGACTTCGACCGCAATTTCTTCCCGGGCGACTTCACGCGGGACCCGTTCCAGTACGTGGGGAACCCCTTTGCCAGCGAATTCTCAGCCCTCGACCCGATGCTCGGTGGCGCCAACGACGGTCACGGCGCACGCACTGCCAGCGTGCTGGCCGGCTTCGACCAGGACGTCGACAGGCCCTATTTCGGTGCCGCGCCGCAGCTGCCGTTCATCCCCGTCCGCATCTGTGACAGCGTGATCATCAACCACGTGCAGGGAGCCCTGGCCCTCGCCATTGAACACCTGGTGCGGCATGGCTGCAGCGTCATCACCCTGAGCATGGGGATGGCGCTGACCCTCATCGACGACAGGCTAAGGAAGGCCATCGACTACGCTTATGAGAATGGCGTCATTTTGGTGGCCGCCGCAGGCAACGTGTGGGACCCGGTGGTGGCACCGGCCCGCCTCAACCGGACCCTCGCCGTCGGCGGCTGCACGCCGGCCCTAATCCCCTGGATCGGCAGCAGCTTCGGGCCCGAGGTGGATCTCTGCGCACCAGCCTGGCCGATCCGCCGCCCTGTGGTCGATCGCAAGGGGCGGCAAACTTACGGCTACGGCGACGGAACATCCTTCGCCACGCCCCAGGTGGCTGCAACGGCAGCCCTGTGGCTGCTTTACCGTGGCGAGGAGATCCGCGCGCGCTACCCCCAGAAATGGCAGAGGGTCGAGGCCTTCAAGACCCTCGTGAAAGACACGGCATCCGCCAAGGGCGACTGGAATCGCGAGCAGTATGGTGAAGGGATCCTGGACGCCTACGCTGTGCTGCGGGCCGACCTTCCCCCTGCCGACGCGCTTCGGGAGGACAAGCCCGCCTGACAGGGTAGCCGCCACTCGACAGAGGCTGGCGGCTTGTCAGCTGACGATCAAGGCTTGCACTCGCCTGTATCGCTTCGCCGAGTGCGCCAGGAAGACAATCGGGGTAAGGTTGCCTTGACCACAAACGAGCCCAGCAGAAACCCGCCATGACAAACGAGGCAATTCCTGAAATCTAGCGGGCACCTCGAAAAACCTTACTTTCCGAAAACTCGGCACTTTTAAATCAACAACTTACAACAGTCTTTTCGGGGAAGTCAGGGGCTCTTCGAGGTGCCCTAGCAGTTGATTTCCAGTCTCGCGATTACAATCAAGCATATGGCTTAGCTATCGAACTGAATTTCAATTTGTTTGCTAACTTCGGTGATCAATGGTTTGAGGATGTCTTTGTTAAGTATCCTGATAAGCGTTAGCCCACAGACAACTCCTTTAGATGTATCAATGGTCACCGTTACTTCCGCCTGCAGCTCGTCACATAGTGATACCCCCGGGTGCCGGATGAGAAGAGCGTCGTAGCTTGTGCCGATATGAACCGTAAACCTTTTGTTTTTTGCAAAAAAACGAATACAAGGGTTGTCTACGCCGGAGTTCACCGAACTCAATCGAGCAGAAACTGAATCCTTATTAACATCTCCAATGTTTTCCAACGTGACCTTAAACCGCTCTGCGGACTCAAGGTGTTGAGGGAAAACGGCACCGCCCCCGATCGGGAAAGTAAAGTCTGGAGTGCTTACATCAAAAGCATTTTTTCCCTGGGGGGCAAGGCAGTGTCGTGTCACTGCGATATCGGGGCTCTTCGAAACCTCCTTAAGAAAATCCTCTGCGCTTGAAATGGCCCCGTTTTTATACATGCTGGCTAGCTCCTGCGCGGTCTCAATAGCGCGTCGGCTTGCCCCCTTTGTTCCTGCGCTATCAAACGGCTTGCTGTTGTCGAGAATGCAGTCGCTTTCCAGCTCGGCCTTATCTGCGTCCGAACTCTCTGGCGACTCATCAACTGCATTGTCATTAAGCTCTCTCTGCGGACTCTTTGTCCGGACGAGTGCGGCTTGCGTCATATCGCGAGAGATAACGACGTTCGTGTTTTCCATGCCTCTCGGGCGAAGGCCAAAAAGAATTCTCTTTGCATTCTCGAGAAGTCGGATTAAATCGTCTAGTAACACCCAGTCCCCGGGCGGAGATAGAAGACTCTGAGCTCTTTTAAGCGATAGAACGGGGAGGCCAAGCACGTACTGGACAGCGTCTTGACTAAACGGGTTGTGATTATTTGAAGTCATTATTTTTCCCAAGTGATAAAAGTAAAATTTGCGAACGAAGAAGAGTCCTGAAAAGATTTGTGTATTGCCCCTGAGAACGAGGTCCTTGTCTTGAATTTTCGCGCGGAATAATATGAAATCGATATCGAGTAGTCTTGGCCAGAGATCTCGACTTGATTTCAATCGCGCGATCCAGATCGAAAAGAGCTGATCGAAGTTGGGGAAGCGCATGGTCCGCTTCAGGAAGCACTGTAAGAGTCAGGCCGGATGGAATAAGACTGAGTAATATTCGGGCTGTCTCAACAATTTGAGTGAGAGGCGATGTTGAATTGCGCTTATCTGAAGATGTCGCGCGTAAGGCTTTCCTTAGTCGTTCGAGGTCGCAACATTCGGCAATGGCTGAGCTCATTGCAGGGCATTCCGCCTTTGCGAATTTAAGCGAAATCCCGGGCTCGTTTGAGTCTTCTGACAATAAGTCGGGTATAAGCTTATCAAGTCTCTGAGAATCAGCAGCCGACAGCCCAAATATGTCGGCACTCGATTCAGGTGTATATCCGTTAATACGAAGTGCAACATAGCTTATTTGCAGGGCAAGACTTGCGGGCCGTAGCTCATTCGGCGCAACCGAAGTCTGCGACCTGGGTGTGGGCTGAAGAAGATCCTCAATTAGTCTGATCTCGCTGGAAAACAGGGAGCGACTGAGTAGCTCTTGCCAAAAATTTTTTTCGTTCACTGCTTCGCCACTACCCTTCGCTACTTCATTTTCTTCACGACGTCTGGCTGAACGAGAAAGAATTTGGCGAAAATTGTCCTCCTTGATCTCGGGAAGAAAACGAGCGAAACCGACTCTTGGTCTATAAGTAGAGTAGATCTGGAAATTGTTTGCATAGAAAAATACAGGCCACATTGAGAGGTAATATTTGATCGCAGAGAGTGGGTGGTGCCCGGCAGATATTGCGGCCAGCCCCACCTCATTCCATCGTTCTTCAGGAGTACGACCCATTTTCGGAGGCGGAGTGCAGTTTTGCATTGAAAGAATAGCTTGTTCGAATCCAGGCCAGACGAGTCGACACTCAGCAGACCCACGCAGAGAGTGTTGTTTAACCAACTCCTCTCCTGTGACGGATCTAAGGGCATACTGCATCGCATTTTTAATGTCTGCGATATGCGTGCAGTCTGATCCGGTGTCGGTCGAGATAAAATATCCCTTTGATGTCAGATCTGCAGTGCGAAGACGCATTTTCAATGAGCTAAGTTCGCCACATATTGCATGCGGCACCGGAACTCGGCGTCGGCTCGACTTGGGGTTTTTAAGATGGCTATATCCAGAAGTCGTCACCTCCACCATGCCCAGATCAGAAAGTGTGTGTTGAAAATGAATAAGCCCGACTTCAGCTGAACGAAATGGAAGAGATGTAGCCAGTTGTGCATAGAGTGCTGCGCGTGCTTCGTTAAGAGAACCTGCTTCAAACGATTTTCTCACTATCTCGACGATAGCTTTAGCCTCTTGGCTTGTTACGTAGGTGCTGGAAGCATTGTGGGCTTGGCCAATTCTTTCTTCGTCTGGATTATCCCGAATGAGATCGTGGGATATTGCGATACATCCTCTGGCTCGCCAGAAACGAGCAAAGTGTCTAAAGATAGATGATGCTTGTTTCTGAGAGTCTCCAGCGAGCTCTCCCAAAACGAGTCGGCGCCCTTCTGCCCATTGGTTGCCGCTGAGGTCTTCCAGTCCATCGTCTAAACTTACTGCTTCGAGGAACGGACGCAGCCTCGAGAGATAAGTCGACAGCGAAGAGACTTCGAGATGCCCCTTTTCACTTTTCCTTTTTCTACATTCTTCGATGATCCAATCCGACACATCGGTTGCAGTTCCGAAGGACACGCCACAGGTTTCCTTCCACGCTCGCAGTCTCTTGACAAGTTCAACCTTGCGCGCACCATCTTCACCGTGCTGCTTAGTGTTGTCGCCCATCTGATTGACTATACGAATCACTTGAGAAAGAAGTTCATTTTTGTTCACGTTAGCGAATTTTCGTAGGACTCTTTGTTTAGGAGGCTCAGAGTGCCCCGGACGTCCGTAGGCTATGCGAGAAATAGATGAAAGCGATATGGCCGCAGCCTCCGTTTCCGTTCTTGCCGCAGTAATTAGCCAAGGAGGTAGCCGAATGGAGTGGTAAGCGCGAGCGATGTCTGAGTATTGGCACATAAAGGAATCTGGCTCGGGCGCCCAACTGTTGCCAGGTATGTGAGACGAAATCCAGCTGGCTGTCTGCGTTACACACTCTAGGTAGGTCGGGATGGGGGTCTTCCAGGCTGCATTGATCATCATCGTGGTGATGGGATGAAGTGGAAGATCTATAGGCTGCTGGTTTTTCCGCTCAATTCTGAGCGTCAGCGTATTGCCCAGTCTCCATACGTCCTTTTTCGACACGCTTGCCCATGCTGAAGCAATGCGCGATGGCTGCCAAAGAATTTCGACAAACATCAGTGAACTAAAAACAACAGCCCAAGGGGATAGCCCTGGGGATCCGGAAAGAAGCTCCTTAACAATCCAATCCCCGAGGGAGTAAAAGGCGAGCGTCTGGCTGTGAAACGGCTCTTTGGGTAGGTTTGGGGGCGGATAAAAATCATCATCAATGACAATCTCGGGAGCAATTCCGCGCAGCCTGGCTTTTGGAGCGATTGCCACTAGAGGAAAATTACAGCTGGGTTGTCTTAGAGACGGCCAATCAGCTGGGGCTACATCTGCGTGGACATCCTCCAGGAACGGGCGTAGACATTCGAGCGCCTCAGCAGGTGACAACCCTGCTGCCGCATGAAATGTAGCTGCCGCCTCCCGCGCATGACCGGTGATCACTCTTATCAATGGCGAGAAAACTCCCCGCTTTACCAATTCCGAAACAATAAAATGGCGTCCGCCGTTTTTTGCCATTCCCGAATCGGTGTCGTCAATGGATTGCCTCTGAACCTTGAAGGGATGAAGAGTTGCCCCATTTTCAACATCAACAGCAAAGAAGACGGGGGCGAACGGCTTTTCAAAACCTGCGATCCTATTTACTCTTTCTGCCGCCGTCGGATAATCCTTGGCAAGTCTTTTGCCCAAGGACCTGATCGCAGCAAGATGGCTGTTAAGCAATGAATTAAGGGAAGATGTCTTAGGAATGATCCGGGTGGAGTTGTTTTTCGTCAGCTTGTCATTAACCTGAAAGTACTTTGGTGAGGAATAGAGCGAACTGAAGTTAATCCTTTCCAGTTTGCTACCCCGATGTGCGCTAAGAATGACAAAGGCACTGGCGCTCAGCTCCGAAAGTCGGTTGAAATCTTTGACGAAGCTGAAGATGGGCATGCGCGGAGTAACCCTTCCAACGATATTGCTCATCTCTTCGCGGATCTTCTGGAGAGTATTTCTAAGCGTTTCTGGCTTCGGGCAGAAGGGCGATCCCACGTATCGTGGATCGGGTGTTGCAACACATTCGCCAAAGCCGAGGTATTCAAAAGCGCCGCTTACTGCGTTCGTAATGGCATCCTCGCTAATACACAAATAGTCAAGCTCGGCAGGAGCACTTAAGCGCAGATCAAGGCTGGTGAGGGCCGTTAGAACTGAGTTGCGGCTCACCTGATATACCACCGCGCCGAAGCTATATGCGATGCGCGCAGCGTAGCCGGCAGGTATTTCGGTAGTCGTGCGACTAGAGCGCAGAAATGCGCCGTATTCACTAAGGATTTCCTGCTCTTCTTTTTCGTGTTCAAATAGCAATTCTATCAAGGTGCTTGGAAATTTCCGATGTACAATTTTTCTATTCAATGCGTTAGCAGCCAACGTCGGTAGCGGTAGTCGGACGATTTGACTGGGCCGATACCCCCCTGCCCAGATCGCTTCTGACATGGTCGTGCGAGGCACAATCTCTGCTAGACTCCAGCAGATATGAGTGGTCGCAAGATCGATCCATATGGCATTATTTTGTGCCAGAGGAAGCTTCAGTGCCAAGCGAGGTGGCAGTGCAGAGACCATCGACACGGCAGACAAAATTGCATACGCAGACACATTCTGATCGGCGAAACTTCCCGGGATGTGGGCTACGGCAGCTTTAAGCAAGGGCGGTGTGAAGATATCCCAATTTTCCAAGCCTAAAACATGCGGCCAAGGCGCGCGGGTCGCGCGCGCAACCTGCCAGCGTATAATGGATTGATCTTTGTCCAATACTTCTTCAGCCGGCTCCTGCTTGTCATTGGAGCAATCTCGATCCTCCGCTCCCGTATTGCATTCAGCTTGTAGATCGGAACGGTGTTCTTGCTGTATTAGATTTGAGTAGGGGCTCAGAGTTGAGGGGCGAACGGGGAGTGAACATGTTGCTGCATAGCCGGCCAAGGATCGCAGTAGCTTTGCAACTGGATCATGACGTTCCGCCTTGGCAAGCTCCTCGAGCACCATGCTCTCGGGTTTGATCAAAGGGATAATGTTTTGCCAAGACGGCGAGTGACGTCCGCGACGAGCACTGCAATCGACCAAAACTCCAAGAGCATAGGAAATGCTTTCGCCTATTTTTTCTCTTTTTCCCATATGCCAAAGCAGCGTGAGCCCGAGAGCTTGGCGAACTCTTCTAGCGTCCGAGTTGGAACGCGCCTTTTCCACGGACGAATGCCATAGAGCATAGCTCTGCGACAATGGTTTTAAGTCGGGGCGGCTTCGTGCGGCGGACGGAAGCGTTGTTGAAGCAATGAGACGCGCATGAGCGCTTTTGAGGGCATGGACGATCTGGGAAATATCGATGGAGCTCTGCGTCCACGCCTGTGCCAGAGCTTCGAGTGAGTCAATCGCCAGGCTGAAAGCCACTAAAAACCCCTGTCCGGCCGCAGGGCAATGGACTGCCCAAGCGACGCGCTTGGCAAGAAAAAGTTCGTCATCGCTGAGTTCCCTGTCCAGCCAAGGGATGGCTGCACTCTCAGTATTGCTCATGGTTACTAACTCCGCGCTCGATTTGGCAGATGCTCTGGCGTAAAAATGCCCATCGCCCATGAAGTTTATTTGTGGAGAGGTTCGTCCGCCCGGATGAAGGCTTGCCGGGTGTCGTATTTCTTTTCATCGTTATCGAGGCTTGTTGAAATTGACTTGGTGGACGATATCACCGCTTCGCGTGAGGAATAGTTCTAGGGGCGTCTAATTTGAGGGTGGCTAAAATTAAATCCTGCAGCGCAGGGGATTTTTAATCCGAAAGTGAGTTTTTTGAATTTCGTTGCGAATGAAGTCTATCGGAAAACAAACGCTTTCAAAGCGCTTTCTTATTTTCTAGATTGGAAAATGGAATTGGTTTTAAAGCGGAAAACCAGCCTTTATTTTCCAATTCAGAGTTTCAAGTTGAAATCTCAATGTGTTTTAACGAATGGAGATTTGATATGCCAGACGTTCTGACGCGTAGCCAGTCGCCAATAAACTTGGGATAGGTTTTTTGATGTGGGAGCGTGTGCGCAGGGATGCGCGGTCTGTTCAGCCGTGTCGATTGGATCAGTCTGATGAGCGCCGCCGCTCATTGGACGGAGCTCGGAACGTCAGCCTAGTCCAGAGCCTGATCGAGATCTGTCAGTAGCCAGCACGCTCACCGGCGTAGGTCGATTGCAGCGTCTGGCTGTCCAAAATGGCAGCTGATGGATGTGAACTCCGCCCAACGCCCAAGAGCAGCCGCATACTCAAGTCGGGCACAACAGCCCCAAAGCACCGGCGTTGCGCCAGCGCTGGATCTGCCGATTAGCGCTTCATGACTCCTGCGCGTCCCACGACTCGGCCGCGAGTGGTAACTCGTTGAGTTCCGCCCGCGCCTCTCGCCACGTCGGATAGTGCTGATCAAGCAATGCGGAAAACCGCTCGCTGTGCGTCGGCTCGATCAGATGCACCATCTCGTGCACGACGATGTACTCCAGCAGGTCTTTCGGCTTCTTCGCCAGCTCGGTGTTGAGACGGATCGTGCTGGCGCGGTGGTTGCAGCTGCCCCACTTGGTTTTCATGCGCTGCAGGAAGTAGGCGGAAACCTGGACACCCAGCCTGGCCTCCCACTTCTTGATGAGCGGCGGCACAGCGGCGTGGAGTTCGGAGCGGTACCAGCCCTGCATCACTTCTTCCCGCTTGGCCTGCGGGGTTCCTGGGCGGACGAGCAGCGTGATCTGCCGATGGTCGAGCTTCACGCCGGGTTTCGTGTCCGCCTCGATCACCGTCAGCAGATAGCGGCGCCCCCACAGATAGTGGCTTTCACGCTCGATGAACTGCCGCGGTGTCTCCCGGGCTTGCGCCTGCAGCTTGGCCTGCTGGTCGCGAATCCAGCCGAGCTTGGAGATCGCGTAGGCGCGGGCGACTTCCAGCCGGGTGGCGGTCGGTGCAACCAGCGTAACGTGGCCTTCCGGTGGATGGACCGAGAGATGGACGTGCTTGACTGCCTTGCGGGTGACTGCGATAGCCAGCTCGCCGATCTGGATCGTTTCGGTCACTGGTAGCCCGGTTGGTTCTTGATGATCTCGAAGAGCGCCTGCGTCGCGTCGCGGTCACGGTCAAGCAGCGGGAACAGGGCGTTCAGCACCTGGGCTTCACGTGCCTGGTCGCCATACCAGCCGGCGGGGGCATGCTCCCGGATAGCGGAGTCGATCTTCAAGGCCAGCGCGGCGCGATCCTCGTCGGCGGTGGGGTAGCTGAACTGGTTCGCCGGGATCGAGCCCAGGTTGTTGTACAGCACCGTCGCCTCCCGCAGGCCGTGCAGGCTGGCCGGAATGCCGTCATTGGGTTGCTTGGCGGCCAGCTTCTTGACCAGCTCCTCGGCCTTGCGCAGGAACTCCTCATACGCTGCAGTATCGTCCCGGCTCTGCTGAATCAGATCCTCCAGCAGCTGGGACATCTGGGCGTAGAACATCGGGTCGGTCAGCTGGTCCCGGATGATCGTCTGGCGGACGTTGTTGATGATGCCTTCGGCGACGGCGTTCTTCGACAGCTTGCCCTTCTCGTTGAGCTTCTTGGCGATGGCGTCGTGGATGCCGGTCTGGATGATCAGCTCGGTGAGCGACATCTCACCCAGCTCACCCAGCGCCTCCGCGTGATCGGCCTGGATGTAGGTGTTGATGAGGTGGCGCATGTCCGCCTCGTAGGGCTTGATATCGAGCTCTTCGCCGGAGTGCCGCTTGATGGCCGCGCGGACGTCGGCGTAGAACTCGACCTCCCGCTTCAATGCTCCTTCCTCGGCATCGGAGTAGCCCGCCTCGCTGAGGTTCTGGGCCAGATCGGCGTAGGCGCGGGTAAAAAGGGCCACCGCCTTGTAGAAGGACACCCGCAGGGATTCGGTTGTGTTGAGCGCCTCGGGGTCGGCGGCGTCACCGCAGAAGTAGCGCAGGAACTGCTCCATCTCGCCGGGCTGCGGCACCGGCTCGCAGAGGTAGTGCAGTGCCTGGCGGGCCTCGTCGAGCTGCTTCCTACCTTCTTCCAGCCAGTTCTTGAGGCGCACGTTGTTGTCGCCGCCGTTGCCCGCGTCGATGTCCAGCTCGTCTGAGCTATACACCGCGATGGCCTGCTGCACGTCGCCGAAGAGTTCCTTGTAGTCAACGATGTAGCCGTAGTCCTTGTCGTCGCCGTCGAGCCGGTTGGTGCGACAGATGGCCTGGAACAGGTTGTGGTCGCGCAGCTCGTTGTCGAGGTAGATGTAGGTGCAACTGGGGGCGTCGAAGCCGGTCAGCAGCTTGCTCACCACGATCAGCAGCTTGAGGTTGGCGGGCTCCTTGATGAAGCGGCGTTTGATCTCGTCCTCATACTGCTTGGTCGTCTGATTCTGCTGGAGGACGTGCTGGGTGTAGGTGTCGAACTTGTAGCGCTCGTCGCTGTTGGGCGGCTCGCGGGAGATCGCGTTGTGGTTCGGCTCGAAGGACGTGACGATCCCGCAGTAGGGACCGAAGTTCGTGTTCTGGAACAGGCGGAAGTAATGGCAGGCATCGTAGATCGAGGCTGCCACCAGGATCGCCGTTCCCCGGTCGTTGTTCAGGCGCGGCTTGAGGCTGAAGTCTTCGATGATGTTGGCCACAATGCGCTGCTTGCGCTCGCCCGCGCTCATCAGAGCTTCCATCGTCGCCCAGCGCTTGCGCAGGATGGCCTTCTGGAAGTTGTTGAGATTCCGGGTCTTCTGCTCGAACCATCTGTCTATCGCAGCTCGCGAGATCAGCTGCTGCGGCACATCGCGGGCTTCGTACTTCAGGTCCAGCACCACCTTGTCCGCCACCGCCTGATGGAACTTGTAGGTGTGGATGTAGGTGCCGAACACGTCCCGCGTCATCAGCTTGTCCTTGCGCAGCAGCGGGGTGCCGGTGAAGCCGATGAAGATGGCGCCTTCGAGCCAGCGCTTCATCTGCTTATTCATGTCGCCGCCCTGTGTGCGGTGGCATTCATCGACGAAGACGTAGAAGCGGCCATGCACCGCCGGTCCCGGGCCTTTCAGGTCGGCCACGTCGAACTTGTGGATCAGCGCGCATAGCAGGCGCGGCGTAGTCGCTGCCAGCTTCTCGACGAAGTCGGCGCGGGAGGTGATGCGGGGTGACGGGGAGTTCTCGCCGATCACCCCGGCGTTGCGCATCACGCCGACGATCTGCTTGTCCAGTTCGTCCCGATCAGTGATAACGAGGATGCGCGCCTCCGGGTCGTGCTCCAGCAGCCACTTGGCGATCAATACCATCAGGATGCTCTTGCCGCTGCCCTGGGTGTGCCAGATGACGCCGCCCTCCTTGTGGGCGATGCGTTCCTGCGCGGCTTTCACGCCCTGAAACTGGTGCTGGCGCGGTACCTTCTTCTGGCCAGCGTCGAAGATCACGAAGTGGCGGATCAGGTCGAGCAGGCGCGCCTTGCCGCATAGCTGGGTCAGGGGGCGGTCCAGCAGGTGGCCGGGGGCAGGTTCCAGGCCAGCCTCCGTAGGCGCTTCATCCTTCCATTCGACGAAGAATTGCTCCGGCGTGCCGGTGGTGCCGTAGCGTAGGCCTTGGGCGTCGCTGCCCGCCAGCACCAGCTGCACCGTGCTGAAGAAGCCCTTGTTGAAGAGTTCTTCCTGGTTGATGATGAGCTGGCGCACGCCCTCGGCCACTTCGACCGAGCTACGCTTGAGTTCGATCACCGCAATGGCGATACCGTTGAGGTAGAGCACCAGATCCGGCCGGCGTTCGTAGCCGCCCTTGAGCGTCACCTCCTCGGCCAATGCGAAGTCGTTGGCGTCGGGGTTGGTCCAGTCGATCAGGTGCACCGTCTCGTGGGCCTGCCCGGTGGCGATCTGGACCGGTACGCCGTAGCGCAGCAGCTGATAGGTGCGCAGGTTGGCCTGGTAGAGGCTGACGCCCGTCGCATCGGCGGCGGTTTCGAGCTTCTGCAGCGCCGCGGCGATATGGGCCGGGGAATAGCCCCGGGCCGCGAGGTTGGCGCGCAGGAGTTCGGTCTCGATGGGACGGTTGTTGTCGCGCTGGCGCCACTCGCCCAGATAGCGGTAACCGAGATGATCAGGTCGTGCCTCGTCGGTGAAGAGGGCGATGACGCGATTCTGGGTCTTGCGTTCTGAGCGAGGGAGTTCAGGCATCGGTGGGCTCGGGGGTAATCAGTCGGGTCTTGCCAGTCAGCAATTCCTGCATCATACCTTGCTTGAGCAGGCGGGTTTTCTCGCGGCGGGTCTCCAGGACGGCCAACTCGGCGTCCATGTCGGAGAGGATTTTGGCAATCACTTCTTGCTCCACGGGGCCAGGGCAATGCACCTCGATACTCTCAATGGTCCGTGCGTTGAGGCTTGGAACACCTGATGCCTCGTTGTACTGCATCCAGTCAATCAAGCAGAAACGGTAATAAAGGAATCTTGCACTGTTGTCTTCCTTCATAGCCGAATAGAACAGGGTATCTACCGTCCAAAACGGTGTATCCATGTACTGAGGCTGATTGATCGTTCCCTTGCGTCCTATCAAGACAGATGGCTTGTCATACAGAGGGCGTTTAGCGGTTCCTATCTGCCCTCCTGTGGCAAGAATCGGATAGGCGCCGTCATCAACTTCTACTTCGTGCTGGCTCTTGCCGTGGCAGATCGTTAGCAAATCTCCCAACCGCTTCACCTCCCACTCCCCCTCAAAACCCGGCAGGCGGGTCTGGCCTGTCAGGAGTTGCTGCATCGCGGCCTGTTTGAGATCACGCTTCTTGGCGATGAGGCGGTCCAGGGTGGATAGCAGCGCATCGACATCGCTCAGCGCGGTGGCGATGGCGCGTTGTTCGGGGGGAGAAGGAAAGACGACAGGAATTCCCCTTACGATGTAGCCATTCAGGTTTTCCTGGCTCCCACTGTTACTAGCGTTGCGGATGACCTCGTATTGATTCGCCAAGAAGTGGAATATGAACTCTCGTGAAACCCCGGCTTGAAGCGCGATCGAGGCGCAGGCTTGATTTGTTGCTGCAGGAATACCCAGAACACCCACTTTCCCCCGAGTTTTTCCTTGACCATAAAGAGCCATCAATAAGGTGCCTGGGGGAAGCAACTTTGCGGCTGAGTTCTTGAGGCCTTCCTCAGTAATGAACTGCTCCGCCTCAGCGATCACCCCGAAATCGATTTGAGATGTAGTGATCCAGGGGATCGATCCACCCCAATATGCTGCCTGCTCTCGACTTGGTGTGCCGCCAGAACCAACTGATGCGACATCACCCAGGCGCTTCCACGCCCACTCCTCGGGAATAACCCCCACCTCCGTCTGTTTGTACCCCGGCCTTACTTCCATACCACCCCCATCTTCTTGAGGTGTTCTTCTACGCGGGCTGCAAGCCTCGCCACCTCGTCAGTCAGCTCCGGCAGCGGCGTCACATAGCGCTCGGCCAGTTCGCGGATGCGGCGGGTCAGGGTCTGTGATACGCAGTCCAGTTCGCTCTGCACCGCGGCCGACAGGTGAGCCATCCACTTGTCGTCCACCACCAGCGACTGGATCTCGGCCTTGCCGAGTTTGGCATAGTGCCCGTACGCCTGCACGTCGAGCGCCGCCTCGGCCGCCTTGACCGCCTTCTTCAGCGCGGCGATCTGCTCGGTCAGGGCCTGCCACGCTTTCAGGACTTTCAGCTCGTCGGCGCCGTCCGGGTCCTTGCCGATCTCGCGGATGCGCTCCTTGACGGCTGCCGCGGTGATGCTGTCGAAGCCGGAGAACGCGGCGTCCTCGCCGCTGTGCTCCTCCTCCAGTTCGGACAGGCTGGCGGTGGCGGCTTCCAGCTCGGCCTGCCTGGCGTCGATGGCGGCCTGCTCCGCGGTGAAGTAGCGGGCAACGATGAAGGGCTTGGGGATTAGGTCGCAGGCCCAGCCCTTGTCCCGGGTCTTGCCCTTCTTGTCGGTTTCGACGATGCGGGTTGGTTTGGCGATCCAGCCGTCGGCTGCGATCAGATAGGCGTCGTCCTGCATGGTCTCGGCCCAGTAGTCCATAAGGTGCTGGTAGATGTCGTAGGCGTCGAGCAGCGGTGCCTTGCGGAAGCGCTCCAGCAGGTCCTCGGCGATGGTTTCGATCAGCGCCTTGGGGTGGGCGCCCTTGTCGAAGGCGGTGAGGCGCGGCGTGGTGGCCTCGCGCCAGTCGGTGAAGCGCTGGGTAGCAGTCTGGTTGAAGGCAGTGAATTCGGGGTGTCCGAAGATAGCCGGCTTGACTTCGGCGAGCAGCAGCTTGAGGCGGGCGTAGCCTGGGCGTAGAGGCTCGAATAGGGCCGCCCTCAGGCCGGGCAGCACCTGCCAGTAGGCGGTGAGCGCATCCAGGTCACGTTCGGGAATGCCGCCGTTCAAGTGGGCGTCAATGTCCTGCAGATCTTCCGGCTCCGTGCTGTCGATATAGCGCGGCAGGTTGAGGTTGAAGTCGTTCCGGGCGTCGGCGATCTCGTCGAAGGGCACCATGCGGGCATAGCGCGGGGTGTCGATCTGGCGGGTGAAGGTATCGACGATCTTGTGGATGTCCTGCTCCCGCAAGCGGTTCTTGTTGCCATCCTTGATGAAGCCCTTGCTGGCGTCGATCATGAAGACGCCCTTGCGGGCGGCGGCGTTCTCCTTGTCCAGCACCAGGATGCAGGCGGGGATACCGGTACCGTAGAAGAGGTTGGCCGGCAGGCCGATGATGCCCTTGAGGATGCCGGAGCGGACCAGCTTCTCGCGGATAACGGCCTCCGCGTTGCCGCGGAAGAGCACGCCGTGGGGCAGGATGCAGGCTGCCTTGCCGGTGGCCTTCATCGACCGGATGATGTGCAGCAGGTAGGCGTAGTCACCCTGTTTGGCAGGTGGCACGCCCCAGCTAAAGCGCTTGTAGGGATCACCGCTGCCACTGTCGCCGAGTGTGAGGCCGGTGCTCCACGCCTTGTCGGAAAACGGCGGATTGGCCACCACGTAGTCGTACGTGCGCAGCTGCTCGCCGTCCTTGAACTTGGGCGCGGCCAGGGTGTTGCCGGGCAGAATGCTGGCGGTCGGGAAGTCGTGCAGGATCATGTTCATCCGCGCGAGGCCCGCGGTGGTCACATCCTTCTCCTGACCTTCCAGCGTGATGGACTTGCCGGCGGTGGCCGCCACCTTCAGCAGCAGTGACCCGGACCCACAGGTCGGGTCATAGGCAGTGGTGGAGGCCTTGGTGTTGTCCGGCCCGATGCCGATCACCCTGGCGATCACGCGGCTGACCTCGGACGGCGTGTAGAACTGACCCTTGCTCTTGCCGCTCTCGCTGGCGAAGTGGCGCATCAGGTACTCGTAGGCGTCGCCCAGGATGTCGTCGTGCTCGGCACGGTTCTGGGAGAAGTCGAGCTCCGGCTTCTGGAAGATGCTGATCAGGTTGGTCAGGCGCTCGACCATCTCCGGGCCCTGCCCGAGCTTGTTCGGGTCGTTGAAGTCCGGGAAGTCGCTCTTCGACAGGCGGCTGTTGGCGTTGACCAGCGGAGCTATGATCTGTGTGTTGATCTTGTCGCCGATGTCGCTCTTGCCTTTGAGGGCAATCATGTCCTTGAAGCTGGCGCCTTTCGGGATGATCACCGGCGGGGCGAAGGCGTCGCTGTCGGCGTACTTGTCGGTGATGTACTTGATGAACAGCATGAACAGGACGTAGTCCTTGTACTGGCTGGCGTCCATGCCGCCGCGGAGTTCATCGCAGGAAGCCCAAAGGGACGAGTAGAGATCGGATTTCTTGATGGCCATGGGGTCGTTGCGTGTCGGGTCGCCGTACGGCGTGAGCGCGCGACTTTACCGCAAGGAGCGTGGCTCTGGCTTGTGCGGGAGCGGGGGTGAGTGGCTTCGATTTACCTCCGACCGGGCAACACGAAGGCCGACTCTCGTGAGGTTGGACGCTGGACGTCGAAGCGCTGGCCCATTTCATCAGCCTGCTTGCCCGGAGGCACATAGTACAGACGGTGCTGTTTGAGTAGCTCACGAGCCCAAGGGGCGCCTCGATTAAGCACTTGCAACCGCGCCAAGCCTCGGTATCAAGTGACAAAGACAAACCGTGCTGGAAGTTGTGGTGAGAATACGCCCAGCATCTCGCTCGAGCGGACCGTCCCGTCGGTTGGTTGCTGGCTCGGTCTTGACAGTGTTGTGCTGCGGCGGGTCTGCCGCCTGGCTCACCGTAGCGTCCGTTTTCCCGGGCGGCAATCAACCGCTTAGGATCGAACGCGGACCGTCGAACTCAGGCTGGTGAGAGCCCGCTTAGACCGAGGAAGAGCCTGTCGAACGAGCGACGGCACCTCGGCCGGAACAGCCGTCGGTGGCAATGGCCTCGGAGGGCAGCGATTTCAGCCATCTGGGGCCCCCTGTATCGAGCATGCGGTCACGAACTCATTGCGGTCATCGACTGGGTTCGTTCGACACTCCGCGTATTGTCTATCGGCAATAGCCGCCCGCATCCAGACGCGATACACTGTCGGGATTTGCGGTCAACGATTCAGCCACTGCTTTTCTTATAGCAAGCGGCGTTGCATGAGACTAGTAAGATGACGGCAGAAACGGACTATGCTGGTCACAACCTAATTAGATCGGGGCGCACATCCGATCCTTCGGGGCGGTACTACACGTCCCCCGAGGTCAGCCGCACCCTCATTGAGCGCATCAACGTCCCAAAGCCCAAACTGGTCCTCGAACTGGGCTCCGGTTCGGGTGCCTTATGCGCTGCTGCAGCAACTCGCTGGCAAGCCGCCCGACTCATTACCGTTGATACCGACAAGTGCCCCTCCAAACGGCAGAGTGCACACAGTCTGGGCCAGACTCCACAGCACATCCACTTTGTGCACGATGCGCTCGACGAGGACCTGCCGAACAAGATCGGTGTGCGCCTGGGCACCGTTGACGTGGCAGTCTGCAATCCGCCCTACATCCGGCCGCGTTGGCGAGCCGATTTTGGCTGCATCCTCGAAGACGCTGGCCTTTCAGGAGCACTGGCCTCGTTGCACGATGCAGGAGCGGATCTGCTGTTCCTCGCGCAGAACCTTCGGCTCCTGCGCCGTAAGGGCAAGCTGGGTTTGATCCTGCCCGACGGCTTAGTTACCGCCGAACGGTTCGGCGGCGTGCGTCGTGCGCTGTTGCGCCAACATCTGATTGAGCAGGTCGTACAGTTGCCGCGAGGTGTCTTCAAAGGCACCGAAGCCCAGACCTACCTGGCGGTGCTGTCCAAGATGGCCGGAGAGACTGACCAGCTGACGCTCCGCCAGATGGGCCCAGACGGCCAGCTAAGCTCCGCAGTCGACGTTCCGCAGGAATTCGCCGCCAAACGGATGGACTACACCTTCCATGCGCAAGCGAGCTCCGCACAACGCTTGCAAGACGGGTATCGGCGGATTCAAGTAGGCGACGCCCTGACCGATGTGATTCGCGGATCGATTTGCTCTTCCGAGATTGGGGGCTTTCCTACCGCCGTTTTTCACCTTGGCGACTTTGCCAAGCCTGATGGCGAGAACACCATTCGGATCGTGCCCAAGCGTTTCTCACTCAGCGATAGTGCAGCCAGGACGATGAGCCGTAACGCTCACTTGGCATGGCCTGGTGACATCCTCCTTGCACGCGTGGGCCGCAATCTACACAACCGCCTTGCCCTGGTGGTCCACGGTCCATGTGTTATTAGCGACTGCATATTTGCGCTGCGCGCGACCGAGGAGCACCGCGAGCGGCTCTACAGGTTCCTCGAGAGTGATGCAGGCCAGCGCGCGCTGGCGACCTCGGCCCATGGTGTTGCGGCGCGCTTTTTGTCCAAGCGGAACGTGCTCGAGATCCAGTTCTGAAGACAGCTGTGCGTCATGGCTGTTGTTAAAGGTTAAAGCTTCGCCGCCCGGCACCTTGCCGATTGAGCCTATCCTTGGCTCAATCGGCTCACCCAACCTGTGATACATACATGAGTACTTCAGCCTTGGACAACGCATCGTCTCTAACGCTAGACGAAGAGCGCGAGGTCGAGCAGCAATATGAAGAGCGTGCAGACCATCTGGAGCTTGCTGCATTCCCCTCCAGGACGGCGCTGACAAACGACGCGGAAGAGTGGATCCGGTCCCTGACGGGGTCAGGCGCGAAGCTGCTGGTAGGCCCGCGCGGTTGCGGCAAGACGCACTTGATGCGCTTTGCCTTTACGCAATGCATCGCCGATCCGGATCTTCCCTTGGCGATCTACATCAACCTGAACCGATACTACACGCTGGAGCCCCTGCTGCGTCGTCGGCCAGAGGCTATGTCGATGTTTTACGTTTGGGTGCTCGCCAACGTCATGGTTGGCTGCCACGAGTCCATCGAGGCGTTCAACGCACAAGACCTCGACCTAGCAATCGACATCGACGCGCTTTTGGAGTTCAACGAGACAGAGCTGCGGGACCTGATCGGCGCCTACGAGAAGAACCAGCCTCTGAGCGCGGAGCTCGACGAGGTCGCCAGCAGGCTGACGATCGACCGAGTCAAGCAATTGCTCCTCCGCAGCTCAGACGCGCTCGGACGTCGGAGGATTGTGCTACTGCTCGACGATGCTGCGCTCACTCTCACTCCCGAGTACTTGTCTCACTTCTTCGACATCTATCGGGCGCTGAAAGCTGCTCGAATCGCGCCGAAGGCGTCGGTCTACCCGGGCACTACGGAGTACGGCCCCAACTTCCACGCGGGGCACGAGGCTGACACGATCTTCGTCTGGAAGCGCGTCACTGACCAAGACTACCTGCCCTTCATGCTGGACATTGGCGCAAAGCGCTTTCCAGACATGTCCTCGGTTCCTAATGACATCCGAGAGCTACTCGCCTACTGCGCTTTCGGGGTCCCCCGCGCGTTCATGACGCTGGTCCGGAGCTACCTGAAGAACGCGAAGCGCCATGGGACGGCCCAGAGCACTTTCAACGTCACCATCGACGAGTTTCTGGCTGACCGCGTACTCGAATACCTGACGCTAAAAGACAAGAAGCCCCAGTTCTCCAGCATCGTTAGCGTCGGCAAGCAGCTTCTAGACAAGATGGTTGAAGCCGTCTACGACGCCAACCAGCTCCTGCTCGAAGGTACGACGCGCCAGTTGTACATCGGGATTGATGCGTCGGGCGTCAATGACAAGCCGTATGTGCAGCGCATGCTCCTGCTGCTTCAAGAGGCTGGCATGGTTTACGCAGTCTCAGGTGTCTCCCACGGCGATCGCGACTACGTGCGATTTGTACCCCACCTGGCAGCTGTTCAGGCACGTCGCGCCTTCGCAAAGAAGGGCGGCTTCTCGCCGAGATTTGCGGTCGACATGCTGTCCCGTCCTGACGAGAAGCATCCCGTGCGTCGATCGATGTCCACTCTGCTGGATTCTCCCACGCTTGAAGCACTGTGCCTGGACCTTCCGAACTGCCTTAACTGCCAGACCAAGCGCGTGGAGGGCGCAAAGTACTGCTTCAACTGTGGGGAAAAGCTCACTGACGAATCGACGTACGACAGGCTCATGCTGACGCGACTAGCCGATGTGCCGGGGTTAACGCCATGGCAACGAGAAAAACTCAGCAGCTCGGACACGTTGCCGCAGACGGTTGGCGAGTTTATCGCTCTGCAGGACCCAGGCACGACGCTGCGCACGATTCATCGCGTTGGCCAAGTGCGCGCCAAGACCATCATTGATGCAGTTCAAGCTTTTCTTGACGAGTACCTGTCGTGACCATGAGCAAGAACACCACGAGCCTGTTGGAAACTATCACGCCCTTCCCGGCACCGACCGCAACGAAGTTAGATACGGCCAAGTGGTTCGATGCGGCGCACGTACCAGTGGTTGAGTCGCCAATCGACGAGTTCCGCCGGAACCTTGCTGAGATCAACAAGCTGTACCTGCGGGCAGAGCAGCACAACGAATACGTGCCGATGCTCGGGTCACTGGTGTACCTGGGCATGGTTTCAGCAGCGGAAGGCTATTTCCGATCTCTGCTGCGGCGCCTGATTCGTCAAGACACCGCGTGTGAGGCCAATGCCGCAACGCGGACGGTGACATATGGCGCCGCGATCCATCATGAACCCGCGCTGCTTCCCGAGTCCCTCCTCGAAGGCGTCTCGCTCGCATCCGCCAAGAACGTCTTTAGCGAACTGCGCTCCCTGTGTGGCATCGAGATTCCTGACTCGCTTCAGCAGTTGTTCCAGAACTTTGAGGCGATCAGCCAAGTGCGCCATTGCGGCATTCATCGGTTCGGCAAACTCGGCAGCCAGCAGGCCCTCCGACTCGGAATTGACCAGCACAAGCCACTGCTCGAGAAGCCGTTGGCCCTTCAGGTTGAACAGCTACAAGAGATCGCTGATGCACTCCAGGCGTTGATTCATGCTGTCAACTCTCTGTGCTTCTCCGAAATCCTGAAGAGGACACATACGGCTGGCCCGACCGGTCGAGGAAAGGAGAAGCTGTATCAGGAGGTCTGGCAGCAGGACTGGGAGGCGGACAAGGTAAGATTCACCTTGTATTACGACATCTTCGCCTCGACGAGCAAGCCTGATCCCTCCGCCCCCGTCAAGGACGTCTACGACGCGTTCATGACTTTCGTAAAGAACTACGACCTTGCGCAAAAGAGGTCTAAAGCCGCAGCTTCGCCTGCGGCGCCGGTCAATACGGCCTGATCACTGCTTCGCTGCGCGAGTTGCGTCGGTCGAACGGCGATGACGATCAAGGAGCGGTTTGTGCTGATGCTGCCGATAGTGGCGCGCTGGGCGAGTGACTCAGATCAGCTTAACCGGCCCGATAGGTTTGACCGACGAATGACTCTTGATGGCCGGCGGTCGGTCGTTGAGGCACTACGAACGCTGGCCCCCTGGCCGGAAGCAGTATTCCGGAACTACCGGCTCAAGCCAGCGTGAGCCCTCTCGCCTGGCATCGCCGCTGAATGTGCATAGCTTAGAGCGAGTATCCGTTCTTCGCCGTCTTCAAGAGAGATTGCCCGTAGCTGCTTGGCAGCTTGATCTGCCTGCTTGCGAACACGTTGATGTCCAGGTCCAACTTCCCACGGGCAGTGGTGATTTGTTTGAGGCCTACCGGCGTCAGAACGAGGTAGCAACCCTCGCCCACCAGAGACTCCTCATCGATATCAACCAGTCCGGCGTCACGCCACCAATGGAGCTTCGCGACTACAGCTCCGCTTGCGTCGAGGAAGACACTCGGTTCGTTGTCGTGCGCATGCCAGCGAAGCCTCATCACCCAATTCGGGCACAACGCGAAAGTATAGGCTGCTGCGTCGAAGCCCATGTCCACAGAGCAAACAACCCGCCTTACCAGCGTTGGCGCCAGTTCATTGTCAAGTGCGAGGTACTGACCTAGCCAAACAGCAATTGGCAGCTTGGTATAGCAGTCGTCGAAGTCCTCACTGTCAGTCTGTGCCGAGGGTGCTCTAAAACGGGAGAGGCGGTGCTCCGATAGGCGCGGCCTAAAAATCTTGAAGAGCGACACCTCGGCCACAACCTGGCCGTCGTGGTGTGCCGGGAAAGGCGCAACGTCGCTGTCGACCTCGTCAACCCACTTCTGCTCTCGCTCGGACCAACCGGCACTTCGGTCAATCAGCGGCATTCGAATCCATTCGGGACGCACTCGCGGGAGCTTCAGCGGCCGAGGGGGAAGCGGGCAACCCAAACTCTCCAACAGCGTCGGCCTGTCGCGGCCGGTCAGCTTGCCGGCCAGCCGCAGTTCTCCCGCGACGTGGCGAAGGGCGGCAATGGCAATGTAGGCGTGAGGCTTCAGGTAAGTGATCTGCATGTTGAGAACGCGAAGCTGAGCCTCAAGCCTTTTGACGCCAGAGGGCCCGAATGCCTCAAGCCCCCCCCAATCTTGGATGAACATCGCCGCGCGTCGGCGGACTGTCATCTCGTCGATGCCTGTAACCTTCGCGATGTGCTGTGCCGTGGAGCGCAACATCTGGGTCCAGCCAAGCGGCGACTCGACGCGCATCGCGCCAGTTCTCTCGTCCCTCAACGCAGGGTCGCCCTCTGAGGGGTGCTCGAGTTCGAGCTTATAGAAGAGCGGCAGTGGCGTCGCGTCCAAGAAGACGGCGAGCCCCCACCGATGCGACAAGAGCGCGGCTGACTCTGCCACCGCGATGTCGCGGTGACTGATCAACGCGGCCACGGTGGAGCCCAACTTGGGTGCAAGGTTCACGCTGTCAGCAGCCAGCAGCGTTCCGAGCGCCTGCAAGGGGGCATCGAACTCGCCTGCTAGAAGTCGCCGCAAAAGGGACTTGAACAAAGCTTGACCGTGTCCGGCTTGCCCTGCCAAGCGCAGCGCGCAATTACGTGCGTGTCGCTGAACTTCTGCAACGGGCAGCCGATAGGCAAAGTGCAGCAAGTCCTCCAGAAGATCCGTGTCGCTGAGCGGAAGCTCGCTCGGCTGGAAGGGCCGTCCCAGTTGGAACTCGCGAGTGCAGGCCATCTGCTCCTCAAGCAGCAACCAGATGGCCGGCCAATCCGGCCTCGCGCTGATTACTGGCAATATCGAATCCAGCTCTGTCAGCAGCGACTGGGTGCTCTCCTGACCCGCCGTCACTGAATCGACGATGTTCTCGAAGGCGGCGGAAGACGTGGCTGGTCCCTCCAAAAGCTTCTTCGCCTCAAAATAGAGGAACTTGCCGCCGCCCATCCACTGGCTCCAGGAGCTCCAAGGGTCCTTGCTTGTCTCGTAGCCTTGCATCAGCTTTTTGGCGTACTCAACCTCTCCCGCCGCAGCCAGCCGCTTCACCATCAGGAAGCGGCAGCGCGCGTCGTCCTGCAAGACCTGCCAGCGCTCAAACATCCTCCGCACCAGATGAAGCGGGGCCGTCTCGGCCAGAGCTCTGAAACGGTACGGAGCGTTGTAGTTCAGCTCGTCGCCATCTGCTTCGAAGGCGCGCTCAAGCTCTTCGAGAGTGGTCTCCGAGTCGTACTTGCTGGGTGTATATGAGTGCCGCGGTTCCGGTGCTTCTGATGCCCACCGAGCGATAGCGGCGTCGAGCTCGTCGGATGAGAACCCCTGTTTTCCAGCAGCGGTGCGAAGGCGCTTGAGCAGTTCGACCCTCTCGTGTGCTCTGCTGACTACCTCGATCACCCCCAATAGCATCAGCGCGAGAGACTCAATCTGGCCGGGACCTACAGCATCGGCTGCGACGTCGATGAAGTCGCCGACATTGTACGGATCCCTGTAATGCGGTTCCATGTAGAACGGTAGGCACAGTCCGCACCAGACCGTCGCGCAAGCCAAGGCGAGTTCAGGGCTTCGCCGGACCATCCCCGTCATTAGCAGGTCAACGCGGTTCGGCCAGCCAATCAGATGCCAATCCGCCAGTGTCTTTGACACCTCGAAGCCGAAGCGAGGTCCGACCTGCATGGCTTCCTCAATGAGCGACATCGTCAGGCGATGCGCGGCCGACGACCCTTCCGTTTCAGTCATGCCGCCGACCTGCCGCATCAAGTTTGAGACCCGCTTGACACGGTTCTCTGGGTCAACGGCGTTCGCGAGGACCAGGATGTCTCGCCAGATAGCGTATTGCGGGTCCTTTTTTGGGGCCAATGCGTAGCCAAGGCATTGCTCCGGAACCGTCGCCAGCAACTGTTTCGCCTGCTCTAAGTCCCCGACCGCAGCCAATGCGATGGCCAGATCCGCTAGGCCGTCAATCTGCTCGCTCGGCGTGCTCTCTTGAAGCTCCGCCACTAGGGCGTTGAGCCGGTCGACGGCGGCCACACGGTCACCGTCAATCTGATACGTATCGACGGCCAATCGGCGTCGCAGGTACGCGGTACCCCCCAGCGTCGATGAGGCAATGGCTGCGTCAACTTCTCGAAGTACCGCGCGGTACTCATCCTCGCCACACTTGGCGCCGAGCCTCAGCAGGGCTTGCGCGAGCACGGGGACCGCGTTGAAGGCCTGCTGGATGCGATATGACTCGCTGCCGCCTTCTGATGTCAGTCGTAGGATGTACCCAAGGGCAATGCGGGCTTCGTCCTGGATGCTGCCAGCCAGCACGGACGCGTTGTCGACGGCGGCGCGACCTAGAAGCACGCCTATCGTCGAGGCGTGCTGCTGGAACGGATGAAGGAAGGTGTGCTTCGACGGTGTCGCGCTCGGCAGCGGCTTATTGAGCAGCGTGCAAAGCCTCGCGTGATGCATCACCGCGCCAACCAGATTACCCAGCCCAGCCAGCTCCGTCTCGTCATCGCACATGGAGATCATCGGTGCGACCAACTTGTCGAACAGGGCCTCGGCAAGGTCACAACGGCCAGCTTGGAATGCAATCAGTGCCATACGGCGGCGGTAGCCGTTGGGCACGTTTCCGAAGCCAGGAAGGGCGGCGGCGGCATCAAACAGGGCAAGCGCGTGCGCGACGTCGCCACGCCGACTTGCCACAAGCCCTGCGCGAACCATTACAGACGGCTTGTCTTCATCGGCTACCCCGAGATCGCTGCAAAGTTCTTGTGGATCAGCGCCAACCTTCTGAAGGAGCATCGCCTCTGCGGCTTCCCTCCTCAAATGCTGGCGCAGCGACGCGACAGTTTCTGGATCCAACTTTTCGGGCTGGCGTAGCCCCTCTGCGGCGAGGTGGTCAATCGCTGTCTGGATCTGTTCGGTGTCTCGGAAGTTGACGGCGCGCTTTGCCCACCTTTCGAACTCGTTGATGTTGTGGTTGTGCCCGTGGTTCTGGAACTTGGACGTATGGAGCTGCGCTAGCGGCTCGAGGCTTTCAAACAGCTCCTTCGCGCGCTCGAAGTCGCCTCGCGCCAAAAGAGCGTCGACAACCTCGTATCCCTGGCTGGGGAAGTTCTGCACAAAGGAAAGGGCTGCATCAATGTCCCCGACAGCCAGCATTGCCAGCGGAAGCTGGTCGGCGTACTCAAGTGCTGTTTCGCGCCGGCCCACTTCGTCACGACACAGCAGCAGGCGTGTGAAGACGGTCGCATCGTGAGTTCTACGCACTGCCAGCAGCGCCAGCTGGATATCGGCGTGGATCTCGGCGATAGAACGCCCGTCAGCCAGTTGCTGCCTGAAGCGAGCAGGCATCGCCAGTGCAAGTACATTGGCTACGTCGCCGGCACGGGCGCGGTAGCGCAGCTCAAGCCAGCGCTGCGCTGATTCGGACGGCGCATTCGTCGCCAATCGGGCAAGGTCGCGATACACCCGCTGGGAGTACTCGGCGTCGAGGCTTCCGAGGCGGATCCGCGGTTGAGCGATGACGAACAGCCTGAAGCTGTTGTGAAAGACACTCCACCCCTGGGGTGAACTCCGAAGCAGGTGCCGTGCAACGACGAGAGCCCGCTCAATCGCGGACTCCTTGACCACCGTGGCCAGCAGCTGCAGATCAAGGGGCGCCTCAGCGCGGGCGATAAAGCCCAGCACGTCCATGGCATCGTTGTCGCTTGCAATCTCGCGCCAGGCTGCGGCGTACACGGTCTCAATGTCGCCGTTGAACGGCATCCCGCCACTTAGTAGGTGCTTGCGGCCGACATCGTCAGTGTGCAGCAGCGCCTGAATCAAGTAGCGGGTCGCCAACGGATGGCCATGCGTGAGATTACTCAGGTCCAATCGCGGAATCTCGGCAGGCAGACCAAGCACGTCCGCCATCCGAGCGACATCCTCGCGGCCGAGAGGGCCCATGAGTACCAGTCGCTCGTTCTTCTCCGCCTGTTCCTTGACGGCGGGTTTTAGATTGCCGAGATCCAAGCGCTGCGTGCCGAGGACGAACACAACGCCTTTCGGGATGGCCGCGGGAAGAGGCAGTTCGGCAAGCAGCGAGTTGGTCGGCTTCTCTTCGCGGGGCACATGGTCGAGCCCGTCGACGACGATGATTGTCCTGATACCGTCGCGGTCGAAGCGTTCACCAGCCTGGCGCACCAGGACGCCGAACTGTTCACGCCTCTCGTGCAGCGAGTCATCGCGAAGCCGCAGCCCAATCAAGCCGCTGTTACGCAGCTGTGTACCGATGTCGGTGAGGAAGTTGTCAGCCTCACCGCGACCCACGCCTTGGGCGGCACCCGGCACGAACGCTAGGTAGCGGACGCACCGGACATTTGCTTCAGTGGCCAGCGCGACCTGCAAGAGGGTAGATTTCCCGGAGCCAGGCGGGCCTATGAGCGAGACGTAGCCCTGGTCGGCGGCATGCAGCGCGGCCAGCAGCTTGAGCTCGGTGTCGCGGTTGCGCTGCACGTAGGCTCCGACCGGGAACCGGTGGATGAGGAGCGTCTTGGCCGGGTCGCGCCAGCCAAGCTCACGAAGCAGCTCATCACGCGTCCACCTGTCCTTGTCGCGTGCGTCGGCGACCAGCTTGGGCAGCACGCTGGCAATCTCAGATGCCTGTCGCGCCTGCTCGGCATTCAGTTTGTGGGATTGGATGAAGTCGGCCGCGGCACCGCACACTACCCGAAGGCAGTGCAAGAACTGTTCGAAGTCGCCATCGCTCAGTCCAGCCTCACGACGCAGGTGGTCAACTAGCCGACTCCATTCGGACGTGTACCAATCTTCGAGCGAGCGACTCGGATGCTGCCGGAGCTCTTCTAGAAAGGCCGCACTGTGGGCCGGCGTGCCACTGCCTGGCTTGTCGGTAATCGAAGGGAAGTCGTTGACGACAAGGCGGATCTCGACCCCGCTTCCCGAGTTGTCACTGCGTAGGCACTGCCAAGCGTGAATCAGCGGCTTCAAGAGGCCGTTTGCGCCAGTTAGCAGCGTCTCAACAGTGAAGGTGCTCGGGAACTTGGACGTCTTGAACTGGTGGCCGATCACCAATCCATCGAAGCCGAGCACCAAGTCGTCGGCGATGCCCGCGTTGCGATCGGCTACGCCCACCCAAAGCAGCTCGTCGCGCTCGAGCGCGGCGTAGATGGCAGCACCCGCCCGCTCATACTGGCCGATATAGCCACGGAGTGCTCGGCGTTCGCCTTCCGCCGGCGCAGTTGCAGGAACTGTAGCGTTGGATGGATTCAGTTTCTTGGACATCTTCTGAGCCATAGAAATGGATTCGGTAGTTGATGCCAAACGGGAGAAAAAACTGCTTCAGCATCACCCGAGGCATCTAGCACTACAGGATACATGCTGCTGAGTCATCGAACGCCGTTCTGAAATGAAGTCTGGTCTGTGCCAATCGAAGCGGTCATTGGCGAGGTCGATCGTGAATGACTCGCATTAGGAGTGGACACTTCCATAACCATCATCCAGCCCCGCCGTACCCGTCGTACCCACTCCGAAGCGTTCAAGCAGTCCCTGATCGAAGCCTGAGGCGAGCCTGGCGCCTCGGTCGCCGGGGTAGCCCTAGCCAACGGGATCAACGCCAACCAGCTGCGGCGCTGGATGCGCGAGCCGCCCGCATCTCCTTCACATCGGATCGGCAAGGCGCTGGGCAGGCGCACGTCGGCATCCGAGTCGCTCAGCCGCGTTCTCCAGCGCCGACATCGCGCTGCCATTCTGCGTCCACAGCTCCACCCAGACGGGACGGCGACCGCGTCCGCTCCATTTCAACTCGGGATTGCCGGGGTGCGCATAGCGGATCGGCAGCGGGGCTTTCTGCTTTGCAACCAGCGTCCTGGTTCGCTTCACCTTGGCGGGGGCCGTTGCTTGCGCTTGCGGCGGCAAGCTCAGCAGCTCCTCCAAGGAGAACTCTTCGGCAGCCGCCAGTTTGCGGAGCTTCTTGATCACATCGGCCTTGCCGACCCGCTCGCGTATTTCGATTTCACGGGTGATGCGCTGGTTCAGCGTATTCAGCTTGCCAAGGGAGAGGCTCGTCAGGTCCATGGTCTATGTCGAAAGGCATAAAAAATGGCTATGTCACCGTTGCCTGTGGAACCGTGCCCCCAGCAATCTGTCTGAATATACAGTTTTGCTGCGATCAGGAGGGTGGCGATGAAACCGCTTGATTTCAAACATATCCTGCAATCGCTGGCGCATCTGTCGCATTGGCAGCGCGATCGGCTTGTTCAGGTGTTGAGTCAGCCGGGTGAGGGTCATGCCGTGGCGCGGATTGAGGCCTGTTTCGACGCTGCGCCGAAGTGCCCTCACTGCGCACACGCACAACTTCATCGGCACGGACGCTCCGAGGGGCTTCAGCGCTATCGGTGCTGCGCCTGCGGCAGGACCTTCAATGCCCTGACGGGAACGCCGTTGGCGCGGCTTCGACACAAGGCCAAGTGGCTGGACTTTCTTCAGACGATGCAGGCCTCGATCACGGTTCGCCAGAGCGCTCGGGACGTTGGCGTTCATCGCAATACCAGCTTTCGCTGGCGCCACCGATTTCTAGCCTGGAGCAAGAACGACCGCCCCGAATATCTGCATGGGATCACCGAGGCGGACGAGACCTACTTCCTCGAATCTAGCAAAGGGGCGCGCACGCTTGACCGCCCAGCCCGCAAGCGCGGTGGCTCGGCGACCAAGCGAGGGATTTCCAACGAACAGATCTGCGTGCTGGTGGCGCGGGACCGTACCGGCCAGACTCTGGATTTCGTCACGGGTAAAGGGCCCATCAGTAAAGCGCAGTTGCGCGAATGCCTGCCACCCGTGCTCGATGAGGACGTTCTGCTCGTCAGCGATGCCAACGCCAGTTATCACTACTTTGCCAAGGACGCTGGCGTCAGCCATGAAGCGGTCAATCTGTCCGCCGGCACGCGCGTCAAAGGGGCTTTCCATGTGCAAAACGTCAATGCCTATCACAGCCGACTGCGCCAGTGGATTCAACGCTTTCACGGTGTCGCCACGCACTACCTCCCGAACTATCTGGGCTGGCGCCGGGCACTCGACACGCGTCGACTTGATACGCCCGACAAGATGCTCCTCGCCGCTATCGGAGTATTTCCACAGGCAACGGTGACATAGCCTAAAAAATTGGAGGCCGCCATCATGCCTCACGCGATGGCGGCCCCCAAACTCGATTTACCGGGAAGAGGACGCAGACATCGGGACGAGGGCCCCATGCTCCCTCGTCCCGCCCCGATGCAGAACTACTCAGCCCGCGGCTCCGACTTCCGTTCCGCGCTATTCCTCTCGATCGCCTGCAGCAGGCTGAAGCCGCTCACCGCACACAGCCAGGCCAGACCCCACCCAGCAGCCTCCCCCGCATTCAGCCAGAAAAACCCGCTGAGCAGCGTCGACAGCGCCGCCACGATGATCCGTGGCACAGGCTGCGGTACCCAGGACAGGATCGCAGAGGCCAGCGAGCTCATCAGCAGGACGTAGGCGATCCCGCCAATGTGACTGCCGCTCTGGTGGAAGTCCATGTCCCCCATTGAGAACGCCATCCAGGGCATGAACCACAACAGCACACCAGCGATACCCAGCAGTGTTCCAACGACACGTTTGTCCATTTGAGGTGCCTCCTTTCTGGGCTTACTTGCCGGCACGCTCGGCCTGGTTCACAAACGCCCCTTTGAAATCCTCCGGGATGTAGCTGTCCACCACCGTCACCTTCCCGCCAACCGACTCGGCCGCGGCGCGGACGTTATTCATCGTGCGCGGGATGAACTGGCTCGAGTCGCCGATCAGCGAGCGCCCGACCGCAGCGCTGATCCCCTGCGGGGTCAAGCCGCTGCTCGCCCGCACGAAGGTCGCGTGGATATCGATGTGGTAGCCATCCTTGTAGGGCAGGACGCACAGGAAGAAGGTCGTCTGCTCGCCGTACTGCGCCATGCTGGTGTTTTCGGTGGAGACCGTCATCAGCGCGTTCTTGCAGACCGGCACGCGGATGTTCTGGGCTTGGGACGCCAGCAGCGCCCCCATCTTCGAATTCGCAAACGGATCCTGGAGCTCGAAGCGCCCCGGCGTCGCCGGCAGCTCCGCCGGGGGAATCTCCCGATTCACCCGCAGCTTGCTGGCACTCGTCTGCACCGCATCGAGTACCGCCTTCAGGAACTGGTTGCGATCCAGCGTGGCGGGTTTGACGTCGTAGATCACGAAGGTCGATTCGGTGTGAACCGAGGGTTTCATCGAGGCACATCCGGTCAGCGCCAGGCCGAGGGCCAGTGCGGTCGTCATTTTGTACATGGTTTTTTTCCTTATTCGTATTCGATGGTTGGGCCATGTTTGCCGCAGCTAAAACACCGCGGCGGCCCGGGTTCGGTGGGTCTTGCGACCGTAAAGCTAAGGATTCCTTAGTATGCCATAGCTGTCCTTCCTAAGAATCTCTTAGTCCTCAGCGCGGAGGACGGGGATGGAAGAGAAGTCGGTGTTTGCCAGGCGGCTACGGGCGGCCCGGGAGGCGAGAGGCGTATCGCAAAAGCAGCTCGGCATCCTGGCCGGGATCGACCAGTTCGTCGCCAGTGCGCGGATCAACCAGTACGAGCGGGGCAAGCATGTGCCGGACCTGCAGACCGCACAGCGGCTGGCCGCGGAACTGAATGTCCCGGTCTCCTACCTGTACGAGCCGGATGACGACCTGGCGGAGCTGATCCGACTCCTGGGAGGCTGCTCCCGGGACAAGATCCACCAGTTGATCACCCAGTTCGAGACTCTCCCAAACGCCTGAACCTGGCGACACTCCGCCTATTGCGGCCCTGCATCGCGTTGTCGATACAGCGCCTTGATGCGCGTCTTGCACCGCGCATGCGCCCGCTGGATCCCGCCCAGGACACTGAGCGGAGCCCGGCGCATCGCCCCGGTCCGCTCCGCGTGACCAGCGTCGGTCAACTCACCCTGCAACCACAGGGCGTCCAGCAACTGGATGGCGAGATCGGCGCGGAGGAAGAGGTCCACATACGCGCTCGCCAGCGGCGTGCGGATGTCCGCACTCAAGGGCTCGACCCGGCCCGGTTCGCCCGCCTGCAGGCCAGCGGCGGCTAGCTGGGCCCTCGTCCAGTCGATCATCTTCTCGACCTTGCGCGCCTGCTGCGCGACGCAGTCCTTCAGACCTTGCAGTTCCTCCAGGGGGTAGGCATCCCGCAGGACGTTCGGCGCAAAGACGCACACCGCGTAGAGGCGGCGACTGGCCTCTTCAAAGTTCCACTTCCAGACACCGATCAGGCGCGGATTGGCCAGATCGACGGTTCGGGTGATGCAGGTGCCACGCAGAGTCCGAGTTTGCGGACGAGCGAAGCCATCATGTTGATCCATGAGAATCTCCAAGCAATTTCGAGGATGGGAATGACGGGACGTCCGCTGTCAGAAACAGCATACCGAAACGTCTCGACTTTCAAAGCGAGCGACCGGCACCGCCGCGGGGGATCGCGGCGGCCCGGCCAGCCTCACTCCCGCACGACGTAAGGCCGTCCGCCCAGGTGGCGGTGATAGGCACCGAAACCCCCGTCCCGCGCCGCGTGGCGGCTGACGAGATCGGCCTGACCCGAGAGGCGATCCACCGTCGACAGGATGTGGGCATCCAGGCTCAGGGGCTCCCGCAGCCCCAGCCAGTCAGGCGCCCCCTTGGCGGCGGTGATGGCATGCAGAAGCGCCAGGTAATGGGCCTCGGGGATGATCACCCGGTGCTGGGCCCGGGCCGCGGCGATCCACTCGAGGACCGTATGCTTGTGGCCCAGCAGCGCCCCGCGCTCCGTCATCTCATAGCGGCCGCGCACCGGATTGAACTGGTACTCCTCCGCCTTGCCCGCGTCGTGCAGCAGGCTCCCGGCGATCAACACCGGCAGATGCACCTCCGCGTGATGGCAACCCAGGGTCCGGGCCCGCTCGGCGACTTCCAGCGCATGGCGGAAGTTGCCGTTACGGCCGTTGTGATGCCCCTGCAGCGAACTCGGCCCCTCGAGATAACGCTGGAAGCGGCGGGGATCCCAGAACACCGCGTTGAAGAGGTGCTGCAGCGGTCGCCCCAGGCCCTCCCAGAAACGCCCGGCCCGCGCGACGAGCGCCCGGTCCCGGACCCAGGCGTGGGGCACCGTATCGAAGGGATTGAGGCTCGCCTCGGGCCGTTCCAGCTTCACCAGCCGCGCGATGCGGATCGCCCCCAGCGTGCTGGTCGGCCGACCGAGCCAGCGGATCGACACCAGGCTGCCCGCGGTCAGGCGGCTGTCCGGATGGCGGCACAGCCATTCGACGCGCAGCACCGCCCGCTCGTGGAACACGACCGCCACGTTGAGCAGGTTGCGTGCGTCGAAGGGCAGACGCTCGATCGACTGGATCCGGAAGACCGGCGGCAGGCGGTCGATGACGTGGTCCGGCTGCGGCAGTCGGCTCACTGAAAACACAGTTTGGCGGGCATCAGACATGGTGATGAGCTCCTTCAACAACGACGTTTTGTGCGGAGGACGCAAAGCGCTCACTCAGCAAGCGCTCGAAAGCAGATCCATCTTTGCGGGTCAGGTTGGGCACGTAACGGGAATAAACCTTGAACAGCATCTCGGTGCTCGTGTGTCCCATCTGTCGGGCGATCCACTCGGGGTTTTCCCCAGCGGCGAGCCACAAAGTCGCGGCGGTATGGCGGGTCTGATATGGCCGCCGCTTCTTAAGCCCGAGGTGCCGCAGCAAGGGGTACCAGATGCGCTTGGTGACGTTGTTGTGGTCCAGCGCGTGCCCCGTGCTGCTGCAGAAGACGAAACCCTTCAAGCGTCCGGAGCGAGCCAGCTGGCGCTTGAGAGCGTCGAACACCACCTGCGACATCTGGATATCACGCACGGACTCGATGGTCTTGGCGTCTTCCTCCACTACGCCGAGGACAATCGTTTCCCGCACGAGGATCAGCTGGCGCTCGAAATCCACGTACTTCCACTTCAGCCCATCCACCTCGCCGGTTCGCATCCCGGTGAAGAAGCGCACCGTGTAGTAATCGCGGAAGTCCTCCCTTACGGTGTCGAGGATTCGTTGCACCTCGGCGAGTGTGAAGGGTTCGACGTCGCTCTTGGGGATACGCAGCGGTTTGATGTTGTAGTACGGACTGGTAAATTTGTACCGGTCGGAGGCTTCTGCAAGGATCAGGCTCATCACATTCATGATGGCGTTGATCCGGCGGGGCGACAGCGTTTCCTTCTTCCGGCCTTTGACTTTGGCGAGTTCGGACCGGAATTGGAGGAGTTCTTCCCGCAGGAGGCTTCCGACATCCCGCGCCCCAAAACGGGGTAGCAGATGCTTGGTGACGATGTCGCTGACGGTACGCTGGTAGGAGCGCCGCCAGGTCACTTGGTTTTCCAGCTGCCAGGTTTCAGCGAAAGCGCTGATGGTCGGGCGAGCGGTGGAAGCCGCAAGAGAAGGGGGCGGTGGAGGAGCAGAGATCACCGCAGGGCTGTCCGCCTGAGGCGCGGGCTGACCGAGGTCGATCTCCCGAGTCACCTCACTTCCGGCGATCGCAAAAGTCGCGGCAAGCTTGCTGCCGGGGAAGAAGGCCGAGTAGTCGAAAACGCCTTGGTGAATCTCCAGCTCGATACGCTGCAAGACCTTTTCCAGCCGACGCCGGTTCGCGGGCGTGTCATCCAACAGAGTTTGTTCTCTGCAACGCGTTCCTCGAAAGCGGAAGTCGAAGAACAGTTTTCCGGAGTCTGCCCGGGCTCTGATACTAGCCATGGCGAGCCTCCTTCTGTGCGGCCTGGGCCCGCAGGTGTTGTCCAGACTTCCGGGGTGACCCCGGAATCGTTGCAACCCGGCACGCCACCCCGCTGGCCATGGGAATCGTGACTGCACGGGCGTGCTCTGGCTGGCCGCGAGTCGGCGCTGCGGCTTGGACAAGCCCCGCATCCAGCGACTCGAGAGCCATGTCTTTCTCGATCTGCTCCCATACGTAAAGGATCTTCCGACCCCCGAATGGGCGGATGTAATGCACACCCTCAAGCAGAACCGAGTCCTTCAGACGTTCGCGGATGGTCCGGACGTCGTACTTGATCCGAGCAGCAAGCTCCTCGGTTGTTAGGTAGGTGTTAGCGGACATGATGACTTCTCCGTAGAATTGATCTCTCAGTAGGATGCTTTGCTGCTCAATGGCTTCAAAACGATCTACTGGAGACCATTCTACACAAAAAGAAGACCTGTCAAAGCCCTTTTTGATCTTTTGGAGATCATTTTTTATTTTTGGAGCGCAACGTGATCAAGTGCCACCTATCCCGCCTCCTTGGCGAGCGGAAGCTGAAGATCAGCGATGTCACACGGGACACGGGCATCAACCGGGGAACGCTGACCCGCCTGTATCACGAGACCGCCGAGCGAGTGGAGCTCGACGTCCTGGATGCCCTGTGCACCTACCTGAACTGCGGGCTGCCTGACTTGTTGGAGTATCAAAAGAGCGAGCAGGCCTCTCCACCCCCAACTCCCTGACCCAACGGATAGGCTGAGGGCGGGTGTGACGCACGTATCGGGGGCTGTGCCCAAGGGGCACGGTGCCTGAAGGTCAAACCAGCCATGGTTCGCAAAAAGCGGGATTTTGTCCGGGCACAGAACGGGCACGGTTTGGGCACTGGGTGGGCACAGACTGTGACTCGAGCCCGAAAAGCAAAAAAGCCCAAGCACGTAAATGCTTGAGCCTTAAAGCTTTTGTTTGGTTGCGGGGGCAGGATTTGAACCTGCGACCTTCGGGTTATGAGCCCGACGAGCTGCCAGACTGCTCCACCCCGCGCCGAAAGAAGAATATTAGCACAGACACGATGTAAGCTCAACTATTCGCTAACACGAGCCTTTGATTTCGCTGCTCGCTCCAGATACTCCGCTTCCGGCATCACGGTTACCCGGACCTCCGGCGTCTGCGCGAGGCCGCCAAGGATAACGCCGCGAAGTGGCGAGACGTCCTGAAAATCCCGGCCCCAACCGAGCGTCACGTGCCGCAGGTCGGGCTGAATGCCGTTGGTCGGATCGTATTCGATCCAACCCTGCTCGGGACACCACAAGGCGACCCACGCGTGCGATGCATCTGCGCCGATAAGGCGCGGCTTGCCCGGCGGCGGATCGGTAAGCAGATAACCTGACATATAGCGGGCCGGAAGACCTATCGAGCGCACGGCGGCAATCATGAGATGGGCGAAATCCTGGCAGACGCCACGCTTGCGCTTGAGCACCTCATATACAGACGTACCGACCTCGGTGGCGTCGGGATCGTATTTGAAGGTTTTGAAGATCAGTTCCGTGAGCGCCCGCGCGCCTGCCAGCAACGGCACACCCGGCTTGAACACCTGGGCGGCAAACGCGGCCAACTCGGCACTCCGCGGCGCACTTGGCGAGGCGTAGAGGTAACGCTCGGCGTCGAGCATCTCGCTGTCGCGCGCGACCGCACGGTAGCGGAAGCTGTCGCGCACCCTCTCCCAGGGTGGAGAGTCTTCGTCCTTCGGCAGATCCCGAGCCATGACCGTGACGCGGCTCTCGGCGCGAACCAGCAAGCCGTCATGGGGCGTATCGAGGGACAGCCAGGCAACCGGATTGCCGAAAGCATCCTCTCCCTCGGTCAGGCGTGCGAGATCCGGATCGACAGTGATGCGACCGGATTCCCGTATCTGCCAAGGCAGTTCGCGGGGAATCAGGTGCAGCAGGTGATGGGCCAACGACACCGGCACGCCGCAAGGCGGATATTCGGTTTCGTGGATGACGATATAGGCGGCGCTTCGGGTCATGAGCGGAATCGGGTTCAGGCGGCAAAGGTGGCTTGGCCACGCCCGACATGGCTGAAAAAGCGCATGGCGAGACGGTCGGACAAGCGGCGGCCGGCACCGACCAGTTGATCGAAGCGCTCGGCCAGAGCCAGGCACGCCGCTTTTCGCTCGGCGCTGGGGCGTGCCGCCTCAAGACGCACCCACGGAAAGGTCTGCAAGGCCTTGAAGGCGCTCTCCAGTTCGGTGACGCCCAAGGCTTCGCTGTCCGTCTCGAACTTGCTCAGGTAATTGACGCTCATGCGCAACTGGAAGGCCAGCGCGTGCGGGTTGGCATCGTCCATCGTCAGCAGGTGGATGGCCGGCAGCAATTCCGGCTGGGCGCGATAGCGGGTGCGATAGGTGATGATGGAATCGCATAGTTCGAGCAAGGCTTCCACGGCCAGCTCCTGGTGCAACGGCTGGTCGAGCTCCACGTAGCGACGTAGAAAACGCGCCAACGTGGCGGCCACGTTGTCGAGCCGCTCGATGCGTCGACCAACGATATGCAGACGCCAGCCCATGTCGCGGGTCATGTTGTCCATGGCGAACCCCGACAACGATACGAAAGTGGTCAGCGCTTCGTCGAGAAATTCGAGCAGCGCCGGAACATCGCTGTCCCGTTCGCGACAGGTCTCGATTTCAGCCGACAGGCGCTTGAGAGCATGCCAGTGATCGAGGGAAAGGTGCTCGCGGGCCTGGCCGGCACACCAGGTGAGGCGCTGCAGATTGGCCGCCAGACCTTGGTCGGCGTGGCGATCGAGTACTGCGCGGAAGAGATCGAGTTCGGCCTTGGCGAGCGGGGCGTTCACCACTTCGGGCTCGACGAGGCCTGAGCCAGCGGCAAGATGAAGCATCATCCCGAGCGCCCCCGCGCGCTCGGTACGGCGGCCTTCCGACAGGCGCGACAGCGCCAGCCGCACAAGGCGGGCGATGGCGTCGCAGCGCTCGCTGTAGCGGCCGAACCAGAACAGGTTTTCGGCGAGGCGCGACGAAAGCGTGCCGGTTTCGTCGATCAGGTCGCCGACCCGGATCGTGCTGTGGAGCATGCTGAAGCCAGACACCGGACCATCCGAAAGCGCCCAGGTATCTTTGCTGCTGCCGCCTTTCTGAAGCGTGAGAATGCGGGTGTTATCTACTGCGGCGACCCGCGCCAGCCCACCGGGGAGCACGGTATAGCCTTCCGGACCGAAAGCGGCGTAGACACGCAATCCCATCGCACGGGAACGCAGCTTGCGCCGGTGGCCGCCGGCCCATACCGGCGCGCGGGAAAGTTTGACGAGTTCCTGGGCCACGAAGGCCGAAGGTTCGGACTCGATGCGCTCTGCCAGTGCGTCGAGCTGGTCGGGCGCCAGACGGTCGCCAAAGATGATGTCGGTCGACAGCCCGGGAAAGGTCGGCTTGATGACCAGATCCCGCAGATTGGCCAGCACCTCCTTGCGCGCCGGCCCTTCGCCGCACCACCAAGTGGCGACCGACGGCATCGCCAGCTCCTCGCCGAGCAGGTGGCGACAGATGCCGGGCAGAAAGCCGGGCAAGGCCGCCGACTCGAGCAGGCCCGACCCCAGAGCATTAGCCATCAGCACACGGCCGGCGCGCACGGCACCGAGCAGGCCGGGCACGCCGAGGGCCGAATCGGCACGCAGTTCGACCGGATCGCAGAAATCGTCGTCGAGGCGGCGAAGAATGGCGTGCACACGTTTGAGCCCGGAAACGGTTTTCAGGTAAACGGTGTCGTCGCGCACGGTAAGGTCTTGCCCCTCAACCAGCGGAAAGCCGAGGTAGCGGGCCAGATAGACGTGTTCGAAATAGGTTTCGTTGAAAGGGCCAGGAGTCAGCAAAACCGTCAGCGGCGGTTCGCCGTCGCTCGGAGCCTGACTGGCGAGGCTGCTTTGCAGACCGCGGAAGAAACGCGCCAGGGTCTGCACTTGCATGTCGCGAAACAGATCCGGAAAGGCGCGCGATACCAGCAAGCGGTTCTCAAGGGCATAACCGGCGCCGGAGGGCGACTGGGTTCGGTCGGCGATGACCCACCACTGCCCGTCCGGCGAGCGGGCAAGATCGGCCGCATAAAGGTGCAGGAATGCGTCGCCGATCGGCTTGATGCCCTTGCAGGGCCACAGAAAACCTTTGTGTCCAAAGACCAGTTCGGGGGGCAACAGACCTTCCGCGAGCGTGGTCTGCTCGCCATAGAGATCGCCGAGCAGGGCGTTGAGCAGACGCGCACGCTGCCCGATGGCCGCGGCGATACCGCGCCACTCGTCGGCCGGCAGAATCAGCGGCAGCAGGTCGAGGGACCACGGCCGACCGGTGCCGCGAGGGTCCGCGTAAACGTTGTAAGTAACGCCGTTTTGCTGGATGCCGCGCGCCAACTGCGCGGCGCGCGCCTTCAGGATGTCGCTGCCGGATTCTTCGATGTGCTCGATGAATGCCTGCCAGTGTGGCCGGATACCATCCTCCCCTCGAAGTTCGTCGTAACTGTCGGGGCGGTATGTGTAATGGGTAAGAAAGGAACTGGTCATCGGAGCACGCTACCACTCTTTCCCTCAGCGGGGAATACGAAGGTTTGCGTCAGGCAGGCGCCGACGGGCACGGAGAGAGGCTCCGTGCCCGTCGGCGCAGATCGGCAGGAAAGACTCAGCGCCGCAGGTCGAGGGTGAAGGGGAACTCCTTCTCAACCGGCGAAACCTTCACTTCGGGCGCGCCCGGAGTGTGGCCCATACGGAAGTAACGGGCCAGACGACGGCTCTCGGCTTCGAAAGCGTTGACCGGGAAAGTCTCGAAGCTGCGCCCGCCCGGATGGGAGACGTGGTACTGACAACCCCCGAGGGAGCGGCCGGTCCAGGTGTCCACCAGATCGAAGGTGAGCGGCGCGTGGGGCGCGATGGTCGGGTGCAGACACGACGGCGGCTGCCAAGCCCGGTAGCGCACCCCGGCGACGAACTCACCGACGGTGCCGGTGGGCTGCAGCGGCACCGTGCGGCCATTGACCGCCAACAGGAAGCGGTCGTCCGACATGCCGGTAGCACGCACCTGCAGGCGCTCGACGGAGGAGTCGACGAAACGCACGGTGCCGCCGATGGCGCCTTCTTCGCCCATCACATGCCAGGGCTCAAGGGCCGTGCGCAGTTCGACGTCGATGCCGCGGACCGCAAAATCGCCGATCTTCGGGAAGCGGAATTCAAAGTGCGGCGCAAACCATTCGGGTTTGAACTCCAGTCCGTGGCCCTGCAGATCGCCGATGACGTCGTCGAAATCCTGCTTGACGAAATGCGGCAGCAGGAAGCGGTCGTGCAGTTCGGTTCCCCAGCGCACCAGACGATCCGGCTTGTAGGACGTTTCCCAGAACAGCGCCAGCAGACCGCGCAGCAGGAGCTGCTGAGCCAGCGACATGCGTGCATGGGGCGGCATTTCGAAGGCACGCAACTCGAGCAGGCCGAGACGGCCGGTGGGGCCATCGGGCGAATAGAGTTTGTCGATGCAGAACTCGGAACGATGGGTGTTGCCGGTGACGTCGATGAGCAGGTTGCGCAGCAGACGGTCGATGAGCCACGGCGGCACGTCCTTGCCCACCTCCGGAAACTGGCGGAAGGCCGTTTCGATTTCGTACACCGAGTCGTTGCGCGCTTCGTCGATGCGCGGCGCCTGACTGGTCGGGCCGATGAACATGCCCGAGAACAGATAGGACAGACTCGGGTGGTTGTGCCAGTACGAGATCAGGCTGCGCAGCACGTCCGGCCGACGCAGGAAGGGCGAATCCGACGGCGTGGCGCCACCGAGCACGAAGTGGTTGCCACCGCCGGTGCCGGTGTGACGACCGTCGACCATGAACTTCTCGGAGGTCAGGCGGGAGTAGTGGGCCGCTTCGTAAAGGTGGGTGGTGCGGTCGACCAGTTCTTCCCAGTTGCTCGACGGGTGGATGTTCACTTCGATCACGCCGGGGTCGGGGGTGATGCGGAACTGGGTCAGACGCGGGTCGAACGGGGGCTCGTAGCCTTCGATCACCACCGGCATGCCCAGCTCTTCGGCGGTCGCCTCGATCGCTGCCACCAGCTCGAGATACTTTTCGAGGCTGGAGAGCGGCGGCATGAAGATGTGCATCGTGCCGTTGCGCGGCTCGGCGCACATGGCGGTGCGGACGATCCAGTCGGCAGATTCGAACTTGGACGGCGTCTTGTCGGTGGGGCTGAGCTTTTCGGAAGCACGAGCCGCCTTGAGCGCCGCCGCGGCGCGGGCCGCAGCGGATGAGCCAAAGCCGGCTTCGTCGTCGGCAAGCGCGTTGAGCAGTGCGGTCTGACCGCCCGGCAGCTGGCGCCGCAGAGCTTGATAGGCAGGCAGCGGCGGGAAGGATTGGTGGCTGTCGGTCGGATTGACGTAGGGGTAGCTGCCCTTCTCGACCCACGGCTGGGAATCCAGCGGCAGGCGGTAGCCGAGCGGCGAATCGCCGGGGATCAGATAGCAGCGTTCGTCGCGCAGGAACCACGGTCCGGTCTGCCAGGCGCCGGTGTAGGCATTGACGGACACCGGCAGCACGTAACCGACCGGGTTGGGCAGGCCATGCTCATAGACGCGGCGGATCCGGTCACGCTCCAGCGGATCGTCGAGGCGGGCGTCGAAGGGATCGACGTTGCCCGGCAGGCGGCGTTCGCGCCACAGGTAATAGAAGGCATCTTCGTAGGCCGGGAAGACACGGCGCTGATCCACGGCGAGGCGCGAAGCGACGCCGGCGAGGAAGGTGTGGGCCTTGTCCACCTTGACGTCGCCGGGAGTGGAGGCGTCGCCGATGAGGTCGGGATTGAGCCAGATCGGCTGGCCGTCCTTGCGCCAGAAGCAGCTCAGCGACCAGCGCGGCAGCTGCTCACCGGGATACCACTTGCCTTGCCCGAAGTGGGCCAGACCTTGCGGAGCGTATTTGTCGCGCAGGCGATGGTAAAGATCTTCGGCGCGGATGCGCTTGTTCGGACCCATCGCTTCGGTGTTCCATTCGGCGCCGTCGGGGTCGTCGATGGAGACGAAGGTCGGCTCGCCGCCCATGGTCAGACGCATATCGTTGGCGTCGAGGGCCACGTCGATGCGGTGGCCGAGGGCTTCGATCTCGGCCCACTGCTCTTCGGTGTAAGGCTTGGTGACCCGCGGCGCTTCAAGCACGCGGGAGACGTTCATGATGTGCTCGAACTCGCATTCGCAATCGTCGACCAGACCGGAGATCGGCGCGGCGGACGAGGGATCGGGCGAGCAGGCCAGCGGAATGTGGCCTTCGCCGGCAAACAGGCCGGACGTCGGATCGAGCCCGACCCAGCCGGCGCCGGGCAGATAAACCTCGGTCCAGGCGTGCAGGTCGGTGAAGTCGACTTCGGTGCCGGAAGGGCCGTCGAGCGCCTTCACGTCGGCCTTGAGCTGGATCAGGTAGCCCGACACGAAGCGCGCGGCAAGACCGAGGTGACGCAGCAGCTGAACCAGCAGCCAGGCGGAGTCGCGGCAGGAGCCGGTGCGCTTGGTGAGGGTTTCCTCGGGCGTCTGCACGCCCGGCTCCATACGGATCACGTAGCCGATGTGAGCCTGCAGGTCGGCGTTGAGCTTGACCAGAAAGTCCACGCTGCGCACCTTCTCGCGGGAGATGGAGGCGAGGTATTCGGCAAAGAGCGGCGTGGCTTCTTCCTTGAGAAGGAAGGGAGCGAGTTCGTGACTGAGCGCACCTTCATACTGGAAGGGATAGTTCTCGGCGTCCGGCTCCAGGAAGAAGTCGAAGGGGTTGATGACCGACAACTCGGCGACCAGGTCTACCTCGACGCTGAACTCGGTGACCTTTTCCGGGAAGACCAGGCGGGCAAGATAGTTCGATTGCGGGTCCTGCTGCCAGTTGATGAAGTGCGGCTTGGGCAGCACGCGCAGCGAGTAGGACAGCACGCGGGTGCGGCTGTGCGGCGCGGGACGCAGTCGGACAACCTGCGGGCCGAGGGTTACCGGGCGGTCGTATTTGTAGGAAGTGAGGTGATTGAGGGCGACGTTGATTGTCACGGGATGCTCCGTTCTCGATACTGCGGGGTTGAGGCTTGCCCCATTCAAAAGCAAGCTTCACGCCAGTCTGTTTACGCTACGTGCATTGCACCAGCATGGCATTTACGCGGCGATCGGGAAGGATCGGAGACAGCTCCGGGGCACCATCACGCACCACGCACCAAAATGAACCCCCGAACTTGCACCGCTATGGTGCATGCCGGGAATGAAAACTCGACAGCGGGAACGATGCTCAAGCCTTGCCCGCGGCTTCGTGCCCCTCGCGCATCGCACGCTTGTTGAGCTTTCCGACGCTGGTGCGAACCAGCGCGTCGACGAAGTGTACCTGCAGCAATACGCCATAGCGAGAAATGCCCGAGGATTCGATGAGACGCGCCGAGAAGTTGCGGATTTCGTGCTCCGTCACCCGCCCGACGCTCTCGGGCTTGAGGGTGACCTTGGCCAACGGACGCTCGCCCCACTTTTCGTCGGGCACACCGATCACCGCCACGTCGGCCACCGCCGGATGCTGGGCCACCACCTCTTCGATCTGCAGCGAGGAGGTCCACTCGCCGCCGGTCTTGATCACGTCCTTGATCCGGTCGGTGATCTGCAGATAACCGGCCGCATCGATGTGGCCGATGTCGCCGGTGTGGAGCCGGCCACCGGCCCACAGGGCTTCCGAAGCCTGCGGATCGTGGAGGTAGCCCTGGGTCAGCCACGGGCTGCGCACCACCACCTCACCCACCGAGCGGCCGTCGTGGGGCAGTTCGGCCATGTTTTCATTCACCACCCGGGCGTCCACCAACGGCAAGGGAATCCCGGTCTTGGCACGCAGCGCGGCCTGCTCTTCGGGCGTGGCGTCGAGGGCTGCGGTAGGCAGCTGGGCCAGACTGAGGATCGGACAGGTTTCGGACATGCCGTAACCGGTGAAGGCATCGATGCCGCGCTGCATCGCCGTGCGCGCCTGGGCCTGGGAAAGCGCCGAACCGCCGATGATGAGCTTCCAGCGCGACAGGTCGATGACCTTGGACAGCGGATGGACCAGCAGCATATGCAGAATGGTCGGCACGCAGTGGGAAAAGGTGACGTTTTCGTCGCGCACCAGCTTGAGCAGGGTTTCCGGCACGTAGCGGCCTGGGTAGACCTGCTTGAGACCCAGCATCGTCGCCACATAGGGCAGACCCCAGGCATGCACATGGAACATCGGGGTGATCGGCATATACACGTCGTCCCGGTGCAGGCGGCCCTGGACGGGTGCGTTGCCAAGCCCCGCGGCCACCGACAAGGTGTGCAGCACGAGCTGGTGATGGCTGAAATACACGCCCTTGGGCAAGCCGGTCGTGCCGGTGGTGTAGAAGGTGGTGGCCTTGGCGTTCTCGTCGAAATCGGGGAAGTCGTAATCCGCCGCGGCGGCGGCCAGCAACGCTTCGTACTCGCCGGAAAAATCCACCGGCGGCGGCCCCTCCACCGGTGCATCCTCGATCAGCACGAAGCGGCGCACGGTTTCCAGGCGGCTGGCGATGGCGGCGACGATGGGAAAAAACTCGGCGTTCACCAGCACCACATCGGCGCGGGCGTGATTGAGGGTGTAGAGGATCTGCTCCGGCGCGAGGCGCACATTCACCGTCTGCAGGATGGCACCCATCATCGGCACCGCAAAAAAGCATTCGAGGTAGCGATGACTGTCCCAGTCCATCATCGCCACGGTATCGCCGGCCTCCACGCCCAACGCCGTCAACGCATTGGCGAGCCGTCCGAGGCGCTCGCGCATCGCGCGATAGGTGTGGCGCCGCTTGCCCATGTAGGTGATCTCCTGATCCGGCGCAAAGGCGAGCGGCGTATGCAGGAGCTGCTTGATCAGAAGCGGATAGGCGTAGGCGCCGGGCGTGGAATCGATCAGCTTGACGGGCATGAAACTTCCCTCCCTTTGTTATCGTTTTGTGAAGGGTGGGAAGCTTAGCAGGATGGCTGCGCGCCGGACACGCCGGGCGGTTCCGCTCAAACGCCGGCGGCGGCGCCCTGAAACCACGCCAGTTTGCCGGCGAGGCCGACCACTTCGCCGACAATCAGCAAAGCCGGCGGACGGATACCGGCCGCGGTCGCGATGTCGGGCAGGGTTGCGAGGGTGCCGACGACGATCCGCTGGCTCGGCAGGGTGCCGTTTTCCACCAGCGCCGCGGGCGTATCCGCCGCGCGGCCGTGGGCGATCAGCGCGGCGCAATGGGACGGCAGCATGCCGACGCCCATGTAGATCACCGCGGTCTGGCGCGGACGGGCCAGGGCAGTCCAATCGAGGGCGGATTCGCCGGCGCGGCGATGGCCGGTGGCGAACACCACCGACTGGGCGTAATCCCGGTGGGTGAGCGGAATGCCGGCGTAGGCACCGGCTCCGCAGGCCGCGGTGATGCCGGGCACCACTTCGAAAGGCACCCCAGCCGCCAGCAGCTCTTCGAGTTCCTCGCCGCCGCGGCCGAAAATGAAGGGGTCGCCGCCCTTGAGCCGCACCACCTGCCAGCCCTCGCGGGCAAGGCGCACCAGCAGCCGGTTGATCTCTTCCTGCGGCACGGTGTGGTGGCCGGCCTCTTTGCCCACGTAGAAGCGCCGTGCTTCCGGATGGGCCAGTTCGAGCACCGCGTCGCTCACCAGATGATCGACCACCAGCACCTCGGCCTGCGCCAGCAGGCGGGCGGCACGCAGGGTCAGCAACTCCGGATCGCCCGGCCCCGCCCCGACGAGGACCACCCGGCCGATCGACCCGGTGCCGGATGCCCGCGGCGTGGCCGCGTCGGACACGCAACCGCCCCGGCCGCCGAGCAGGTGGTCGAGGAAGGCGCGCAGGGCGCCGGCGGCGGGCATTTCAAGTGCGGCGGTGACGGGCGGCGGCATGGCGGAACTCCCGGAGAATGACGGCCGGAATCTATCAGTCGTATCCCGTTTTCGAACTTGACCCCTATCAAGGAAGGGAAATGGCCGCCGAGCGCACTCTTCGCCGTAAGCGGAGCAGACCGCTCGCTGGGTTCATTTCAAGGGAGATGCAACGATGAAAATGTGGAAAACAGGAGCAATTGCCGCGGCCTTGCTGCCGCTGGCCATGGCGCAAGCCTTTGCAGAAGAGGCAAAGACCACGACCAACGCACCCGAAGCCAAGTACCAGTCCGCCGGCTCGCCCCTGGCCAACGTGGAGATGTACCAGGACATCAACCCGAAGGCCCCGCCGATGAGCAAGGCGGAATTCGACAAGGCCCGCCAGATCTACTTCGAACGCTGCGCCGGCTGTCACGGCGTGCTGCGCAAGGGTGCCACCGGCAAGCCGCTGACCACCGACAAGACCCTTGCCGCCGGCACCGACTACCTGAAAGTCTTCATCAAGTACGGCTCCCCGGCCGGCATGCCCAACTGGGGCACCTCGGGCGAATTGTCCGACGACGAAGTGGACCTGATGGCCCGCTACGTGCAGCAAACCCCGCCGCAGCCGCCCGAATACGGGCTGAAGGAAATGAAGGCCACCTGGAAGGTCATCATTCCGCCGGACCAGCGTCCGAAGAAGAAGATGAACAACTACAACATCGAGAACATCTTCTCGACCACCCTGC
>ERZ650306.26-NODE-26-length-63376-cov-30.379463_pt1 | contig 63376 bp, 47 predicted proteins | sample MGYA00376242_ERZ650306 | MGnify/ENA primary metagenome ERZ650306 (study PRJEB26733, sample SAMN07839244) | wastewater metagenome | biome: urban; feature: wastewater treatment plant; material: waste water | place: USA: North Carolina | collected 2016-03-31 ... | reverse complement strand
CCAGCCGCTCGACGATCCACTCCTCGCCCTGGGGCACGATGCGCACCCCCTTGGCGATCGTCACCACCACGAACACCAGAATCGCCAGCACCACCACCATTGCATTGCTCATCGCCTGCTCCTCAAACCTTCACAACCTTCAGAAAACTGCCTTCCACCGCCACCACCCGCACCCGCTCGCCGGCGGCGATGGGTTCATCCACCATGCACTCCCACTCCTCGGCGCCGAGGAGCGGCTTCTGGAAACGGACCCGGCCACGGACAAAGGGTTCGGCCGCCTTCGCCATCAGCCCGATCTCGCCGATCGAATCGCCGTCCGACTGCCCCGCCCGCGTCCGGCTCTGCAGATATTCGCCGCGCTTGAAGACCTTGAACCACAGCACCACCATCGCCAGCGACGCCGCCACCCACAGGCCCACCTGCGCCGTCTCCGAGATCGGCAGCACCAGCACCGCCAGCCCCACCACCAGCGCCCCCAGGCCAAACCAGATGATGAAGAAGGCCGGCACGGCCAGCTCTGCCACCACCAGCGCAATCCCCAGCACGATCCAGTGCCACCATTCGAGACTCATGCAACCCCCTTGCCTTTGCCTGCGGCGCCGATTCTGCGCCGCCGCTGCCAACTTAGCATTTATTTAGGCCTTGCCGAGGAAAGTCTTAGGAAACACGAACGGCGGCCAAACCTATCCTTCGGTCATCCCAACCCGATACGGAGCCGCATCATGACCGCCCAGCATTACACCGCCGCCCTCGCCCTTGCCCTTCTTGCCATCACCCCGGCCGCCATCGGCGCGGGGCCCGATGCCGCGCGTGGCCGTTATCTCGTCGCCATCAGCGGCTGCAACGACTGTCACACCCCGGGCTATGCCCAGCAGGGCGAGCGCATCCCCGAGGCCGAGCGGCTCACCGGCATGGGGGTCGGCTTCAGCGGCCCGTGGGGCGTGAGCTATCCGGCCAACCTGCGCCTGGGCGCGAGCCAGCTCGGCGAAGGAGACTGGATGGCCATGGCCCGCCGAAACGGCCTGCCGCCCATGCCCTGGACGGCCATGCAGGCCATGAGCGACGACGACCTGCGCAGCATCTACCGCTACCTGCGCGGCCTCGGCGCGGCCGGCCAACCGGTGCCCGCCGCCCTCGCCCCGGGGCAGGCCATCAACACGCCGCACTTCGTCTTCGTGCCCCAGATGCCTGGCGCGAAATGAACGCCTCAGGAACGCCTCAGCCCGGCCGCGGGGCACCCTCCGCCACCAGGATCGTCTCCCGGTCCACCGCCAGCCGGAAGCGGCCCCGCCCGGTCTTCTCGATGCGCAGCCAGTCGCAGCGGTCCTGCAGGCGCCGCTGCAGGAGGATCAGCCGCGCGTCCAAATTGTCGACGACCTCCGGCAGGTGCAGCGCCGGATCGAGGCGCAGCGCCCGGGTCGAGAACTCGCAGCGCCCGTCCCGCTGCCGGTCGCCCAGCAGCTTCCAGAGGATCGCCCCCGCCACGCCCTTGATGAGGTAGACGTCGTCGAGGAACACGCTGTCGTCCCGGGCAAAGTGGCGCACCCGCACCGGCGGGCCGGCGCCGCCAGCGGCGGCAGGCAACGGCTGGGCGATGTCGGCCTCGTCGGCCGCGTCCGGGCAGCGCAGCACCAGCATCATCAGCCCCAGCGCCGCGCCCAGGGCCACCAGCGCGTCCTCCAGGTCGTAGCCGAAGGTGCATTCCTGGCGGCTTTCCACGTAGGCCACCGCCAGCAGGCGCCCGCCGGCCATCACCGGCACCGCCAGCTGGCTCGCGGGCTCGGCGAGGCCCGGCAGGGGAATCTCGTTATCCAGCCGATCCACCAGGCCCGACTGCGCCGCTTGCTCCCGCAGTACCCGCCCGTAGGCGTATTCGCTCGCGGGAAACATGATGCGGATCGGCACCTTCTCCCGCGCCGCCACGCCGATCACCCCCACGCCCACCGGGATCTCGGCCCCCACGCCGGAGCGCTCGTAACCCCGGCTCGCCACGATGTAGAGCCGCCCGGCGGCCTCGTCGGCCATCAGCAGCATCTGGTGGGCGATGTCGAACTCCCGCTCGTGGCACGCACAGAAGCGGTCGATCAGCCCGTCGAGCCCGGTGCAGCGGTTGAGTTCATCCACGCTGCGCCTGAGCGCAGGCAGCAGCGCCGGCCCATGTGCGATGCGCGGCAGCTCGCGCCCCGGCACCGCCTCGATGGCCTGCACCCGATACACGTCCGCCCCCAGCAGCTTGAACACGCCCTCCATGCCCGTGTGGGAGGCGATCCCCGCCAGCTTGGCGCGCATCCGCTCGAACAGCGGCCCGGCCGTTTCGGTGCGCAGGTAGCGCACGGTGAGCCGGTAGCGGGCGGCGGTGTCCGGGTCCATCGTCAGCACCGTCGCCACCGGGTTGGCGAGGATGTTCTCGCGGGTCTTGTTGAAGAACTGGAAGGACAGGGCCACGTGCTGCGGGTCCACGTACATCAGCTGCGACACGTAGGTGACGTTGGGCATGCCCTCGGCGTCGCAGGTGGCGATGCCCGCCGGCACGATGCCCTCCAGGCAGCCGCGTAGCTCGTCGAGGCCCGGCCCGGTAGTCATGGCTTGCCATCCACCAGGGGCATGCCGGCCCGCGGGCCCGGCGTCTGGCCAAAGCCCTGGCTCGGGGTGAAGCTCACCGCCACCAGATCGTCCGGGCTGGCGCTCAGCAGCGCCCGGGCAAAGACCTCGGGCACCCGGAAGGGCGCCAGCCGCGCCGCCATCGCCGCCGCGTAGGGCTGCAGGCTCGCCTCGTCCCCGGCCGTCACCGCCTCCACGCGGGCATCGACGCCCTTGAGCTGCACCGTGCGATGGGTCTCCGGCTCGCTGAACACCACCGCCACCCGCCCATTGGCTTCGATGGCCGCCAGCACCGGCAGGGCCTGGGAGCGTGGCATCAGCACCGTCACCGTGCCGAGATCGTCCGACACCCGACAACCCAGCCCGCGCACCAGCGTCGCCGGCCCACGCCCATCGCAAGCCGCGATCTGCACCGAGATGCGGCTGGTGATGAAGGCGGCCAGCGCCGGGTCGAGCAGGCCGGAACACTGGGCAGGCATCGGACGAATAGCCTCCATGCAATCGGGCGGCGCAAACCGCCACGGACCAACCCCCCCCGCCGCCAGCCCTGGGCCATGCTCCGGCAAGCCAGCGCGCACATTTCTGGAGAGGTCTCCTGAAAATCATAGCAGCGCCCGCAGGGCATATCGCCCGGCGATGCGCGTGAACGCGACATCGGCGCCTCAAAGGCCAGTGCAGCCCGCAGCGATCAACCTGAAGCCACGCCAGATCATCGATCCCCGTGGCGAGATGAGCATCACGCACCGCGCCATCCCCATGTGGACGCGTTAGATCGTCAATGTGATAGCTAAAACCCTTGATAAAACACTTTCCATTAAGGGTTTTGGCTATCACATCGATGATCTATGGGCGTAGATCGAAGATCTATCGGCGTAGATGCTTGTCTCGATAGTTTCCAGCATCAATGGAAAGGCGCCCATCGAGGATCTTTCCTATCGTGATGAAGGTATGGGGCCGTAAAACGTGCAGATGGGCCGGCGTTCATGAGATTGGCCGGCCCGTGGAAAAGGTGTCGTGACGCGAGATGGCTTGGCGGGTGGTCGGGGAAGCGTAGTGGGATGGATTGCTGCCACAGGGCGATACTAGAGCGGATGCCTCCTCGCCAGACAGACCCTGAACCCTGTGTCAAATAATCGCCAGCTCTTAAGCGAAACGATTCTGCAGTTGTTATTCCCATCAGTGGGGTCAAAAAACCACGAGGCACCTCGTAGAACCCCGTCAAGTAGTGCCTCCTGAGCGTCCGAATCATCACCACCAAAGTGAATCGGCAGGGATCTGACAAACTCATCCGAACACCACTCCTGAACACCTCCGACCATATCCAAAGCACCACAATCCGCTGCACCCGCAACAAAAAGTCCTACAGGCATTAATCCGAAATACTCCAGATCAATGCCCTCTGAGTTCGAGCCAGGTCCACGTAGGTTTGCGCGTCCTTTGACAAAGACTTCACCCCACGGATATTTGGAACGGCGAGGACCACGTGCGTATCTTTCCCACTCATTCTCTGTCGGGAGACGGATCTCGAGATTGCTCGTCCCGGATAGCTTTGCGTCAAGCCATCGACAATATGCAACCGCTTCGTGCCAACTAGTGTTTGCAACTGGCATGTTAGAAGCGGGAATTCCATAGACGAAACGCTCGGGACGCCCGCCCAGTCCGCGCCACCAGCGGTCATCTTCATAACCGCCATCTTTCACGAAAGCCTGGTACTGAGCGCATGTAATCGGGTAGCGGGCAATGCGGAAAGAGGCCTCAGAGGTACGTCCTTCCGCCGCGTCACCAACCCAACTGTCTCCCTCCAGCGCTTCACACCACTCGATGTCCGGCAAACCATTTGGGAGCAACCCAACCCCCGGCCGGTCATCCAGACCGAGTCGCCCCAGCGTCAGCCATAGCTGTGCCCGCACGTCTGGCGGAAGGTAATGCAGGGCGTGCTCACAGGCCGCGCGCAACGGCGCCTTGAACTCGTCGATGCGCCAGCCCTTGGCGTGGGCCACTTCCAGACCATCCGCGAGCGCCAGCGCCGGAGCAGAGTTAGCATCCAACGCGGCGGGCTCGAAGGACGGCAGCAGGCTTTTCCACGCGGCGATGGCCCGCTCCGCCGAGTCACGCTCGGCAATGGCGCAGAACAGGAATCGCAAGGTGCGCCGCCACGCGGGCGTTCCGGCGTGGTTGGCGAGGATGGCCTCGGGGGCTTCGGGCAGCTTGCGCAGGCGCTCAGCGGCAAGGAACTCCTGGAAGCTAAGGTGATAGAAGGCGACGCGCCGGTAGTCGCGGGGGAGCAGCAGGCCGGAATCGGAGAGCAGCAGCTCGCGCTTGGCGCAGGCCTCCCCCGCGCCGGGCTCACTGACGCTGTCGTGCTGGGCAAGCTCGGCGAGCAGACGGTCCACCTCCTCCACCGTCACCTCGGCCGCGGGAGTCTGGCGCGGCGACGCAGCATCCCCCCGATGCATGCCCAGCGCAATGGCGCCCAGCCGATTACGCGCCTGATCCCGTTCGTTCTCAGTGCTGCAGCGCTTGTAGAGCACCTGCCGCACCACCGCGTCGTAGAGGGCATAGAAATCCTGGGGCAAACGTCGACCTTCGTCGTATTTCACGCACAGGGCGGTGAGTAGCATCGGGTTGCTGCGCATCTCCGCCAGATCGTCCCGCTGGGCGAGGTGCGTCAGCAGCCCGTCGGCCTTGACCACGCCGTTGGCGGGATCGACCGCTTCGAACCAGCGCCGCACGAAGAGCTGCATGAGCGGCTCGGGCAGTTCGGCAAGTTCGGCCATCGGCACGCCAAGCCGACGCTGATCTTCGGCGTCGAGCCCGTAAGGGCGGCTGGTGACGAGCAGCCAGTTGCCGGCCTTGCGCCATGCGGGGAGGGCGTCGGCAAGGCCGGTGAGCAGGTTGCGCCGGGGAAGATCGTCGCCCCGGCTTTCGGGCACTTCGTCCACGCCGTCGAAAATGAGCAAACAGCGGCCGGCCTTGAGTTCGGCGGCAAAGACCTCGCCCGTGAGTTCGCCTGGCCGGGTCGTGTCGAGCCAGCCGGCGAGGCTGGCCTCCAGTTGGGCGCGAGTCCACCGGCCGTTACCAGAGAGAAATTCCGGATGACTGGCCCAATCGCGCAGGCGGACCAGCAGGGGCAGCCGCCCGGCGAGCTTGTCCGGCAGCGTTTCCGAGAACTTCTCTTCATCGACAGCGATCTGCCGATGTTCGGGAACCCGCCCTTCTGCGACGACCAAGGCCAGCCAGCGGCAGAATGTCGACTTGCCCGAGCCCGCCGCACCCGGCACATAGAGCGGGCTGCGCCCCAGGTTGTCGAGGAGCAGGAAGGGGCCCTTTTTGAGGTTGATGCCCTTGCGGTCGCCCTTCACGTCGGCGTTCGTTACCGCCGGCACATAAACATGGCCAAGGCCGACGTTGCGGCTTTCCCTCAGGTCGAGCCCCAGAAGTTCCACGCTGTCGCACTCGCGGCGGAGCCAGTCGAGGTAGGCTTCACGGATCTGGGCGTGGTCGCGCTCACCGGCAGGCATCTCGGCGATCTCCTGCTGGCGCAGGGCTTGAAGGACCGCGGTGGCGAGACTTTCCGGCGTGGTGAAGAGCGCCTGGCCGAGCTCACTACCCACCCTTGCGCGGAAGCGGGCGATGCTTGAGTTCGCGTCCTGCCAATTTGGATCCTGGCGTTTCGGCGGCCAGCCGAATTCGTCGTCGATGTCGAGCAGAAAGGCCAGCTTGGAGCGCTTGGTCTCGACGGCCTTGTCGTACTCCATCTCGGTGATGGATTTGCCTTGCGGGTTGTCATCCTTGGGCACGTAGCCGTAGCGCAACGCCACCAGCACCACGTAGATGTCGCAGACGGCCACGTCGGCCAGGCATTTATCGGCGGGGCGTTCGTCGAATGCGGGGTAGCGCTCCATGCACTCCACGTCGTAGCCGGCCTTTTCCAGTGCGAGCTTGAGGTGGGCCCGGTGCTGCTCGAGATCGGAGAAGGTGGACGAAACGTAGACCTGTTTGCGTGACTTGCGGGCGGACATGACTGGGCGTGGCGCTGGATGACGACAGGGCAAACTATGCCAGAAAGCACCCCGCAGGTCGGACTTCAGTCCGACATCCGTCCGGCCTACCAACGCGTGTTGTCGGACTGAAGTCCGACCTACGGGGAAGCGGGATCAGCCCCCCACAAAACAAAGCCGGCCCGTCTTTCGACGGGCCGGCTTTGTTTACAGCGGGTCAGCTTTGAGGCTCGATCACTCGCCCTTGCCGTGGGCGGCCAGCTTCAGCCAGGTGTCGATCACGGTGTCCGGGTTGAGGGAGATGGTCTGGATGCCTTCGTCCATCAGCCATTCGGCCAGATCGGGGTGATCCGAGGGGCCCTGGCCGCAGATGCCGACGTACTTGCCGAGCTTGTTGGCGCCCTGGATGGCCATCGACAGCAGCAGCTTGACGGCCGGGTCGCGTTCGTCGAAGGAGTGGGCGACGAGGCCGGAGTCGCGGTCGAGGCCCAGGGTGAGCTGGGTCAGGTCGTTGGAGCCGATGGAGAAGCCGTCGAAGTACTGCAGGAACTGCTCGGCCAGGATGGCGTTGGACGGGATCTCGCACATCATGATGAGCTTGAGGTCGTTCTCGCCCTGCTTGAGGCCGTGCTCGGCCAGCAGGTCGACCACGCCCTTGGCTTCGTCGAGGTTGCGAACGAAGGGCACCATCAGCTGCACGTTGGTGAGGCCCAGCTCGTTGCGCACCTTCTTCATCGCGGCGCATTCCATCTCGAAGCAGTCGCGGAAGCTGTGGGCGATGTAGCGCGAGGCGCCACGGAAGCCGAGCATGGGGTTTTCTTCTTCCGGCTCGTAGATCTCGCCGCCCAGCAGCTTGCGGTATTCGTTGGACTTGAAGTCCGACAGACGCACGATGACGGGCTTCGGATAGAAGGCGGCGGCGATGGTGGCGACGCCTTCAACCAGCTTCTCGATGAAGAACTGCTTGGGCGTGGCGTAGCCGCGGGAGCGACGCAGGATCTCGCTGCGCAGGCTGGCCGGCACCTGGTTGATCTCGAGGATCGCCTTCGGGTGGATGCCGATCATGTTGTTGATGACGAACTCGAGACGGGCCAGGCCGACGCCGCCGTTCGGGATCTGGGCGAACTCGAAGGCCAGCTCCGGGTTGCCGACGTTCATCATGATCTTGACGGGGATGTCGGGCAGGTTGCCGGTGTCGGTGGTGACCACTTCGAAATCCAGCTTGCCGCGATACACGTAGCCGGTGTCGCCTTCGGCGCAGGAGACGGTGACTTCGTCGTTCTCGTCCAGCACTTCGGTGGCGTTGCCGCAGCCGACGATGGCCGGGATGCCCAGCTCACGGGCGATGATCGCCGCGTGGCAGGTACGGCCGCCGCGGTTGGTGACGATGGCGGAGGCGCGCTTCATCACCGGTTCCCAGTTCGGGTCGGTCATGTCGGTGACGAGCACGTCGCCGGCCTTCACGCGGTCCATCTCGGAAGCGTCCTTGACGATGCGGACGTGGCCGGCGCCGATCTTCTGGCCGATGGCGCGACCGTGGGTGAGGGACTTGCCGTACTGCTTGAGGCGGTACTTTTCCATCACGTGGCCGGACTGCTGGCTCTTCACGGTTTCCGGGCGAGCCTGGAGGATGTAGAGCTTGCCGTCGTCGCCGCTCTTGCCCCACTCGATGTCCATCGGGCGGCCGTAGTGCTGCTCGATGATCATGGCGTAGCGGCCGAGTTCGAGCACGTCGGCGTCGGTCAGCGAGTAAACATTGCGGTCGGCTTCGGGCACGTCGATGGTGCGGGTGGACTTGCCGGCTTCCTTCTTGTCGGCAAACACCATCTTGATGAGCTTGGAGCCCAGGTTGCGGCGGATGACCGCGGGCTTGCCCTGGGCCAGGGTGGCCTTGTGCACGTAGAACTCATCGGGGTTCACCGCGCCCTGCACGACGGTTTCGCCGAGGCCGTAGGAGGCGGTGATGAACACCACGCCGTCGAAGCCGGATTCGGTGTCCATCGTGAACATCACGCCGGAGGCGCCGATGTCGGAGCGGACCATGCGCTGAACGCCAGCAGACAGGGCGACTTCAGCGTGGGTGAAGCCCTTGTGCACGCGGTAGGCGATGGCGCGGTCGTTGTACAGCGACGCGAACACTTCCTTGATGGCGTGCAGGATGTTCTCGTAGCCGTGGATGTTCAGGAAGGATTCCTGCTGGCCGGCGAAGGACGCATCGGGCAGATCCTCGGCGGTGGCGGAGGAGCGCACGGCGAAGCTGCCATCACCTTCGGCGGTGAGCAGCTCGTAGGCGGCCTTGATCTCGGCTTCGAGTTCCGGCGGGAAGGGGGTGTCGACGATCCACTGGCGGATCTGGGCGCCGTTCTTGGCGAGGGCCACGACGTCATCCACGTCCAGGGTCGCCAGGGCGGCGCTGATGCGGTCGGCCAGGCCCTGATGGGACAGGAACTTGCGATAGGCGTCGGCGGTGGTGGCAAAGCCGCCGGGCACGCGCACGCTGGCGGGCAGCTGGCTGATCATCTCGCCGAGGGAGGCGTTCTTGCCGCCAACCTGCTCGACGTCGGTCATGCGGAGTTCTTGGAACGGAATGACGTTACGGGCCATGAAAAATCTTCCTGGGAGAAATTGAAAACAGATTTGGAATGCTTTTCTGCTGCGCATTGTATGAGGTTTGCTGCTGCGCCACATTGAGGGTTTATCCCAATGCGTGCAGCCTGCCACGCACCGATCCGGGGCGACTTCGCCGGCTTGCGGGGGCTGGAATGGGATAAGATGCTCCATTGCCCGGCACAGGCCGCGCGCGCGATTCCGTATATTTCTGCTGCCACATCCATGAGCCAGACCCGCCACGTTTTCTTCATCTCCGACGGCACCGGCATCACCGCCGAAACCCTCGGCCACAGCCTGCTTGCCCAGTTCCCCGACACCCGCTTCCGCAACCACCGCCTGCCGTTCATCGACAGCACCGACAAGGCCCGCGACTGCGTGCAGCGGATCAAGGACGCGGCCATCGAAAGCGGCATCCGCCCGATCGTCTTCAACACCCTGGTCGATCCGAGCGCCGTGGCCGCGCTGCGCGAGGCCGACGCCCTGTTCCTCGACCTGTTCGAGAAGTTCATCGAGCCCCTCGAGAACGAGCTGGGCCAGCGCTCCACCCACGCCGCCGGCCGCTTCCACGGCATCGCCGACAGTCAGGACTACAAGAAACGCATCGAGGCGATCAACTTCACCCTCGCCCACGACGACGGCGTCTCCCACGCCGATCTGGCCGAGGCCGACGTGATCCTGGTCGGCGTGTCCCGCTCCGGCAAGACGCCCACTAGCCTTTATCTGGCGATGCAGTTCGGCATCAAGGCCGCCAACTACCCGCTGATCCCCGAAGACTTCGAGCGCAACCGCCTGCCGGTCGAGCTCACCCGCTACCGCGGCAAGCTGTTCGGCCTCACCATCGGGCCGGATCGCCTCTCGCAGATCCGCCAGGAGCGCCGGCCCAACAGCCGCTATGCGTCCCTCGAAAACTGTCTGCACGAGATCGAATCCGCCCAGCGCATGATGAAGCGCGAAGGCATCAAGTGGCTCGACTCCACCGCCAAGTCCATCGAAGAAATCTCCACCATCATCCTGCAGGAAGTCCGACTCGACCCGCAGTCCTACTAAAAGGAAAGACCGCCGCGCGCCCCGCCCGGCCTGCCCGATGGCAGCCGGGGATCGTGGCGCCCGCGGCGCGGTCAAACCTCTGAATCAACAAGGAGAGCCCGATGAAACGTAACCGACTCGGTCGCCGTGGCGGACTGCCCCGCGACGCCGAACAACTCCTGTGGCTCGCCAACGGCCTGGCCGAATCCAGCAGCCGTGCCGAAGACCACTTCTGGGACCAGCGCCTCGCCGGTGCCGTGGATGCCCTGCTCCGTGCCGAGGACGAAGACGCCCTCAACACCGCGCTCGACCACCTCTCCACCGCCAGCGCCCACGCCTACGACGAGCTCGCCGACATGATCGAGTCCCGGGCCGAAGGCGCGCTGAAGTCCGACGACCAGCACGACGTGCTCCTCATCGCCTGCCCGGTGATGGCCTGGAGCCGCTACCGCATCCCCGCCACGCCCATCGCCGCCGCGGTGATGGCCAACCTGCGGGTGCATCTCAAGGCCCACATCCTGGCCAAGGACGTGAAGCTGGCGCTGGCCGACTTCCTGTTCAGCCCGGATCAGCTACCCCAGGGCTACTGCGCCACCGCCGACTTCGCCACCCACCTGGGCAAGGCCGCCGGCACCGACACCGACCTGCACATCAAGACCGACAACCTGCCCGAGACGGCCCAGTTCCTGTCCGACAACCGCTACCTGCTGGGCGCGGTGATCGTGCCCAAGGGTGCGCCGATCTTCCGGTGGCAGGAAGAAGACTGCACCCGCGAGCAGGCGCTGGACCAGTGGCGTGCCCAGGGCGGCGCGTGCGTCGCCCCGCTGCTCACCGGCTGCGCCTTCGAGGTCGTGCTGCCCAACGCCTACTTCGCCGCCAGCCGCGAGGCCGACAAGGCTTCTCGCCCGTACTCGATCCAGGCCTCGGTAGCCTTCCTGTCCACCACGCTGGATACGCCGGCGGCCGGCCTGCGGGCGGTGGTCGCCCCGTTCTTCGAGCGCCAGGTCGAGGAGTTCCGCATCGGCTTCACCCGCCGCGGCGGCAACGACGTGGTGCATGGCGTGGTGTGGCCTCTGCTGGGCGCCGAGGACGAGAGCAGCGAGACCCTCGCCGAGATCGAATCGACCCTGCGCAGCTGCGGTATCGCCGACATCCTGGTGCTCGACAACGAGTTTCCGATGGAATACTGCGACGACTGCGGCGCACCCATGTACCCCTCGCCCGAGGGCGAAGCGGTACATGCCGAACTGCCCGAAGAGCAGGCCGAGCAGATGCCCAAGCACCTGCACTGAGCATCAGCGGGCCGGCTTCAACCGGCCCGTTTCGTTTTCCCCCAACCCGAGAGACTGCCATGAGCCGAAAGATCGAAAAGACCGACGCCGAATGGCGCGCCCAGCTGAGCCCCGAAGAGTTCGAAGTGACCCGCAAGAAGGGTACCGAGCGGGCCTTCACCGGCCGCTACTGGGATTGCCACGAACAAGGGCAGTACCGCTGCGTGTGCTGCGGCGCCGACCTGTTCTCGTCCGAGCACAAGTTTGATTCGGGCTGCGGCTGGCCCAGCTTCTACGCCCCGGCCGCGCCCGAAAACGTCGAGGAAGCCGAGGACCGCAGCCACTTCATGCTCCGCACCGAGGTGCTGTGCCACGACTGCGGCGCCCACCTGGGCCACGTCTTCGAAGACGGCCCGGCCCCCACCGGGCTGCGCTACTGCATCAACTCGGCGGCGGTGAAGCTGGAGCAGGACGGCGACGACTGAATGATCGAAGCCCCAAAAGCCGAACAGCCCGCAAAGGGCTGTTCTGTTTTTCAGATGCGCATCGCGTCCAGCGTCTTCGAGCGGAAATCCCGCCGGTACAGCACCAGCACGATGCAGCTGGTGGTGGCAAAGAACAGCCACGGCTGAACGAACCACGACACCGCCGCCAGCCCGAAGTAATACGCCCGGATGCCCCGGTTGAACTCGTCGCCGGAGAGCGAGTTGATGCGGGCAAAGCGCTGGGCGAACTCCTCGGTGCCCTCCCCCGGCGGCGGCGCCGCGCCGATCAGGATCGACAGCATGTTGAACTGGCGCAGCGACCAGGTGAACTTGAAGTACGCCACGATGAAGATCGTCAGCAGCAGGAGCAGCTTCACCTCCCACACGTCCCGCGACACGTGGCGGGCAAAGGGCAGGTCGGCCGCCGCATCGATGAGCTTGTCCATCGCCCCGAGAAGCGCCAGCAGGCCGGCGATCACGTAGATGGTGGTGTTGGCGTAGAACGACACGCTCTGCATCAGGTTGCCGATCAGTGCCGAATCGGCCACCCGCACCTCACGCCGCAGCATCTGACGGCCCCACTCGAGGCGGAAATGGTGGCTCGCACCGAGCAGCCCCCGGGTGCTGCCGCCCTTCCCGTGCTCCACCACCCAGCCGTAGCCGATCCAGCACATCAGGAACCAGCCCAGCGCGATCCAGTCGGGCAACGAGAAGGCCGCGAGCCAGCCACCGCTCATGCGCGCCCCGCCAGCAGGAAATCACGGACCGGCGCGATCTGCGCCGGGTCCATCAGCGTGGGGGCGTGGCCGACATCCGGCACCTCGACGAGGCTCGCCTTCGGCCCACGGGTGCTCATCTGGCGGGCCGTATCGGCCAGCAGCAGATCGGATTCAGCCCCGCGCACCACCAGCGTCGGGCAGCTGATTGCTTCGTACACCGGCCACAGATCCACGTCCGCCAGCAGCGGCGTCTTGCGGAAGGGTTCGCCGATGCCCGGGTCGTAGCGCATCGCCCAGCCGCCCTCCACCGGCTTCACCGAGGTTTCGGAGAGATGCCGCCACTGGGCGTCGGTCAGCCGGCCGAAGGGCGCGCTCACCTCGCGGATGTAGGCCTCCGCCGCATCGAAGCTGGGGAACACCGGCGCGTTGCCCACGTACTGCCCGATGCGGCGCAGGGAGCTGACGGTGATCACCGGGCCCACGTCGTTGAGCACCAGCCGGCGGATCGGGTTCTCGGGCATGCTGGCGACGAGCATGCCGATCAGCCCGCCCATCGAAGTGCCCACCCAATGCACTGTCTCCACGTTCAGGCGGGCGATGAGGGTGATCATGTCGGCCACGTAGGTGGGCAGCTGGTAATCATCCTTCACCGCCAGCCAGCCACTCTGGCCGCGCCCCACCACGTCGGGGCAGACCACCCGGTAATACGGCGCCATCGCCCGGGCCAGGTCGTCGAAATCCCGCCCGTTGCGGGTGAGGCCATGAACGCACATCAGCACCCGCGGATTGGCCGGGTCGCCCCATTCGGTGTAGGCCATGCGGTGAAAACCGTGGGCGCCGATGCACTGCACGCTGCGCTGGCGCGGCTCGAACCAGGTTGGCGCAGGCGGTTCGGAGGTGGGTTCGATGGGCGCGGGTGGCGCGGGCTGAGCACTGAAAAGCTGGCGGAGGGCGGCGAGGAGGCTCATGGTCACTGAAGCAGATTCGAGACCACCAAGCATAGCACCTGCCGGCGGCGCGCCGGTTTCAGCGGCCGTGCCAGTAGCGCGGAGCAAGCGCCCGGGCGCCCACGGGTTGCGGCTCGGGCTCGCCCAGGGTGAACAGGATCGCGCCCCCTGCGTCGGTGCGCAGCATGCCCGCCCCCGACGCCGCCCACCGCGCCCACACCTCGCCGTTGGGATGGCGGAAGCGGTTGAGATAACCCACCGGAAAGATCGCCCAGCGCGGCCGGGTCGCCGCCACGAAGGCCGCGGTCGACGAAGTGCGGCTGCCGTGATGGGGCACCACCACCACGTCGCTGGCGAGGGCGTCGGCATCCCGGGCGAGCAGCGCCGCCTCGGAGACCGCCTCGATGTCGGAGGTGAGCAGCAGCTTGCGACCGCCCGCCTCCACCTGCAGCACGCAGGCGATGTCGTTGGTCTTCTTCGGCACCGCGTCGCTCGCCTCGGCCGGGTGGAGCACCCTGAAGCGCACGCCATCCCAATCCCAGCCCTGCCCGGCCGCGCAGGGCACATCCCGCGGGCCGGCGATCACCCGCGCCGGGTGGTTGGGCGGCAGCGAGCTGCGCACCTCGCCCACCGGCAGGCCGGTGAGCACTGCCTCAGCGCCACCGGCGTGGTCGTTGTCCTGATGGGTGACCACCAGCGTGTCGAGCCGGCGCACACCCAGCGCCCGCAGGTAGGGCAGCAGGATGCGCTCGCCGCTGTTGGCGTCGGCCGAAAACGCCGGGCCGGTGTCGAAGATCAGATCATGCCCGGCCGTCTGCACATGCACCGCCAGCCCCTGCCCCACATCCAGCACCGCCACCTTTGCCTCGCCCGGCGCCGGACGGGCCGGCGACCACAGCAGCAGCGGGACCAATGGCACCAGCCCCACCCAGCGGGCCGGCGTGCCGCGGGGCAGCAGCGCCCAAAGGCAGCCGAGCGCGGCCAGCACCGCCAGCGCCGGCGGTGGTGCCGCCTGCTGCCAGGCCGCCCACGGGAGATCAGCCAGCCAGCGCACCGGCACCATCGTCAGCGCGAAGGCACCATGGGCCAGGTCGGCGAACATCTGCAGCGGAAACACCGCATACGCCAGCGCCAGGGGCGTGACGACGAAGCTCACCAGCGGAATCGCGATCGCGTTGGCGAGCGGCGACACCACCGAAAACTGCTGGAAGAGCAGCAGCAAGGCCGGCAGCAGCCCCAGCGTGATCGCCCACTGGGCGCGCAGGGCGCCAAGGATGCGGCCATCCTGCCCCAGCCGCCCGCTGCTCACCAGGAACAGCAGCGCAACCGCCCCGAACGACAGCCAGAAACCCGCCGCCAGCACCGCCCACGGGTCGATCACCAGCACCACGCCAAGGGCCACCGCCAGCACCCGGCCGGGCGCCGTCTCGCGCCGCAGGCCGATCGCCAGCGCCACGCAGCCGAGCATGTAGAGCGTGCGCTGAGCCGGCACGCCCCAGCCGGCGAGCAGGCAATAACCCAGCGCCGCGATAAAACCCGCCGTCACCGCCGCCTGCTGGGCCGGCCAGCGCAGGGCCAGGGCCGGCGTGCGGCGCCAGATCGCCCCCACGCCGGCGGCAAACAGCGCCGCCACCATCGTCACGTGCAGCCCGCTGATCGCCACCAGATGGGAGATGCCGGTCGTCGCAAACACCTTCCATAACGCCGGCGGAATCGCGCGCTGATCGCCCACCGCCAGCGCCACCAGCACGCCAGCGTAGGGCGCATCCGGCAACGCGGCCTGGAAGCGCGCCCGCAAGCCTTCGCGCAGGCGCTCGACGCCATTCATCAGGCCTGGCACGAAGGCATCCACCCGCCGGTTGGTCTCGGCCGGGCGCACGCTGCCGGTGGCCCGGATGCCCTGCTGGAGCAGCCAGCCCTCGTAGTCGAAACCGTGGGGATTGACGTTGCCGTGGGGCCGCTTGAGGCGCACCGTGAGCTGCCAGCGCTCGCCGGCGTGGATCTCGGGCAGGCTGTGCAGCTCGTCGTCCCGATAACCCTTGTACCAAGCCAGCGAGATACGCCGCGGCACCGGCGCCGCACTCTCCTCCACCGCAAAGACGAAGCGCAGGCCGCGCTCGAAATCCTGGGGCAGACTGGCGATCACGCCGGTCATCTGCACATCGCGGCCTTCCAGTTCGCCGGGCAGCGCGTCGGCAAGCCGCAGCTCGGCCCGCCAGCCGGCGTAACTCCAACCGATCGCCGCGCCCGCCATCGCCAGCAACAGCCCACGAACGACGCCGCGCGCCGAAAGGCGCCACGCCAGCACGCCCAAAAGCAGGCCCACGCCCAGCGCGCTGCCCATTTCAAGCGGCGACGGCAGCGCCGCCCCGAGCTGGCACGCCAGAATGCCAGCCGCAAATGCCACAACGATAATTCCCATAACCCGGAATCTAGCCGAAAACGGGCGTGCCGTGCGGCCGACGCCAACTCGGGGCGAGTTGGTTAGAATCCCTGATGGAGACAAGGTCATCATCGTTCGGCGATGACCACAAAGACATGCGACGACTGCTCAAGCGCTACCTGCCGGACCACGAGACGCTCGCCGCCAACCGCTGGCTTGCGCCCTTTGGATCGACCCTGTTCCACCCCCGCCTGTGGCACCTCAACCGCCACTCCGCGGCGGGCGCGGTGGCGGTCGGCATGTTCTGCGGGCTGATTCCCGGCCCCTTCCAGATGCTCGGCGCGGCGCTGTGCTGCATGGTTTTTCGCGTCAATCTTCCGCTGGCGCTCTTCACAACCCTCTACACGAACCCGTTAACCATCCTGCCCCTTTACGTGGCGGCCTTTGCCATCGGCGAGTGGATTCTCGGGCCCGGTGCCGGCCACTTCACCGCGCCGCCCGAATGGGGCGCAGGCAGCTTGGCCAGCTGGCTCGACGCGCTGCTGGCGTGGGTCGCCGGGCTCGGCAAGCCGCTCTTTCTCGGGCTGGTGGTGCTGGCCTCGGGGCTGTCGCTCGCCGGCTACCTGCTGACCCGCGTCGCCTGGCGCAGTTATCTCATCCACCAGTGGCGCAAGCGCCGGAACAGTCTGACTTGAAGATCGCCTATCTCATCGCCCTGCTGCGCCGCCTGCTGCACCTCCGGCGGCGCCCGAAGGCCGTTGCAGTCACGCCCAACGGCCGGCGCACCAGCCAGCTGCCGCGCATCCTGCTGCGCATCTACTTCGCCGCCGGCTTCCTGGTCGCGCTGATGGCCGTCGGCACCGCCGGCTTCTATTACGCTGGCGGCGACAATGCGAGCTTCTCCGACGCCTTCTACATGACGATCATCACCGTCACCACGGTGGGCTATGGCGAAGTCGTGCAGATCGACGGCTTTGCCGAACGCCTTTTCGCCGGCCTCATCGCCCTGGCCGGCTTTGGCGCCGTGACCTTCCTCTTTACCAGCCTGACCGTTTTCTTCCTCGAAAGCGACCTCGATTACACCCTGCGGAGACGACGCATGGAAAAGCAGATTCGCAAGCTCCACGGCCACTACATCATCTGCGGTTTCGGCCGGGTCGGCCGCAACGTGGCCAACGAGCTCACCACCACCCATCGCCACTACGTGGCCATCGACGCCGACGAGGCGGCCATGGAAGCCCAGCGGGAACGTCTGCCCGGCCTGGTTTATCTGGGTGGCGACGCCAGCGACGACGATCTGCTGATATCGGCCGGCATCATGGATGCCCAGGGCGTATTTGCCGTCACCGGCGACGACAGCCGCAACCTGATGATCGTGTTCACCGCCAAGCAGCTCAACCCCAGCATCCGGATCGTTGCCCGCTGCCACGAGGTGCGCAACGCCGAGAAGCTCCGCAAGGCCGGCGCCGACAGCGTGATCTCGCCGGATTTCACCGGCGGCATGCGGATCGCTTCCAGCATGATCCGCCCCCACGTGGTGTCCTTCCTCGACGAAATGCTGCGCTCCGAACTCAAGCTGCGCCTGGAAGAGATCCGCGTGCCCGACAACTTCGAGCCCCGCGCGCTGGATACCCTGCGCCTGCGCAGCCCCAACTACGTGCTGCTGGCGGTGCGCAAGGATGGCGAAGTGGTCTTCAATCCGACCAAGGAATTCATGCTGGCTCCAGGCCAGCTGGTCATCGCGATGGCCTCACCGCTGGGCCGGCAGGAACTCGAAAGCGCGCTGCTGCCCGACTGAACCGGCCCCACAAACAGAAACGCCCCGGCATGCAGCGTCGCACACCGGGGCGTTTCCGTTTCGGGCCGAAGCCCGGCGATCAGATCTGGAAGTGAGACACCTCGGCCCGCAGCTGCTGGGCCAGCCCTTCCAGACGATGGGCGGTGTTGGCGGTATCGCGCACCGCGGCGCTGTTCTGCTCGGCCATCTGGGCGATGCGCTCCACGTTGCGGGCGATCTCGGTGCTCGCAGCCCCCTGTTCCCGCAGCGCGGCGGAGATGTCGGCGACCGCGCCCACCACCTGGGTGGCGCCGGCGTGGATCTGGTTCATTGCGTTACCGGCCTGACCGGCCAGCACGACGCCATCCTGCACCCGGGTCACGCCATCCTGCATGGTCGCCACGGCCTTTTCGGTGCCGTTCTGGATCGACACCACCATGCCGGTGATCTCGCCCGTGGCCTTGGCGGTACGCTCGGCCAGCTTGCGCACCTCGTCGGCCACCACCGCAAAGCCGCGGCCGCTCTCACCGGCCCGGGCCGCCTCGATGGCGGCGTTGAGGGCCAGCAGGTTGGTCTGGTCGGCGATTTCCTTGATCGAATTGACGATGGCCGAGATCTGGGTGGATTGGTCGCCGAGCTGCTGGATCACCTGGGCCGAATCGCGCACCGAACTGGCAATGCGCTCCATCTCGGTCACCGTCCGGGCAACCACCGCGCCGCCTTCCGACGACAGCCGGCCCGACGACGACGAGATGCCTTCGGCCTCGGATGCGCTGCTGGCGATCTCCTCGATCCCCACCGTCATCTCCTCGACCGCCGCCGCCATGCTGGAGGCCGCACTGCTCTGCTGCTCGGAGCCCGACGAAACCTGCGACGCCGAATGGGCCAGCACCTCGGCGGCCTTCGCCACATCGTTGGCGCCGCCCTGCACCTTGCCGATCACTACCGCCACCGCCTGGGCCATTTCGTTGAACTGGTCGGCCACCAGACGCAGTTCGTCCTGCGCGGAGAACTCGATGCGCGAGCGCAGATCGCAGTTGGCGAGCGCCTGGGCGCCGGACTTGAGCTCATTGACCGACTGCAACACCGCCACACAGAAGCCGGCGGACAGATAAAGCAGCAGCAGCAGGGCCGCCCCCGCGATGACCGCGTCGATGGTGAAGGCACGCTGGTGGGCGGCGATACGCGCCTTCAGCAGCGCATCCACCGACGGAATGAGCTCGTCGTAGGTCTTGGCGTAGGTCATGTCGATGGCCTGGGTGACGAGATCAAAATACGCCTTGGGCGCCATTTCGAAATCGCCCTTCAGGATGCGCTCCTGCAGCGCATTGATGACCTGCGAGGCGACGGCGTTGAACTCCTTGCCGAGCTTCTCGAGGGAGCCGCGGAGCGCCGGATTGGCCACCGCCGCCCGATCGAGGTTCTCGTTGAAATCCGCCAGGGTCATGTTCAGCTCGCCCAGCTGGGTGCTGATGTCGAAGCGCCGCTGATCGTCCAGGGCCTTCGCGGCGAGCACGCCGGTCCCCATCGCGCGCAGGCGGCCGAGGCGTTCCGAAACATCCGGCACCCGGCGGACCACGTTGTCGATCAGGTAGTAGGTGTCGGCCGACGGGTCGAGGGTCAGGTTGCCGTCGTCGCCCAGGTCATGCAGCGTGAGCATGACCTTGCGGATCAGGGCGGTGTGGGCAAGCAGGTTGTCCCGCGGCTTCATCTGCAGGCCGCCCGACTCCAGGGCCGACCAGTCCTTGCGCGCATCCGGCCAGCGTTTGACGGCCGATCGGGCCGACATGCCGGCAAAGGCTTCGTCTGCAGCCTTGAAGGCGGCCGCCACGTCGGCGGTCTTCTTCTGCAGCGGCGCGCGCATGTCTTCGTTGCCATTGAGCAGGCCGGAGGACAGCCCCCGGTGCTGCTGGCTCGTCTGAATCACCTTGAGCAGACGCGGTACCACTCCCAGCGCCTCGACCTCCCTCTCGGCGAAGTCGATGTTCTCGCGAAGGGTCAGGGCAAGCTGGGCCAGCAGGGTTCCAATCACCAGCAGCGCGATCACCCCGAGCAGGGCAAATTTCTTGGGGTAGCGCATGCGGTTGAGCAGAGCAACCGCGGGGGCGAATAGTGCGTTCATGGTGTCTCCGGTAAATCGCCGCCGGGACCACCACGGGCCCGGGTGCGCATATATCGACACCCCCGCCCGTAAACTTAAGAAACCCTAATTAAATAATGGTTATCTGAAAAACCATGCGCAGCCAGCCGGCGGGCTATCACGATTTCCACCTCGCATCCGACTGTCTCACCGGTCACGCACCGTATTCGAGCACCCCGTCCTGCAGACGCAGTACGCGGCTCGCCCGGGCAGCCAGTTGCGGATCATGGGTGACGATCACGAAGCCCGTGCCCTGCTGTTCGGCGAGCTCCAGCATCAGCGCAAACACCTTCTCGGCGGTCTGGCGATCCAGGTTGCCGGTGGGCTCGTCGGCCAGCACGCAGGCCGGCTTGGTCACCAGCGCCCGGGCGATGGCCGCCCGCTGGCGTTCACCGCCGGAGAGCTCGCCCGGCGTGTGATCGAGCCGATGCCCCAGGCCCACCGCCTTGAGGGTTTCGGCAGCCCGGGCCAGGGCCTCGTCCTTGGGCATGCGCCGCACGAAGAGCGGCATCGCCACGTTCTCGACGGCCGAGAACTCGGCCAACAGGTGATGAAACTGGTAGATGAAGCCCAGCGACTCGTTGCGCAGGCGACCGCGCTCAGCATCCGAGATCGTCGAGAAATCCCGCCCCAGCAGCTTCACCTCACCCGCCGACGGCACGTCCAGCCCGCCCAGCAGATGGAGCAGCGTGCTCTTGCCGGAGCCCGACGAACCCACCACCGCCACCCGCTCGCCCGGCGCCACCGACATGGTCACGCCGCGCAGCACCTCGACCGCGTCCACGCCTTCGCGGAAGGACTTGGACAGCCCACGGCATTCGATCACGGCATCACTCATAGCGCAGGGCCTCCGCAGGGTTGAGACGCGACGCCCGCCAGCTCGGGTAGAGCGTCGCCACGAGGGTCAGCACGAAGGACACCACGGTGATCGCGATCACGTCGGACCACAGCAGCTCGGACGGCAGGTCGGAGATGTAATAGACGTCCTTGGCCAGGAACTGCACGCCAAAGAACTGCTCGATGGCCGGCACCACCACGTCGATGTTGAGCGCCAGCGCCACACCAGCCGCCACACCCAGACCGAGCCCGATGAAGCCGATCAGCGCGCCCTGGATCACGAAGATGCCCATGATCGAACCCGGGCTCGCCCCCAGCGTGCGCAGGATGGCGATGTCGGCCTGCTTGTCCTGCACCGCCATCACCAGCGTCGACACGATGTTGAAGGCCGCCACCGCGACGATCAGCAGCAGGATGATGAACATCACGTTCTTCTCGATCTGCACCGCGCGGAAGAAGTTGGCGTGACTGCGCGTCCAGTCCGACACCATCGTGTCGGCGTCCAGATAGCGCGGCAGCTCCCGCGCCACCCGCGGCGCCTCGAAGAGATCGTCGAGCTTGAGACGCACGCCGCTCACCCGGTCTTCCATGCGGTACAGCGTCTGGGCGTCCTGCAGATGCACCAGCGCCAGGCTGGAGTCGTATTCGTACATCCCCACTTCAAAGATGCCCACCACCTTGAACTGCTTGACCCGCGGCAGGATCGCCGCCGGCGTCACCAGCCCCTGGGGCGCGATCAGCGTCACCTTCTCACCCGTGGACACCCGCAGCGCCCGGGCCAGATCCGCCCCCAGCACGATGCCGAACTCGCCGGCACGCAGGTCGTCGAGCTGGCCGAAGCGCATGTGCTTGGCAAACTCCGCCACCTTGTCCTCGGCGTCGGGCAGGATGCCGCGCACCAGCGTGCCGCGCACGGTCTGGTCGAAGGACAGCATGCCCTGGGCCTGCACGAAAGGCGCCACCGCCCGCACGCGCGGGTGCTTCGCCGCCTCGTCGGCGATGCGCTGCCAGTTGGCAAGCTCGCCGTCGTAGCCGCTCACCTGCACGTGGGACGCCACGCCCAGGATGCGCGTGCGCAGCTCGCGCTGGAAGCCGTTCATCACGGACAGCACGACGATCAACGCCGCCACGCCGAGGGCGATGCCCAGCATCGAGACCAGCGAAATGAAGGAGATAAATCGATTGCGGCCCTGCGCCCGCCGCTTGGAGCGGGTGTAGCGCAGGCCGACCAGGAATTCATAAGACATCGGCAATGGAACCAGAAACGCCGGCACCCGGCGCAGGGGCGCATTGTGCCGCAGATATCCGATTTGAACGAGAGGCGCCATCCGCCCCGCCACCGTGACGCCGTGCGCTGCCGCCCACCGGTCGCTTTTGCCAAGCCCTCGCCGACTGCCGTAAGCTCCCGTCAGCCCAACATCATCGGCCAGCCGCCATGCGCCTCAGCAAGCCCGCGATCTTCCTGTCCCTGTGTCTGGCCTCGATGGCGGGCCTTGCCGCCGACACGGCCACCCTCACCGCGCCCGAAAAGCTCCGCGCCGATCCAACCCCCTACGCGGCGGTCGTGGGCGCCGTCCATCGCCTTGCCACGGTGCGCATCGTCGACGAGCGCCGCGACTGGTATCGGGTCGAAGCCGACGGCGGCCGCAGCGGCTGGCTGCCCCGCCAGAGCCTGCAGCTCGACACGCCTGCGCCGGCCGCCGCCAGCGCCAGTCAGCCCAGCCCCGGCAGTGACGCCCGCCTCGTGCCCCGCAGCACGCCCCGCGCCTCCAATCACGCCCTGCTCCTCAGCCTCGATCCCGCCCGCGCCAGGGCCGACGGCGAAGCCGCTGCCGCCATCGCCCGGCTGATGGGCGTGCCGGACGCCAACCTCCAGCAGCCACCCGCCGCGCAGCTCGACGCCGACGGCCTGCGCCGCGCCCTGGCCGCCCTCGACGCACGCCTCGGCACCGACGACCGGGCCTTCATCCATCTCTCCGGCGCCGGCGGCAACCCACCCTGCGCCGACGCCATCCCCACCGCCGGCCGCGACGCGCTGCCCCTTTCCGAATTCAGCGGCTTCCTCTGCAACCTCGCCCGCAAGGCCGACAAGCTGGTGGTGGTGGCCGACGCCGGTGACAGCCGCTGCCCGGCCCCCGCCATCAACGCTGCAGCCACCGGCAACATCCTCACCCTCTCCGGCCCTCGCGGCACCACCCAGGCCCTCCGCGACTGCCTCGACGGCCGCACACCGCTCACCGCCAGCGCCGGCATCGCCACCGGCGAAGACTGGCGCCACTGCGCCCAGGCCGCCCTCGGCGCCGGACGCATCACCCTCGGCGGCAATCCGTCCCTCGCCCCCGCGCCCGGCCTCGTCGTGGCGACGCCGGCCTCGCCCCGCAAGCTGCTGCAGGCGATCCACGCCCAGCGCAGCGAGCGCCGCAACGTCACGATCGCCGGCCTGCGCGGCAGCTATCGCGCCGGCGAGACGATCCGCGTCTCGGTCAGCGGCCCCCAGGGCGGGCAGCTCTACCTGCTCGCCGCCCGGGACGACGGCTTCGTGCTGCTCCATCCCTCGCCCGCCGCCCCCGCCGAGCGCTTCACCGGCAGCCAGAGCCTGAGCCTTGCGGCCCGCGACATGGGCAGCGGCAACGTCCGCCTGCTGGCCCTCGTCAGCGACAGCCCGCGCAACTTCATGCGGGCCGGTTTCAGCGGCTCCGGCAACGTGGCGACGGCGCCGGCCGACGCCCGCAGCCTGCGCGACCTGCCCCTCGAAATCCTCGGCGGCGACACCAGTCTCACCTGCCAGCGGGCCGAAACCCGCAACCTCGGCGCAGCCCAGGCCCGCCAGTGCTCCACGGCCTTCGGCTCGACCATCGCCGACCTCACCATCAGCCCTTGAGTGCCCCAAGGGCCGGCTTCGCCCAGCCCACCCGCCATGAGGGCTCAAGGAAGCCTGGGACGGCCCGGCGCTTCCTTGAGGGCGGCGCGGGTGGCGGGCGGCCCGTGCTAGACTCGGCACCCGAATTTACATTCCCCGACCGGGCTCGCCAGCCCGGTCGCCACGCCGTCGCACCCATGCAGTTTCACCTTGTCCTGCCCGGCCTCGCCTGGCCCCGCAGCGGTGCCAGTCACGCCGCCGGAGACCTGTCGCTGCCTGCGCTGTCCGCGCTGCTGGGCCACGCCCACGCCAGCTGGCAACCCGCCGTCGCGCCCGAAACCTGGCTCGCCGCCCGCTTCGGCGCGGACGATGCCCGCCTGCCCTACGCCGCCCTGCGCCGCGCCGGCGAAACCCCGCCCGCGGCCGACGCCCACTGGCTGTGCTGCGACCCGGTGCACCTGCACTTTTCCCGCGACAAGCTCCTGCTGGCCGACGCCTCGGGCCTCGGCATCACCACCGACGAAACCGCCACGCTCATCGCCGGCCTCAACGACACCTTCGCCGACATCGGCCGCTTCGAGGCCCCCGCGCCGGATCGCTGGTACGTCGCCCTCGCCGACGAGCCGCGCCCGTTCTTCCACCCGCTGCCCGACGTCAATGGCCGGCCGGTGCAGCTGTTCATGCCCGAAGGCGAGGACATCGCCCGCTGGGCGCGCCTGTCGAACGAGCTGGAAGTGTGGCTCTACAACCACCCGGTCAACGCCGCCCGCGAAGCCGCCGGCCAGCGCGTGATCAACGGCGTGTGGCTGTGGGGCGCCGGCCCCGCGGATGTCCGCCTGCAGGCCCCCGCCCCGCGCATCCAGGCCGACGCGCCCTTCGCCCGCGGCCTCGCCCGCTTCGCCGGGGTTGATCCCGAGCCCACCGAGCGCTACCTCGACGGTACCGGCTTTGCGGTGGTGAGCAGCCTCCAGCGCCCGGCCCTGCATCTGGATGCAGCCGCCTGGCAGGCCGCCCTGCAGCAGCTCGAGCAGCACTGGTTCGCACCGCTCCTCGCCGCCCTCAAGGCCAAGCGCATCCGCACGCTCACCATCAGCGCCCCCAGCGACAAGCACTGCCTGGAGCTCGAGATCTCCGCCGGCAGCCTGTGGAAGTTCTGGCGCAAGCCCCAAACCCTCGCCGCCGTGCTCGCCACGGCGCCGCAACCCGCCTCCACCACGCCATGACCCGCATCCTGCCCCGCCCGGCCCCGGCCCGCGCCGTCACCCGCCTGATCGAAGCCGGCACGCACCCGCTGCTCGCCCGCATCTACGCCGCCCGCGGCATCCAGAGCAAGGACGAACTGGACTACAGCCTCAAGGCCATGCTCCCGCCGGCCCAGCTCAAGGGCGTGCGCGAGGCGGCCGAGCTCCTCGCCGACGCCATCGAGGCCGGCGCGCGGATGCTCATCGTGGCCGACTACGACTGCGACGGCGCCACCGCCTGCGCCGTGGGCATCCGGGCGCTGCGCATGTTCGGGGCCGAGGTCGGTTATCTGGTACCCAACCGCTTCGAATACGGCTACGGCCTCACGCCGGCCATCGTCGAGCTCGCCGCGCCCATGGCGCCGGACGTGCTCATCACCGTGGATAACGGCATCGCCAGTGTCGATGGCGTCGCCGCCGCCCGCGAGCACGGCATCGCCACCGTGATCACCGACCACCACCTGCCCGGCGACGAGCTCCCCGAGGCCGACGTGATCGTCAATCCCAACCAGCCCGGCTGCGAATTCCCCAGCAAGAGCCTGGCCGGCGTGGGCGTGATGTTCTACACCATGCTCGCGCTGCGGGCCGAGCTGCGCGACCGGGGCGCTTTCGAGGGCAAGGCCGAGCCCAACCTGGCCGATCTCCTCGACCTCGTGGCGCTGGGCACCGTCGCCGACGTGGTCAAGCTCGACCACAACAACCGCATCCTGGTCGCCCAGGGCCTCCAGCGCATCCGCGCCGACCGCATGCAGCCGGGCATCCGCGCGCTGTTTGCCGCCGCCGGCCGCGACGCTGCCCGCGCCACCACTTTCGACATGGGCTTCGCCCTCGGCCCGCGCCTCAACGCCGCCGGCCGGCTGGCCGACATGTCGCTGGGCATCGAGTGCCTCATCACCGATGACATGGGCCGCGCCCTCAACATCGCCCAGGAGCTCGACAAGCTCAACCGCGAGCGCCGCGCCATCGAGGCCGAGATGCAGGAAGGCGCGATGGCCAACCTCGACGCCATCGACCCGGGCGCCCGCTCCAGCCTCGTGCTCTTCGAGCCCGACTGGCACCAGGGCGTGATCGGCATCCTCGCCGGGCGCATCAAGGAGAAATTCCACCGCCCGACCATCGCCTTCGCCCGGGGCAACCCCGGCGAGCTCAAGGGCTCCGGCCGCTCGATCCCCGGCCTGCACCTGCGCGACGCGCTGGACCTCGTCACAAAGCAGGCGCCGGGGCTGGTGCTCAAGTTCGGTGGCCACGCGATGGCCGCCGGCCTCACCATCCGCGAAGACGACCTGCCGCGCTTCGAGCAGCTTTTCGAGGGCATCGTGACCAGCCTCATCGACCCGGCCAACCTCACCCGCAGCCTCGAGACTGACGGCGCGCTGGAAGACAGCCTCTACAACCTCGAAACCGCCCGCCTGCTGGAGCGCGAGATCTGGGGCCAGGGCTTTGCCGCGCCGGTCTTCGACGACGTCTTCCGGGTCGAGAACCAGCGCGTTCTGAAGGACAAGCACCTCAAACTGCAGCTCAAGAAGGGCAACACCCGGCTCGAGGCGATCCAGTTCAACCACGCCGACGCCGCCGCGCCGTCGATCCACGCGGCCTTCCGGCTGGCGGTGAATGAATACAACGGGGTGTCGAGCATCCAGCTGATGCTCGAGCATTTCGAGGCCGCGTAAATCATGGCCGCGTAAACGCACAAAACCCCGCCGGAGCGGGGTTTGTTGATTGTTCGATCAGCCGATCGAAGCGACCTGATCAGTAACGGCCACCGCCGCCACCGCCATAGCCACCACCACCGGGGCCACGACGGCCACCGCCGCCAGGACCACCGCTGCCCGGACCACGCCGCGGACCGCCGAAGCCGCCGGTACGGGGCTCCTGCGGGCGGGCTTCATTGACGGTCAGATTGCGGCCGTCGATGTTCTTGCCGTTCAGACCGGAAATCGCGCCCTGGGCTTCCTGATCCGACCCCATCTCAATGAAACCAAAGCCTTTTGAGCGGCCGGTTTCACGATCCATGATCACCTGAGCAGAGGTCACGTTGCCGTACTCGCCAAACAGTTCTTCGAGACGGGCCTTGTCGACGCTGTAAGGCAGATTGCCTACGTAAAGCTTGGTACCCAATTGACGCGCTCCATGAGAGAAAGGCGGCCCGGAAGATGGTCGCTCACTCACACAATAGCAAGGCATTCCAGTCGCGTCGAATATTTTTGTAATGCGGCAACAAGGCCTGACGCGCAGCTCAGGCGAGGCTGCCGGCAAGCAGGATCAACGCCGGCACCACCACGAAGTACAGCCGCATCACCAGACGCAGCCGCGAGCCGACCTCGGTGAGCCCCATGTAGTGACGGATCACCAGCAGGCCCTTCACCGCCACGATGCCGGCCACCACCGCGGCCAGCACCATCGCCGAGGCCGCGCTCTCGCCCAGCCAGGCGCTGCCGAGGGTGAGCGCCACCAGGCCCAGCCACACCCGCGTGGCCTGCCGTTCGGGGGATGTACGCGTCGTCATCGCCTTCACCTCAGCACGTAGAGCAGCGGAAAGATCACGATCCACGCCAGATCGGTGGCGTGCCAGTAGAGCGTGGCCGCCTCCAGGCCTTCGTGGTCATCCACGCTGTAGGCGCCGAATCGGCAGCGCAGGATCGCCCAGATCAGCCCCAGGCAGCCCCACACCACATGCACCAGGTGGTTGAAGGTGAGGTAGTAGTACATCGCCACGAAGCTGTTGCCGGTGCCCACCACGCCGTGCTCGATGTTCCAGTTGAACTCCCAGGCCTTGATGAGCAGAAAACCGATGCCGCCCAGGAGCGTGCCGAGCAGCCAGTTGCTGGCCACGCGGGATTCGCCCCGGCGGATCGCCAGCAGCGCGCGCACCGCGAAGTAGCCGCTGGTGAGCATCACCACCGTGTTGGCGATGCCGGCGCTGGTAAGGAGCATCGCCGAGCCGGCGCGGAAATCCTCCGGATGGTTGAACCGGAACCACGCCCAGGCCACGAACATCAGTGCAAACTCGGTCAGTTCGCACAGGATGCCGACCCAGATACCCCGGTTGCCCGGCACCGAGCCCGCCAGCATCGACCGCCCGGCCGGGGGTGCTACTGCGAGTTCCATCGACTGCTCCCAAGAAGATTCCGGGCCCCACTTTATCCCGCTGCCAGCAGGACCGACCGGCACAGTTTTGCACCGATCCGGGCGGATCAGTTTTTATTTTTCCCTTGCGTTTCATCAATGAAAACGGGCCATCCGCAGCGCTGCGGATGGCCCGTCGGCAAGCCGGAAACCCGGCTCGGCTACTGCTTGAGATGCGGGTTGAGAAAGCCCCGCATCAGCTTGGTGAGGCGCGGCATCACCACCCAGGTCATGGTCGCCACGATCAGCCCGGTGAGCAGCGCCACCTTGGGCAGGAAGGGCAGATAAGGGCGCACCAGCGGCTCGATCAGCCACAGCACCAGCGACACCGTCGGGAAGATACCCATCCACGTGACCAGCGCCATGCGCGCCCGCGGCGGGTGCATCGACGCCGGCACCACCGCCGGGGCGAACCACGCCTCAAGGCCCGACAGGCTGCGGTATTCCGGCTCGGCGTCGGCCACCTCGCGCAGGCGCCGGTGCATCTCGGCCCGGCCCGGGCAGGCATCCCAGGCAGCCAGCGCAGCCTCGGAGGCGAAATGGACTACCACCTGATACTCCTCCCCCGGCGTGTGAGGCGGGATCATCTCGGCACCCAGGAAGCCCGGGGTCTTCTGCATGTACTGAAACATCTCGCGCACGGTGGCTTCGTACTCCCGCTCCTTGCCCGGCTGGGCACGGCGGCGGGCGATGCGGGTGACGTGGCCGGGCTGGGCGGCGGCGGGGGTTCTGGCGTCCATGGCTGTCTCTGGGTCAGGCGTTGAGGATCGACACCGCGCGGGTGTTGAGATAGGGCTCGAGGGCTTCACTGCCGCCTTCAGAACCATAGCCTGAATCCTTCAGGCCGCCAAAAGGCATCTCGACCCACGGGGCCGCCGGCTGGTTGATCCACAACATGCCCACCTCGACCCGCCGGGCGAGCTGGTGGGCATGCTTGAGCGAGGTGGTGAAAGCGTAACCGGCGAGGCCGTAGGGCAGCCGGTTGGCCTCCAGGATGGCTTCGTCGAGGGTGTTGAAGCCGCGCACCGCCGCCACCGGGCCGAAAGGCTCATCGTTGAAGACCTTGGCGTCCAGCGGCACGTCGGCCAGCACGGTCGGGGCGAAGAAGTTGCCGGTTTCGCCGATCCGCGCGCCACCAGCGGCGACGGTGACGCCCCGGGCCACCGCGTCGCCGATGAAGTCGGCCATCGCCGCCACCCGGCGCGGGTTGGCCAGCGGCCCCATCTGAGTGCCTTCGGCGAGGCCGTCGCCCACCTTGAGCGACGCCGCGTGGGCGGCCAGCCGGGTGGTGAACTCGGCGCGCACGCGCTCGTGCACCAGAAAGCGCGTCGGCGAGATGCACACCTGACCGGCGTTGCGGAACTTGGCGCCACCGGCCACCGTGACCGCCAGATCGAGATCGGCGTCGTCGGCGACGATCACCGGCGCGTGGCCGCCCAGTTCCATCGTCACCCGCTTCATGTGCTGGCCGGCGAGCGCCGCCAGCTGCTTGCCAACCACCGTCGAGCCGGTGAAGCTGATCTTGCGGATCACCGGATGAGGTATCAGGTAGGCCGATACCTCCGCGGGGTTGCCATAGACGAGGCCGATGACACCTGCCGGCACGCCCGCATCCACGAAAGCGCGGATCAGCTCGGCCGGCGCGGCCGGGGTTTCCTCGGCGGCCTTGACGATGATCGAGCAGCCGGTGGCGAGCGCCGCCGACACCTTGCGCACCGCCTGGTTGATCGGAAAGTTCCACGGCGTGAAGGCCGCCACCGGGCCGACCGGGCCCTTCAGCACCAGCTGGCGCACCGCCAGGTTGCGGGCCGGGACCACTCGGCCATAGACGCGCATCCCCTCGTCGGCGAACCACTCGATGATGTCGGCGGCGGCGAGGGTCTCGATCTTCGCCTCGGCCAGCGGCTTGCCGTTCTCCAGGGTGAGGATCGTGGCGATGGCGTCGGCCCGCTCGCGCAGCAGCACGGCGGCGCGGCGCATGGTCTTCTGGCGTTCGTTGGCGGGCACGTCGCGCCACAGTTCGAAGCCCTTCTGGGCGGCGGCGAGGGCGCGGTCCAGGTCAGCGATGCCGGCGTGGGCGACGCGGCCTATCTCGGCGCCGGTGGCGGGGTTTGCCACGGGCAGCGTGCGGCCGTCGGCGGCGTCCTGCCACTGACCGTCGATCAGCAGTTGGGTGTTCGGGTAGCGCATGGGGGTTCCTCGTAGGCGCGGCGGATCAGGCCGCCAGGCGCGGGTGGGTTTCGATGTAGCGGGCTTCGGCCTTCGCGGCCTCGGCCAGGGCCTGCTGCAGACCGGCGATGATCTGGGCCAGTTCCCGATGGCGGGCATGCCAGATCGGCGCGCCGGCCATGGCGATGTCGGCGCAGGCCATCGCGGTGCGAAGGATCTCGTTCTCGGCGCGCAGGCGTTCGATCTCGTGGGCGGCCTGGTCGTGCAGGTCGCGGTTCGCGGGGATCGCCCGCAGGGTTTCGACGATGTCCATCTGGCACTCCTTTCGATGCTGCCCGTGGCAGCGGATGCCTTGCAGTGTAGGGGCCGGGGACATATATTTGAAATCGATTGTCGATATTCGACCCATAACCGTAGCCGATACCTCCGAGCCGATAACCCGATGGACCTGCGCCAGATCGACCTCAAACTCCTCGTGTCCCTCGACGCGCTCCTCGCCGAGTGCAACGTGACCCGCGCCGCGCGCCGCCTGCACATGAGCCAGCCGTCCCTGTCGGCGCATCTGGCGCGGCTGCGCCAGCTGTTTGGCGATCCGCTGCTGCTGCCCGCCGAGACCGGCCGCGGCATGACGCCCACCGCGCGGGCGCTGGCCCTGGGCCCGGCGCTGCATTCCGCGCTGAAGGATCTGGAATCGGTGGTGAGCCACCAGCCCAGCTTCGACCCGAAAAAGGACGAGCGCACCTTCCAGATCGCCGCCAACGACACGGCGATGGTGGTGCTGGGCCTGCCGCTGATCGAACGCATCTCGGCGCTGGCCGGGCCCGCGCTGAAGCTCACCTTCCGCAACCCAGACGTGGGGCTGATCGCACCGCAGATGGAGCGCGGCGAGGTGGATCTGCTGCTGGCGTCCGACCGCCTGCTGCCGCCGTCGATGAAGACCCGCCCGCTGCTCCACGGGCGCTTCGTGATGGCCCAGCGCAAGGCCCACCCGCGGGGCGTGGGGCCGGTGGATCTGGACGCCTACTGCCAGCTTTCGCACGTACTGGTCACCGAGATCGGCGGCAGCGTGCGCGGCTATGTGGACGAGACGCTGGCCGCGCTGGGGCGCCAGCGCAGCGTGGTGGTGTCGGTGGAGAAGTTCATGCTGGTGCCCGAGATCCTGCGCTACTCGGATTACGTGTGCACCCTGCCGTCGATGCTGATGAGCCGCTTCGCCAACGTGCTCGACATGTTCGAGCTGCCCTTCGACGACGGCGGCTTTGGCCTGCGCATGGCGTGGCACCCGCGCAACCACGTGGACCCGGCGGTCAGCTGGCTGCGCGAGCAGGTGGTCGGGCTGGTTCCCGGTCAGCCAGCTTAGTCGGCCAGGCCTTCCAGCAGCAGCGCCCCGCAGGCGGCGATGTTGTCGATGTGGGACTGGCGCATCTCGTCGAGCATCGCCCGGGCGACCTCGTCCGGCACCATCGGCAGCACCTCCTCGATCTTGCGCACCACCCAGGCCTGGCCTTTGTTCACAAACTGCAGCCGCGCCGCGAGTCCGTCGATGGCCAGCGTCTTCTGGACGAAGGCGCCGGTGTCGTGGGACGCCACGCCGCCCAGGCGCTGAATGGTCTTGTAGAGCACCACCGCGTTGACGCCTTCGTCCTTCTGCAGACGCTCGAGGACGGCGCGAACGGGGCTGCGGCTGTCGAGGCCGTCGCGCAGGATGGCCAGCACCCGGGCGCCGGCGCGCTCCGCTTCGAGCAGCGCGTTGAGGCGTTCAATGGTTTCGGGATCGGGCCCCTCGGCGGTCTCGCCGAAGTAGCCGGGAAACTCCGCCGCGTAGCACGGCGGCGAGGATAGCGCCGGGGTTTCCGGCTCGTCGGGGCGGCGGGGGCTGTCAGTCATCGCAGGCTCCTTGTCACTCGGCCGGACGGATCACGAACACCGCCGGATCGTCACCGTGATCCAGCAGCACGCTGCGCACCCGGGCCTGCCACAAGGCGCGGAAATCCTTCGCCTCTTCCGGGCTGGCCACGCCCGTCAGGCAGCGCTGCATCAGCGGCGCCATGCGGTGATCGGCGGGCACGTGGCGCAGGTGGGCCTCGGCATCCACCGTGCGGCCGGTATCAACGCGGGTGAAACGCAGGTCGAGGGGCTGGCTTACATCGAAGGCCATCAGGTTGCGGCGGTCGAAGCGCCCGGCGAGGCCCTTGAAGCCGCTGTCGGTAGTGCTGCCGGTGAGCATCGAAACCACATTGGCGATCACCCCGGTGACACCTTCGCTGCGCCCTTCGCGGAAGCTCGCCTTCACCGCGCCACGCTCGGGCACCGCGTCGCCGTACAGGGCCATCAACGCCTGGCGGGTGAGCCAGTAGGCGCTCGCCACCGTCGGGCACGAATGCCCGGCCAGCTTGACGGCGTCCAGGTAGCCGTATTCGACGAGACCGCCGTCGAAGGCGCCGAGAAACTCGGCCAGGGGGTCGCGCAGGCGCAGACGGGGTACGAGATCGAAAAACGGCGGGTAAGGCATTGCGACGCTCCACTCAAAACGGGAATCGCCGGCCGGAAACCAGCGCGGCGATTCAGGCTAGCGTCACCCGCCGGGGCTCGCCTTGACCGATGACAGGCCGACTCAAAAAGCCTTGGGCACCCGATCGCCCACCGTGAGCGGCGCAAAGAGCGGCAGGCCGAGGGTCGAACAGCCGGCGAACGGCAGATCGCGGCGGTAACGGGCTGCGTCCCGCTCGGCGCGGGTCCATTTTTCTAGGGCGAACTCGTAGTCCGGCAGCGAAAGGCCCAGGGTCTTGTCGGCCATCGCGGCCGGGATCGGGTGGGCCGCCTGGTGGCACAGCAGCGCGGCGAAGCGCGGGCTGCCCGCCCCTTCGGCGCGCACCTTGTCCAGCTCGCCGGTGGCGATCGCGGTGTAGTGGCGGCCCAGCTCCCGGTAGGCGCCCACCAGATCGGCGTAGGAGTTGATGGTCATCGACACCGTGGAATCCTGCGGGAAGATCGGCGTGAGGAGGTTGTCGTCGATCGCCCCCTTGCCGGCCAGCAGGCGCGCCAGAAAGGCGGACGATTCGCAGGGCAGCGTGTCGTCCTCGCCGCATCGGGTCAGCACCCGGTCGTCGGCGCTGCGCTCCGCGGTCTGGCGCCGCCGCCAGTCGGGGTAATCGAAGGCCGGCTTGATGATCCACAGGCGGGTCCGGGGCGCGGTCAGACAACTGTCGGGGTTCGCGTCGCGGCTTACGCAGCCGGCCAGGAAGGGATAGGGCCAGCCCCAGATCGGGTACGAACGGACCCGCGGCTCCCCGTGGGCGTCCATCGCGTCGCCCACCCCCTCCAGCGCGGCCTGGGCATCTCTGGCAGCCTGGGTGGTGCCGGCCATGCGGCGGCTGGAGCGGCGCAGCACCAGATCGTCGTAGCAGCCCCGCGGCCAGCCGGCGAGGCCCGGCACGTGCAGGTGCAGGCCTTTGCGGATCAGCAGCTCGTTGCGCAGCAGGCACAGGTCGCCCATCGAACCGCCTTTGTCCTCGGCGTGATCGGAGACGATCACGTCCTTCACGCCCTCGACGATGGGGGCGTAGGCGCCCAGGTTGTCGGACGAGCCGCCATCGACCAGGCGCACGTAGACCGGATCGTGGTCGGTCACGTAAGCCGCATAGGATTCGCCCAGGTAGAGCGGCGCCGGCAGGGCCAGGTGAATGGCCCGGCGGGCGTCGCTGGCCTTGGGCACCCCGGCCTCGTCGATGTTGCGCAGGTCGAGCCCCCAGTTGAGGTTGAGGACGTGCTGCGCCAGCGCCGCGCTGAAGCGCACCGGCTGGCCATACACCCGCTGGTTGGCGTCGAAGAACGCGGCCGAGGCATTGACCGCCGTGAGCAGGGAAGCATTGCGACGCCCTTTTTCAAAGCTGCGGTCGTGGTTCTCGACGTCGGGCAAGGCCAGGTCCACGTTGATCGCGCCCACGCCACCCGCGCATTGCTGATCGGCGGTCATGTGGAAGATGTCGCGGTCAAAGTTGGTGTCGTTGCGGCCGGTCCAGCCGAGGATCGAGCGGCTCGGCGCCGCGGTGGCGTTGATCACCCAGCGCGGTGGCGACTGGCGTCCGTCGGCGTAGAGGCTGGCGAGCCCGGCAAAAGTCATCCGCGCCGGATCGGGGCGGATCCGGACGTCGTCGCCGCGATCGAGCAGCCCGGCTTCGGCGCTGTCACGCGGCGTGTGGTTGGCAAAGCTCGTCTTGCCCCGATCCTGGCCCTGATCGATCACAAAGTGCCTGACCGCCCCCACCTGCGCGGCATCGCTGATGTCCCGCTCCAGGGCGCGGGCGTCGACGGGTTCCAGGCCGTAGCTGATGCCGATGCCTTCGCGATAGACGATGCGCGACGGCGAGAGATTGATCGGCCAGTCGAAAATGGTGTTGGCAACCCACGCCATCGGCAGCGATAGCAACGACACGCCCACCAGGGCACCGTAAGTCGTGTTGCTGCGGATGCGGGCGCCGACCGAGTTGCCGAATTCGCAGCGCTGCCAGGTGAGGATGTCGGCGTGGCAGCGGACGAACTGCTGGTGCACGGTGTCGCGCCGCAGCCCCTCCCCGTTCCAGTACGCGCGGGCGGCCGCCAGGGCCTCGGGATCGGTGCGGCTGCCCGCGCCGACCGGCGTCGGGCAGAAAAGGTCCTGTTCGGGCATGCCGCGGCGGGCGGCTTCGGCGGTGATCAGCTCCGGAGAGAAACGCGACTTCAGGCCAGCCGGAATGCAGTCGCGAAAATAGCGCTGCAGATTCTTGTCGGCGGGCTGCGGCGCACCGGTCTCGGGCCGGTTGCGGATCAGCCGCGAGTAGGCGTAGAAGGCCGCGTAACTTCCGCCCGACACCGACGACACCGCATCGGACTGCCAGAACAGGGAGCCGTCGAAGCGGGTGGGATCGCGGCTCAGTGAAAGCTGGCTGGTGACCGACGCCGCCAGCACGCCCATCGCAAACGACGAGGCCTTGGTGCCACCGCCGGCCAGGGTGATCGCGATGCCCGCATCCGCATCGTGCGGCACCACCGGGCGACAGGCCTGATCCTCGGCGCCCGGCGGCGTCATCGCAGCGACGACGGGGGATAGCGCAAATGCGGCGGCGCCCAGCCAACCGCCCAGATTGGGGAAACGCATGATCCTCTCCTCGTCTGCCCGCCACCGCAAATGCGGACCGGATTATGACAAGTTAGACCATCGCGCCCCGCGACTCAATGCTCCTTGCCGTCGATGCGCGGGCTCAGCAGCCGCGGCAGCATCCGCCCACCGAGGATCGCGAAGCACAGGAACCAGCACGTCGCCGCCAGATGCACCCACGCCATGTAGGCGCCGGGCGCCAGCTGGGGCAGCACCACGCGCACCACCAGCCCCGCCAGCATGATCCAGATCAGCAGCTTGTCACCGGCGTCGAAGGCCACCTTGCGGCCGGTGTGGCCCTTGGAGATGCGCACCAGCATCGGCGGGATGATCAGCCCCATCACCCCGAAGGTGAACAGGTGGATCGACACGCTGCCGGTCCAGCCGTGGGCGCCGAGGAGCCCGGCCAGTTCGACCAGCAGCTGGAGGGCGATGGCCAGGTAGCCGAGGTACATCACCGCCAGGTCGATGCGGGTCATCGCCAGGCCCGGCTTCCAGCGGGTGAAGCGCGCGAGCAGCAGCGCCGCGCAGGCAAGCAGCAGCCCGCCGGCCAGCCAGATCGGTAGCCAGGGCTCGAAGACCAGCGCCAGCGCCGAGAACTTGATCGCCCCATCGAGGCGCGGGCTCCGCAGGATCTCCACCTGGAACACGCCCTTCATGAACTGGGTGAGCGTGCGCTCCAGCATTACCAGAAAAGCCACCCGGAACAGCCCGACAGCCATCACGGCGCCGGCATGGAAGTGCGTCGCATCCAGCACCAGCAGCTTGGCCGCGAGGAAGGTGGGCAGGATGAGGAGGAAGAAATAATTGTCACGGAAGCTGTCCTGCTGGCGATGGCGCAGCAGCGTGGCGAGCAGCATGCCGACAATGGTGCCGAGGAAGGCCAGGTTCGACACCCAGAACAGCCACGCCGGCCAGCCACCGCCAAAGGCCATGCCGACCCGCTCGAAGCACCACGCCGCCACCAGCACCACGAGCGGCGCGCCGTGGTAGCCGCGCACCTGCACCCAGTTCTTGGTGGCGGTGAGCAGGAAGCCGCCCATCACCGCCCAGCCAAAGCCGAAGAACATCTCGTGGGCGTGCCATTGGACAGCAGCGACAGGCGCGGCCGGCAGCGCCAGATGACCGGTGAACATGAGTGCCCACAGCACCGGCAGGGCCAGGCCGGCCAGGCAGGCGAGGAGGAAGAACGGCCGGAAGCCGACGAGCCAGAGGGGTTGGGTGGCGAGTTTCATGGGCGCAGCAGGAGAAGAGGTTCGGCCCTGAAGGCCGGAGCCCCAACGCTATCCCGCACCGCCCGCCGGCGCCTTGATCAGGAACAGGCTGGATCAGTCACGGCCGCGACCATGCCCATGCCCATGACCGTGCCCCGGCCCGCCCCGCTCGTCGAAACGCTCGGCGCGCCGGTCTTCGCGGCGATCCTCACGGCGGTCGCGGCGGTCGTCGAAGCGGTCTTCGCGGCGATCCCGGCGATCGTCAAAGCGATCGTCCCGGCGCTCGTCGCGGCGGTCGTAATGGCCACCGTATTCGGCCCGGTAGCGCGGGGCATAGACGTTGCGATACCAGCCGTCCTGCACGAAATAGACCGGCACGCCGCAGGCATCGTAGCGCCTGCAGTGACGGCGCCAGTCGCGGGCATGGCCGGGGGGCACGCGCAGGTAGAGGGGCGCGGCGGCATACGGCGCGGGCCTGATCACCACCGGATTGGGATACATCAGCACCGGCCGGGGAAAATTGCCGATGTCGATGCGCCCGTAGAAGTTGGGATCACCGATGCCGATCGACACCCCCAGATCGGTGGCCATTGCGCCCTGGGCAGCCGCGGCGAGGAGCGCCGCGCTCAAGATTCGCTTCATGGAAAACATGCGTGGGTTTCCTGTTCGTTTTTGCACATCGGGCAAGGATCGGCCGGATGCCTGCAAGGCAATATCGGCCACCGTGCCCACTTGTAGAAGCGCAAGAACGGCAAGGCAGTAAGAAACTGTAAGGGATTGCGACGGGTGTCTCAGTCGGCGCCGAACACTGCCACCCGGTTGCGGCCACCGTGCTTGGCGGCGTACATGGCGCCATCGGCGTGGAGCAGCAGGCTCACGTCGTCGGTGCCGTGTTCGGGATACACGGCGATGCCGATGCTGGACGACACGTCGAGCCGCAGGCCGTCGATCTGGAAGGATTCGGCGAGGGCCACGCGGATCTTCTCGGCCACCAGCTCGGCGTCGTGCCCGGAGTCGATGTGGGGCAGGAGCACCACAAATTCGTCGCCACCAAAGCGCCCGACGGTGTCGGATTCGCGCACGCACATGCGCATCCGCACCGCCGCCTCGCGCAGCAGCTGGTCGCCCACCGCGTGGCCGTAGGCGTCGTTCACCGGCTTGAAGCGGTCCAGGTCGATGTACAGCAGCGCCACCCGGTGCCGGTTGCGGCGGGCGGCCGCCAGCGCCTGGCGCAGACGGTCGGTGACCAGGGTGCGGTTGGGCAGGTCGGTGAGCATATCGTGCTCGGCCATGTAGGCGATGCGCGCCTGGCTGGCCCGGCGTTCGGAGATGTCGCGGCTCACCCCATGCAGCTCGACCTTGCCGGTGCGCGGGTTGCGGCAGTAGGTGGTGACCACCTCGATCCACACCGTGCTGCCGTCCTTGCGGGGCTGCTCCACCTCGTCGGTGTAGAAGCGCGGCTGGGCGTCGGGGTTGTCGAGGAAGCTGCGCGCCCGCTGGCGCACCAGGGCGCGCATCTCGTCGGCGTCGCGGGGCAGGAAAGTGGCCTCGAAGGGCATCGCGAGGGCCTCGTCGACGGTGTAGCCGCGCAGGCGCTCGACCGACGGGCTCACGTAGATGAAGCGCAGGGTGTCGGTGTCCAGCGTCCACACCACGTCCTTCATCGTCTCGGTGAGGAGCCGGTATTTCTCTTCGCTGGCTTCCAGCCGTTCGGCCGCCCGGCGGGTTTCGGCCACGCTGCGGTGCAGGCGCCGGTTGATGTGGTGGATGTAGGCCGCCACCAGGGTGATCAGCCCGATGACGCCCAGCGCCGCGCCCAGGTAGGTGCGCAGGCCGTTGAGGTCATCCCGCACGGGCTCGTACAGAAAGCCCTTGAAGTCGAAACCCCGGGGCAGCATGCCGATCTCGGCGTAGACCTCGGCGATGTGCTTCCAGCGGCCGGTGCTCATGTAGCCCACATCCACCAGATCAGGCCGCACCAGCGGAATCGTCTGGTGCGCCTCGAAGAGGAAGAACTCGAGGGGCAGCTTGCTCTCGTAGCGGCTGTGGATCAGCCGGGCGATCTCGTCCGGATGGTCGAGGGCGTAGCGCCAGCCGCGCAGGCTCGCCTCGCGAAAGGCCTGGACGGTCTCGGGGCTGCGGCGGAGCAGGCCTTCGGTGGTGAACAGGTTGTCGCCGTAGAAGTCGATCCCCGCCGAACGGGGCGTGTAGACCTGATAGTCGATCCCCGCCGCCTCGAGGAAATACGGCTCGTTGGAGGAATAGGCGCTGATCGCGTCCACCTCGCCGTTGATGAGCGACTGGGGGTTGTAGGTGTGCTCCACAAACTTGAGCCGCTCGACCGGAATGCGCTCCTTGCGCAGGTAGGCGAGCAGCTCGTCGGCGCCGGGCTCCAGCATCACCCGCTTGCCGATCAGGTCATGGACAGACGGCACCGCCTGCTCCCGGCGGGCCAACAGCACCAGCGGCGAATGCTGGAAGATCGTGGCCACCACCACCACCGGCTTGCCGGCAAGGCGGTCGATCAGGAGACCGCTGTTGCCCACGCCAAAGTCGGCCCGGCCGGACACGACCTCGTCCACCACGTCCAGCCCCGGCCGGGCATCCTTGAGCTGCACCGCCAGCCCGGCCTCCTCGTAGTAACCCTTCTCGACCGCCGCGTAATAGCCCGCAAACTGGAAGGCGTGATGCCAGCGCAGCTGCACGGTCACGGAGGTCTGCGCCCACACTGCCTGCCCGCAGCCAAACAGCAGCCAAAGCATCGCGGCGCGGCGGGCGGCGTTCAAGGTCCGGCAAAGCGGAGGCATGGCTTATGTCGTTAACATGAATTCGCCGAAGTATAGCGAGCGCCACCCGGCACCGTCTGTTACAGGGTGCCCAAATCACGATTTTCATGATGCGCGCCGGTCGCCGGCACGCTATGTTTCGCAAAAAAGCCACTGTCGCCCACGGAGACACCGAATGCCCCCCCGTTTCACCCTTGCCCCCATCGTCCTCGCCCTGACTTCCGCCCTTGCCGGCATCGCCCACGCAGCCGACGACAGCACGTCGCTCGTCCTCAACCCGGTGGTCGTCACCGGCAGCCGCGCTGAAGCAGCCAGCTTCGACATGCCCGCCGCCATCGACGTGCTCGACCGCGACCAGATCACCGCCGGCCAGCCGCGCATCAACGCATCCGAAGCCCTCGTGGCCGTGCCCGGCGTTATCGCCAACAACCGCCAGAACTACGCCCAGGATCTGCAGATCTCCACCCGCGGCTTCGGCGCCCGCTCGGCCTTCGGCGTGCGCGGCGTGAAGCTCATCGCCGATGGCATCCCCGCCTCGATGCCCGACGGCCAGGGCCAGGCCGCCACCTTCAACCTCGACATGGCCGAGCGCATGGAAGTGCTGCGCGGCCCCTACTCGGCGATCTACGGCAACCACTCCGGCGGCGTGATCCAGCTGTTCACCCGCGAACCCACCGGCCGGCCCAGCATTGAAGGCGGCTTTGCCGCTGGCAGCTACGGCACCACCAAGGCCGAGATCAACGCCCAGGGCCAGCTCGAAGGCCTCGGCTACGTGATCGACGCCACCCGCCTCAAGACCGACGGCTACCGCGACCACAGCGCCGCCACCCGCGAGCAGGCCTTCGCCAAGATCACCACCAAGCCGGACGACGTGAGCAAGCTCACCTTCGTCGTCAATGGCTTCTGGCAGCGGGCGGACGATCCGCTGGGCGTCACCTGGGCGAGCTACAAGAACAATCCCCGCGCCATCGACCCGGGCACCGGGAGCAGCCCCACCCCCGCCACCACCTACAACACCCGCAAGAGCATCGACCACCTGCAGGGCGGCGTGACCTACGAACGCCGCTTTGGCCCCGACACCCTGCAGCTCTCGGCCTACAGCGGCCAGCGCAGCGTGATCCAGTACCAGGCCATCCCCCCCTCGTCGGCCACCGCCATCACCCGCGGCTCCGGCGGCGTGGTGGACTTCGACCGCGACTTCTACGGCGTCGGCGGCCGCTGGATCGCTGTGCGCCAGGCCGGCGGTGGCAAGCTGACCACCACCTTCGGCGCCGACTACGACGTGAGCAAGGACAACCGCAGCGGCTACGACAACCGCAGCGGCGTGAAGAGCACCCTGCGCCGCAAGGAAGTGGACAACGTCGAGAGCACCGGCACCTACATCCAGAGCGAGTGGCAGCGTGGCGACTGGATCGTGAGCGGCGGCCTGCGCTACAGCGCCGTCAAGTTCTCGGTGGACGACAAGTACATCGTCGGCATCAACGGCGACGACAGCGGCAGCCGCAACTACAGCAAGACCACGCCGGTGCTGGGCGTGGTCTACAAGCTCAACCCGGCGGTCAATCTCTACGCCAGCGCCGCCCGCGGCTTCGAGACGCCGACGCTGAACGAAATGTTCTACGCGACGCCCACCACCGGCTTCAACTTCGGCCTCAGCCCGGCCAGAAGCGAGCACCTGGAAACCGGCGTGAAGGCCCTGGTCGGCAACAGCAGCCGGGTCAATCTCGCCCTCTTCCAGGTCAAGACCGACGACGAACTGGTCGTCCTCGCCTCCAGCGGTGGCCGCACCAGCTACCAGAACGCCGGCAAGACCCTGCGCCAGGGCGTCGAGCTGGCCTTCGACACCGCCTGGCGTCGCGACCTCACCAGCCGCTTCGCCTTCACCATGCTGCGGGCGATCTACGACGAAGGCTTTGCCAGCACCACCCCGGTGGATGCCGGCAACACCATGCCCGGCATCCCGCGCACCTCGGCCTTCGGCGATCTGGCCTGGAAGCCCGCGCCCGGCGTCACCGCCGCCATCGAAGGCATCTACCGCAGCCGCACCTACGTGAACGATGCCAACACCGCCACCCCGGCGCCGTCCTACGCAATCGCCAACGTGCGCGTGAGCGCCGAGCAGAAGGCCGGCCCGTGGCGCTTCACCGAGTTCGCCCGCATCGACAACCTGTTCGACCGCAACTACATCGGCTCGGTGATCGTCGGTGACGGCAACGGCCGCTACTACGAGCCCGCCCCGGGCCGTAACGGCATGGTCGGGGTGAACGCCCGCTACACCTGGTAAGCCGGCCGGCGGCGCCCGCCGCCTGACTGCAAGCCAGCCCGGACGGGGGTGATGCACGCGCATCGCCCCCGTCTGCCGTTTACGCCCGCCGTACGCCACATCGCCCGCGGCTTTCACCAGCGCCGCGCGGCAAGCGGCACTTTTTCACTTCCTTGCGCCAGATTCTTTATTGCGAATCATTCGTATTTGCAATACCATTGTTACCAGATCTTTCGGGCAAGCCAGCCGTTGCCGCTTCGCGCGCTTCCAACTCCTAGCCAGCCAGCCTCAGGTCATGAACCCCAACGCCCTTCCTGGGCGCTTCATCTCCGGAGGCCGACATGGCTAACAAAAAAATCCGCCGCCCCGCGCCGGCACCCCGACCGCAGTCTTCCCCCAACACCAATCCGGCCACCCTGCCCCTGGGCGCGCTGATGTTTGCTGCCTCGATGAGCGGCTGGGCGCAGGGCGCGCCCGCGGCGACCGACGACGACGCCAAGACCCTCAAGCCGGTGGTCGTGAAAGCCGCCGCCGAAGCCGAGCCCCAGGGCAAGGACAGCCTGCGCACCACCACCACCCGCATCGGCAAGGGCAAGCAGGAACTGCGCGACATTCCCCAGTCGATCACCGTCGTCACCGAGAAGCTGATGGACGACCGCAAGATCGACACCATCAAGGAAGCCCTCAAGATGACCTCGGGCGTCACCTTCCTGGCGGCCGAAGGCGGCGAGGAAGACATCCGCCTGCGTGGTTTCCCGCTCAACACCACGGGCGACATCTTCATCGACGGCATGCGCGACCCGGGCTTCTACGACCGCGACACCTTCAACATGGAGCGCGTCGAAGTGCTGCGCGGCTCCGCGTCGATGCTGTTCGGCCGCGGCTCCACCGGCGGCGCGGTCAACCAGGTCAACAAGCAGGCCCGGCTGATCGACGAGAACCAGATCGACGTCACCGTCGGCAGTCACAGCTACCACCGCGTGGTGGCCGACATCAACGTCAAGACCGACGACGACGCCGCGCTGCGCATCAACGCCATGCGCACCAAGGCCGACAACAACGGCGCCGGCACCAGCCTCGACAAGCAGGGCGTGGCCGCCGACTACCGCTGGGGCATCGGCGGACGCGACGAGTTCGAGGTCGGCCTGTTCCGCCTCGAGAACAACAACGGCATCAACTATGGCCTGCCGTGGATCCGCAAGTACGCTGGCGCGCCGGTATCCCAAACCACCATGCTGCCGGTCGATCCGAAGAACTACTACGGCATGGCCAGCGACCGCAACTACGGCACCGCCACCTACGGCACGCTGATGCACACCCACCGCTTCTCCCAGGACACCGAGCTCGTCACCAAGGTGCGCAAGGGCGACTTCACCCGCGACCAGCGCGCCAGCACCGTGCGCCTGGGCGGCGCCAGCCTGCAACCGGGCGGCGTGGCCGCCACGCTCGACACCTTCAGCGACGCCACCGTGCTCACCCGCGGCTTCCAGCCCAAGATGCAGAGCTACGAGAACCTGCTGGCCCAGAGCGATCTGTCCAGCAAGTTCGAAGCCTGGGGCATGAAGCACAACGCCCAGGCCGGCGTCGACTTCGCGTGGGAGAAGAAGCGCGTCTTTGGCGCCCGCACCGCAGCCCAGGGCGGCGTGGACATCACCAAGCCGACCATCACCGTCGGCAATCCCGACAACGGCGTGGGCGTGCCCGAGAGCACCCGCGTGCCGGGCAAGACCTCCGAGTTCGAGAGCTTCGCCGGCGGCATTTACGCCCAGGATCTGATCGAATTCATCCCCCACTGGAAGTTCCTCGCCGGCCTGCGCTACGACGCCATGTCGGGCCAGTTCGACCAGTTCAACCTCACCACCGGCGCCGTCACCCACTACCAGCAGGCCATCTACAAGCCCAGCCAGCGCGTGGGCCTGCTCTACCAGCCGAGCGAGCGCGAGTCCTACCACCTGTCCTACGCCACCTCCTTCAACACCTCGGGCGACACCTACTCGTACAGCGCCGCGACGGTGAACGTGCCGCCGGAGAAAGCCATCAACGTCGAACTGGGCGGCCGCATCGAGAACGCCAGCCGCACCATGAGCACCCGCATGGCGCTGTTCCGTGGCGTCAAGCTCAACGAGCGCAACACCGACCCGCTGGTGCCCAGCATCATCACCCTGTCGGGCAAGCGCCACGCCACCGGCCTCGACATGGACGTGGCCGGCAAGATCACCCCGCGCTGGGAGATCTTCGGTTCCTACACCTGGATCTGGGACGCCGAGATCGACGTGAAGAGCCCCACCAACAACGACGAGCAACAAGGCCAGCGCCCGTCGCTGATCCCCAAGCACCAGGGCACCCTGTGGAACAGCTACCAGTTCACCGAGAAGCTGCGCGCCGGCGTGGGCATCAACGCCCGCACCAAGCTCACGCCCAACCGCAACCCGGGCTTCTACTCCCAGGGCTACGTGACGGCTGACCTGATGGCCGAATACGAAGCCATCGCCGACAAGCTGATGCTCAAGGCCAACCTCAACAACGTGACCAACAAGCTGTACGCCGACGCCTTCTACACCGGCCACTACGTGCCGGGCTTCGGCCGCACCTTCTACCTCACCGCCAACCTGAAGTTCTGACGCCACGCCGGCAGGGGCCGTGAGCCCCTGCCCCCCCACTACCCACTACCCACTACCCATTTCCCAATCCCCACTTCCCCCCAACGCCGATGCTCCTGCAGATTCCCGACCTCCTCACCACCGACGAAGTCCGCGAAGCCCGCCGCCTGCTCGCCGATGCCCCCTGGGCTGACGGCCGCGAGAGCGCCGGCCCCCAGGCCCGCACGGTCAAGCTCAACCAGCAGCTGCCCCACGACTGCCTGGCCGCACGCAGCATCCGCGCCACGGTGCTCGGCGCCATCGAGCGCAACCCCCTGGTCCTCACCGCCGCCCTGCCCAAGAAGATCTTCACCCCGCGGGTCAACCGCTACGGCGGCGACACGCCCTTCTACGGCGAGCACGTGGATAACGCCATCCGCTTTACCGGCGACGGCGTGCGGGTACGCACCGATGTCTCGTGCACGGTGTTCCTGGCCGATCCCGACGAATACGAAGGCGGCGAGCTGATGGTGCAGGACACCTACGGCAACCGCGGCGTCAAGCTGCCCGCCGGCCACGCCGTGCTCTACCCCGGCACCAGCATCCACCAGGTCACCCCGGTGACGCGGGGATACCGGCTGGCGTGCTTCCTGTGGATCGAGAGCATGGTGCGCAGCGACGAACAACGCCGCCTGCTGTTTGATCTGGACATGGCCCTCATGCGCCTGCGCGAAGCCCACGGCGAGACCGACGAGACCGTCGCCCTCACCGGCACTTATCACAATCTCCTGCGCATGTGGGCCGACACCTGAGCCCGCCCTGCCCGGAAAGCACCTCGATGTCCGCCCCGATCTCCCTCGACGACCACGAAGCCCTGGCGCGCACGGTACTGGACGACAACGCCTGGGCCTACTTTGCCGGCGGTGCGGCCGACGAGCGCTGCATGGCCGCCAACCGGGACGCCTGGAACGCCCTGCGCCTGCTGCCCCGCGTGCTGCGCCCCATTGCCGGCGGCCACACCCGGGTCGAGCTCCTCGGGCGCACCCTGGCCCATCCCATCCTCCTCGCCCCTGTGGCCTACCAGCGCATGGCCCACCCGGACGGCGAGCTCGCCACCGCGGTCGCCGCCTCGGCCCAGGAGGCCGGCTTTGTACTCAGCACCCAGTCCAGCCTGCTCCTCGAAACCGTCGCCCGCGCCGTGCGCGACGACGCCGACCGGGGCCCCATGTGGATGCAGCTCTACCTGCAGCACGACACCGGCTTCAACCGCGAGCTCGTCCAGCGCGCCGAAGCCGCCGGCTACGAAGCCCTCGTACTCACCGTCGACGCCCCCTGCCACGGCGCCCGCGACCGGGAGCGCCGGGCCGGTTTCCACCTGCCGCCGGGCATCTCGGCGGTCAACCTGGCAACCCTGCCGCCGCGCCCGAACATCGCCTTGCAGCCCGGCCAGAGCGCCCTCTTCGACGATCTCCTCCACATCGCCCCCACCTGGGACGACATCGCCCGGCTGCAGGCCGAAACCCGGCTGCCCGTCATCCTGAAAGGCATCCTCCACCCGGACGACGCCCGCCAGGCGGCCCACCTGCAGGTGGGCGGCATCATCGTCTCCAACCACGGCGGGCGCACCCTCGACAGCGCACCCGCCACCGCCGAAATGCTGCCGCGCATCGCCGACGTCCTCGCCGGCCACCTGCCGATGCTGGTGGATGGCGGCATCCGCCGCGGCACCGACGTGCTCAAGGCGATGGCGCTCGGCGCCAGCGCCGTGCTCGTCGGCCGGCCCTATATCTTCGGCCTCGCCAACGCCGGCGCCCAGGGCGTCGCCCATGTGATCCGCCTGCTGCGGGATGAGCTGGAGATCGCCATGGCCCTGTGCGGCGTGGCCACCCTCGACGACCTTCCGGACGACCTCCTGATCTGACCACCCGGCGCAAAGCCGCCGCCAGCCAGCCAGAAAAAAGGGCCCGCATCTGCGGGCCCTTTCTCGTCCGATCCGGCTGCGCGATCAATCATGCGCGGCGCCGCTGCGCCGACGGTGGATTGCCGACCCCCGCATCCGGGCTGGCCGCCGGGCCAGGCAGCAGCTTGAAGCGCTCCACGATCTGCGTCAGCCCCTGGGCCTGCCGCTCCAGGCTCTCAGCAGCGGCGGAGGCTTCCTCCACCAGGGCCGCGTTGTGCTGGGTCACTTCATCCATCTTGCTGATGGCCTGCGCCACCTGGCTGATGCCGGCGCTCTGTTCGCGGCTGGCGCCGCTGATCTCGGTTACCAGCTTGGCCACCTGCCCGAAGGCGGCGACCACCTCTTCCATCGCGGCGCCGGCCTCGTCCACCTGGGCTGCGCCGCCTTCCACCTTATCCACCGACACCGCGATGAGCTCCTTGATCTCCCGGGCGGCCACGGCGCTGCGCTGGGCCAGCGCCCGCACCTCGTTGGCCACCACTGCAAAACCGCGCCCCTGCTCGCCGGCCCGCGCCGCCTCGACGGCAGCGTTGAGGGCCAGGATGTTGGTCTGGAAGGCGATGCCGTCGATCACACCGATGATCTCGGCGATCTTGCGCGAGCTGTCGCGGATGTCGGCCATGGTCGTCACCACCCGATTCACGGCCGCGCCGCCCTGCAGCACCGCCTCGTTGGACTGGCTGGCCAGCACACTGGTGCGCTGGGCGTTGTCGGCGTTCTGCTGAACGGTGGTGTTGAGCTCATCCATCGAGCTGGCGGTTTCTTCGAGGCTGGCCGCCTGCTGCTCGGTTCGCCGCGACAGGTCGGCGTTGCCGGTGGCGATCTCGAGGGCTGCGCTGTTGATGGCCGTCGCGCTGCGCTTCAGCCCGCCGATCACCTCGCGCAGCTGCGCCACGGTGGTGTTCGTGCTGTCCCGCAGCTGGGCGAAGGCACCCTGGAAATCCCCTTCGATCTGCTGGGTGAGATCGCCCGTGGCCAGGGCGTCGAGCACCCTCGAGACCTCGCCAAGCCCCAGGTCGCTCACCGCCATCAGCCGGTTGAGGCCCTCGATCATCCGCCGGAACTCATGCTGGAAGGCGTCCGCGTCGCCCCGGGCATGGAAGTCGCCGCTCGCCGCCGCATCCACCAGCGACTGGATCTGGGTATTCACGCGCAGCATCGACGCCTTGACGCCATCCACCGCCGCCGTGATCTGGGCCTGCTGGCCGGGCAGACGCTCCATGTCCACCGTCAGGTCACCCACCGCGTAGTGCTCGACCACGTCGACCACCCGCTGACTCACCGCGATGTGGGTGCGGACCAGCGCGTTGATCGAGGCGGCCATCTTTCCGTAGACGCCGGGGAAACGGTCGGCGTCGATCCGGTGTTCGATCATCCCCTTGCCATGCTGCTCGGCGTTCTCCGCCTGGGCGTCGGCAAAGCCGCGGAAGGTATCGACCATGCGCTTCATGGCGGTGAGCAGCTGGCCCGTCTCGTCGTTGCTGGTCACCTCGATCTGCTCGGGCAGGTTGCCCCGCGCCACCGCCTGGCTGATCTCGACGGCCTGGGCCAGCGGCCGGGTCACGCTGCGGCTGATCAGCCACGCCGCCAGGGCGCCGGCCAGCAGCATCACCAGGGTGACGACGCCGACCTCCTCGACGGTCCGCTTGACGCTGGCGTCGAAGGCCTCCTGGGCCGCGTGGGATTCGGCCGACTGGCGCTCCAGCAGCCGCGCAAAGGCCGCACCGATGGGCTTGTCGGCGCCGCTGATGGCCTTGTCGATCTCGGTGATGCTGGCCCCGTTGCCGCGCATCTCCACCACCTGGGCAATCACCGACCGGTATTTACGGCTGCCCGCGGTAATGTCCTCCAGCGCCTGAGCGGCATCCGGATGGACGTCACCGAGGGCGCGGTAGTCTTCGACGACGCGGTCGATGGCGTCCATGCTCGCGGCAAACTTGCCCGGGTAGTCGCCCCCGCGCAGCACCGTGTTCTTGAAGTAGTGAATTCCGTTGCCCAGCTCAACCTGGCCACGGTAGACGAGCCGCTCCCGCGCCACGATCCGGCTCTCGAACTCGCCAAACTGCTGGCGCAGCTCGACGAGGTTGTAGATCGCCACCGCGACAACGAACAGCCCCAGCGCCAGCACAAACCCAAACCCAAACGCAAGACGCCTGCCGATCGTCAGTTGATTCATTGCTCACACCCCAGCTGGTTCTAACAGTCACGCCAGCCCGCCGGCGGCGTGAAGATGGATGGTGCGCACCGGCGCACCGTCGGAGGCTGTGTTAACGGTAATCACGACAAAAAACTAAACCGCAGCGCACCAACTCCCCTGGGCGGGCGGCCTTCTGTCGGTTATCCCGCATCGACGTGAGCGGCCGGATGGCTATCATGGGTCACCCGTCCTGCCGGTATCGCCAACCATGCTGCTTCATGTTCTGCCCGCCCTCGTCGTGGGCGCCGGCCTGGGTTTCTTTGGCGGCCTGTTCGGGATTGGCGGCGGGATCATCGCGGTGCCGCTGTTCGTGATCGGCTACGGCATGGCGCAGCCCATGGCCCAGGGCACCGCGCTGGTGCTGATGGTGCCCAACCTGCTGGTGGGCTGGTGGCGCTACAACCAGCGCCACCCGGTGCCCGCCCGCCAGGCGCTGACCATCGGCGTGATCTCGATGGCTGCCACCTGGGGCGTCGCGCACTTTGCCAATGCCCTCAACCCGGCCGTCCTGAAGGTGGTCTTCAGCGTCTTCCTGCTGGGGGTGGCGCTGCGCATGCTGGCCCGCCGCAAGGGCGCGGCCGAATCAAAACCGAAGATCGCGCCCCGCTACCTGCCGCTGGTGGGCGTGGTGGGCGGCAGCTGCATGGGCCTGCTGGGCGTGGGTGGCGGGCTGGTGGCCACGCCGCTCATCACCGGCTTATTCGGGCAGAAGCAGACGGTGGCCCAGAGCCTGTCGCTGGCGCTGGTGGCGCCCAGCTCGGTGGTGGCACTGGCAGTGTATGGCGCTGCCGGGCAGGTGGATTGGAAGATCGGCCTGCCCATGGCGGCGAGCGGGCTGCTCACGGTGTCGGCCGGGGTCAGCCTGGCCCATCGCCTGCCGGAAAGGCAGATGCGCACGGCCTTCGCGGCAATGCTGCTGCTCACCGCCCTGTGGCTGCTTGTAAGTCCGCTGGTGATGGCCCGGCTGGGATGAACGACTGAACCCGCCGGTTCAGCGCGTGCGCGGGCAGGAGATCAGGAAAACACCTCGGCCAGATCCACGGTGCCCCGCTGCCCCACGTAGCGGCGCTGGGTGCGGATCCACCGGGCGGCCCGGGCCCGGCCCAGGTCGCGCAGATCGTGCAGGAAAGCCCGGGCGGCGTTCATCTTGCTGCCCTTGCCGGCTTCCAGCAGCTCTTCCGCCTCGATGAGATGGAAGCGCAGGTTCATCAGCTTGCGTTCGAAGCGCCCCAGGGGCATCCAGCTGCGGCTCTCGTCGATGTAGCTGCGGGCGTGGGCGATCATCCGCATCTCACGCAGGAAGGTGGTCGAGAAGCCCAGTTCCATGGTGCGGGCCGCAATCTCGTCGGCGGTGCGCGGCGGCTCTGGCCGCGACAGCGGGTTGAGGATCACCAGCAGGATGTCCGGGGTGGAACATTCGTAGATCAGCGGGTAGATCCCCGGGTTGGCGGTGAAGCCGCCGTCCCAGTAGTCCTCGCCGTCGATCTCGACCGCGTGGTGGAGCGTGGGCAGACAGGCCGAAGCGAGCACCGCCTCCTCGGTGAGTTCATCAGTGCGGAACAGGCGCACCTTGCCGGTCTTCACCCGGGTGGCAGCGATGAACAGCTTGAGCCGGCAATCCTTGCGGATGCGCTCGAAGTCGAACTGGGCGCGCACCACGTCGCGCAGGGGGTTGAGTTCGTAGGGGTTGAACTCGTAGGGCGAAAAGAGATGGGTGAGGCCCAGCATCATGCTCATCGGCCCGGGCAGCGAGCCCATGCCGGCGGGGTTGAGGCTGTGCAGCAGGTCGAGCTCCCGCGGCGCGCTGTCGGCCACCGCTTCCCAGAAGGCGGAGAGGCTCTCCCGCGCGCCTTCGGCGCCTCCGGTCGTCCAGCCCTGGGCCAGGGCCACCGCGTTCATCGCCCCGGCGCTGGTGCCGCTGATGCCTTCCAGCGCCCAGCCGTCTTCCAGCAGCCGGTCAAGCACGCCCCAGGTGTAGGCACCGTGGGCGCCACCGCCCTGCAAGGCCAGACTCAGGCCCGGCGCAGCACTGCTTTCACCCTTCCACCATCGCTTTCGGAACATGCTCGACTCCTTCATTCTTCGTGCAGACACAGGATTGTGCACTGCACCATACTCCTAGTATGGATGAAGGAAAGTGACGAAGGTTCAAGTAATCGACCAACTGCCATTGATGATTTCCAAACGGCAGCACCACACGCGCACTCACCACACTTCCATATGTGCTAGAAAGAATGAAACGTGGCGTTGCCGCCCAAAACAAAATCAGGGATGAACTTCAACCATGACCCAGCCTGGCTACGACGTCTTCATCAGTCACAAGAGCGAGTACAAGCCGTGGGTCATCTGGCTGGCCGAGGCCTTGCAGGCCAGCGGGCGCAGCGTGTTCCTCGACATCTGGAACCTGATTCCGGGTGAGAACTGGCTGGAGGGCCTGCACCGGGGTGTTCAGCAATGCCGCGCCGCGGTGCTCGTCGCCACCCCGGAGGTCGTCAATTCCGGTTGGGTCCGCGACGAATACAACGCCCTCAAATCACGTCGCGAGAACGAACCCGGCTTCAGGCTCATCCCCATCGTGTTCGGCGAGCTGCCCGATCTTCCCTTTCTTGGAAACCTGCAGGCCGTCGACTTCCGCGACACCACCCGCTTTCGGGAATCCCTCCACAAGCTGATATGCGGGCTCGAAGGCCGGGAGCCCGGCAAGTCACCCCAGCTGAACTTCGACCCGCCGCCACCCCCGACCATCACGCTGAGCGCCACCGCCCAGCCCGTGCCCAGCGAGCAGCAGTTCGTCGAGCGGGTCATGGGCAAGCTGCGCCCCAGCGGCTCGCCGCCGGTGATGGTCGCCTCCCGCGGGCAACGCCACCAGGGCAAGGTCATCGCCCGGCTGCTCAACCGGGCGCGGCAGGAATACGGCGAGCGCAACGTGATCCGGCTGACCCCGCCCTTCGCCCCCAATGCCGCCGCCGACGCCTTCTTTGGCGAACTCGGCCGTCAGTGCGGGGCACCCGCGCAAACGCCCGACAGCACCGCCTTCATGGCGGCCATCGAGCACCATCTCGGCACAAACGGCAACGTCTTTCTACAGATCACCGGGTTCGAGAGCGCCACCGTCCACCACCGCATCGAACTCGCCAGCGCCCTGCGCAGCCTGTGCGAACGGCAGCCCGATCAGCTACGCATCGTCCTGGTCGGCGGCGCGCGGCTGGTGGAGCAGAAATTCGGCCAGAATCACCTGTCGGCCCTCAACATCGCGGAGTTGCTCGAGTGGCCCGATCCGACCGCCGGCGACGTGGCAGCCTGGAGCCAGGACAATCCGGCAGGCGGGCCCCTCGGGCCCGACGAGATCCAGCCCCTCCTCGACGCCACCGGCGGCCACGCCGGCCTTGTTCGTCATTGCCTCGAACAGCGGGCCCTGAACGGCAAACCGGCCTGCTGGGACGCGTGGAGCTACAACTGCCCCGAAGTGTGGGAAACCTGGAATCACCTGGCCGGCGCGGATGCCGAAGCCCTCAAGGCCAGCCTGGATCGGGACAGCTTCGGCCCCCTCTTGCCGTGGCCCCTCAGCCCCGCGGCGCGGCGCCTGTACTGGGCCGACCTGCTGAAGCCGAACAAGGGGCAGTTGGTCTGGCGTACGGCCCAGCTCCGCCAGATCGGCCGCGAGGTGCTGGCGTGATCGCGCGCCTGCGCGCGCTCTTCGCGCTCGTTGCCGTCTCCATCGTCCTGCTGGCCGGCGCAGCCCCCCCCGCCCCGCCCCCAGCGCCTGCGGCGAACCCCGCACTGGAAGTGCTCGTCCCCCAAGGCGAGCCCTACGCCATCATCCGGCCGCTGATCGATCCGCTGACGAGAACATCGTCTTTCAACGCCGTTGCCTTCAGCCCGGACGGCAAGACCCTCGCTTCCGCATCCTCCGACAAATCCGTCCGCCTGTGGGATGCCGACACCGGACGGGAGCGCGCTCGGCTCAAAGGACATCAGCACACCGTCAGGTCCGTCGCCTTCAGCCCGGACGGCAAGACCCTCGCTTCAGCTTCCGGCGACAACTCCATCCGCCTGTGGGACGCTGCCACCGGACGGGAGCGCGCGCGGCTCGACGGGCATCAGGACGTCGTCACCTCCGTCGCCTTCAGCCCGGACGGCAAGACCCTCGCTTCCGCTTCCGGCGACAACTCCGTCCGCCTGTGGGATGCCACCGCCGGACGGGAGCGCGCTCGGCTCGACGGGCATCAGGGCTCCGTCTACGCCGTCGCCTTCAGCCCGGACGGCAAGACCCTCGCTTCCGCTTCCTTGGACAAATCCGTCCGCCTGTGGGATGCCGCCACCGGACGGGAGCGCGCTCGGCTCGACGGACATCAGGACGTCGTCACCTCCGTCGCCTTCAGCCCGGATAGCAAGACCCTCGCCTCAGCTTCCGAAGACAACTCCCTCCGCCTGTGGGATGCCACCACCGGACGGGAGCGCGCTCGGCTCGAAGGGCATCAGGGCCCCGTCGGGAGCGTCGCCTTCAGCCCGGATGGCAAGACCCTCGCTTCCGCATCCACCGACGGCTCCGTCCGCCTGTGGGATGCTGCCACCCACCAGGAGGCGGGCATCCTGGTGGCAAGCGACCACGGCACCTGGGTAAGCTGCCGGACCGCCGCCCAGCCCTGCTGGCGGCTGGACGACGGCCGCCTGATCAAGCTGCAGGATGCGAACAAGCAGCTTGTACCGCTGACGCCAGCCGGCGACGCGCAAGCGCTGTCGATCCACGTCGATTCGACCACGCCGATCGACGGCCTTGCCGGCAGTGTGCTGCGGCTGGCGGTGAGGGTAAGGAACACGGGCACCGGCCGGGCCTTCTTGCTGAGCCTGACGCCGGCAGCCGGCGCCGATCGGCACGGCTGGCGCCTGGCGCCAGACACCCTGCCGTTTCTGGACCCAGGGCAGGAGGCCGTGCTGGAAGGGCAGCTCCACCTCCACGCCGACAATACCAATCCAGGGCCACAGATGCGCCAGATCGCCCTGGCCCTCCACCAGGCCTATGGCCCGCCGATAGTCCTGCCCAGCGTGCCGGTCAACATCCAGGCTCCTACGCTGCGGGTTCAGGATGCGCGCTGGCTCAAGACCGGGGACACCCAGGCCATCGTGGTCAATCTGGAGAACACCGGCGCGCCGCTCGCCAAGGCCGTGTTCCGCCTTGCTGGCGACGGGCTGGGGGACGTGGCCCCGGCCGAGCTACCGCCCGACGGCCTGCCGACCGGGCAGGTGCGCAGCCTGAGCTTTGGCCTCTCCCCCGACGCCAAACCCCAGGCCCTCAAGGCGCGCCTGGCCGGGATGAGCCTGGGGGACGAAAAGAGCGGGAGCTTCCCGCTGTATGACTGGGCTTTCGCGGATGTGGCGGTGAGCCCGCCGGGCATTCCGTGGCTGCTTTATGGCGCGGGGTTCAGCCTGCTGCTGCTTGGCATCGGCTATCAGTGGGTCTTTCGCCATCCGCTGGTGCTCCGGCTGACGGCGGCGCCGACGGCGCTGACGGAACTCGACCCCGGCGAACTGGCCGGCGCCGGCAAGGCGCTGGCGCGGGCCGGCAAGCTCGGCCCAATCCTGCAGGCCAACCAGGCCCACGAAAGCTGGCTGGCCATTGCCGACCGGGCAAGCAACGCCGCGCCGGAAGCCCGTGTCGCCGCCCTGACCGAACGCCTGCAACTGACGGCCAGGGCCGTCAAGTCAGCGCAGCCCCTGTGGGAGATCGAGCTGGGCGATGATTTCCCCCTCAATCTGCCGCGCCTGCGCATCTGCGCGCCGGACGCCGACAGCGCCGCCGCCGACGTGCTCAACCGGCTGGGCACGCCGAGCGAGGTCACGCTGATCGTCGGCAGCTCGCCAGAGCAGCGTCAGGCATTCCACCGGCTGGCCCAGCAACGGGGCGGCTTGCTGGTGGCCCCGGAGGGCAAGGCCTTGACCGCCATGCTGCTGGCCACCGACCCGATGGACGCGCTGGCCCGGTTGATTGCCGCCCACGTTCCGGTTACGCAGATTTCGCCCTATCAGACGGGGGCCGGCGTGCACAAGCAGAGCCTGTTCTTCGGGCGCGGCGCGCTGCTCGCCCAGATCGTCGGCCGGGAGCCGGCCAACTATCTGGTGGTGGGCGGCCGGCAAGTGGGCAAATCCAGCCTATTGAAACAGGTCGAGCGCCTGTGCGCGAACAAACCCGAGGGCCGCTGCCATTACCTCACCCTCAGCAGCGAGGACGGCCTGCGCGCCATCGTCGAGGCCCTTGGCCTGCCCGCCGATGCCACGCTGGACGATGTGCTGGACGATCTGGGCCGCCGAGCCGAACACACCCTGCTGCTCATCGACGAAGCCGATGGCTTTGTTGAGGCAGAGCGGAAGAACGGCTATGCAACCCTGCAGAAACTGCGTGCCTTGAGCGAAACCGGGCAGGCCCACTTCATTCTGGCCGGCTTCTGGGCCCTGTACCGGCAGGCCGCCCTGGATTACCAGTCTCCGCTCAAGAACTTCGGCACCGTGCTGACCGTGGGAGAACTGGAACAAGATGCCTGCCGCAAATTGGCCACCGAGCCGATGGCGCGGGTGGGAATCTCGTGGGAATCCGAAGCGCTTGTCGAGCGACTGATCACGGAAACCGGCCGGCGGGCGAACCTCATCAGCATTGCCTGCGACGCGGCCTTGCGCGATCTGGCGAATACCGAAAGGGTGATCCGGGCCGCCCATCTCGACAACGCCCTGAATGGCAACGCGATACGCACCGCCATGCTGGGATGGAACGACCTGAGCGGCGTAAAGGCCGAATCGCGGCAAGACCAAATAACGGTTTACGCCAGCATCGGCCTTGATCGCTTCACCCTAACCGATCTGCTCAAGCTTCTGGACGGCCACGGTCACCACCCCGGCGCGGAGGCTGTTCAGGCATCCCTGGACAGGCTGGAGCTTGCCTTTGTGCTGGCCAGGGAGCAAAACCGCTACCACTACCAGGTTCCCCTGCAGCGGAACCTGATCCTGATGGACGACGTGGCTTGGCTGTTGAAGGAGGCATTGCGGGGGGCTTCAAGCAGCGACACCTGAAACCTCGCGAAGCCTTGCCCCTTAACGCCCAGCCGAAGCCGCCACCCCGCCCCCCGCGTTCTTCGCCAGCAGCACCGCGGCCACCAGGCGACGGGCGGCGAGGTCGTTGGCGGTGCGGCGGGCGGCGAGATGGGTGGCCTGGGCGGTGACGACGTTGAGATAGCTCACGGTGCCGGCGCGGTACTGGTTCTCGGCGATGGTCTCGGCTTCGGCGGCGGCGGCCACGGCGGCAGCCTGTTCAACTGCAGCGGCTTCCAGGTAGCGGGCGGCGGCGAGGTTGTCCTCGACCTCCTGGAAGGCCACCAGCACGGTCTGGCGGTAGGTGGCGACGGCCTGTTCCCAGCTGGCCTGGGCCTGACCGACGGCGGCCTTCTTGGCGCCGGCGTCGAAGATCGTCGCGGCCAGCGTGGGGCCGAGGGACCAATATCGGCTGGGCGCGGTGATGAGATCGGCGATGTCGGAGCGGCGGAAGCCCGCCGACGCGGTGAGGCCCAGCACCGGAAAACGCGCGGCCTGGGCGGCGCCGATGGCGGCATTGGCGGCAGCGACGCGGCGTTCGGCCGCGGCGATGTCGGGGCGGCGCTCCAGCAGGGTCGAAGGCAGCGTGACTGGCACGATGGCCGTGGGCAGCGGGCCATCCACCTGGGCGATGGCGAAATCCGCCGGGGCCTTGCCCACCAGCACCGCGATGGCGTGTTCAAACTGGCTGCGCGACAGGGCCGCGTCCAGCGCCGAGGCGCGGGCGCTGCGGAGCGTGCTTTCGGCCTGGGCCACGTCGGCCTTGCCCGCCACGCCGGCGGCGTAGCGGTTCTGGGTGAGCTTGAGGGAGCGCTCGTAGGCCACCACCGCCGCATCGAGGAGCTGCTTCTGGCGGTCCGCCGCGCGTAGCTGGAAGTAGCTCTGGGCGAGGCTGGCGTGGGCCGACAGGCGCGCGGCGGCGAGGTCGGCCTCGCTGGCGGTGGCGCGCAGGTCGGCGGCCTCGACGTTGCGGGCGATGCGGCCCCACACGTCGGCCTCCCAGCTGGCGGTGGCGCCAAGGTTGAAGCTGTTGCGGGGCGGCGCGCTGCCGGCGGCGTCGGTGGCCGCCGAGGTGGCCGAGCGGGTCGCGCCGGCGGTGGCGTTGATGGTCGGGAACCAGCTCGCCCGGGCGGCATCGGCCAGCGCCTGGGCCTGGCGGAACTGGGCCTCAAACGCGCGCAGGTTCTGATTGGAGACCTCCACCTGGGCCTGCAGCGCATCGAGCACCGGATCGCCGAAGGCGGTCCACCAGGTGTCGCCGCTGGCCGGGCTCTGGGGCGTGGCGGGCTTCCAGTCGCCGGCTTCCTTGAAGGCGGCGGGGGTGTCGACGGTCGGGCGGACATAGTCGGGGCCGATGGTGCAGGCCGACAGGCACAGCGTAGCAGCGATAGCCAGCGCCTTCTGTAGGTTGACCTGTAGGTCGGACTTCAGTCCGACAACACCGCCTGATCGACCCGCGCATGTCGGACTGAAGTCCGACCTACAGGTTGACCTGCCGGGGCTGGGGGGACATTCGACAACCAGGTGTTTCATGTTCAGCGTGCTCCATCCAGCGCGGGCTGTGCCACGGCGTCGGTTTCGTATTTTTTCGTTCCCCGGGCAAACCGGCTCAGCGCCACGAACACCACCGGCGTGGTGTATAGCGTGAGGATCTGGCTGAGGATCAGGCCGCCGACGATGGCGATGCCCAGCGGCTGACGCAGCTCGGCGCCATCGCCCGCGCCGATGGCCAGCGGGATCGCCCCGAACAGCGCGGCCAGGGTGGTCATCAGGATCGGCCGGAAGCGCAGCACGCAGGCCCGGTGGATGGCGTCGCGGGCGCTGGCGCCTTCGCGGCGCATAAGCTCGATGGCCACGTCGATCATCATGATGGCGTTCTTCTTGACGATGCCGATGAGCAGGATCACCCCGATCATCGCGATGAGACTGAACTCCATGTCCACCGCCAACAGCGCCAGCAGCGCGCCCACGCCGGCCGAGGGTAGCGTGGAGAGGATGGTGATCGGGTGGATCAGGCTCTCGTACAGGATGCCCAGCACGATGTAGATGGTGACGAGGGCGGCAAGGATCAGCAGCGGCTGGGTGCTCATGGATTTCTGGAAGGCGCCGGCCGAGCCCTCGAAGCTGGTGCGGATGCCCACCGGAACGCCGATCCTGGCCAGCGCGTCGTTGATCGCCGCTGTGGCGGTGCCGATGGAGCCGCCCTCGGGCAGCGAGAAGCTGATCGTCGAGGCCGCCGAGCCGCCCTGGTGATTGACCGACAGGGGCGCCAGCGTGGTCTCGAAGCGGGCGATGGCCGACAGGGGCACCAGCCCGCCGGTGGGCGACACCAGCGTGAGCCGGGCGAGGGAATCCGGCCCCTGCAGGTAGCTCGGCATGGCCTCCATCACCACCCGGTACTGGTTGAGCGGGTTGTAGATGGTGGACACCTGACGCTGGCCGTAGGCGTTGTTGAGCGCCGTGGTGACGGCGCGCATGGTCAGCCCCTGGCGGGCGACGGCGTCCCGGTCGATGACCACGCTGGTCTGGGGGCCGGCGTCCTGCTGGTCTGTGGACACATCCACGATCTCGTCGAGCCGGCTCATGGCGTTGCGGATGCGCGGCTCCCAGATGCGCAGTTCGTCGAGGCTGTCGGATTGCAGGGTGAATTGATAGGCCGAGTTGCTGGAGCGCCCGCCGATCCGGATGTCCTGCACCGGGCTCAGGTACAGGTTGGCGCCGGGCACCTTGGCGAGCTTCTTGCGCAGCCGGCCCACCACCGCGTCGGCCGACTCCTTGCGCTCGCCGATGGGCTTGAGGGAGATGAACATCGACCCGTAGTTGCGCTGGCTGCCACCGGTGAAGCCGGTGACCGTATCCACCGCCGGATCGGCACCGACGATGGTGAGGAAGCTGTCCATCTTGGCCTTCATGGCCTGGAAGGAGATCGCCTGGTCGGCCTCGACGAAGCCCCGCAGGCGGCCGGTGTCCTGTTGCGGGAAGAAGCCCTTGGGAATGGTGTTGTACAGATGCACGTTGAAGCCGATGGTGGCCGCCAGCACCAGCAGCACCGGCCAGCGGTGATCCAGCGCCCAGCCCAGAGTGCGCCGGTAGCCGGCCACCAGCGTGTCGAGCACGCCGCCGGCGAGCCTGTCGAAACGGCTGCGGGGCGCGTCCTCGGCCGGGCGCGCGCGCAGCAGCCGGGCGCACATCATCGGCGTAGCGGTGAGCGACACCACCATCGACACCAGGATCGCCGCCGACAGCGTCACCGCGAACTCCCGGAACAGCCGCCCCACCAGCCCGCCCATGGCAAGGATGGGGATGAAGGCGGCGATCAGCGACAGGCTCATGGACACCACCGTGAAGCCGATCTCCCGCGCACCCTTGAGCGCCGCCCGACGCGGCGACATGCCCTCGTCCACGTGGCGGGCGATGTTCTCCAGCACCACGATGGCGTCGTCCACCACGAAGCCGGTGGCGATGGTGAGCGCCATCAGCGAAAGGTTGTCGAGGCTGTAGCCGGCCAGGTACATCACCGCGAAGGTGCCGATCAGCGACACCGGCACCACCACGCTGGGGATCACCGTGGCGCGGGCGCTGCGCAGGAAGAGGAAGACCACCATCACCACCAGCGCCACCGAGATCGCCAGGGTGCGCTCCACCTCCTTCAGCGAGCCGCGGATGGTGGGCGTGCGGTCCATCACCACGGTGAGGTCGATGGCCGGCGAGATGCTGGCCGACAGGCGCGGCAGCAGCTCATTGACCCGATCCACCGTCTCGATGATGTTGGCGCCGGGCTGGCGGTTGATCATCAAGAGCACCGCCGGGCGGCCGTTGGCGTAGCCGTAGTTGCGGTCGTTCTCGACCCCGTCGCGCACCCGCGCCACGTCGGCAAGGCGCACCGCGGCGCCGTTCTTCCACGACACGATGAGGGGTTTGTAGTCGTCGGCGGTGCGGGCCTGGTCGTTGGCGCCCACCTGCCAGGCGTGGGCCTCGTCCTCCAGCACGCCCTTGGGCCGGTTGGCGTTGGCACCGACGATGGCCGTGCGCACGTCGTCCAGGTTGATCCCGTTGGCAGCGAGGCGGTCCGGGTCGAGCTCGACGCGCACCGCCGGCAGCGAGCTGCCACCGATGCTCACCTGCCCGACGCCATCCACCTGAGCGAGGCGCTGGGCCAGCACGGTGGACGCCGCATCGTAGAGCTGCCCTTGGGACATGGTGGCCGAGGTGAGCGCCAGGATGATGATCGGCGTGTCGGCCGGGTTCACCTTGCGATAGGTGGGGTTGCTGGGCAGGCTGGTGGGCAGCTGGCTGCGCGCGGCGTTGATGGCGGCCTGCACCTCGCGGGCGGCGCCGTCGATGCTGCGGGAGAGGTCGAACTGCAGCGTCACCCGGGTGGAGCCAAGGGTGCTGGTGGACGTCATCTCCGTCACCCCGGCGATCTGCCCGAAGATCCGCTCCAGCGGCCCGGCCACGGTGGACGCCATCACCTCCGGACTCGCCCCGGGCAGGCTGGCAGAGACGGAGATGGTGGGGTATTCCACCTGCGGCAGCGGCGCCACGGGCAGCAGCCGGAAGGCGATCAAGCCCGCCAGCGCAATGGCCAGCGTGAGCAGCGTGGTGGCGACGGGGCGGAAGATGAAAAGGCGGGAGAGGTTCATGGGGTGGTCCCCATTGTTGCCCCCCGGCGGGTCGGCCCGCTGACCTGTAGGTCAAACTGTAGGTCGGACTTCAGTCCGACACACCGCGCCATCCCCCACGACGGATGTCGGACTGAAGTCCGACCTACAGGGAGTGCCTTCGGTTGGCAGGGATTGGCCTCGGGTGGTCGACGGCTGCCGGCTGACGTTTGTCTGTGATACCTGGCCGAGCAGGGATTGGCCGGGACGCGTTCCACGGCCGGGTTTGCACACCCGGCCGGCTCCAGCGGCGCGGAGCAATGCTCCGCGAAACCCCGCTTCCGCCCCGGCGGGCGCCCTACTTTCTTGCGTCGCCAAGAAAGTAGGCAAAGAAGGCGACCCGGCCAGACCGGTCGTCCGCTTGCGCGGACGACTTCCCTGCGCTGCTCGCAACAGGCGGCCGGCGCGGAACTCGCCGGCTGAGCCGGCTCAGACAGCCGCGCCGGAAGGCCCCGCCCGTTGCTGTGCTGCTCGGCGGTCTGGAACGGGCTTTTACCGGGCACCGCGCCTCTACGGGTGCCATCGTTGCCGTTAAACGCGCGAGAGGCTCTCGGCAACCGGCAAGAAACCCAACCGGGGTTGAATCCCGACAACCGTTTCAGCAAAGGCTCGGTGATTCCAAAAAGCCCGTCTGAACCGCCGAGCAGCGCAGCAGCAAGGAAGTCTCTCGAAGGACGACTTAACACCCCACACTCGAAACCGTCCCCCGCTCCATCAGCAAGGCTCGGTGCCCGATGAAAGCCCGTCTGAGCCGCCGAGCAGCGCAGCAACGGGCGGGGCTTTCCGGCGCAGCTGTCTGAGCCCGAAGGGCGAGTTCTGCGCCGGCCGCCTGTTGCGAGCAGCGCAGGGGAGTCATTCGCGCAGCGAATGACCGGTGAAGCCGGGTCGCCTTCTTTGCTTACTTTCTTGGCGAAGCAAGAAAGTAAGTCGCCCGCCGCGGGCGGAGGCGGGGTTTCGGGGAGCATCGCTCCTCGCCGCCGAAGCCGACCGGGTGTGCAAACCCGGTCGTGGAAGTCTCGGCCAATCCCTACCAGACAAAGGCCCCGAGATCACCTCTCGAAATACGGCAACAAGGCCTTCGCCGCCTCGATCCGATGCTCCGCACTCGCCGCCGGATCGTTCATCACCGCCATCAGAAAACTCTTCGGATCGACAAACCCGCTCCCCACCGCCAGCCCGATGCGGGGCGCGGGGCCGGGCACGGCGGGCGGCTCCATCATCAGGCCGGCCACCGCCCCGACCGGGGCCGGCACCACCGCGCCGCCGGGTTCGAGCAGCGCCATCGCCCGCACGAAATCCGCCGTGCCGATCGATTTGAAGCCGGCCAGCAAGTCGGCCTGACGTTCCGGGCTGGGGGCCATGTCGAGCCAGGTTTCGCCGGCGAACATGCCGCCCATGGCCGGATCGATGAAGGCCGTCCAGCGCCCGTCGCCCGCCTCCCGGGCCGGATCGAGGGGCACGGACCGGTCGGTCGCCGACGGCAGCAGACCGACCAGCGCCGCCGGCACATCGGCCAGAAAGCGCGCCCGGAGCGCCGCCAGAAAAGCCTCCGCCCGCGCCAGCGGCACCGGATCGGCCAGCGCGAACCACACCCGGAACCCCGCCCCGCCGGCCACCGACACCGCCGGCGCCGGCAGTTCCAGCACATTCGCCACGCCTTCGCACAGGGCGGCCACCGGCGCCCAGCCCGCCGCCGGGGCGATGGCGATCACCATCGTCCATACCCGCGCGTCCGGGCTCACCAGATCGAGGGCGACGCCCTCCTCGGGCAGCGGATCGGGCAAGGTCTGTCCGGGCCGGACAAACAGACGCTGCAGTTCGGCAATCAGGGAATGCATGCTCATCCTCCTTCAGGTACATATCGACGGGGCGCAATGTACAAGCGCACGCGCCCCCTGCAAAGCGCGCCGGCCGTATTCGCCCGACGCATGCCAACCATGCCGACGAATCGTTTGAAGCCGCCGGCGCCACCCCCTACCATCTCTCCCATCGAACCGACGCCCTGGGGCCGCCCCATGAACCCGCACTCCCCATCGGCCCAGCCGATCTCCTTCAACGCCAGCGACGGCTATCGCCTCCACGGCTTCTGCTGGCAGCACCTGGATGCCGACGCCCGCCGCCCGGTGGTGCTCATCAACCCGGCCACCTCGGTGCGCTGCCGCTATTACGCGCGCTTTGCCGCCTTTCTGCACCGCCACGGCTTTGACGTGCTGAGCTACGACTACCGGGGCATCGGCGAATCGCGGCCGGCGCGGATGCGCGATTTCGAGGCCGGCTGGATCGACTGGGGCCGGCTCGACTTCGAAGCCACCCTGCAATACGCCCTGGCCCGCTTTCCCGGCCAGCCGGTGCAGGTGGTGGCCCACAGCGTGGGCGGCTTCCTGATCGGTCTGGCCGAATCCAGCCATCGGGTCTCGCGGGTCTTCACCATGGGCGCCCAATACGCCTACTGGCGGGATTACGCCCCCGCCCGCCGGGCCGGGCTGCTCCTCAAGTGGCATGTGGTGATGCCCGCCCTCACCGCCGTCTTCGGCTATTTTCCCGGCGGCCGGCTGGGCTGGCTGGAGGACACGCCGAAGGGCGTGGTGCGCGACTGGACCGCCCGCCATCCGCGCTTCGAGGACACCTGGCGCAGCGGCCGGCGGGCGCTGCCGCAGGCCGAGCGGGACGAACTGGTGCGCCGCTTTGCCGCGATGCGCGGCGACACCCTCGCCCTCAGCCTGTCCGACGACGAATTCGGCACCACCTCGGCCATCCGGCGCCTGCTCGGCTACTACCGCAACAGCCCGCGCACCCATCTGCACCTGCGCCCGGACGCCATCGGGCAGCAGGCCGTCGGCCACTTCGCGTTCTTCCACAGCCGCTTCGAACACGACCTCTGGAAGATCCCCCTCGAATGGCTCCGCCACGGCCGCCTGCCGCCGACGCCGAAGGGCGAAGTGAGTACTCTGAAAGCGGAATACACGACGCCCGCGGGCGACTGAAGCCGCCCCCAACAGGGGTGCCTCGGTCTCGACAGCCTGACCGGCACGCCGCCTTTCGCGGGGGCGACTTCAGTCGCCCGGCTGTGCGTTCAGCCCACCGCCCGCCCGGCTTCTTCCCGAATCCACCCCACCACCGCCGCCACCTCGGGCCGCAGCGTCTCCTCGGCGCGCAGCAGCCAGAAGGCGTGCTCCGGACGCGGGCCGGGACGGGGAATCCCCAGCCGCACCAGCCGACCGTCGGCCAGCATCGGCGACACCAGCGGCAGCCGCCCCAGCGCGATGCCCTGACCGGCCACCGCGGCGTGGACCAGCTGGTCATACA